>Ga0080064_1000255_pt1 | contig 154206 bp, 138 predicted proteins | sample Subgrocontami54m_FD_69260 | JGI IMG/M metagenome (GOLD analysis project Ga0080064, IMG submission 69260) | Subsurface groundwater microbial communities from S. Glens Falls, New York, USA - GMW46 contaminated, 5.4 m (SPADES assembly) (version 2) ...
CGTCCGTTCGCCCCCCGGCGCCTCGCCGTCGACGATTGGGAATGTTCCAGAAGCAACCCGCCGGTGATGTGCACATCCACCCCTTGTCGCGCCAATTCAATCGACGCGTGGGAAACCGCCGAGTTGCTAACCGGAAGCTGCAGGATGTCGGTGCCGGCGACGGTGGTGACCGGCGCGACAATCTTCAAAATCAAAACCGCCCGCCCGGTCTTCGACAACAACAGTTCACCTGCACCCGGCCCCTTTTCCGTTGGGTGTGTGACCAGCGTAACCTGACGGCCATCCAGCGTCGCTTCGCGAATGATCAAACCTGCAGGCAGCGCCAGACGCACCCAGCCTTCCTTGATCACATCGACGGTGAGCCGCGCTTCGCCTGAAGCAAGATCGCCATCAACTTTCAGATCGTAATCGATGCGGCTTAGGGTTGCTTCAACCGGAGGCGGCACGGGGTCGGCATCAGGCGGTAGAGCTGCATGTCTCAAGGCGGCGTATTCCGCGACCGGCAACACGACCCAACCCTCAGGGTTGGAACCGGCGGTCTGGGCCAATACTGTCGCAGTTCCGAATGCGATGATCAGCGCCGCCCACAGCGTTCTGATGATTGAGCGGCCCGCGCGTGATTCACGGGCTGGGCTTGTGTGCCAATTCTGGAGGTGGTTCATGGTGGTCTCCCTTGAAAAAAAGATTTGCGCTTTGGTGTTTAGAACGCGGTCGCGTCAACGGCTTGCGTGTGGTCGGGTTTGAAGCTGTCCATACTCTGAACACACGTCTGGTCACACGACCACGTCGAGAGTGCGCCGCACGTTACTCCTTAGAATTTTCTTTTCGGGACCGGCGCCTGGTCTGTTGGGTAACGCTTCTCAAGACCATGCGGGGGAGACCGCGCGAGAACTACGCCTTGTCAGCGGCTATGATGCCGAGAGCTTTAGCAAAGGTAGCCTCACGGAAGTGAAGTTGAGAATATCTCTCTTTTTTCTGTGAGGACCGATAGCGGTAGCGCTCGTCCGTCCGTCATTGACGAATTCGCTTTCGATGATGTTTCTTCGCTTGGCCGGCGAACCCCGGACAGTTACTCTTCGGCTTATCGGTTGTGGCTTTGCACTTTTCTGTCGGCGCCACGCTGGCGAGTCCGAGCCGCGTTTGCAAGTCCGTGAAAGGAAACCACGCGCTCGCGTCCGCCGCGTTGCACTGTGGCAGATCCGTGTTCTTGCAAACGTCGATCGCGTAGATCGGATGGATCTCCCACAGCGCCAGCCGCTTGAAATCTGGAGCGTTGTGGATCGGATTAAAGCCCGCCTGCCCGGCGCTGGTGCACGCTACATGACTCCCGTCAAAAAACAACTGTCCAGTCATCTTTACCGGATGCGTCCTGAGAAAAGCCGTGTAGTCAGGTGAGTCGAACAAGTTCCACGCCGCCGGCCGGTAGTGCGGAATGATCTCGGCCACGACGGTGCGACACATCGCGGTTTCGTTTGGATCCTCGGCCAAGGTGATGTGGATGTCATTGAAGGCACAGCCCAGCAGGTTGCACTGCACACTCTCGCCGTTTCCTCCGGTCAGCGGCGAGTTCTTATCAACGTTTGAATGCGTAGCCTCCAGCACGAACCCCACAAACGTCACCGTCTTTCCTTCTCCCAGCTTTGCGCCGTCAGCCAGCGTGATGATGTTGGCAAGCTTGGCGCGGCTCGCTGGCGGCTCGCCTTTGGGGATGCTTGGCTCGTTGTTGCTCGCATCATTCAAGTCGCCAAACGTCTTGAGTGTGACTGGTGTGATCTTGTTCACCGGCGCGCAGAAGTTATTCTTCATCGCGTTCTGCTTATCATTGGCGGCGCTCTTGTGACAGCCGCTGTTCCGACACAAAAAATCGATTCGTTGCGGCTTTTTTGTGAAGCTCTTCAGTTGCAGCGGCAGAGGCTTGCCGCATTTCATGAACTTTGTCTTCTTTGCTGACGCGACTGTCGGCAAGAACAAGATCGCCAGTGCGCACGCTCCGGCGCCCATCATCGTTCGTCGATTCATTTGATCACCAATGGTGCGGCGCATCGTACATCTACTCGTCCAGGCCGGACAAGAGCCTTCCGAATGGAGCCTTCCGAATGGATGTGGCAGAAACCCGACCGTCAGGGAGGGTGCTCTTAACGCCCTGAATCGGCAAAACTCTGCACAATCGAGGACGCACCCTCCCTGACGGTCGGGTTTCTGCCACATTATGCTTGCGATGAATTCACGTACAAGTTACGCTAGTGGCTCCACTGAGTGATGATTCATTCAGTCAACTGAAATGGCCCGAAAAGCTGCACGAAACGGAACTGCCGGCAAACGCGAATCGATCCTGCGCGCGGCGACGCGCGTCTTTGCGCGCAACGGCTATTTCAATTCCAAAGTAGCGGACATCGCGCGCGCGGCCGGCGTCGCGGACGGCACCGTCTATCTCTACTTCAAGAGCAAGGAAGAGATTTTGCATTCCATATTCGATCAGAACATGGCCGAGGCGATTGCCGCATGCCGTAAGGCGATCGCAAAGCTGAGCGATCCGGGCGAGAAGCTGCGCCGCATCGCCACTCTGCATCTTGAGCGACTCGGCGCGGATCGAGATCTGGCGATCGTGTTTCAGGTCGAGTTGCGTGGATCAACCAAGTTCATGCGCGAGTTCTCTGCCGCCGGCTTTGCCGAATATCTCGGCCTGCTGCGCACGACGTTCGAAGAAGGCCAGCGCGCCGGCGTCTTCCGGAAAGATCTGAACGCCAAAGTCGTATCGAAAATTCTTTTTGGCGCGCTCGATGAAATGGCGACGAACTGGATCATCTCAAAACGCAGTTACAAACTCGAACCAATGGCCGACGTTGTGATGGACGTCTTTCTGGGTGGAGTCAGCGCCGCATGAGCCCGATGAAAGTGTCCGACGAACTTCGGTTTGTCGTTGACGATAGAAACCTATGATCGAGACTCGCGACAAACTGAAGTTTGTCGGACAGCGCGTGCCGCTCACGGCAGACGAGCCGGTGACGCTGGTCGAAGTGTACGAACGCGTTGGCCGCGATCATCCCAAGCCCGACACGCTCAATTACAAACGCGACGGCGTCTGGCGTTCAATTTCGGCAAACGAAATGCTGGCGCGGTCGCGCCGCGTCGCGCTCGGCCTCTATTCGCTCGGCGTGCGCAAAGGTGACCGCGTCGCGCTGCTTTCCGAAAGCCGCGTTGAATGGGTGCTCGCCGATCAGGGCTGCATCTTTGCCGGCGCGGTCGGTGTTCCGATATATCCCACGCTAACGCCCTCACAGGCTGCGTACATCCTGAAAGATTCCGGCGCCCGAGCGCTGTTCGTTTCGGATCGCGCGAAATTCGATGAGATAGAAGCCGTGCTCGATGAATGTCCGGCGCTTGAACAGGTCGTGCTTTTCGATTCAGACAAACCAAGCCCAGCAAAGCTCCTGTCGTTGGAACAACTGGAGGAACGCGGACGCGAAATCGATCTCGAACGTCCTGAACTGGCCGCGGAACTCGCGCGCGCGCCCAGGCCTGAAGACCTCGCTACGATCATTTACACGTCGGGCACGACGGGCGAGCCGAAAGGCGTGATGCTGACGCATGCGAATTTGGTTTCGAATTTGATCGACTCGTCGAACCATCTCGAGTTCGGCGAACACGATTCGGCGCTCTCGGTGCTGCCGCTTTCGCACGGGTTCGAGCGCGGAGCGATGAACATGTATCTGCATCACGGCATGAGCGTTTACTTTGGCGAGTCGCTCGAAAAGGTCGGAGTGAACATGCGCGAGGTTCATCCGACGGTTTTCGTCGGCGTGCCGCGCATCTATGAGAAGATCCTTTCCAAAGTCCATGATCGCGCGGCGGCGAAAAGTAAACTGAACGGCGCGGTGTTCTCATGGGCCGTAGAGATTGGAAAGCAATGCGCGCAGCTCGCCTCTGATCGTCGGCCAATTCCACTTCTGCTTTCGCTCAAGCACAAAGCAGCCGGCGTGCTTGCGTTCGCGAAGTGGCGTCAGGCGATGGGCGGCCGTATTCGCACCTTCGTTTCCGGGGGAGCGCCATTATCGGACGACGTGGCCCTCGCTTTTGCAGGCGCGGGGATGCCGATTTTGCAAGGCTATGGCTTGACGGAAACCTCTCCGGTGATCACCACCGGACAACTTAACGACAATCGCATTGGCGCGGCGGGCAAAACGATTCGCAACGTTGAAGTGCGGATTGCCGCCGATGGTGAGATCGAAACGCGCGGGCCGAACATCATGCGCGGCTACTGGAACAAACCCGAAGAAACGCGCGCCGTGTTCACCGCAGACGGATGGTTCAAGACCGGTGACATCGGCAAGATCGACGCCGATGGCTACTTGATCATCACCGATCGAAAGAAGGAGTTGCTGAAGACTTCGGGCGGTAAGTACATCGCGCCGCAGCCTATCGAGGGGTTGATCAAGAGTTCACGGTTCGTCAATCAAGTCGTAGTGATCGGCGATGGCCGCAAGTTCCCTTCCGCCTTGATCGTACCCGACTGGGAACAACTCCAGTCGTACGCCAAACTCAAGGGTCTTAACTTACGCACGCCGGAGGAGTTTTGCCGGCATCCGCGCATCATCGATCTCTTCGAGCGCCAGGTTGCCGCGCGCACACAAGACCTGGCGCAGTTTGAAAAGATCAAGCGCATCGCGTTGCTGAAGCAGGAATTGACGGTTGAAAGCGGAGAGTTAACGCCGACGCTAAAAGTAAAGCGCCGCGTCGTCGATGAAAAGTATCGCGAAGTTATCGATCGGATTTATGCGGAGTAGCTATCGGTACGCACGCCTCCGGCGGGCCGTCATGTAAGTTGACTGTGATCGGAGTCACTGCAAGATGCACGCCGGAGGCGTGCGTACCCAGGCTACGGCTCGTCACGAATCTTGATCTCGAACGCTTCCAACACACGCTCGGCGGCTTCCTTCGCGGCCTGCTTCAAAGCATATTCAGAATAGACTGGGCTGCTCTTCGATGAAGTCGAAACTCCACCCTGTCCCGTCTTGTAAATCTGCTGGTGCGTTCGTCCCCACTGCCTGATCTTCGCCGACCCTGGTTCAAAGATTGTGTAGCGCACGTACAATTCGTCGGGGCCGTTCTTCGCCTGCTTCGCCGAAGGCGTGATGTCACTTTCGATTTGGAGAAAGATGACGAACGTTTCTTTCTCGGCCTTCGCCTTCGTGCCCGCTTCCGCGCGCGTCATCCCACGCGTTGCTGTTATGGCTCTGATTTCCGGTGCGTCGTTCAAACGCCGGATGCAGTTATCGAGAACCGTGTCCGAGAGATAGTAAGGCACGTTCACTAACGGATTGCGCTCTTCGATCGCGACCAATAAAGGGATCTTGGGAACTTTGAGGGGCGTCTTCTCGATGGTCTTTGGGCCGGAAATGGATGGGGCAGTCGTCGGTTCATTCGGCGAGCGGCGGCCCGATTGGGCGTGCGTGACCGTGGCGCAGACAAATATGATCGAGAAGACTAAGAGAGCCCGATGATTGTGAAACGGATTCATATTTCCCTTTTGCATTTTACCACCAGGAGTACGCGCGTGCATTGTCAACGTCTTACTGGTTTTCGTTCTTACATCTCGCGCCTTTGCCGCCGCCCAGTGCGGAGTAGTGTCTTACTTTGCGGTTTTCTTTGCGGCTCTGCGCCTTTGCGTGAAATGTCCTGTGCGAAAGAGGTGTTTCACGCAAAGACGCAAAGACGCACTGGCTGGTCGGCAAAGCCGCACCGGTTGTTCGCTAACAACCCAACCTTTGATGCGCCCCACAGAGTGATCGTGACCGGCTTTTTCTTTCCGCCTGCTAATGAATTAGACTGCTGGCTTATCTGACGAACTCAATGACTTCGACGCAAACACGTCCCCTAACCATCACTCGCGTCCGTGATCAAGGTCACGAGATTCGTTCGTTTGATTTGCTGCCGGCGGGCGCAGAGGAATCGCACGGCGTCGCGTTCATCCCGGGCCAGGTCGCCGTGGTCGGCGTGAACAACGAAGAGCCCGCGTACTATGCGTTCGCCAGTGCGCCTGCAGATCGCGAGCTGGAGATTTTGGTCAAGCGAACCGCCGGCGCAAGTGTCGCGCTGTTTGACATGAAGGAAGGCGAGCGCGTCGATCTGCTTGGCGTGACCGGTCACGGCTTCGATCTCGATCGACATCGCGGTCACGATCTGGTGCTGGTGGCGATGGGTACGGGCGTCGCCCCTTTGCGTTCCGCTTTGCGTCATGTGCTGAGTCGCAAACAGGACTTTGGACAACTCGTGGTGCTTTACGGCGCGCGCACACCGGACGCGTTTTGTTATCGCGATGAAACGCAGAGTTGGGAAGACGCCGGCGTCGAACTGCGCCAGGTAATCTCACGTCCCGACGGACACGATTGGTCTGGGCCGACGGGTTACGTCCAGTCATTGCTCGATCACGTTCTACCTAACTTGAAGTCGCCGGTCGCTTTGATTTGCGGCTCGCGCGAGATGATCGCACAGACGCGAGATCGTTTGCAGCAGATGGGCTTTGCGCCGGAAACCATCCTCACAAATTATTGAGTTCACAAGTACAGCTTATGCTAAACGAGTGGGCGCGTTTTATTCGTCACCGAATCTTGCCTAAGTTCAGGTCGCTGCACTACTATCGAACCGATATTGATGAAACTATCTCAGTCCGCTAGATCGGTCTTCAGCTCGACAACTGCGCTCATTAGCGCCTCAACTATTTCAGCCACCATGAGGAAAACAATGCATAAGAACTGTGCCTCCATCGTAAGACTCTGCGCACTCATCGCTTTTGTTTTGCTTGCGACCAGCATCGCGTTCGCGCAATCGCAAGCCACCACCGGCAACATTGAAGGCCGGGTCGTCGATCCAAACGGCGCAGCCGTCCCCGGCGCGACGGTAACTGCCACGAACCAGGAAACCGCACTGGCGAAAAGCGCCACCACCGATGATGGGGGGAACTACCGCATCATTTTCCTGCCGCCCGGCAAATACCGGGTGACGACCAGCGGCGCGCAGGGTTTCGCATCCGCCGATTATGGAAATGTAACGGTCACAGTCGGCAGCCAAACGCCGCTTGAGATTCAATTGAAAGTCGGCGGCACCACCACGATGGTAGACATTTCCGCGGGCGGCCAGGTCGTCGAAACCACGCAGACTTCTGTTTCCACCACCATCAATCAGAAAGCGATCGAGAACCTGCCCATCAACGGGCGGAACTTTCAGGATTTTGCCACGCTGTCACCCGGCGTAATTCGCGATCCGCGCGGCGGCGATCTTTCGGTAGGCGGCCAGCGCGGAACTTTCAACAGTCTTCAGGTCGATGGCGTGGATAACAACAACACCTTCTTTGGCCAGGCGTTGGGCCGCGGCGGCGTGCGTCCGCCGTACCAATTCTCGGAAGAGTCGGTGCAGGAATTCCAGGTGAATCAGAACGGCTTTTCGGCCGAGTTTGGCCGCGCCGGCGGAGCAGTCATCAACGTCGTCACCAAGTCAGGCACAAACGTTCTTCATGGCGGTGCGTTTGAATACTTTCGCGATGAATCATTGAACTCAAATGATCCCGTGACCAAGGCCAACCAATCCAGAGCGGGCCGCCTGAACAAACGACCGGCGCTGAGAATCAATCAGTTTGGCGGACGACTCGGCGGTCCAATCAAAAAGAACAAAGCCTTTTTCTTTTTCACTTATGACGGCCAACGCGCGAACGTGCCGCAAACCCTTGACGTGCCCAATCTGGCCACGGCGTCAGCAGCCGCGCAGGCAATCCTTTTGCCAAAGCTTACTACTTACCCGGTTGGTCGCAGCCAGGATGTCTTTCTATTCAAGACTGACATCAAGGTCAACGACAAAAACCAGTTGGTGATGCGTTACAACCACCAGGGGTTCACTGGCGTTAACAACGAAAACAACGGCACCCTGAGCGCCGAAGAACACTCGGGCAACAGTCTGGTGAAGAGCGATACCTTCTCAACAACCCTGACCTCAACTTTGACGCCCAGCTTGGTAAACGAATTTCGATTTCAGTGGGCGCGCGACAGCGAACCGGGCCTTGCGAACAGCGCGCTGCCGGAAGCCGTCATTAACACGGGCGGCGGCAACCTGAACATCGGCCGCAACAACTTCAGCCCGCGCGAAACAACGATCAAGCGCGTGCAGTTCATCGATAACGTTTCGTACTCGCGGGGTCGCAGCAACTGGAAATTCGGTGTGGATCTTAACTTTGACCGGATCTTCAATTTCTTCCCGGGGCTATTTAGCGGCTCGTATACGTTTCCGTCCTACACCGCGTTCGGGACGAATACGCCCTCGGCCTACACTCAGAATTTTCCCGGCGCGGGCACGACAGGCGGCACCACTAAACCGAACCTGTCGGAATATGCTTTCTATGGGCAAAACGATTTTCGCGCCACATCCAAGCTGACCTTGAACCTCGGGTTGCGCTACGACTATGAAGGGCTGGCCTGCCCGCCGGTGCAAAATCCCGACGCCTTGCTGTCGGCGAACGGCATCAACACCGCCAACTGCCCGAAAGACAAGAACAATTTTGGACCGCGCGCGGGATTCAGCTATGCGCCCAATGAAAAGACCGTCATACGCGGCGGCTTTGGATTTTTCTATGGTCGGACTCCGGCGATCGTGACGGGAACGGCACATTCGAATAATGGCGTCAACGTCACGGGCATCAATCTGACCGCCGCGCAAATCGTGGCAGCCGGGCTAGTCTATCCGGCTATCCTGACTGCACCGCCGGCGGGCACTTCTGCTAATCCGAACCTGTTCCTTTTTGCGAACAACTATGTCCAGCCATACATCGAACAGGGACGATTGGGAGTCGAACGCGAGGTGATGAAGGGTCTGAGTCTTTCATTCACTTATCTCTATTACCACGGCGTACACCTGACGCGGACGCGCGACATCAACCTATTCGCGCCGGCGCCGTTTGCTCGGGTCGGACCTGATGGCGTGACCTACACGTTCCAGCGGTTTGCGAGCACCACGGTGCGGCCAATCTCGCGCACCGTGGGCGCGTCTTACAACCGCATCAGCATTTTCGAGAGCGGGTCGCACTCGCTTTACAACGGGCTGGCGATTCAGGCCACTAAGCGCCTGGCCCGCGGTTTTCAGTTCATCGCCTCTTACACCTATTCGAGAGCCCGGGACGATCGGCCGGATCAGACGACCGTCGTAGTCGGCGCCGACGATGCCAAGATCGTCCAGAATCAAATCAATCCCGGGGATGACTACGCAAGATCGGACACCGACCTGCGGAATCGTTTCGTCTTCAGTCCCGTCTATGAATGGGGCAAGATAAAATGGACGGACAATCCGGTAGCCCGCGCCTTGTTCAGCGACTACACAGTCTCGAGCATTATGCAGTTCCAATCGGGTCTGGCTTACTCGGCGCTCGTGGCCGGCGATCCGAACAACGACGGCAACCGCTCGAACGATCGTCTGCCTGGCACGGTGCGCAACCAGTTCACGTCACCCGCGGTTTATCAGTTCGACATGCGTCTGACGCGCGCGATTCACTTCGGCGAAAAGATGCGAGTCCAGTTGATTGCCGAAGCCTTCAACATTTTCAATCGGTCGAACATCGTGTTGGTCAACAACACCTTCTTCAACTATTCCGGTGGGGCTGCCGGAACGTTGACTGCGCCTTCGGCAGTGACTGCGTTCGGCACGCCGCGCAGCTTTTCTTCGCCGGCGTCGGGCACCACCACGTTTGCGACGCCGCGCCAGGTGCAACTCGCGGTTAAGTTTGATTTCTGAGGCCGGTTGGTTAGCTTCCCGGTCGAAGCTTAGCCGACGACCGAGTATCGGAATCAGTTCAAGCAGTGAGAAGTCCGCAGATTACGCAGATGACGCAGATTAGAAAAACACGGCAGGCACGATTAGTGCCGGAAGCCGTTGGAGAGCTTGTAACCTAATCGGCGGAATCTGCGTAATCTGTGGATAATTGTCTTGTCCTAATAGGCGTTAATCCGCGGCTGATTGGTTGGTCTTACCGCTGCAGCTCCGCCAACAGCTTCTTATTCAACTCAACATCGATCGCTTCGAGCAGCCGGCTCTGCGCCCGCGCTGATTCGCGATCGCCGATTTCCAAATAAGCGAGACCGAGATTGTAATAGGCTTCCGCGTTGTCGGGACGCAGGCGCGCGGCCTGTTTGTAAGAATAGATCGCTTCGTTGAAACGGCCGGCGTAGTAGTGCGCGTCGCCAAGTTTGTTGTATGTCTCGGCTGAGCCTGGCCGCAGTTGCAACGCGCGCAAATAAGCACGGACCGCTTCGTCGTTGTGACCTTGTTTGACCTTGCAGTAGCCAATCTGAATCCAGGTTTCCGGGCGGCGCGGATTTCGATTGGCGGCCGTCTCAAAATAGCTAAGCGCGCTATCGTAATTTCCCAACCACAATGAATCGAGCCCACCGCGATACAACTGTTCAGCCAACACTTCGGGCTGAGCAGGTGATTTGGCATTTGCGAGATCAGCGAACGACGTCAGTTCGCCACGTCGGAGGCTGGCGATTCGCGCAGCGGCAAGCGCGAGATTGATGTTCTGGCCGTTCGTAACCTTTACCGTGACGATCCCAATGACCTGGCCGCGCATATTGAAGAGCGGACTGCCGCTGTTGCCGTGCGAAACCGGCGCTGTGGTTTGAATCACCCGGCCAACGTCAGGCACTTCGCGCACGGCTGAGACGATGCCGTTGCTCACGGAACCTTCCAGTCGCAGAGGATTTCCGATCACGAAAACCTGCTCTCCTTCTTCGGGCAGCGTGTTTGCGAGAGCAAGTGGACGCGAACGTTCCGCTGGTAACTCGACCTTGAGCAGCGCCAAGTCGGCTTCCTCTTCGACTGCCAGCGTCCCGGCGACCGGATACGTGCGGCCCTTCCCTTCCAACATGTGAATCTCGACGCGGCGCGCGCCTCTAATGACATGTAGATTGGTCACTATTTCGCCCGGCCGCAGAAAGAAACCGGTGCCGCTAATCAGCGGCTCGTCTTTCGCGTCGTAAGTAAGGATCGACACGACCGAAGGTTTGACGCGACGCACGAGGTCGGGCAGCGACTCTTGCGCGCGCGCAACCTGGGCGGAGGCGAATACAAATAGAGCAATAGCCAGTCGGAGCAAATTTCTTCTCGCCATGACTTACTTATAGTGCGAATAGGCTGAGGTTTGCTGACTGTTTTGGATTTTCGGTGTAGGTCAGATTGGGAAACTCGGTTAAGACCAAGATGCGTTTGAGATGAGATGGCCGCTTTCGCGAACCGCAACGCGGTTATCGCCTCCAGCCCAGGGTTGCCGCTTCGGCTACCCTGGGTACGAGTTTCGTAGATTCACCAACCGCAACGCGGTTGCGCCTGTTGTTGATTCTCCGGGGAAATGACGTAACCGCTTTGCGGTTGAAAAAAGGCTCTTCATCCTTGTTCCCAGGGTAGCCGAAGGGCCAACCCTGGGCTGAAGGCCGCAACCGCTTCGCGGTTAAGAGCCGAGCGAAGCCATAGTTCTACTGCGGAAAGATTGCCGAAGGTGCATGAAACTTGCGGTCCCAGCCGATATACGCCACGTCAGTAGCGCCGATCACGTACTGAACCACGCGCCACTGGCCTCTGACTCTGTGCAACAGGGCCATCACACCGTCGTCAAACGCTCCGGCCTTTTGCGCCTCAGCGTAGATCGTGTTTCGATAATCGATCTGGCCACCATCAGCCCGGCGCGGCATACCCATCAGGAATGCCCAGGCATTTTGCACCAACAGGTGATCGATCTTAAAAATCACTTCCTGCTTCAGTCTCTTTCCGACCGGCACCCGCAACGCGTCCGTGATGGCTTTGCGCTCTGCCGACCCTTTGTCGGGGGTGTAAGGGTGATTCTGAGCGAAAATCGCCGGAGCGACAAACAGAGCTATGAGGATGACAAGACTCGCAATGGCGACGCGTTTACGTGTTGTCATGATGTCTCACTCAACCTATTTAGGCTGGGGTTTCACCTCGGGCCAAAGGAGACCTCTCAGGCCGCCGTTAGTTCCGCCTCTAAAGGCTTTTCCTTTGTGAAGCGACTCACGCCGAGAATGCTGAAGCCTATTACCCTGCCTTCAGAATCAATGCGTTCCATCACCGCATCATGCGCCGTCTCTATCATCGAACCAGGATTTTCCTTGAACTGCACTTCGAGAAAGTCAGCTTCGGAATCGAACCATACTTTCACTTTTTCGGCCATAAACCTGGTCTCTTATGAGGGGAAGCTACCGCTTGCTCGCGTGAAGGATCGTGAAGCCAATAACCTCTCCATCCTCGTACCGCACAATCACGTCATCATCTGTGATGTCGCTGTCTGTCGCCTTGCTGGGCTTTTTGAAATTGACATAGAGTGTGTCGGCCTCGGTGTCATAAGAAGACCAAAGCAGATGGCTCGGTGCGTCTCTCAGCGTCGGCAACAATTTTAGATATTCCTCAATATTTGCTACGGCCATATCTGCCTTCTCCTTTCCAGAGAGCGCATCCGGCGAGTCAGAAATGCGGTGATGACAAATCCATCCTCTTCCAACTCACGATACACGACAACGACATATTTCCCCAACTCAAGCTCGCGCACTGCAAGCAATTCTCCTGCTGCTCCGGCAAATATGCAGATTGGCTCGGCAATCGCCTCTATCACTTCCGATCTAAAGTCGGTTAGCTCGGCGTGCTCATCCGTAATATGCGCCCAGCGTTCATCGGTCAAGCGAATTTCGATGCCGTTCTTTGAAATTGCTGTGCTTGTCATGTCGACTGCCTACTGCCTTCTGCCCACTGCTCACTGCTCACTGCCCTTTGCTCTCTAGTTCCGCAATTCGAAATCGCACCGCCGCTCACTGCTTCTTCCGCGCCGCAGTGCGCGCTTTGTACAGCCGTTCGGTAAATCCGCCCTCTTGAAGAAAAGCTCGTTCAAGCTGTCGCAGTTGCTGATCCAGAAGATAGTTTGTCTGATGGATCAGACAGATTACTGTGTTGGCCGCAGTCTCTGCCTCAGCGGTTTCAATATATGACCTATAGGTCAGATAGGACCTATTCTTTTCATAAGCCAGACGACGCACCACTTGCGCAGTTGGATGATCTTTACCCCACAACGTCAAACCTCGCTGTCGCAGAAAATCCTCATAGTCCAACAACAATTCTTCAAGGCTCGCTCGGGCCACGCCAACCAGCTTCAGCTCGAATTTCTTTGAAGTGCCGGAGGCTTGACTGCCTTCGGCAATGTTCTGACGACCGCTGCGCGCGGCTTGTACCATTTGGTCATGAGTCCGCGAGCGTTTGTCGATGAATCGATCACAAAACTTCACCGTAGCATCGTAAACCAATTCCGCGTGCTGGAAAGATTTTAGCTCGCGATAGCCACCGTGTGGGGGAATGAGATTGTCCATAAAAGAAATATAGGACCAATAGGTCGAATAGGACCTATTTGAAATCCCTGAAACTCGCCGCCAACGCCGCGAAGTCTTTCGGCGTATGCTTTTCAAAGCCGCCCTGATCGACAAAGACGAAATCGTAGCGCTGACTCGAAGGAAGCGTGGCAAATATTACTGCCTTAGAGCGGGTTCATCAACTAGGCCACGAAAGGGGAGGCGATAGGGCTGTGCGCGGTGAGCAGCAACCTAAAAGAAAAACCGGCGAGGCTTGATGCCCCGCCGGCTTGGTATTCAACCCATTGTCAGAGTCAGAGACGACCAGAATTATTCCTTGGCGTCGCTGGCCTCGCTCTCATCAACGCCGTCATCATCGCCGACCGTCGCCAGAACGGCGTGCGGTTCGGGCGCGGGCAATTCAGCGCCGCCGAGAATCTCAGGAAGCTCGTCAAGCTCTTCGCGCTGAGATTCGCCGATCGTTTCGTCGCGATCGATTTCGACGTTGCGGTAGTACTCCATGCCGGTGCCGGCGGGAATCAGGCGGCCCATGATCACGTTCTCTTTCAAGCCGCGCAGGTAATCAATGCGGCCGGAGATTGCGGCTTCGGTAAGCACGCGCGTCGTCTCCTGGAACGAAGCGGCCGAGATGAACGAATCGGTTGAAAGCGACGCTTTCGTGATCCCGAGCAGCAAAGGCTCGGCCTGCGCGACTTCGCCTTTCTCGCCGCGTACGCGTTCGTTCTCGTCCGTGAAGCGGAAGCGATCGACTTGCTCTTCCAGCAGAAACTCCGTGTCGCCGACTTCCTTGATCTTCACCCAGCGCAGCATCTGACGCACGATTACTTCGATGTGCTTGTCGTTGATGTTCACGCCCTGCAGACGATAGACCTCCTGAATTTCGTTGGTCAGGTACTCCTGCAAACGGTTCATGCCCAGCACCCGCAGAATGTCGTGCGGGTTCAGCGGCCCGTCCTGCAAAGCCTCGCCGTTGCGTACGCGATCGCCTTCCTGCACGTTGATATGCGTGCCGCGCGGAATGTCGTACTCGCGCTCTTCACCGTCGTCGCCGGTGATAATCAGTTTGCGCTTGCCCTTTGAAATTGGACCCAGCTTGACCGTGCCATCAATCTCAGACATCACGGCAGCTTCGCCGGGACGGCGAGCTTCAAACAGCTCAACGACGCGCGGCAGACCGCCGGTGATGTCTTTGGTCTTGGTGGTTTCTCGCGGAATCTTGGCGATGACATCGCCGGGTTCCACTTCTTCGCCGTCGCCGACCATTAAGTTCGCGCGCACCGGCATCTGGTAAGTCTTCAAAACCTTGTTACTGGCGTTCCGAATGTCCAGACGCGGCTGTCTCTTTTCGTCGGGCGAGTCCTTGACCACCATGTGCGACACGCCAGTCACCTGGTCAGTCTCTTCGTCGAAGGTGACGCCTTCTTTCAAGTCCTGGAACTTCAAACGCCCCGCGACTTCGGTAAGAATTGCGAAGGTGAACGGATCCCAGGTAGCCAGCAACTGATCCTGCGCCACCAGTGCGCCGTCCTCGACCAGGATGTGCGCGCCATAGACGATCTGATAACGCGCGGCTTCGCGGCCGCGTTCGTCGGTAATGGTCAAGGCGCCAATCCGGTTCATGGCGACGCGCTCACCCTTGCGGCTTTTCACGGTTTGCAAATCGATGTACTTGACCGTGCCTTCGACGCGCGCTTCGTGCTTGGAAGATTCTTCCAGGCGCGCCGTGCCGCCGATGTGGAATGTGCGCATCGTCAGCTGCGTGCCGGGCTCGCCAATCGACTGCGCCGCGATCACGCCGACGGCCTCGCCGATATCCACCGGACGGCCGGTCGCCAGGTTGCGGCCATAGCACTTGATACAGCAACCACGCCGCGATTCACAGGTCAGGACCGAACGAATGCGCACGCGCTGTACGCCGGAGCGCTGAATCTCGGCCGCCAGGTCCTCGTCGATTTCCTGGCCTGTTTCGACGATCACCGTACCTTCGACCGGATCGATGACGTCGTCGAGCGAGGTGCGTCCAACAATGCGGTCGCGCAAGCTCTCGATCTCTTCGCCGCCTTCAATGATGGCGGCCGAAGAAATCCCTCGCAACGTGCCGCAGTCCGGCTCACTAATGATTACGTCCTGCGCCACGTCGACCAGACGGCGAGTCAGGTAACCCGAGTCGGCTGTCTTCAGCGCCGTGTCGGCCAGACCTTTGCGCGCGCCGTGCGTCGAGATGAAGTACTGCAGCACGTTCAGGCCTTCGCGGAAGTTCGACTGAATCGGGGTCTCGATGATTTCGCCGGAGGGTCGCGCCATCAATCCGCGCATGCCGGCAAGCTGGCGAATCTGTTGGGCCGAACCGCGTGCGCCCGAATCCGACATGATCAGGATCGGATTCATTTCCTGCGTCGCCTTCTCGCGATCGTCCATCGCCTTGAACATTTCTTTGGCGACTTTGTCCGTGGCTTCGGACCAGATGGCGATGACTTTGTTGTAGCGTTCGCCGTTGGTGATCACGCCATCGCGATACTGCTGCTCGACCGTGATCACGTCCTTTTCCGCCTTGCCGACAATCTCGGGCTTGGACGGAGGCGTCACCAGATCGTCAATGCCGATCGAGATGCCGGCCTTGGTCGCATACAAGAAGCCCAGCGTCTTCAGATCGTCGAGCATCTTCACGGTCATTTCGTGACCGAGGCGAATGTGCGAATAGTTAACCAGCGACTGCAAGCCCTTTTTGCGCAGCGTGCCGTTGATGTAGGGCAGGCCCTTTGGAATCGAGTCGTTGAAGATCACCCGGCCCACGGTCGTGTTGATGACGCGGCGAATATCTTCCTGCGCCACCGCCCGCAGGATGTCCTGGGTGTCATGCTCCTGAGTCAGATCGATCAAGTCGCCGCTGACGCGAAGTTTGATCGGCGTCTGCGTCGTTACTTCCTTGGCATCGAGCGCCAGCAAGACCTCATTGCCTGAAGCGAACACGCGGCCTTCGCCCTTCGCGCCTTCCTTGTCGCGCGTCAGATAGTAAATGCCGAGCACGATGTCCTGCGAAGGCACCGCGATAGGCTGGCCGCTCGCCGGACTGAGAATGTTGTTCGAAGAAAGCATCAACACGGCCGCTTCGATCTGCGCTTCCGGCGAAAGCGGAATGTGCACGGCCATCTGATCGCCGTCAAAGTCCGCGTTGAAGGCCGTGCAAACGAGCGGATGGATCTTGATCGCTTTGCCTTCAACCAGCACCGGCTCGAACGCCTGAATGCCGAGTCGGTGCAGCGTAGGCGCGCGGTTCAAAAGCACCGGATGTTCGCGAATGACTTCTTCCAGGATGTCCCAGACGACCGGCTCCTGTCGCTCGACCATCTCGCGGGCCTGCTTGATCGTCGCCGCGTGCCCCTGCTTCTCGAGCTGGTTGTAGATGAACGGCTTGAACAGCTCCAACGCCATCTTCTTTGGCAAACCGCACTGGTGCAGTTTCAACTCCGGACCGACGACGATCACCGAACGGCCTGAATAGTCGACGCGCTTGCCGAGCAGGTTCTGACGAAAACGTCCCTGCTTACCTTTCAATGTTCCGCTCAAAGACTTGAGCGGACGATTGTTCACGCCGCGCAGCACGCGACCACGACGACCATTGTCGAACAGCGCGTCGACGGCTTCCTGAAGCATGCGCTTTTCGTTGCGCACGATCACTTCGGGCGCGCGCAGTTCCATCAGTTTCTTTAGACGATTGTTGCGGTTGATGACTCGGCGATACAGATCGTTCAGATCGGACGTGGCAAAGCGACCACCATCCAGCGGCACCAGCGGACGCAGCTCGGGCGGGATCACCGGGATCACGTCGAGGATCATCCACTCGGGATGATTGCCCGATTTAAGGAATGAAGTCGTAACCTTCAGCCGCTTCGAAAACTTTAGCTTCTTCTGCTGCGAAGTTTCTTCGCGCATTCGCCGGCGAAGTTCAACGGCTAACTCTTCGACGTTGACCATCGACAGCAATTCTTTAATCGCTTCAGCGCCCATCTTCGCGACGAACTGCCCCGGGAAATCGCGGGTCAACTCGCGGAACCGCTCGTCGGTGAGCAACTCCCGCTCTTTGATCTCTTTCAGATCACCGGGATCGATGACGATGTAGGATTCGAAGTAAAGCACTTTCTCCAGCTCGCGCAGCGGGATGTCGAGCAGGTGGCCGATGCGCGACGGCAGGCCTTTGAAAAACCAGACGTGCGAGCACGGACTGGCGAGATCGATGTGACCCAGACGCTCGCGACGAACTTTTGCCTGGGTGACTTCGACGCCGCACTTGTCGCAGATCACGCCGCGGTGCTTCATGCGCTTGTACTTGCCGCAGAGACACTCCCAGTCGGCGACGGGCCCAAAGATACGCGCGCAGAATAACCCGTCACGCTCCGGCTTGAACGTGCGGTAATTGATCGTCTCGGGCTTGGTCACTTCGCCATGCGACCACTGACGGATCTTTTCCGGCGAAGCCAGCGAGATGCGAATCGCCTCAAAGTCAGGCGCGAGTTGTGTTTTCTCTTGTTGGAATCGAAACACCGTTATTCTCCATTTCCAATCGTGTCCGACAAACTTTAGTTTGTCGTCACGTCTAACAACTCCGAAACATCGACAAACTAAAGTTTGTCGGACATTCCGCGATTAACCTAAATTCCGCTGGTAATCAGCGGCTCGGCGATCGGCTCGTCGGCGCCAACGGCCTTTGGGATCAATTCGACGTCAAGGCAGAGCGACTGCAGCTCACGCACGAGCACGTTGAAAGATTCCGGCAAGCCGGGATCGAAATCCGCTTCGCCCTTTACGATCGCTTCATAGATCTTTGAGCGTCCGGCCACATCATCCGATTTCGCCGTCAGCAATTCCTGCAAAATGTGCGCAGCGCCGTAAGCTTCCAACGCCCACACCTCCATCTCGCCGAAACGCTGACCGCCGAATTGCGCCTTACCTCCCAGCGGCTGCTGGGTGATTAGCGAATACGGCCCGATCGAGCGCGCGTGAATCTTGTCGTCGACCAGATGCGAGAGCTTCAGCATGTAGATGTAACCGACGGTCACCTTTTGTTCGAACGGCTCGCCGCTCAGGCCGTCGTAAAGCACGGCCTTGCCCGACTCGTTGACGATCTGGGGAAGTCCCATTTCAGCGGCGCGGGCCCCGGCTTCGTCGAGTTTCTGCTTGATCTCTTTTTCCGTCGCGCCGTCGAAAACCGGCGTCGCGAAGTGCATCCCCAGAACGCGGGCGGCCCAGCCAAGGTGCGTCTCGAGAATCTGTCCAACGTTCATGCGCGAAGGCACGCCCAACGGATTCAAAACGATTTCGACCGGCGTTCCGTCGGGAAGATAAGGCATATCTTCTTCCGGCAGGATGCGCGCGATGACGCCCTTATTACCGTGGCGGCCGGCCATCTTATCGCCGACTGAAAGTTTGCGCTTCATGGCGATGAAAACTTTCACCATCTTGATCACACCCGGTGAAAGCTCATCGCCCTGTCGCAGCTTGGCGATCTTCTCTTCGTAGATGTCCGAAAGGATCTTGATCTGCCGCTCGGTGCGATCTTCGTATTCCTTGACCTCCGCCGCCGCGTCAACGCGGGCGGCCGCTACCTGCGCCTTGCGCAGAGCTTTCGGCTCGACGGCCTGCAGCATCTCGCGGGTGATTGGAACCCCTTTCGGAATCACCACCTCGCGATTCGCCGTCAGATCGTGCGAGAGCTTACGGCCTTCGAACAATTCGTAGATACGCTCGTCCCGCTGCTCGTGAAGAATTCGGATTTCGTCTTCGAGGTCGCGTCGCAGGCGCTCTTCTTCGCCAGTTTCGATCGAAAGCGAGCGTTGATCTTTTTCCTGACCCTTGCGCGTGAACACCTGAACATCAACGACCGTGCCGTCGATTCCCGGAGGCGAAACCAGCGAAGCGTCCTTCACGTCCGCCGCTTTTTCGCCAAAAATCGCCCGCAAAAGTTTCTCTTCCGCGGTCAACTGCGTCTCGCCTTTGGGCGTGACTTTGCCGACCAGGATCGAGCCGGGTTTGACCGCCGCGCCGATGCGAATGATGCCGCTCTCGTCCAAGTCGCGCAGCATGTTTTCGCCGACATTGGGAATGTCGCGGGTGATTTCTTCCGGACCAAGCTTCGTGTCGCGCGCTTCGATCTCCAGCTCTTCGATGTGAATCGAAGTGTAGTAATCCTCTTTCACCAAGCGCTCGGACACCAGAATGGCGTCTTCAAAGTTGTAACCGCGCCAAGGCATGAACGCCACCAGGACATTGCGTCCCAGCGCGAGTTCACCGCGGTCCGTGCACGGGCCGTCGGCAATTACTTTCCCCTTGGACACCCGCTCGCCCACGTGCACGATTGGACGCTGGTTAATACAAGTGTTTTGGTTCGAACGCTTGAACTTGATCAGCGTATAGATGTCAGCGGTCACTTCGCGCGAGATCGTCCCGTCCACGTTGTGATCAGCCTTGACGATGATGCGCTCGGAATCGGTGTAATCGACCACGCCATCGCGTCGCGCGATGACCACGGCGCCGGAATCGCGCGCGGTCACCTCTTCCATGCCGGTGCCGATATACGGCGCTTCGGCGCGCAAGAGAGGCACCGACTGGCGCTGCATATTCGAACCCATTAACGCCCGGTTCGCGTCGTCATTTTCGAGGAACGGAATCAGCGATGCGGCCACCGAAACCAACTGCTTGGGCGAGACGTCCACGAATTCGATCTCGTCACGCTGGGCCAGAATAAACTCGCCGGCCTTACGTGCCGCGTTGCGGTCGTTGACGATATAGCCGTTTTCGTCCAGGGCAATGTTGGCCTGACCGACGACGTGCTTGTCCTCTTCCCAGGCGGTGAGATAAAAGGGAGCAGGCTCGAAACTTGCCTTTGCGCCACTCGCGCCGACGCGTTTGTTGGCCTTATCAACATCTTCAGCCGGCACATGGTCGAAGGGTTTGAACTTTGTATCGCCGCCGTTTCTGATGCGCACAAACTCAGTCACCACGCCGTTGACGACTTTCCGATACGGCGCTTCGATAAAACCAAACTCGTTGATGCGCGCATAGCACGCGAGCGAAGAAATTAAACCAATGTTCGGACCTTCCGGCGTCTCGATCGGACAGATGCGGCCATAGTGAGTCGGGTGCACGTCGCGCACTTCGAATCCCGCACGCTCGCGGCTCAGACCACCCGGTCCCAGCGCTGACAAACGCCGCTTATGCGTGATCTCGGAAAGCGGATTAGTCTGATCCATGAACTGCGAAAGCTGTGACGAGCCGAAGAACTCACGCACTGCGGCCGTCACCGGCTTGGCGTTGATGAGATCGCGCGGCATGGTTGTCTGCATTTCCTGGTGGATCGACATCTTCTCTTTGATTGCGCGCTCCATGCGCTCGAGGCCGATGCGAAACTGGTTTTCCAGCAACTCGCCCACAGCCCGTACGCGCCGATTCCCAAGGTGATCGATGTCGTCGGCCTTATAGATCGGCTTCTTTTCGTCATCGACGGGGTTCTTGCGCATCTTCAGAACGTAATTCACAACCTCGAAGAAGTCGCTCGCCTCCAGGAGTGGATCTTCGATCCGAAGCCGCTCGGGCTTGCCCATCTTGATGTTAAATTTCAGCCGGCCGACGCGCGAGAAATCGAACTTGCGCGGATCGAAAAACATTCCTTCCAGCAAGCGGTAGGCGGTCTGCACCGTCGGCGGATCACCGGGCCGCATCTTGCGATAAATTTCCAGCAAGGCGTCCACCGGTTTGCTGATCGTGTCCTTCTTCAAGGTCTGGGCGATCACCACTCCGACGTCGTCGCGATCCGGAAAGAAGATTGAGAAGTTCTCCACGCCGCTCTCGGCAATTTCCTGGAGCTTCGCGACATTGATTTCGTTATTGGCTTCCAGAATGACTTCGCCCGTTTCCGTGTTAACGATATCGGCAACGGCATACGCGCCTTCAAACTGCGAGGCGTCAATCTCGACTTCGCCGATGTTAGCCTTGCGTAACCCAGCCAGCGAACTCTTGTTGATCTCTTTTCCCTTGCGCACGATCGGATCGGGAGCGCGGCCTTTGATTTCAAAGTCCACTTTCATCCCAACGAGGTGCGTCGGTCCGGTGTCGGGCACCTGAACCATCAAGCCACCGTCATCCACGCGCACGTCATCGACCACGTAGAAAGCGCGCAGCAGATCTTCGTCACTGAAGGTCGAAGTCTTGACTGCTTCTTCCAACTGGCCGTCACTGCCAAACGATTTGCTGGTGAAACTCGAATTCAACCAAATGCCCAGCGCGCGCAGAAAGATCGAGGCCAAAAACTTTCGCTTGCCGACGCGCACGTAAAGCAAGTTCTTCTGGTCGTATTCAAATTCGACCCACGAGCCGCGATAAGGAATGATCTTAGCGATAAAGAGAGCGCCGCGCTTGAAAAAGACACCCGGAGATCTGTGGAGCTGAGAAACGATGACCCGCTCGGTGCCGTTGATGATGAATGTACCGTTGTCGGTCATCAACGGAATCTCGCCGAAAAAGACTTCTTCTTCCTTGATGTCGCGAATCGATTTGACGTTCGTGTCCGGATCCTTGTCATAGACGGTGAGGCGGATCTTGACCTTTAACGGCACGCTGTAACTCATGCCGCGTTCCTGACACTCCTGCTGATCGTGTTTGTGCTTGAGTCCGACCGGCTCGCCGCAATTCGGGCATAGCTCGGGCCGCACGGAGTTGAACGTGCCGCAGACGTGACACAGCGTTTCGCCCGGTCGCAGGGGATCGACCTTGATGCTGGCCTTGCAGCTCTTGCAGGCGGCGCGCAGATATTTCAATCCCTCAAGATTGCCGCACTTACATTGCCAGTTGCCGATGTGATACTCGACAAAGTCGAGCGTCGCCGTCTCGCGAAAGTCGGAAATCGGAAAGACAGATTTGAAAACGGATTGTAGCCCCGTGCTCTGACGCTCTTCGGGCAGCAGGTCCATCTGCAGAAAGCGATTGTATGATTCGCGTTGAATCTCGATCAGATTCGGAATCGGTACCGCAGTTTTGATCTTGGAAAAATCGTGCCGCTCCGGGGCCTGGCTAGTTCGCCGGCCCAAACCAGTGTTCACGGTTTCAAGTAAGTTTGCAGACATGAGTGCTCCCTATCGTCGCCAGTTACGCCGCTGCTCTCCAATCGCCAGTCGAAACACACGTCTGCGCGGTCGGAGCGCAAGATTCCCCGACCGCTTCAGAAATGAAAAGCGATTGCCTTCGTCCAAGTTTTCCGGGAGTAAACGCAGCGCCTCAATACTCCCCAAATTTAACCGCCGCACATCGAAGTGTCAAGCGGACGAAAAAAGTCTGGAGTCGCGCGGCTTGAAGTTTCGGACCGCCGGCGGACTCCCAACTAAACTTCGGAGCCTGACCCTACTTAACCTCTACGGTCGCGCCCGCGTCCGCGAGTTTCTGCCTGACTGTCTCGGCTTCTTCTTTGGAAACGCCTTCTTTTACCGCTTTGGGGGCCGCCTCGACGAGATCCTTCGCTTCTTTCAGACCCAGTGCCGTCACTTCGCGGACGACCTTGATGACGTTGATCTTTTGGCCACCGGCGGCCTGCAGAATCACGTCAAACTCAGTCTTCTCTTCGGCCGCCGCACCCGCGTCGCCACCGCCGGCCGCAGCGCCAGCGGGAGCCGCAGCTACAGCCGCTGCCGCCGAAACCCCGAAGGTCTCTTCAATCATTTTCACCAGCTCTGAAGTCTCAAGCAGACTCTTCTCCTTCAGAGCATCAACAATTTCCTGATTCGATAGTGCCATGACTAATCACGTTCTCCTGTATCGCTTTTACGGCAAACCGAAGTTTGCAATTTACTCGGCAATGGTCCCGGTTTGCATCTCCGCGACGCTTGCCTTACCTGGCCGTCCACTGACGAAGCGACGACCGCCAAAATCACTTCGAATTTCGCAATTCGATTTTCGAATTTGTTACGCGCCTTGCGTTTCTTTCTGCGCGCTCACCTGGCCCATAACCACAGCCAGGTTGCGAGGCACCGCATTTATTACCGTCGCCAATCGCTGCGCCTGCGCGTTGATCAGGAAGAGCACCTTGGACAGCAACTCATCGCGCGACGGCAGGCTGGCAATCGCTTCGACGTCGCGAAGCTCGATGACTTTGCCTTCGACCAGGCCGGTCTTGAAACTAAAGATTTCAGGATTGGCCTTGCTGAACTTGGCAATCGCTTTTGAGAGTCCCACCGGATCGCTGGTGCTCAGCGCCACCGCGGTCACACCCTTGAACTGGTCCGTCATTGGCTCGAGCGGAGTGCCCGCCGCGGCTTTGCGCGCCAAAGTATTCTTGACGACAGCATAACTGACCCCGGCTTCGCGCAACTGACGGCGCAATTCCTGATCCTTGCCAACGGTCATCTTGGTGAAGCTTACCAACATCGCCGCTTTGGCTTGTTGAAATTGGCTAGTGAGGGCTTCGAGGTCTTTTTGTTTTTGTGCCTTATTCTTCATTCTCTCTCCTCACTCACCTGGCAAAGGCAACTTCGTCAAGCGGCACCCCGGGACCCATGGTTGGCGCCAGATTAACTTTCTTCATGTACTTGCCTTTGGCCGTCGATGGCTTCGCTTTCACCACGGCTTCGATCAGCGCCCGCGCGTTGTCGGCAATTTTGTCCGCATCGAAGGAAACTTTGCCGATGGCGGTGTGAATCACGCCCGTCTTATCGGTGCGATATTCCACTTTGCCAGCTTTGGTTTCCTTGACGGCAGTCTTGACGTCAAACGTCACCGTGCCGGTTTTCGGATTAGGCATCAGCCCACGCGGGCCCAGCACCTTGCCCAGGCCGCCCACGAGCCGCATCATGTCTGGAGTAGCAATCACGGCGTCGAATTCAAGCCAGCCGCCCTTGATCTTATCAACCATGTCCTGGCCGCCGACAAGATCTGCACCGGCTTCCTCGGCTTCTTTGATCTTCTCGCCCTGCGCGATGACCAGAACCTTCTTCGATCTTCCCAGACCGTGCGGCAAAACTAGCGTGCCGCGCACCAGCTGATCGGCTTTGCGCGGATCCACGCCCAGCCAGATCGTCAACTCAACCGTCTCATCAAACTTGGCAAACGCAACTTCTTTGATCTTCTGCGCGGCGTCGTCCAGGCCATACTTGCGGCCGGCTTCGAGCTTTTCCAGCGCCGCGTGATATTTCTTTCCGTGCTTCTTCATTTCATAACTCCGAGGTGCAAGCGGGATTTTCGATTTGCGATTTGCGATTTGCGATTTTACAAATCAAGAACCGTCCGACAATCCCTCCCTCTAATCATTCAACCAATAACTCGCGATGCCAAAATCGGCAATCGCAAATCCAAAATCTAAAATCACTCGACCGTCAATCCCATCTGGCGCGCTGTTCCTTCGATCGTGCGCATGGCGCTCTCCAGATTGGTTGTATTCAAATCGGGAAGCTTCGTTTTCGCGATCTCTTCGATCTTCTTGCGCGAGATTGTGCCCACCTTTTCCTTCTTCGGATTGCCTGAGCCCTTTTCCAAACCCGCGGCCTTCTTCAAAAGATCAGCAGCCGGCGGCGTCTTGGTTTCAAAGGTAAACGAACGATCGGCATAGACCGTGATCACCACCGGAACTTTAAGATCGGGATCCATCTGCGCGGTCTTCGCGTTGAAGGCCTTGCAGAATTCCATAATGTTAACGCCGTGCTGACCCAGCGCCGGACCGATCGGCGGCGCCGGATTGGCCTTGCCCGCGGGAACCTGAAGTTTGATGTAGCCTGAGATCTTCTTTGCCATTATTCCTCTTCCGTAAACGTCAACTTCTCGACATCGAGAAATCCTAGTTCAATTGGTTCAGGTCTACCGAAAATCGAAACCTTTACTTTTAAGGTTGCCTTCTCTTCATTGACCGCTTCTATTCTGCCTGTGAACGCCCGGAACGCACCCACCTTAATGCGCACCATGTCGCCAACCGAATAAGAAAACCTCGGCGTCATTCTTCTTCAGTGAAGGTAACTTTCTCTACGTCCAGAAAATTCAATTCAACCGGCGTTGAGCGTCCGAAGATCGTAACCGTAACCTTCAGCGTCGATTTGTCTTCGTTAACCTCTTCAACCTTGCCGGTGAAACTCTGGAACGGTCCCGACTTGATGCGGACCGTCTCGCCGGCCGCGTACGAAAACTTCGGCTTAGGCTTCTCGGCCGCCGCCGCCTGCTGATTAACTATCTGATCAACTTCCTGCGCGGTCAGCGGTGTCGGGCTCTGGCCGCCGACGAATCCGGTCACCTTTGGCGTCGATCGAATGGCATGAAAAACATTGTCGGGGATATGGCCGCGCTCATCACAATCAATTTCGACCAGCACGTAGCCCGGATAAAACATGCGCGACGATTCGATGCGCTTGTTGCCACGCATCTCGACGACTGTCTCAGTCGGTACCAGCACCTCGCTGATCGCATCCTGGAGCTCAGTACCGGACACACGCGCTTTCAGGCTTTCGCAAACCTTCTTTTCGTGACCCGAATACGTATGAAGAATGAACCACTGCTTCATTGAAATGTTTCGCTAACCTCCCAAAAAGGTGCGCAGATGCTCAATCAGAAACGCCCAGACTCGATCGACGCTGAATAAATAAATCGCAAAGAAAACAACTGCTATCAGGGTAATGATCGTCGTGTTCTTGACTTCGTTCGCGCTCGGCCACGAAACGCGCCGCATTTCAGCGCGGGTGTCGCGCAAGAACTGCGAGGTGCGCTGGAGAAATCCGGTGCGCGGGCCCGCTAGTCCGCGTTCGCGCCTGACGGCCCTTCCTTCGGCTCCCTCGCCAAAGGCGGCCGCCCGCGGACGAGGCATGCCGATTGGTTTTTCCACGGAAGTATCGCGCGCTGCGGGCGGCTCGCCGAGGCCACTCAATTCGTTTTCGTCTTCGTTCTTCAACCCGCGAACTTCTTTCCAGCCCTTTTGGCAGGGGTACCAGGATTCGAACCCGGACTTTCGGTTTTGGAGACCGACGTGCTAACCGTTGACACTATACCCCTCCGTGTCATTGCCGATTTTCGATTTCCAATTTCCGATTCCAGCTCGCGGCAAGGGGGGCCACATCAATCGGCAATCGGCATTTGGCAATCGGCAATCACTTGGTTTCCTTATGGTCCGTGTGCTTACGGCAGCGCCGGCAGAACTTACTTAACTCCAGACGATCTGTCGTGGTCTTCTTATTCTTAGTCGTCGTGTAGTTGCGACTTTTGCAGTCAGTACACTGCAACACGATGTTGTCACGCGGCATAATTACTCCACGACCTCGCTAACCGTGCCGGCGCCGACGGTGCGGCCGCCTTCGCGAATAGCGAAGCGCAGGCCTTTCTCCATCGCAATCGGCGCGATCAGCTCGATGTTCATTTCCACGTTGTCGCCGGGCATCACCATCTCCACTCCCTCCGGCAGATGGGCCACTCCCGTCACATCCGTCGTCCGAAAGTAAAACTGCGGCCGATAGCCGGTGAAGAACGGGGTGTGCCGTCCGCCCTCTTCCTTCGTCAGCACATAAGCCTCAGCCTTGAACTTTGTGTGCGGCGTAATGCTCCCAGGCTTCGAGATTACCTGCCCCCGCTCGATGTCCTTGCGCTCCACTCCTCTTAACAATAAGCCCACGTTGTCGCCCGCCGTGCCTTCGTCCAGAAGCTTCTTGAACATCTCGACGCCCGTCACCACCGTCTTTATCGTCGGACGGATACCCACCACCTCAACCGTTTCGTTTACCTTCACCTTGCCGCGCTCGACTCTGCCCGTCGCTACTGTCCCGCGTCCCTGAATCGTGAAGATGTCTTCGACCGGCATCAGGAAGGGCTTCTCTATGTCGCGCACCGGGGTCGGAATGTAAGTGTCCACTGCTTCCATCAACTCCAGTACCTGCTTCTCGGCCGCTTCATCGCCTTCCAGAGCCTTTAACGCCGAAACCTTGATGATCGGAATTTCATCACCGGGAAATTCGTACTTGCTCAAAAGCTCCCTCACTTCCAACTCCACCAGCTCGAGCAACTCCGGGTCGTCCACCGCGTCAACTTTGTTCAGACACACGACCATGGCCGGCACCCCTACCTGCCGAGCCAGCAGAATGTGTTCGCGCGTCTGGGGCATCGGACCATCGGTAGCCGCGACCACCAGGATCGCCCCGTCCATCTGGGCGGCGCCGGTGATCATGTTCTTCACATAATCGGCGTGACCGGGACAATCGACGTGCGCGTAGTGCCGGTTCTTGGTCTCGTACTCGACGTGCGCCGTGGCGATCGTGATCCCGCGGGCTTTCTCTTCCGGCGCTTTGTCGATCTGATCGAAAGCCACAAACTTCACTTTCGGGTTCGTCTTCGCCAAAACCTTCGTTATCGCCGCCGTCAACGTCGTCTTCCCATGATCCACGTGCCCAATCGTCCCGATGTTCACGTGCGGCTTGCTCCGATCAAATTTCTCTTTGCTCATCTCTGTTTCTTCCTTACAATAGTGGAGCCCGCGATGAGATTTGAACTCATGACCTCCTCCTTACCAAGGAGGCGCTCTACCCCTGAGCTACGCGGGCTGTAGAGCAAGTTGTCAACTTGCTTGTCGTTTCAAATCTCAAACTGACAAATTAACAATTTGTCCTACATGCCTGGAGCGGGCGACGAGATTCGAACTCGCGACCCTCAGCTTGGAAGGCTGATGCTCTACCAACTGAGCTACACCCGCTCATTAAATTGCGGATTGCGAAATTCGAATTGCGGAATGCCCATTTCGCAGCGTGTTCTTCAAATTCAAAATCCGCAATCCGAAATCCGAAATCCGAAATCGTCTCTGGTGCAGGGGGTAGGATTCGAACCTACGTAGGGCAGTGAAGCCCGCCGGGTTTACAGCCCGGTGCCTTTAGCCACTCGACCACCCCTGCGTTAAGCCAAGTAGTATGCGAACCAACCGGCGAGAAATCCCCAACCCGACTCTTCTTTGTGCGCAAACCCGGCCCGGTCGCAAACTCATCACTTTAACTGAGGTCAGTTGTGTTTTGCAAGCGCGACCTGCGGTCGTCAAGCTTTACTTTTTAGAGCTAAAAGAGCGGGCGCTTCGGCTTGTAGCGGCTTAAGTATAGTTAGTGTGAGACTGTTAGAAACACGTCCCAGGCCCAACGTCCAACATGTGCGTGCTTCACATCGTCAACCTTGGCGCGATAGCGAAATTGATTACCGTACTGGTCTGTTCTCTTGGACTCTTTGTAGCTAAGCGAGATCGAATCGACATTGAGCGACGGCAATGTGTGCAACTCGCTTGCCTCAGAGATGCCGTTATGGTTTGTGTCTTGCCATAGACGTAGACTCCAGAAGATTGCATCTCGATCATCAATGACGCCGTCGCCGTTCCCGCCGTTCTCTGGCTTGTCATACTCAGCTAACGCAAGGAAGCCGTTGCGCTGTACTCCCGCGGGCGGCTTTGGCTGTGGAGTGAAATTACCAAAAAGCTCCGTCCCGTTATCAATCGTACCGTTACCGTTTCGATCCAGAACGAGCCATGCGTCGTCACTGCCAGCGGCGATCCAGGCAATGCGCTCTGGTGTCCCGTCGTTGTTGAGGTCGAAGTTCACTCCGCGAGCGCCATCAGTGAGATCGAATCCATTGCCCTCTAAATCTATCAGGATTGGGCTAGGTCTGTAGCACCAACAACCGGTAGATTCTGAGTGAGGTGGACATCCATTGGAGTGTGGATACATACAGAGGTCTACTGGACCCAAACATGACTCCGGGCAATCGTTGAAATCAAAGGCACAATCCGCAGGACACGAGTCAGGCGGTGGTGTCGAAGTTGGGGTCGGCGTCGGCGTCGGAACGTATTGTGGAACGTTTTTGACATTACTATTGTCACAAGTGGTGACTATCGTCGGCATATTATTTCCCCAGTCATTGGCACCGCACATTGCGTTCATCACTGTAGATCCTTGAACCTGTCCCGCCGCTCCGCAAGGATTACTCTGAGTATTTGTTCCACCGCCGGGTGTCGTTCCTTCACCAAAACCTATACTATGCCCAATCTCATGCAGCGCAGCTTTCGTGAACGCTGTACTCGATACCGTTTCATCGAGGGCAAGTTTGGGGTCGCCGTTTGGATCGGGCGCCGTGACCGTATTGCTAAATGTAATAGCCCCTCCGTTCAGGTTCCCATTACTGTCAACGTGCCCGGTTGAGTCAAATTGAGCGGGAGGAGTAACATTATTTTGCGTAACTGTTTGACCGATCGTGAAATTCAGAATGATTGCCCCCTGAGCAGGAGAGCTTGTTGAAAAAGTAACGCCAGCCCCGTTACTGGCGTTCGCAGCATTCCAAGAATCCAGAGCAACCTGGACCTGTCTCCTTTGTTCGGTATTGAGATTTCCAAAATTTACATAAACTGTAGAGCCTCGCGGCCAGGCGGGCTGGTTAGTGCCTGTCAGTGCGGTGCAACCTTGCTGGGCTCGGCTGATCGAGAAGTATAGTCCCGAGATAGCTAAGATGGTTAGGACAACGAGGACTGACGCGAGCAATCGGGGAGATTTCATTGAGCACTCCCGTCTGCCTTACATTGCGTCGCCGCGGCCTCTTGAACTTCACTAATAAAAGAGTCTGCATCTTGACCGCTACCTACCAGTCCTACTTGGACATCGGCAGTGAGTTTTACAATGCCATTTCCTTTTAGTAGGAATGCCAGGCTGTTAGCGGCGAAGGTATTCTTCTCGGGAAGGAAAGTAACAAAAATGAGATAGCAATTACCAACTTCCAGTGGTTGAGCCGCTAGCGAAATCGCCTTTACGTGATATCCGTGAATTTGAATCTCGCCGCCCAGCCGGGAAACATCTACGATCGTCCCGGAGCTGAGCGCAATCTTCAGGTCGTTCTTTATGAGTCTTTCGATGGAAACTTGATAGTTGCTAATGACGAATGTTTCATCGTCCGTTAGCTGACTCTTTCTATCCGTTACTGTGCCAATAAAGATTGCATCAGCAGCGCATGCGCGTTCCGCAAGATAAGTGTGGGCGTTGAACGCTCTATTAGGCGTCAGAACTGGCAGGCCCACTTCAAGTCGCTTAACAACATCTCCTCTGGTTTCCAAAACCTCCTCGGGAATAGTTTTACGCGCTCCGCCAAGTCCTTTGTGAATCTTACGCGCAGCCTCTTTTTCCGCTTCCTTATCCACCTTTGTAGGCGTTGTTTGGTCCTGAATTCGAAGTGCTTTCGTGCGATAGACACCGGCGATGCTAAGCAGCGTTAAGACTATGACGAAAACGAGAATGTTTTTCATTTTTTCCCCTAAGACGGTCGGATGAACCATGTTTCTTCTTAGACCCTAAAGTTGTCACAGCGTCTCTCGGCCACTTTGTACTCCGTCGTGTTTGCAATGTCAACGCCAACGCACGCCCTAAAAGAAGTCGCGCGCACCGCGGTTCCACGATGCGTTCTGGGAATCACGATTTTTGGAGCCGGCGAAGGGACTTGAACCCCCGACCTACTGATTACAAATCAGTTGCTCTACCAACTGAGCTACGCCGGCCCGCGCTGGGGCCAATACTAACAGTCTGGAAATTCAAAGTGAAGGATCAGTTGGTCAGCGTTTTCTTGCTACGAACTCAGACCGTTCCCCGAAACGAAATAATCCAGGGCGAATCTGGTTCGCCAATTCACGATTCTGATCTCGCACGCAACCCGCAAGCCGCATCAGTGGGTAACTTGACAATGAGAAGCCCGTTTCCTATTCTAGCCGTTCGCGTTTTAGGCGCTTAAAATCGAAGGACTTATCTATGTCAACCTACTTTCCCAGCGGCGCTGGTCTGGCTCAAAATCGGAAGTGGCTCGTCGTCGACGCCGCCGGCAAGACCGTCGGGCACCTGGCATCCGAAGTCGCCCAGATACTCACCGGCAAGCGGAACCCAAAATGGACTCCGTTCATGGACGTGGGCGATCACGTGATCGTGGTCAATGCCAGCCAGGCCGTATTCACTGGTTCAAAGGCAACCGGCAAAGTCTATCGCTGGCATACGCTCTATCCCGGTGGTATCCGCGAGAAGTCAGTGACGGAAATGTTTGCGAAGAATCCCGAGAGAGTGATCGAGTTGGCCGTAAAGGGCATGCTACCCAAGAACAAACTCGGGAAATCGATGGCGAAGAAACTGAAAGTATATGCGAGCGCCGATCATCCTCACACGGCGCAGCGGCCGCAACCCTTCGAATTGCCTTCCCGCAAGAACGCAAAATAAGAAACAAAAAGGATTAAGACGTGGCAGAGATTGAATACTACGGAACCGGACGGCGCAAGAGCGCGACGGCGCGAGTCTATCTGCGACCCGGCGCGGGCAACTTTCAAGTTAATCGCAGAGCGTTTGATGTCTATTTTCCGAACGAGACGTTGCGGATGATCATTCGGCAGCCGATGCAGTTGACTGAGACGGCAACCAAGTTCGACGTGCTGGTCAACGTTGCTGGCGGCGGCCCCGCGGGCCAGGCCGGCGCGATTCGTCACGGAATTACGCGAGCTTTGATTGAGTACAACGGCGACTTGCGGCCGGCCTTGAAACACGCGGGACTGGTCACGCGCGATCCGCGGATCAAGGAACGCAAGAAGTACGGACAGAAGGGCGCGCGCAAGCGATTCCAGTTCTCGAAGCGGTAACTTTGAAATTTCAAATTTGAGATCTGAGATCTTAGAAATCCATTGTCGCGATTTTGATTGGTTGCTTTCAACGCGAAAGCCACGGTCGCGGCGAGTACATAAACCGATTGACATAAAGGAGAAAGTTGTTTGGTTACTGTTACGATGAAAGAGTTGTTGGAGGCCGGCGTGCATTTCGGCCACCAGGTTCGCCGTTGGAACCCGAAAATGAAGGAATACATTTTCGGCGAGCGGAACGGCATCTACATTATCGATCTGCAAAAAACTCAGAAGATGTTTCGCGAGGCGATCCAGTTCATGACCAACATGATCGCCGAAGACCGCGGCAAGACGGTCCTCTTTGTAGGCACGAAGCGCCAGGCGCAGGACGCGGTGCGCGAAGAAGCCGAGCGCTCTGGTCAGTTCTACGTTAACCAGCGCTGGCTGGGCGGGCTGCTAACGAACTTTCAGACGGTGCAGAAGTCGATCAAGCGTCTCAAAGATCTGGATGTGATGCAGACCGACGGCCGCTATGAAAAGCTGACTAAGAAAGAACGAATCAAACTCGATCGCGAACGACTGGGCCTGGAAAAGGTGCTTTCCGGCATCAAGTCGATGAGTCGCCTGCCCGACGCAGTGTTTATCATCGATGTGCGCAAAGAAGAGATCGCCGTCGCTGAAGCGAACAAACTCGGCATCCCGGTGATCGCGGTCGTCGATACGAATTGTTCGCCCGAAGGAGTCGATTACGTCATTCCGGGAAACGATGACGCGCTGCGCGCAGTCAGGCTGTTCGCGTCGCGCATCGCTGATGCGGTACTCGAAGGCCAGCAGATGTTAACCGAAGGCGGCGCGACCGCCGACGAACCTGCGACCGAAGCATCCGGCCAACCGGAAGTCGCAATTTCTGCGGACACCACCGAAGTCGAGAGCGCTTCAGTTGAACCGCCAATCGCTGAGACGAACGGCGAAATGTTGGCCGAGGCCCCATCGATGGCGATCGAACCGACCGAGACTGCGTCACCGGAAGAGACCAAAACTGAAAGCGCGGAGACCGTGGTCGCCGCCAGCTAGAGAGAGTCAGCGAAGATACTAAGATCGGCGAGCGCAGCCTCGAAAGCGGACTTCCGCCGGGCTGCGCTTTTCAATAGAGTTAGGGAGAGAGATAAGCAATCATGGCAGAAATTACAGCGGCTGCCGTAAAGTCGCTCAGAGAAAAAACCGGGGCCGGCATGATGGAGTGCAAGAAGGCCCTGGTCGAAGCCGAGGGTAACGAAGAGCGCGCGATCGAGATTCTGCGTAAGCGCGGTCTGGCCTCGGCCAAAAAGAAAGAAGGCCGCGTGGCGACCGAAGGCGTTGTCGGGTCGTACATTCACATGGGCGGCAAGGTCGGCGTGCTGGTTGAAGTGAACTGCGAGACGGATTTCGTCGCGCGCGGCGAAGAGTTTCAGCAACTCGTCAAAGATATCGCCATGCATGTCGCGGCGGCCGAGCCGCGTTACGTTTCGCGCGAAGAAATCCCGGCTCAGCTTTTGGACAAAGAGCGCGAAATCGCGCGTGAGCAAGCGAAAAACGATCCAAAGAACCGGAGCAAGCCGGACAATGTGATCGATAAGATTGTGGAAGGCCGCCTCAACAAGTTCTATGAAGAGGCCGTGCTTTTGGATCAGCCGTTCGTCAAGGAAGAAAAGAAAACCGTCGGCGAGTTGATCACCGAGAAGATCGCAAAGACCGGCGAGAAAGTATCGATCCGCCGCTTCACCCGTTACAAAATGGGCGAAGGCCTTGAGAAACGCGGCGACGATTTCGAGAACGAAGTTGCGAAGCTCGCCGGTGAGTAGTTTTGAGTTTTTCTTCGCGTCTTTGCGCCTTTGCGAGATTCTAATCCTCACGCAAAGGCGCCAAGTCGCAAAGCCAGAATGAAATTTGAGACACCGCATTCTCAGATGAGTAATCAACCCAATCAAAACGCGCCCGCTTTCCGCCGCGTACTTCTGAAGATCTCCGGCGAGGCTCTGATTGGCGAGCAGACCTCCGGCATCGACGTAAACGTCGCGCACTCTGTCGCTGAAGAAATCAAGCAGGTCCACGAACTGGGCGTCGAAGTCGCCGTCGTCGTCGGCGGCGGGAATATTTTTCGCGGCGTGTCCAAGAGCGCCGGCAACATGAATCGATCGTCGGCGGATTACATCGGCATGCTGGCCACGATCATGAACGCGGTCGTGCTGCAGGATGCGCTGGAAAAAACCGGAGTCCACACTCGCGTGCTGTCGGCCATCGATATTCCTCAGCTCGCCGAATCCTTCGTTCGCCGGCGCGCGGTTCGCCATCTGGAAAAAGGACGCATCGTGATTTTTGCCGCCGGCACCGGCAATCCTTTCTTCTCGACTGACTCGGCGGCGGCGCTGCGCGCCCTCGAAATCAAAGCCGATGTGATTCTGAAAGGGACCAAGGTGGATGGCGTCTACTCCGCCGATCCGATGAAGGACCCATCCGCGACGCGCTTCGAAACCATCACCTTTCAGGAAGTGCTCGAGAAGCAATTGAAAGTGATGGACGCCTCAGCAATCTCTCTGTGCATGGACAACGATCTGCCGATCGTCGTCTTCAACATGCGCAAGCCCGGAAACATCGCGCGCGTCGTCCGAAGCAACGCCGGCATAGGCACGCGCGTGTGTCTGAAGAAACCGTAAATCGTGAATGGTTTTCGCTCTTTACTATTCCCGATTTACGATTTACGATTCACGCCCTTAAACGATTCCGAGACGATATGAGCGATAAAGACGTCATCAAAGAAACCAAGCCGCGCATGGATCACGCGATCGACGACGTGCTCCGCAAGCTGGCCACCGTGCGCACCGGACGGGCGTCGGTGAGCTTGCTCGACACCGTATCGGTTGATTATTACGGCACGCCGACGCCGCTTAACCAGATGGCTTCCGTGCACGCGCCTGAGCCGCAGATGCTCACCGTGCAGCCGTGGGATCCGACGCAACTCGTTCATGTCGAGAAAGCGATTCGCGCCGCCGACCTCGGTTTGAATCCCTCGAACGACGGCAAGCTGGTGCGCATTCCCATTCCGCCGCTCACTGAAGAGCGCCGCAAGCAACTGGCAAAGCAGGTCCACGAAATCGCCGAAGAACATCGCACCGCCGTTCGTAATATCCGCCGCGACGCCAATGAAAAACTCAAGAAGATGCTGAAGGACAAAGCGATTTCCGAAGACAATGAGCGCGACGGTTTGGACGAAGTGCAGAAACTCACTGACACTTACATCTCAAAGATCGACGAGCTATCAAAGTCCAAAGAGCATGAAATCATGAGCGTCTGAAGTCCGACAAACTTCAGTTTGTCGCAGACCGTCCGTTAATCAGAACCAGCGACAAACTAAAGTTTGTCGGACATTCATGATCATTAGTCTCGCCTTATCTTTCATCGCTATTGCGAGCGGCACGCTTCTCACTTACACCTACGACGAGGATGCGCCGCTCGCTTCGCGTTTGTGCAGCGGCGCCTGCATCGGTTTCGGGTCCTTCGGACTCGTCGGCTTTGTCCTCGCATCATTCTTAGGACTGACGACAGTCGCGCTGGCCCTTACCGGAGCGGCTCTCTCGACCTCTTTCCTACTTCTAATAAGTAAAGCACGCCGCGCCAAAGTTGACGACGACTGCAATCGGGCCTGGCGAGCGATCAGCCGCGCCAGTTCGCGGCCGGATCGCTGGGCGCTTATCTATTTTCTTTTCTACGCCACGGTCGCCATCGTCATGTGGCTGGTCTTTTCGCGCGCGCTGCTGGACCAGCCTGACGGCATCTCCACGGGCGTGCTGAATAACTACGGCGACCTGCCGTTTCATATCAGCGTCATCACGCGCTTTGCTTTCGGCCAGAACTTTCCGCCGGAAGATCCTACGTTTGCCGGAGTGCGTTTCACTTATCCGTTTATTACCGACTTCATCTCGGCGATGTTTGTGCGCGCGGGAGCGAGCTTGCGCGATTCGCTGTTCATCGAAAACTACATTGTCGGGGTCGCGCTGGTGGGCGTGCTGCATCGCTTCGGTCAGCAACTCTTGCGCAATCGCACCGCCGCTCTGCTGACGCCGATGCTCGTGATTCTAAACGGCGGCTTTGGCTGGGCCATGCTGTTCAGCGAAGTGAACCAGAGCGAAGGCGGCGTCTTTCAGGTGCTTCGGCACATCTCGCATTCCTACACCATTCTTCCCGAAGTAGCGCTGGGCTGGCGTTGGGGTAACGCCGTCACCAGTCTGCTGGTGCCGCAACGCGGATTTTTGCTCGGCATTCCGCTGGCGGCTATCGTATTCACGCAATGGTGGGCCGCGATGAGAGACACGGAGACGGGGGGAAAGGGAGAGCCGGAGAAGAAATCACCTAAGAAAGGATCTAAGAGCGAGTTCGCGAAAATCGAAGCAAATCTCCCTGTCGCCGCGTCTCCCCGTCTCCGCGTCAGCCACCGAATGGTCGCCGCCGGCGCCGTCGCCGGCTTGCTGCCACTGATTCACGCGCATAGTTTCATCGCGGTGATGGTCGTCGGCGCTTGCCTGGCGCTAATTAACTTGCGCAGGTGGCGCGAGTGGCTTCTGTTCTTCCTTGTCGCTTCGATAATCGCGATTCCGCAATTGCTGTGGTCCACGCACGGCAGCGCGGTCAGCACTCGCGCCTTTATCGGGTGGCAGTTCGGTTGGGATCGCAGCGATGAAAACTTCTTCTGGTTCTGGTTCAAGAACACCGGCCTTTTTATTCCGCTCCTGATAACGGCTCTCCTGTGGAAGAGCGAAGACTATCTCGTGCCGCGCAAGCTTTTGTTTTTCTATCTACCATTCACGTTGTGCTTCATCATTCCGAATTTGGTGAAGCTGGCGCCATGGATTTGGGACAACGTGAAAATACTTTTCTACTGGTGGCTGGCTTCGGCGCCGATAGTCGCCTTGCTGCTGGCGCGGCTTTGGGAAGGCAAAGCGTGGCATCGAGTCTTGGCCGCCAGCTTGTTCATCATGCTGACGCTGGCCGGCGCGCTGGATGTCTTTGCACTGATGACGCGCCAGGGCGAGTATCAGGAATTCGATCGCGACGGCATCAACTTCGCCGAGATGATCAAGCTGAAGACGCCGCCGCGCGCGACCATCCTGCACGCGCCGGTTCACAACACGCCGGTCTTCCTAACCGGCCGGCGTTCGCTGATGGGTTATCCCGGACACATCTGGACGCACGGGCTCGACTATGGTCCGCGGGAGACCGAAATTAAGCGCATCTACGCGGGCGCGCCGGACGCCGAGAGCTTGCTGGCCAAGTACGGCGTCGATTATGTTGTAATCGATCCGCAGGAACATTCGTTGATGACGGTGAACGCAGCGTTTTTCAGTCGCTATCCGGAAGTGGGAAGCACTGGTGAGTACCACCTCTACAAAATCACGCGCTAAGAAAAAGCCGGAGCCGGCCGCAGAAGATGCGAACGGCGACGGCTTGTCTGTGCTCAAGTGGCGCATTGCCTCCGCATCGATCCTGATCGTCGCCGCGTTTCTGCGACTCTACGATTTAGCGCTCGTACCTTTCCATCACGACGAAGGCGTTAACGGAAATTTTTTGGTGACGCTCGTTCGCGAGGGTAGATACCAATACGATCCGCAAAACTATCACGGTCCGACACTTTACTTTTTCTCAGCAGTTATTCCGTGGATCGTCCGCTTCTTCGGCGGCAAATCGGCCGGCGACGCGTACGGCCTCACGACTTTCAATGTTCGCTTCGTCACGGCTGCGTTCGGCGTCGCCACGATCTGGCTGGCGCTGCTTCTGCGCAAGCGACTCGGCGCAATCGGCGTTTTGTCAGCCGCCGGCCTGATCGCGATCTCGCCCGGCGCGGTTTATCTTTCGCGCTACTTCATTCACGAATCGCTGTTCGTCTTTTTTGGGCTCGCGATTGTCGTCGCGGCGCTGAAGTATTACGACAGCGGAAACTCTGTCTATTTGATCCTGGCTGCGATTTCCGCGGCGCTGATGACTGCGACCAAAGAGACTTGGGTCATCAACGGACCAGTGATGCTGATAGCGCTGGCCACCACTAGTGTCTATTTTCGGTTGCGCGGATCTGTTGGCGAGCGCGCGCAAAAGATGGTGGCACGCTTTGGCGGACCCATCTCTCTAACGACAGTCGCGCTGGTCGCCTTTGCGGTGTTCCTCATCGTAAACGTGCTCTTCTATTCGTCGTTCTTCACCAATTATCCGAAAGGTGTGCAAGACGCGCTTTCGACGCTCAGGTTTTGGTCGCACCGCACCCACGAGCACGAGCATCCGTGGTGGCAGTACATACAATGGCTGATGCAGGAAGAGCCGGCCGTGCTTGCTTTGGCCGGTGCGGGCGTGGCGATCGCTGTTTGGCGCGCAACCAATCGCCTGGCGGTCTTTCTCGCGCTGTGGTCGATCGGTTTGCTCGCGGCTTATTCGCTCGTCGGCTATAAGACGCCGTGGATCAGTCTCAACTTCATTGTGCCGCTGGCATTGATCGGCGGGTACGCGCTCGACACCGCTTATCAGAAGCTGCGCGAGTTTGAGCAGCCTATGATGTTCGCCGCGGTGGCCGCCTTGTGCGTAGCTATTAGCGGCTATCAAATGATCTCTTTGAATTTCATTCACTATGACGACGACCGGTACGTGTACGTCTACGCGCATACAAAACGCGAGATGCTGACGATGCTCGACCAGATCGACCGCATCGCGAAGCGCATGAAGACCGGCGACGACACCGGCGTCGCGCTCGTCTCGCCGGATTACTGGCCGTTGCCGTGGTACTTTCGCAACTACAAACGCGTCGGCTATTACCAGCAGATTGTGCCTACGTCAGAACCGCTCATCATCGGCTCGATCGCGCAGGCGGAACAACTGAAGTCAAACTTCGGCGATCGCTATCAGTTGGTGAATTCCGGGCTGAATGATGACGGCAGCTATGCGCTGCGCCCCGGCGTCGATCTGTTGCTGTATGTGCGGCGCGACATGGCGAGATAGTGAGCAAGAAAGTAGACTGAGGTTCGAATGCCCAAGGATTCGCTGGAATTTGAATGGGATCCCAAGAAGGCTGCGAGTAACCTGCGCAAGCATGGCGTTTCGTTTGAGGAGGCGGCTTCGGTTTTCAATGATCTGCTTGCAACAGTCTACGAAGATCCGGACCACTCAGTGCGCGAAAAGCGATATCTGACGATTGGCACCTCCGATCGGGGACGACTGCTCCATATCGCCTATGCGGATCGAGGTGAGCCAATTAGAATAATCAACGCGCGCAAGTTAACGAAGAAAGAAAGACAACTCTATGAAGAAGAAAATAGATGAAGACTCGGATGAGATGAGACCAGAGTATGATCTCAGGAAACTCAAGTTTGTTGGCCGAGGGATATACGCCGAGCGGTTTCGCTCCGGGACAAACCTGGTGTTGTTGGAGCCCGACGTTAGAAAAGCCTTTCCCGATGATGAATCGCTTAACGAAGCCTTGCGAGCGATCGCCAAGGCGGCACAACCGAAAGCCTCACGCGCTCGGAAGGCTTCCGTAAGGAATCGACGAGAAGCCTCCCGCCTGCGACGTGCGGGATAAAGATGAACGCTGAAGGCGTTCGATATAGTAGCCCAGGGTAAAGCGCGGAGCGCGACACCCTGGGAACCGTACGCCATCCAAGACATTGCGCGCGACCCGTCGAGGGTCGCGCGCAGGATCTGTTTGTTGATTGTTACCCAGGGCGTTGCCCTGGGCTATTGTATTTCACGCCGTTGGCGTGAAGAGCAGAAACCATGAGCGAACAAAACTGGTCAATTGAACAGGTTAAAGCCGCCTCGTTATTGCACTCGAATAGTTCAGAGTGCGAGCCGCAATCATCATGATGCGTCTTCCCAAATTCGAATACCGCACACCGCGCACCGTCGCGGAGGCGGTGAAGATTATCGCCGACACTGGGCCAGAGGCGCAGTTCGTTGCCGGCGGCACCGACCTCTATCCAAACATGAAGCGCAGGCAACAGACACCGCGCACGGTCATATCAGTCATGCGTCTGCCTGAACTGAATCAGATAACGGGAGACGGTGGTTCGGGGGTCGTGATTGGCGCGTCAGTAATCCTGACTGACATTTGCGAGCATCCGATCATCAAGCGCGACTATCCGGTGATCGCCAGCGCCGCCCGGACGATCTCGACGCCGATCCTGCGCAACATGGGAACGATCGGTGGAAACCTTTTGTTGGACACGCGCTGCAATTACTACGATCAGAATTACGAATGGCGCAAAGGGATCAACTTCTGTCTGAAGAAAGACGGAGACGTGTGTTGGGTCGCGCCGGGCAGCTCCAAGTGCTGGGCCGTACAGTCTTCCGATCTCGTGCCGGTAATGGTCGCAATTGGCGCAAAGTTTCGTCTGGTTTCGACACTGGGTGAACGAATGATCGATGCGGCCGGATTTTACAACGACGATGGAATTGATTATTTGAAGAAGCGCGCGGACGAATTGCTGGTCGATATTCATCTGCCGCCGACAAATGGTTGGCGCGCGTCTTATCAGAAGCTTCGTCGTCGCGGCGCCTTCGATTTTCCGGTGCTCGGCGTAGCGGCGTACATACGTTACAGAACCGCGAGCGGTAGCGACCGGATCACTGGCTCGACTGCGCGTGACAGAGCCCTCCCTGACGGTCGGGCTTCTGACACAAGCGTGGTCATTACCGACGCCAAGATCGTCCTCGGCGGAATTGCTCCTTCACCCATAGACGTAAGCGAAGGCGCCCACGCCCTAATCGGAAATCCATTCGATGACGATCACATTCAAGCCGCTGCCGAAGCTTGCTACATCAAAGCCCGCCCTTTGGACAACACCGACTTTGTAATGAACTGGCGCAAGCAGATGACGCGGGAATACACTCTGCGCGCGCTGAAAGAACTGCGAAAGCCTTAACCACAAAGACACAAAGGTCACGAAGCGGATTGGGAGGGTAGTGTCCTAAGGAGTACATCCTTTGTGGCTTTGTGACTTTGTGGTTAACTTTTGTCCGTGAAAGATGTCGCTGCAATTCTGCTCTCCGCCGGGCGCTCGCGCCGCATGGGCGCGTTCAAGCCTCTGCTGCCCTTCGGCGACCGCACGGTGATCGAATGCTGCATTGATAAACTCTGCGCGGCCGATGTTGATGAAATTGTCGTCGTCGTTGGTCATCGTGAGAAAGATGTTCGCGAACACCTAAAACATTCTCGGGTTAGCTTCGCGGTTAATCCCGATCCGGACAGCGAGATGAGCGCGTCAATCGCTCTCGGCGTCGAACAGGCCAGCAGCAATGCTAAAGCGTTGATTGTCGCGCTCGTAGATCATCCAGCGGTGCCGCCCGAAGTCATCCGAATTTTGATCGACGAATGGAAACGCGGCGCCGCGCTCGTCCAGCCTGAACACGCTGGCCGCGGCGGACATCCAGTCTTGATTGACATGGCATACCGCGATGAACTGCTGGCTCTCGATCCCGCGCAGGGCCTGCGCGCGCTGTTCGCTGCGCATCGCGAAAATGTGCGACGCGTGCCGGTCGAATCGGCTTACGTTGCGCGCGATATGGACACGTGGGAAGATTACCGTCGTCTGCACCGGGATGTTTTCGGCATCTCGCCAGCGCCGGCCTGAACCTTTTCAGCCCGTTTTTGCTGGCCCGAAGCGACAAACAAAAAAGTCCAACGGGATGACCTTCGAACTCATCTAAGCGTTGGTTGATTGGTTTGCCGTCTTAGCCAGACCAAAACACAAACGACGGCGCACGACCAAAGGAGCATTGATGTTAACCAGGATTCGCAAAGCAGTTGTCATCACGACGTTTCTCATCGCGATTGCGATAGCATTTTCTGTTTCTGCGTGGGCGCAGGATCGAGCGGAATTTTCTTTCCGCGCGATTGACGGGGCGACGGTGACTTCCGAAAGTCTGCGCGGGCAAGTTGTGGTGCTGGCGTTCGGCGCTTCATGGTTGCCGCTGACGCGCAATCAGATGGAAGGCGTAAAGAAAGTCGCCGACCAGTATGCCGGCCGCGGCGTCGTGGCTTACTGGGTCAGCACTGATTCGGAAAATCCCAAATCAAAAAACTTTGTAGCCGACGATGAATTGCGGGGGCTGGCTCGGAAGTACAACGTCAAGGTCCTGCGCGATCCCGACGGAGTCACTTCGAAAAGGATGGGCGTCGATCAGTTGCCGTCCGTGGTGATCATCGACAAGCAGGGAAACATCTCAGGAACAGCCGGCGGATTAGATCCTAAGGCTGATCTGGCGAAGGAGCTGGCAGCGCGGCTGGATAGGATTCTGTGAAGCTTGAAATCTTGAATCTGAAATCTTGAATTTGAAATGCTTGAATGCTGCCGAAGCGCTCCCTCACCGTCCCACCCCAGCCCGGCTGCCCGGCAGGGGACCCCGGGGTCGGGCTAGTGCCCAATCAGCTCGTACAGCAACCTCACCGGTAAACCCACGACATTAGAATAGTCGCCGCGGATCCCTTTGATAAATCGCGCGCCCTGTCCCTGAATCGCGTAAGCACCGGCTTTGTCTCGCGGCTCGCCCGTCGCAACGTACCAGCTAATTTCGTCTTCACTCATCTCGGCGAATCTGACTTCCGTTACTTCATGGGCGACTTTTGACGAACCCGTTTCACCTTTAATGATCGCAACACCGGTCAAAACCTGGTGCCAGCGATCCCGCAAGAGTCGCAGCATCCGGCGCGCATCTTCATCATCAATCGGCTTCCCTAAAATTTCATTCTCGATCACGACCACGGTGTCCGCGCCCAGAATCGTCTTGCCCGGTGCGCGCAACGCGGCCGCGTCGGCTTTGGCGCGCGCTACTCTCTCGACGTAGGCCGCCGCCTCTTCGCCCACGCGGCGCGACTCGTCAACATCGACGGCCAGCGCTTCAAATGGCCAGCCCACGGTGCGCAGAATCTCAGCGCGGCGCGGACTGGCTGAAGCCAGGATGAGTTTTGTCCCCGTGATCATCGCGCGCGATTGCAAAGAAAAGTTAAATCACCTCGCTTGGGCTCACTCACTTGGTTGTTTCGCTTGTCTTCCATTACACTTCGGGCCTTGCGAAAGTTATGATCGACTTAAACCGTTTGTTGCCGAAACTGCTGAACGCCACCGGTGCGAATCCGGAGATGACGGAAATCGCGGCCAAGATCGCGTGGACACGCGCGGCCGGCGCGGGACTGCGTCCCAACGCGATCCCCTTCCGCCTTTATCAGAAGACGCTCATCGTTTCGGTCGCCGACCGAATCTGGCAGAAGCAAATGCAAACGATGAGCGCCGAACTTCTGTTTCGCATTAATCGATTGCTGGGCCGCGACGTGGTTGACTTTATCGAATTCCGTATCGACCCGGCAACCATAGACTCTGCGCGCGCCATGAATTTCCCGGCGAAAGATTCGTCGCCTGCTGAAACGCCGCCGATCCCGGCCGAACTGGTTTCAGCGGCAAGCAGCATTGCGGATAAAGAATTGCGCGAGCGTTTTATGAAGGCGGCTGAGAATTGCATCGCGCGCCGGGATTTGCGGCCGAGTTAGATCGTGGAGAAATCTGAATCGAGTTTCAATCGCAAATCTGAAATCGCAAATCGAAAATACTCGCCATGCCCATTACCGAATCTGACATCGAAAAGATCGCGCAGCTCGCGCACCTGGAAATCACCGACGAAGAGCGCCGCGTCTTTGCGCCACAGATGGCAGAGATCGTTGCGTACGTCGAGCAACTCAACGAGATCGACACCGGCGCGATCGAACCGGCCCTTGGCGGCCTGACGCCCGAAGGCGAGCGCACCGAAGCTGCGCGGGTTGATGAGGTACAGCCAGCTTTAGGGCAGAAACTGGCTTTAGACCAGGCGCCCGATCCGGCCTCAGGTCACTTTCGCGTCCCGAAAGTTTTGGGCTAACTCGCTATTGAAGTTGGAAGCGACATTTTGAAGCAGCCGCCACTCAAATCATTGCACGCTGACACCTCGCTAAACTCAGGCAAGCTCGAGCAGTTTCGCAAATTGTCCAACGAACAGATCATAGAATCTCTCAGAGCAGGCCAATCTTGTTCATTGAAAGCCAGACCAGATGGTACGCTAATGGAGGGACACCATCGCGTTAAGGTTCTTCGTGAGCGAGGAGTAGATGTCGATTCCCTGCCGCGAGAAATTGTGCCGAAGAGTTAAGACCTATGACTACGTATCAGATCGAAGGACCATGGCGCGGGAAACTTGCCATCGTGCCTCGCCCGCGAGGCGAGGACTGGCTTGCGGATGAAGCGCGCGCTTGGAAAAACGAAGGTTTTGATGTCGTAGTGTCGCTGTTAACGACCGAAGAAATGAAGGATCTCGGCTTGGTTGACGAAGCAGATTCGATTCGCAAGCATGGACTACAGTTCTACCAACTTCAGATTCCGGACCTGGGAGTTCCGCCATCGATGGCTGCAGCTCAGGAATTCTTTGACAAGCTGAGCAGCGAACTTGCAGCCGGGAAGAAAATCGGGGTCCATTGTCGTCAGGGAATTGGTAGATCTGGCCTGGTAGCGGCCAGTCTCTTGTCACTATCGGGAATCGATCCGGAAACTGCTTTTCAACAAGTGAGCGCCGCGCGAGGATTGCCTGTTCCCGAGACTCCGGAGCAGAAGAGATGGGTGACAAGATTAGCCGAAGAGTTTGTAGCTCCTACTGCTAGAAGATAACTGTCAAAACGAATCCGTAGTGATCGACGACATAATAAGCTTGCGAGACAGCATCGCGCGTGGCGAGACAACGGCACGTGCCGCGGTTGAGTCCTCGCTGGACGCAGCCCAGAAATTGAATGGGACGCTTAACGCGTTTCTGGAAATCGATCGCGAAGGCGCGTTGCAGCGCGCTGACGCGATCGATGCGAAAATGAAATCACATGCGGGCGAGACCCACGCGCTGCCGCTGGCTGGCGTGCCCGTCGCGATCAAGGACAACATCTGCGTGCGCGGAATGCAGACGTCTTGCGGCTCGCGCATTCTGGGGCCCTATCACCCGCCTTACAACGCGACTGCGATTGAACGTCTGATGAACGCGGGTGCGGTGATCATTGGCAAGACGAACTGCGATGAATTTGCGATGGGATCGTCGAATGAAAACTCGGCGTTTGGCCCGGTGAAAAATCCGTGGGACACGTCGCGCGTGCCGGGCGGTTCGTCCGGAGGTTCGGCGGCGGCAGTCGCAGCAGGGATAGTGCCGGTCGCGCTCGGCTCAGACACCGGCGGTTCGGTGCGGCAGCCGGCGTCTCTGTGCGGCGTGATAGGAGTCAAACCAACCTATGGTCGCGTTTCGCGCTACGGTCTGGTGGCTTTTGGATCGTCGCTCGATCAAATCGGAGTGTTCGCGCGCCACGCGGCCGACGCTGCGGCCGTGCTGCAAGTTATCTCCGGACGCGACCCGCACGATGCGACGACTGCCGACGTACCGGTTCCTAATTATGCGGCGGAGCTAAACACGGACATCAAAGGTTTGCGTCTCGGCATTGCGCGAGGATTCCTGGGTCAAGGTTTAGATGATGAAGTGCGCAGCGCGATCGAGAAAGCGATCGACGCCTATCGCGATTTGGGCGCCGAGATCGTGGACATCGATCTGCCGCACGCGAAGTATGCGATCGCCGTTTACTACATCATTGCGACGGCGGAAGCCTCGTCGAACCTGGCGCGTTACGACGGCGTGCGTTACGGCTTTCGCGCCGAGGAAGCGCCCATCCTGCGCGACATGTATCGCAAGACGCGCGACCAGGGATTCGGTCCGGAGGTGAAGCGCCGCGTGATGCTGGGCACTTACGTGCTTTCGGCGGGCTACTATGACGCCTATTACCTCAAAGCGCAGAAAGTGCGGACGCTTTTGCGGCAGGATTTCGCGAACGCGTTCGCAAAGTGCGACGCGGTTATCACGCCGACTGCGCCGACGCCCGCATTTCTCTTCGGAGAAAAAGTCGACGATCCGCTGGCGATGTATTTGAACGACATCTTCACGGTCACTGCTAATCTCGCCGGCATTCCCGGCATCAGCGTCCCTTGCGGCGTCTCGACTGGCGGATTGCCGATCGGTTTGCAACTGCTCGGACCAAACTGGAGCGAGGCGTTGCTGTTTCGTCTCACTCAGGCCTACCAACTCGCGAATCCCGTTAATGCGCAACCGAAAGTCCATGCATAAGAAATGGCCAACAGAGACACAGCGCGAAAGGAACAGTCCCGGAGGGACGACATATTTATAGACCCCGCTTGTTAATGGATTCTGCAGCTTCTTAGGAGCGCAATGTTGATCTTGCCGCTGACTAGACTGGGCCTGGACATTTCGCTCCTACGGAGCTAGTCGTCACGGCTTCCGCGTGGCCATAGACATTCGGCTCCTACGGAGCTACGTCTTTTGCGAGGAACCGCTGCCGAAAATCCGGCGAGCGCTGACGCAGTTCCAGCCATTCTGCAAAAAGTGTGGGAGTCCGGATCCAAACGGAGAGCCACTCTACGATTTCGACTTGCTCTCCACGAACCCGCTGATTGAGCTTTTCGCTTTTAGCGAGCGATTGCACAGTTTGCCTCGCGTTAACTGCCTCATCTCGCAAGCTCCGCAGCGCCTGTGCGTCGCCCGCGCGCTCGAATTTCTTTCGCAGCTTTTCAAGTTTCCTGATCAGGGCTTCAGCTTGCTTCAGCCGCAAAGGCTTCAGAGGATCGAAGCGATCGAAGACGGAGAAATCCGCGGCGCCTTTCTCAATCTGGGCCTGTCGCCAACGCGCATCGAATTCGATGATTTCGGGGTGGCGGAGTTCGGCGCCTTCGTCGGCCAGCAGTCGCGCGATCGAGGCCGGGCTGCCAACTGCGCCGGCGCCGAACCGCTTCGCGATCGCGCGCTGAATTTCGCGCAGTTCCTTTTCGCCAACGGCAGCGCGATCCAAACCAACCCAGACCTCGATCGTCAGCTCGTGCCTGGTCCGCGCCCCGCTCCCTTTGTGGCGTCCACCTGCGTCTGTGACTTCCATGCTCAACCCAAGACAATATAGAATCGAATCTCGAAGCGAAGATGCTGTAAGCAATGGCATGAGTCAAACGAAGAGTCAAACGATAAGAACCGGCAAGCAAGGCGAAGAAGGCTCGCGCTCGATCATTGGTCGCGACGTCAGGCGGGCAGCGCTGGTGGTGTCTATTCTGCTGGCCGCGTTGTGGTCGCCGGCGATTTGCGCGGCGCAGAAACCCGCGCGCTTGATCAAAATCGAAGTCGTCGGTCTGAAGCACGTAACGCAAGAGCAGGTCATCGCCACCAGCCAACTGCAAATCGGACAGACCATCGATACCACCGTGACCGACGCCGCGGCGGAAAAACTGATGCAGTCCGGCCTGTTTAAGACGCTCAGCTATCGCCTTCGCACCACCGACGATCAGGCGATCGTAATCTTTGAAGTAGTAGAAGCCGCGAAGAACTTGCCGGTAGTCTTCGAGAACTTTGTCTGGTTTGCCGACGACGAAATCGCGCACGCGATTCGGCAGGATGTTCCCTTCTTCGACGGCACTGCTCCTCAGGGCGGTACCACCACGAACAAGATTGCGGCCGCGCTGCAACGACTGTTGGACGGAAAACGAATTCCGGCCCGCGTTGAGTTTCTGCCCTACGCGGACACTGCAACCGGCAAGGTAGAACTTGTGTTCACTGCGAAGGGCGTGAAGATTCCGGTGTGCGCTCTGCATTTTCCCGGCGCCGAGGCAATTCCCGAAACCAATTTGATCAAGTCTTCGCAGCAATTTATTCAGTCTGATTATTCGAAAAAAGACGCGGCCGCGTTCGCCAAGTACACGCTGTTTCCGCTTTATCGCCACATCGGCAGACTGCGCGCCACGTTTCAGGAGCCGACTGCGAAACTTGAGACGGAACAATGCACCGGCGGCGTCGCGGTCACGATTCCAGTTGACGAAGGCTTGGCCTATTCGTGGAACAAGGCCGAATGGAGTGGGAATCAGGCGCTGACGGGTGACGAATTGTCGGCGGCGCTGGACATGAAAGCCGGCGAGCTGGCCGACGGCTTCAAAATTGATAAAGGCCTGAAGGATGTCGAGAAGGCTTTCGCTCGAAGAGGATACATTGCCGCCAGTTATCGACCGTCAATCGAGTTCGACGATGCGTCCGCGCATGTGAGTTACCGGTTCAGCATTACCGAGGGAGCGCGGTATTTCATGGGCAAGTTGATCATCAACGGCCTGCCTGCTGAAGACGAAGAGCGATTGCGGGCCAAGTGGACGCTGGGCTCAAACGCAGTATTCGATGCGTCATACATTGATGATTTCGGGCAGAAAGGCTTGCGGGAATTCATGACTGGTTTGGCGCAGCGTTCGCCCGGCAGTCGCCGCCCGAATGTAGAAGTGAAAACCAAACCCGACGCCCAAAAGCAAACCGTCGATGTCATCATTGGGTTCAATCAAGCCCAGAACCGTTGACGCTGAAAGCGTCAAAGATAGTAGCCGGGGGCAAAGCAAAGCGACGCCCCGGATCGCGTTCCCGAAATGAACCGACCCTGAAGGGGTCGCACACATTCTCAGACGCTGTGCGACCCTTTCAGGGTCGGAAACTTTATTGCTCTGCGCCGGGGGCGTTGCCCCCGGCTATTACATGTCACGCCTTCGGCGTGAAGAAGTCAGGCTCGGCAGGAGCCTGTTTACTGACTGATCCACTACGCTAATGTTCCATGACGAAACCTCAGTCTCAAGCCTGCTTGAGCAAATAGATCGCGATTTCAAATCCAGGCCGTTCGTTCCTCATCGCATCTTCAAACAGGGCGACGCGCAAACGATCGCGGTGCATCTATGGCCCGGACGCGTTCGCACGCGCGAGAACACGCGGGATGAAGCGCGGCTTTTCCAGGTCGAACCCGGAAGCCAGGTTTTGGCTTACTGTCGCTGGCAAACGAATCGCCTCGAGCACGCGACGCTGGTGATATGGCACGGCATGGAGGGCTCGACTGCGTCCGCGTACATGCTGACCACGGCCGACAAAGCCTTTCGCGCCGGCTTCAATGTTGTGCGCGTAAACTTTCGCAACTGCGGCGGGACTGAGCATCTGTCGCCGACGCTGTATCACGGCGGACTGACCGGGGACTTGCGCGTGGTGATTGACGAATTGATCGCGCGCGATGGGCTGGCGCGGATTTTCATTGCCGGGTTTTCACTGGGCGGCAACATGGTTTTGAAGTTGGCGGGCGAGTATGGCGACAATCCGCCGGCGGAAGTGAAAGCAGTTTGCACCGTCTCGCCGTCGATTAACATGCGAGCAAGCTGCGATCTGCTGATGCGTGGGCGCAATTGGATCTATCAACAGGACTTCCTGCGGCGTTTGAGACATCGTATCCGGGTCAAAGAAAAGCTGTTCCCGGATCTTTACGATTCGACCGGCCTGCGCAGCCTTCGCAGTATTGAGCAATTCGACAATCGCTATATCGCGCCGATGTTTGGATTTGAAAACGCCGGAGACTACTACGCGCAAGCCAGTTCGCTGCCCTTCATCGGCCGCATACGCATTCCGACGCTGATGATTCATTCTCAGGACGACCCGTTTATTCCGTTTGCGCCGCTGCGCGATCCGTCAATCGCCGCGAATCCATACGTGTTGCTGATTGCCCCCGAACGCGGCGGCCACGTCGCGTTCATGTCCGCGAAGTCAGGGAATGAAGATCGCTTCTGGGCCGAGAATCGCGTGGTGGATTTTTGTCAGATACTTGCTGAGCGCGGGTTATTGAAGGCGTGACGGGTGGGTTATTCAATTCAGCAGGTTTTTGTTGGCAGTCAAGACATTCAGACCACAATCCCTAAAGTCAGCGTCGTGAGTCACGAGCTTCAAGTTCCTGCGTTTGCACAATTCCGCCAGAAGTTGGTCATTGAAATCCGAGTCTCCCTTTCCGAATTCCTCAATCAACCCGTCGATATCAATCTGAGGCAGGTCGTTCTCAATTCTTTCGCTAAGCTTTAGAATCTGCCTAAGATCTCCCGCAATATCCCAAGCGATTGACTTGAAATCCGAAGTCCTTCGAAACTTCTTGAAGTCTGGATCAATTCCGGGGTTGGACGTAAGAATATTGTGCTGGAGGCGGGCATACCGGTTTACGTATTCCGAAAGAACCAGAACCTCAACATAGATCCTACAGCCCGCTGCTAACATTTCTCGGAGCGCCTGCGAGTAAACTGCCGCCATTGGGTTTCCCGGTTTCGCGGGGCCGTAGATCAGAAACCATATGTTCGTGTCGAGCAGAAGCTCATCGTTAGGCGTGAAGGCGTATTTGGAAATCTCGGAGGAATTATTTTTCAACGACTTCCTCCCCTAATGCTTCCCCTATCGCTTGGTCAAATCGGTGGGGGTCTTTGAAGTATTCTTTTGCCGTGTCAACTACGCGCTTTAGCAGTGCTCGGTCGTCAGGTTCCATGTCCTGAACTTTGAGTCGCGACCGAATTTCCTCTTCCTCGAAGGACCCGTATAATTGGCCAATCGCCGCATTCAGAAACGCGGAGGTTAGAGTCTTGATATTACGGAAGGAAACGGAAACGTCGCGACCTTCCTTGAGCGCCGCCTCAATTCGGTCATAGACTTTCTGGCCGTCCTCTGAAGCCACACAGAGCGGGCTGCCCACAATTTCGTACACGGAAAGTTCAAAGGTCCCGCTCATATTTACCTCTAGAAGATTTCAGATTCTTGAATTTCCGAAGATAGCACATAAGATTGGGTATCCGAAGTATTGATCTCCAAGTTGACGACGGTTCCAGGAAAAGGGTTCAGAAGTTCACACTTTCGTATCCCACCCTTAAACGACAGCCAATAGCCCGAGTCGGAGACTATTTGGATTCGGCCACGATTTAGTTCAATAAACTCCCGCAAAAGTTTTAGGCCGAGGCCTCCTGGAATCGGTCCCTTCTTTGTTGTATTTCGATCCCTCGTAGCCCACGCAATTGCCTCATCAGCTCTCAAGTCTAGACCAGCTTCTCGCTTAACATTCTCGCGAATGCCAATACCGAGATCGGCGACTGATAAGTTTAAGCGGTGCTTCTGAGGGAAGAACTGACCACAACTGAAGATTCCGAGCTCGGTCTGCGAGTGGCCTACCGCGTTGAAGAAGATCTCGAAAACGCTCTCGCGAAATTTCTTGAGCAAACCGGCGGACATTTGCGGCATCTCCCGCCGTTGAACAAGCTCTTTCTCAATGTAGGCGGCGAAATAACGCCCATCTTTCGTTTCAAGGCGCTTGTACGGAATTGTTGTTCCCCATGTATCTGGTATTCTGTTGCGCCCGAAGCTGCTCAGGAAGCCGTTCTTAGAGAGTATTCGTTCGACGTCTCGTTGAATGTTCGTGAGGTGTATGGTGTTCAGCCGCTTTCCCAGACGGTAGAGTATCGCCCCAAACGCTGCGCACATGTCTGCGTCAAACCAAGTCGTGAGACCAAGATCAACCTCGATCTGTTGAAGGGAACAATCTTCGGTTCGAGCACCAAGATTTGTTAGCGCTTCGAATCCCGCTTGATCATGTTGTATTGATGGGAGCCGAATCTTCATCGCTGAGTTTCTCGCTAAGTGACCAGGTCAGGAGCGTTCTGTTCGTTACGCCTACTTCTCAATCTTCTTCAACAACCGATCGGCATGATTGCGGGCGATGAGCGGGATGTGTTCGTCGGTGCGCAGGTCTCTTAGCAGCGGCACGAGTTGGTACGGATCGGAAAGGCCGTCGCGCGTCAAATACATTTCCATCAGGTTCATTAGCTCCGGCGCATTCAGCGGCTGCATCTCGCGCGCCAGCTTGATGTCAAACACGAGGATCGCCTGATCGGACACGCGCCGGTATTCGTTAGTCAGCGCCCAGGCCTGCTTGTTGTTACTCCAGTTGAATTCCGCGGTGCGCTTGCGTTGGCCGTCGTCCATTTGCAAGTGATAGGTGCCCAGATGGGCAAAGTTCTTAGCCGCCTGATAACTCTCGTTTGACTCGAGGAAGCGCAAATCACCCCACAAACCAAGTACGCGACCCAGCGCGCTGATTGACAACTCGATCGGCTCGACGATTGGCGTGGCCTCGCCCCGGTGCTCAAAGGTAATTTTGCCCCGGCCGCTCGCGTCATGCTCGATCAAGATATGACTGACGAGAAACTCCGCCTTCGTAAATTCCCACGAATAGCGCGTCGGATCAGGCGGCTTCTTGTTTTCTTCCCGCCGCTGGGGAGTTGAGCCCGTTTCCTGTGGCCGATCATTGCGTTTTGTTTGAGGTTGATTCTGCGCGGGGCAGATCGCCGCGCTCAAAATGACCAAAGCGGCAAGAATCAATCGATTTAACTTTCTCATTTGAGACAAGCAGGATAGACCAGTTCGCGTTGCGCATTCAATGCAGGCGGACGGCGCTATTCAAATCTGACGGAGACAAGTTTGGACACGCCCACTTCTTCCATCGTCACGCCGTAAAGCGCGCGCGCGGTTTCCATGGTTCGTTTGTTGTGCGTGATGACGATGAATTGCGTGTTCTGTGACATGCCGACGACCTTGTTCGTGAAGCGCCCAATGTTCGCCTCGTCGAGTGGAGCGTCAACTTCGTCAAGCAAACAGAAGGGAGAGGGACGGTAATGAAATATTCCGAGGACCAGCGCCAGCGCAGCCATCGCCTTTTCGCCGCCTGAGAGCAGCAAGACGTTTTGCAGGCGCTTGCCCGGCGGCTGCGCGATGATGTCGATGCCCGTTTCCAGGTCGTCATCAGAGTCGATTAGGCTCATCTCGCCACGACCGCCGCCAAATAATTCCTGGAAAAGCTCGCTGAAGTTCTGATTGATCTTCTCAAAGGCGTCGCGGAAGCGCTCGCGCGAACGTCGCTTGATCTCGCGCAGCGCTTCTTCGGTCGACGCGATACCTTTGGTGATGTCTTCGCGTTGCGTCGTCAGGAAAGCCAGACGCTCGTCGTTCTCTGACAATTCTTCCAGCGCCATCATGTTTACGGCCCCGAAGTTTTCCAGCCGCTCGCGCAGGTCTTCGACGCGAGCGCGGCCCTCTTCGAGATCGAACGATTCATCCGGAGCCAGTTCGCGAGCGATTTCTTCGAGGCTTTGGTTCAGTTCGTTCTGGCACGATTCGCGCACAAAGTTGACCCGCGCCATCGCTTCGGCGCGCTGCACTTCGACGGCGGCGCGCGCATCGCGGGATGCGGCGGCGGTGCGATTCAGTTCCGCCAGCTCTGCGGCGAGCGCATCGGCGCGTTCGCGAGCTTCAGTCAAACACGTCGTCGCTTGCGCAATCTGATTTTCCTCGCGCGCTTTTTCTTCATCCACGCTCGCGGCCAGACGATCGATTTCCCCAATCGAGGCGCGCAACTCCGTGACGCGAGTTGCGCCTTCGCTAATCTCCTGATTATGCCGCGCGATCCGCGAGGTGACGTCTTCGCGCTCAGCTTCCAGGCGGCGCAGATCGGACGACGTGGACCGGCGCCGTTCGGCCGCCGCGGCTGCTTCCGAGCGCTGTTGATTAAGAATCTCGTTTTCGGCTTCCGTCTGTCGCCGCACGTTCGCCAGCACCGCGCCGGCTTGATCGATTCGTTCGCCGGTGGCGCGACGTGCAGATTCCGCCATCCCTGCCTCGGCAATTGTATTCGCGCGACGATCTTCCAGCTCACGACGCTCTTCAGAAAGTCGCGCGATATCATCCGCGACCACGCGCAGGTGGCGTTCGGCGCGCTCGACGTCCTGCTTCAACGTGCTCGCGTTTAGTTCCCGCGACATCGCCTCGCGCTCTTCGCGGGCAATCGAGGCGTTGAGCAGCACGACCGATTCTTCCAGGCCCGTGAGCCGCGAGCGCGCGTCTTTCGCCGACATTTCCGCGACGGCCAGTTCGCCTGCCAATTCGTTGCCGCGCAGCTCCAACTCGCGCAGCTCGCGTTTGAAAGTCAGCAGGCCTGCGCCTTCTTCCAGCGCGCGGCCATTGCCGGCATTGACCAGTTGTCCGCCCGCAACCCAGTCGCCGTCCGTCGTCACGAACATGTCGCCGGTGGCCAGCGACAATGCGGTCGCATCGTCGAGCGTGTCCACGATCCGCGCGTTCATTCTTTCCGGCAAAGTGCGTTCGAGCACGGTCAGAAGTTCGGGCGTCGTCCGCAGGATATCGCCGATGCGCGGCCCATCGATCCCGACGGGCACGTATTGTTGTCGAGACGCGGCGGTGGTCGCCGTGCCAGTGCGCGTGAGCACAGTTGTCTCATCACTGCCGCCGTGAAAGCCGGTGACCAGAAACGTAGCGCGTCCTGCCTGATTTTCTTTCAGCCAGCCGGCCGCGCGGATGGCGTCGTCGGGCGTGGGCACCAGGATCGATTGCAGAGAAGAACCAAACACGCCTTCGACTGCTCGCTCCCATTGCGCGTCGACCTGAATTGAATCAGCCAGCGTTCCGATCAAGTGAAAGTCTTCCCGCTGGTTGGCTGAAAACGCTTCCTGAACCGCCAGCGAGTAATGCGCCCGGCGCTGGTCCAGCTCTTTCAAACTCTCCAGCTTGTGCAGCGCGCGCGAGTAATCGTCGCGCACCCGAGTTTGTTCCGCGTCAGTGTCGGCTACGCGCTCATGTCCTTCGACAACCGCCCTCACGGCCGCCCCGCGTTCCGCGACCAGGTTCGCCAGTTTTCCCCGCGTGGCGGCAACTTCCTGGTTCAGCTTCTCAGCCTCGACGCTGCGTTCCGTGTAAGCTGCGTTAGCGCGCTCGCCTTCGCGCGCCAGGCCTTCCGCCTGCTGTTCAAGTTTTTCGAGCGAGCCTTCCAGTTGCCGCGCCAATTCACTTAGCCGTTCGGCGGCGACCGTGTGGGTCAACAGCTCGGCGCGCGCAGCTTCAATCTCTTCTTCCGCCGTAACAACTTCAGTCAGGCTGTGCGCATGACTCTCTTCAGCCTGACGCAGCGCTGATATTGTCTGCTCGTTCTCGGCACTCAGCCTGGCGTCGGCCTCGCGCAAGCGTTCCAGCTCAGATTCGATCGTCACCAGCCGCGCACTGAGCGCTTCGACTTCTCTTTGAATTTCCGCGCGACGCCTGGTGAGGCTTTCGATCTGCTCTTCCTGATAGACGCGCTCACGAATCCGGCGATCTCTCTGCAGCGCCGCATCCGAAACAGCGGCGCGCACCTGCCCCAGTTCGTCTTCGAGCGCCCGGGCATTTTGCGTGGCCGCGCGGCTGCCTTCGTCACGTTGCGCCAATTCCACGGTCAGGCGCTGATCGTCTTCGGTCGCGCTGTCCAATTCAGCCTGGGTCCGGGCCAGCAACGCGGCGAGGCTGCGTTCTTCGCCGACGTAAACGCGGCGCAGCAACTCGCGCAATTCTTCGCGCTGCATTCGATAGCGGCGCGCCTTTGCTGCCTGCCGCCGCAGACTGTTCACCTGGCGTTCGATTTCCGCGATGATGTCCGACACGCGGCTGAGATTTGAGCGCGCGGATTCCAGCCGCGCTTCCGCGGCGCGTTGCCGCACGCGAAACTTTGTGATGCCCGCCGCCTCTTCGATAATCGTGCGGCGATCCATCGGCTTGGCTGAAAGAATCTGACCGATACGGCCCTGCTCGATAATCGCGTAATGGCCGCCCGACAAGCCGGTCCCCGAGAACAAATCCTGTATGTCGCGCAGACGGCAGGCCCGGTCTTGCAGCAGGTACTCGCTCTCGCCCGAACGATAAAGACGGCGCGTCACTGAAACCGCCTCGCCCGGAGCAAACTCGAGCGCAAGATTGCGGCGGCGCCAATGACGATGATGATGTTTTGGTTTTGATTCGACAGGAACGTCGGACGTAACAGCGGCTTCGGTGCCATCCGTGTCAGAACCGCGAGCGGTAGCGACCGGATCATGAGGTGTGTTCTGAATTGAAAGAGCAGTCGAATCTCCAGTTGAGTTGTTGGATCCGGTCGCTAACGCTCCCGGTTCTGACAGTTTCTCGACCGCTTCAAAGACTTCGGCGTTCTCATCGATCTGTTCGAGCGTCGAATCAATATCTTCAATGTCGGGCTCAGACTCGACGTATTCGTCGCGCACCAGGTGCAGAATGACTTCGGCCATGCCGCTGGGCTGCCGGTTGCGCGAGCCCTGAAAGATCACGTCTTTCATATCGGCCCCGCGCAGATGCTTCACTCGCTGCTCACCCAGAACCCAGGCGATCGCATCCGCAACGTTGCTCTTGCCGCAACCGTTCGGCCCAACAACGGCAGTTATGCCTTCACCCGTAAAGATGAGATCAGTGTGGTCCGCGAAGGACTTAAAGCCCGTGATTTCTAGGCGTCTAAGCTTGAACATTGATGTCCGTCATTTGATGCGGGGGGTGGCGGGCATCAAAGGCGACGTTTCGCGTAGGCAATATAAGGGCACTCCGCCTACATGTCAACCAAAACTTCAGCTCAGGAACTTTAATTGGCGACCAAGGCTAAGTTTAGCGGTTAGCTCGGCGCGGCCATTTGCATCCCCGACTAGGAGCGGGGCTTACTCTCCAGCAGCAGATTTATGCCGCGACGGAGGCCTTCGGCGTTGGTCGCCTCATAGCGCAGCAGATGGGTATCAAGGAAGACCGTCGGAGTGCCGGTGACGCCTGCGGCGGCGCCGCGCTGAACATCGGCGCTGATTCTTTGGTCCACCTGGTTGCTTTCCATGTCGCCGCGGAACTGCTCGACATTCAACCCGAGTTCGCGCGCATAAGAAACAAAAATTGGGCGCGGATCTTCAAGTTCGGCCCAAGCGCTTTGATTGCGATAGAGCCGGTCGTGCATCTCCCAGAACTTGTTCTGATTGCGCGCAGCCTCGGCGGCGTGCGCCGCGGCGAGGGCGTTCTTGTGCAGCTTCATCAAAGGGAAGTGATGAAAGACGATCTGCACCTGGTTACCATACTCGCCTTCGATTTTCTTCAGCTCCGGATAAAGCAGGCCGCACGGCGGACACTGATAGTCGCCATACTCTTCGAGCACGACCGGCGAACTCACTTTGAAGTTTGGTTTCGTCGGAACTGCCACCGGCGCTGAATCAGTTGGGGCAGGGCTGCGGCTGGCAAGCGGCGTCGGCTGATTCGTGGTCGTGGCAAAGGTCGAGTTTGAGTCGCCGCCGGGGTTTCCTCGGCGCCAAAGAATCGAGGCCAGCACCACGGCGCCAACCAAAACCAGAGCGATGATAATGAAGGGTAGGTATCGTTTCATAGAATCTCAGGAATGCACCGCCACGCGCGGCATCTCTTTCCCATCTCCGCCTTCGGCGGGTGTCAGCACGCGCAGCGTCTCAGGCCACTGGACCGACGGAATCGAAGTTGGACCGTAACGCGGATCGCGCCCTTTTGATTTCTCGCGCAGCGCTTTCAAAACTTTCTCGGGAGTGATCGGCACTTCATCAATACGCACGCCGACAGCATTGTAAACCGCGTTAGCAACTGCGGGTGGAACCGGAAGCAATGGTCCCTGGCCAACTTCCTTCGCACCAAATGGCCCGTTGGGATCGGGATCTTCGACCAGGTAAGTCTTGACGTCGCACATTTCCATCGTTGTAGGACTCTTGTATTCGAGCATCGACGGAAACTTGTGCACCACGTTGCGATTTCCCCGATAGGCCATCTCTTCCATCAGGATTTCGCCGAGACCCATGTACACGCTGCCCTCGACCTGACCCATCACCAGCACCGGATTGATCGATTTGCCGACATCGTGCGCGATCCAGATGCGCTCGACAGTGACGATTCCGGTGCTTGCGTCCACATCGACTTCGGCAATCGCGGCCGAATAGCTGTAAGCCGGAGAAGGACCTACACCCGCGCCCTTGTATCTGCCCGGTGAACGTGGCGGCGTGTACGAGCCGACAGTCCCGATCGTGCCGAACTTTGATTCGGCGAGCACGACGGCTTCGGCGAAGGAGACTCCGACTTCCGGATTCTCGACATCGAAAACGCGACGCTCGGCGAGTGAAATATTTTCGATCGGCACACCAAGTTTTTCCGCGACTGCCATCACTAACAACTCGCGCGCACGTTCGGCGGCTTGAATCGCAGCGTTGCCGGTCATCAGGGTTACGCGGCTGGAATAACTGCCGAGATCGACCGGCGTCAGATCGGTGTCGGCGGTGACAACGCGAATGTCGAATGGATCTATCCCGAGAACTTCCGCGACGATGTAAGCGAGAATCGAATCCGAGCCCTGACCGATATCGATCGAGCCGCACATCACGCAGACGCCGCCCTGGCGATCCAGTCGCAACTGCACACCCGACTGCGGCATGTTGTTCCAATAGATCGGCAGGCCCGCGCCGCAGATGTATGAACTACAAGCGATGCCGATCCCCTTTCCTGGTGGAAGCTTGCGACCGATCGTGGCAGAACCGGGAGCGGTAGCGACCGGATCAACCACAGCCATCGGAGCACTTGATCCCGTCGCTACCGCTCCGGGTTCTGACACCCACGAAAACTTGTTTTTCCAATCAGAGCCTGCGACGATTTTATCGATGCACGCGCCCAGGCCCATGCTGCCGATGCGCAGATAATTTGCAGTAATTGAATTTGGCTTGACTAGATGCGCTCTGCGCATCTCCGCGGGATCAAGTTTCAAGTCTTCGGCAATCTTGTCGAGCTGCACTTCCAGCGCATAACGCGGCTGCGGCGTGCCATGCCCACGCTTTGGTCCGCACGGCGGCTTGTTCGTAAAAACGCGCAGCCCGTCGAACTTGTAACGCGGTACTTCGTAAGTCACCGTTTGCAACGCGCCGGTATAGAACGTGCTCGCGACGCCGTAACTCCCGTAAGCGCCGCCATCAAGAAACGATTTGAAATGCATCGCGGTGATCGCGCCGTCTTTCTTCACGCCGGTTTTGACGTGCATGAGCACCGGATGGCGACCCCGATGACAGTAGAAAACTTCTTCGCGCGTCAGCGTGCACTTTACCGGGCGGCCGGTGATCATCGCCAGCTTACTGACAATGATTTCATGATTGAACGGATCGCTCTTGCCGCCAAAACCGCCGCCATTGGGCGTTGCGATAACGCGAATGTGACTCGCCGGAATTTCCAGCACCTTGGTCAGCGCGCGATGAACGTAGTGCGGTGTCTGCGTTGCACTCCAGAGCGTCAGCTTCTCGTCTGAATCAAAGTGCGCAACCGCCGCGTGCTGCTCCATCGGCAGATGCGTGTTGCCTTCATAGAAGAACGTGTCTTCCCGAATCAGATCGGCTTCCGCGAACCCTTCTTCCACCTCGCCGAATTCCAGCGAAACTTTCTTATGAACATTGCCGCCTTCGCCGTACTCATGTATGCGCGGCTCGTCAATCAACACTCCCTCTTCGATCGAGGAGATCGTATTCAGCGGCTCGTACTCGACTTCGATCAGATTCATCGCATCGAAGGCGTCGTCTTCGTCGATTGCCGCGACGGCCGCCACCGGATCGCCGATGAAGCGCACCTTGTCGATGCAAAGCGCGAGTTCGTCCTGGCTGACGGGAAGAATGCCGTAAGGAATCGGCAGGTCCTTACCAGTGATCACCGCTAAGACGCCCGGGGTTGCTAAAGCTTTGGATACATCGATGCTCTTGATCAGCGCGTGCGGATGATGGCTGCGGAGAATTTTGCAGGAGAGCATGCGCGGCAAAACGATGTCGTCGGCAAACTTCGTCTGGCCCGTGCACTTGGCGCGGGCGTCAACCTTGCGGAAGGGTTTGCCGACTACGTTGAGTGGCTTTCCGTTGTTGCCGTTCTTCGTCATCATCTAAGAATTAGCCACAGATGGACACGGATAAACACTGATTCAGAGAAAAAGACTTCGAACCACATGATTGACCTTGGTATTCATCTGTGTAATCCGTGTTTATCTGTGGCTGCTTCTAATCGTACCCATAAATGCTTTCGCGCGGGAGTTCCATTTCTTCTCCACGCATCCGCGCCGCCGCGAGCTCAACGGCTTCGTAAATCTTGATGTAGCCGGTACAGCGGCAAAGATTTCCTGACAGCGCTTCTTTGATCTCATCCCGTGACGCGCTGGGTTTCTTATCCAGTAGTTCCTTGGCGGCCAGCAGAAATCCCGGCGAGCAATAGCCGCACTGCGCCGCGCCCAGATCGGCAAACGTATCCTGCAACGGATGCAGCACGCCGCGTTCGGCCATGCCTTCGATCGTCATCACCTCGCGGCCTTCAGCATCCAAACCGAGAAACAGACACGACAGAATCGAACGTCCATCGACAAGCACAGTGCACGTGCCGCACTCGCCGAGTTCGCAACCATGCTTCGTTCCGGTTAAGGCGAGGTCTTCACGCAGGACTTCCAGCAAAGTCTTATGAGGCGCGAATGCGACCTCAGTTATCTCTCCGTTCAAAAGAAAAGAGATGTGAATGTTGTTTTTGGGAATGTCACTCAAAATCTATCAAACTACCTTTGTAAGCGAAACTTTTCGCCAGACCAAACAAGATAATATAACTGCCGGCCTCGTTTGTCTTTGACACTTACGCTCGTGCCACGGCGGGGCAACTCATATTTCAGTTGATCACTGATCTTGACTGGTACGACTGATTTTGTCACTTCAGTCCACGAGCCATTTTGGTAAACATAGAACTCCAGGTAGGTGAAGTCTTGCGTGTCCGGGGCGTAGTACTTTACTCCCACCACGTATTCGCGACTTCGTTTCTTGAAGAGTGAAAGATAAATATCGGTTTGTGCCCCGTCCCCTGGCGCATATAGATAGCCGTTCTTTGAGTCGACAATGGCTCCTCGCTTAGGATCAAGCATCCAATCGAGCCGCTGCTTTCGATCTGCTTCAAAGAATTTGTCAGGAAGTATTTTGTAATAGTCCAGCACTGTTCTCGGCCCAGATGTTTGCGCGGAAATAGTAATCGCCGAGAGCAAGCTGGCCGCTAACACACTTAAGACGAGTCTGTTCGCTAGCATCTTCATTGGCGGCTCGAAACCACTACCCCCGCCGCGTCCTGCTTCTTAGCCTTACCCAAAATGACGTTGTCGATCAGTCTTGTCTTCCCGATAAACGCAGCCATCGAGATCAAGGCGGGCCGATCGCCAAGCTCGTACAACCTCTCTAACGTCTCAGCGTCGTTGATGCTAACGTAATCGATGCGCGCGAGCGGTTCTGCATCAACGGTCGATTTCACCGCTTCGATCAGACGCGCCGCGTTTCGCGCGCCTTTGTCATATTCGGCCGCGGCGCGCGACAGGCCGCGATACAAAACCGTCGCGGCTTTTCTTTCGCTCTCGTCAAGATAGTCATTCCGCGAAGACAAAGCCAATCCCAACTCTGCGCGCGCGGTTGGCAAAACAACTGCCTCGCTATCGAAAGCCAAATCGCGAACCATCTGCTTGATCACAATCGCCTGCTGCGCGTCCTTCTGACCAAAGAAAGCAAAGTCCGGCCGGATGATATTGAGCAACAAAGCGACGACAGTCGTCACGCCGCGAAAATGGCCCGGCCGTGCCGCACCTTCGAGTTGATCTGACAATCCCTCAACCGTAACGTACGTCGCAAAACCTTTCGGATAAATCTCTGCGACGGCCGGCGCAAAAACGTAATCAACTTTGGACTCAGCCAGCAAAGCTGAATCGTGCGTCAGATCGCGCGGGTAGGAAGTGAAATCCTCTTTGGGCCCGAACTGTGCGGGATTTACGAACACCGATACTACGACCAGGTCGCACCTGGCGCGCGCTGCTTGCACGAGGCTGAGATGGCCTGCGTGCAGCGCTCCCATCGTCGGCACAAACCCGATGGTCCGATTGCCTTCGCCGCGAATCTCACGCGCGACGGACATCATGCGCTGGCGACTGGTGATGATTTCCATAACCGCGATTAGATGATGGCCACAAAAAGGCACAAAAGGAAGGTTCAGAGTTCAAGCTTCAGCTTGTGTGTTTCGTCTGGCAGCAACCTAAAGGTTGAACTCTGAACACATCCTTCTGTGCCTTTTGTGCCTTTTCGTGGCTAAGTCTTCACTTTCTTTGTTTCGATATGCAATTCCTCAGCGGCATCAGCGGGCAGGCCGTAGGATTCATTCTCGGAAGGATACGATCCGCTGCGCACGTCTTCGGCCCAACGCGTAACCGCGTCGGTAATTGTTTCGCGCAAGTTCGCATACTCGCGCACAAAGCGCGGCAGCTTGCCAAAGGCCATCCCGAGTAGATCGTGGAAGACCAGCACTTGAATGTCGCAAGCGACGCCGGCGCCAATGCCAATCGTGGGGATATGGATACTCTCAGTGATCATCTGCGCGATTTCGCGCGGCACAAGTTCCAACACGATCGAAAACGCGCCCGCTTCTTCCAAAGCGTGCGCATCGGCGAGCAAACGCCGCGCCGCATCGGCGGTCTTGCCCTGCACCCGATAATTCCCGAGCTGATTGATCGACTGCGGCGTCAAACCGATGTGGCCCATTACGGCGATCTCTTCATTAACCAGGCGCTTCACCAGCTTGACGCGCTTCTGTCCGCCTTCGAGCTTGACCGCTTCAGCTTCGCCTTCTTTGATCAGTCTCAATGCCGCCCGCACCGTATCATCCGCGCCGGTGTGAAAGGATCCGTACGGCATGTCGGCGACCAGCAGCGCACGCTGCACGCCGCGACGCACAGCTTTGACGTGAATCAGAATTTCGTCCAGTGTGACCGGCACCGTGTTGCCGTAACCGAGCACGACGTTGCCCAAACTGTCGCCGACCAAAATGATATCGATCCCCGCTTCATCGACGATGCGCGCGGTCGGATAATCGTACGCAGTGAGACAAACCAAACGCTCGCCGCGTTCCTTGCTGGCTCTTAAAGACGGCGCGGTTACTTTTTCGGGACGCTCAGGCTTTAGATATGGCATTTTTCCCTCTCTGTCATTGGGCCAAAACCAGACGGATTATAGGTGACCTAATCAAAGCGCCGCAACCCTGCTAAAATGTCGGCTCGGATTATGCCAATCAACTACCACGGAATCCTTCTGCCGGTGACTACACCGTTTGCAGCGGGTGAGGAATTCGACCGCCGGGGCCTCACCGAAAATCTCAAGAAGTGGAACACGACTGGCATCACGGGCTACGTCATCCTGGGCTCGACCGGCGAACGGGTCCATTGCGACGAGCGCGAGTACGTCGAGGTGATCGAGACTGCGCGTCAATCTGTTCCCAAAGAATTCGCTTTCATCGTCGGCGCGGGACAGCAAAGCACGCGCGGAACGATCAGAGAGATCGAGGTGGCCGCGTGCGCCGGCGCAGAGGCCGTGCTGGTGATCACGCCGCATTACTATCGCGCCGCTATTTCACAAGACGCGCTCGCCATTCATTACACGGCAGTTGCCGACGCTTCGTCGATCCCAATCATTCTTTACAGCATGCCCGATCTGACGGGGATTAAGATCGAGCCGGAAACGGCTGCGCGTCTGAGCGCGCACGAAAACATCGTCGGCATTAAAGACAGCTCCGCGGACGTCGTGAGGTTGGCTGAGACTGTTCGACTTGTGCCTGACGATTTTGTGGTGATGATTGGCAACGGCACCGTATTCTGCGAGGCATTGCAAGCGGGCGCGCGCGCCGGAATCCTCGCGGTTGCTTGCGTCGCGCCGCAAATTTGCGGTGCTATCTATCATGCCGTTCAAGCAGGCGATATCGATCGCGCCTCGGGTTTGCAGGAAGTGTTGACGCCGCTGGCCCGCGCGGTGACGAAAACCTACGGCATCGGCGGCTTGAAAGCGGCGCTGGAGATGATTGGCTACGTCGGCGGCGCGGTACGCGCGCCGTTGCAGCGACCGAGCGAAGATGCGTGCGCCGAGATTCGTCAGTTGCTTCGCGAAGCGATGGCCGCTTCCGGCAAAGCCCCGCTAGCGAAGGTGTCAGAAGCCCGACCGTAAGGGAGGGCACCTTACCAGCAAGATCGAAATGATGGAAGTGGCCCTCCCTTACGGTCGGGCTTCTGACACGCCGCTGGCACATGAAACACATGACGCGTAGAATTATCCGCCAGGAGCGATCCCAAAATTGAGCACCGTCGAAACTGCCTGTCACAGCACGCCGCAAGAAGCCGGATTGCGCGTCGAAACGCTTTCGTTCGATCAAGTGCCGCAGCAAACGCGGCTCTTTCTTGACTATCTCCGCGACCCGACGGCGCTGCGCCGCTTTTATCCTGAAGCGGTTCGCTTTCATTACGATCTTTCCGCGCGCGCCGAAGGAGTTCTCAGCGCTTACGAAACCGATCGCGGCGCGCTCTGCGACGCGCTCGAACAGATGAATCGCGGCTGGGGAGCCAGCGAAACAACGCTCGCTAACATTCGCGAGTTGCGCGCAGCCGACTGTCTCGCCGTCGTCTCTGGCCAGCAGGCAGGCCTGTTCGGCGGGCCCCTCTACACGATTTACAAAGCCCTCTCCGCGGTGAAACTGGCGGAGTGCATGACGCAGCGCGGCGTCAAGGCAGTTCCGGTTTTCTGGATCGCCACCGAGGATCACGATTTTGCGGAAGTGGCGAACGCCGAATTGATCGATCGTGATTGCGCGCTCAATCGCGTCAGCGTTCCGCTGGAAATGCATTTGGAAGGATTGCCGGTGGGCCGCGTTGCGCTCGACGAATCGATCAACGACACTGTCCAGAGTCTTCTGGCCGCGCTGCCGCAGACTGAGTTCAGCGAGGATCTCGAAAAGCTCTTGCGTGAGGCTTATCAGCCCGGACGAAACTATGCGGACGCATTTGCGCTACTGGTAACGGCACTGATTGGACAGCGGGGTTTGATCCTTCTCGATCCGCTTGACCCGGAATTGAAAAAGCTGGCCGCGCCGTTGTACGCGAAGGCCGCCGGCCGCGCGCAAGAGATCGCTCTGGCGATTGCGAATCGCAGCCGCGAGTTGGAAGCAGACGGCTATCATGCGCAGGTGGCTCCGTCGGAAAATTCTTTTCCACTGTTCCTGCATGACGAAAACGGAAGCCGGCACGCGCTGGCGCGGACTGAAAACGGCAAGTATCACGCGAAGGGCGCGGGTCAGAAGCCCGACCGTCAGGGAGGGCATCTTGCCAACGAATTCACCGCGGAAGAACTCGCTGCCTGGGCCGCGCGCGAACCGGAACGGTTCAGTCCAAACGTAACGCTGCGCGCGGTCGTGCAGGATTTTCTCTTGCCCACGGTCGCGTACTACGGCGGCTCTGCTGAGATTGCTTATTTCGCGCAGACCTCAGAAGTTTATCGTCTGCTGGATCGCCCGGTGACGCCAATTCTGCATCGCGCCAGCATGACCATAATTGAGAAGCACACCTGGCGCTCGCTGGAACGCTACCACATCGGCCTGACCGATTTTTTCGCGGGATTCGATCATGTGGTCGCGCGCGTCGTCGAAGAATATCTGGGCAAAGAAACTTCCGCCGCGTTCGATCATACGACCACGACATTCAACCAGGAACTCGACGCGTTGCAGGAGCAATTGCGTCGCGTCGATCCGACGCTGGCCGGCGCTTTGGATACCGGTCGGCGCAAGATCAACTATCAGATTGATGGACTGCGCACACGCTTTCAGCGCGCGCAAATGTCCCGCGATGAAGCCGTGCACCGCCAGTTGCAACACGCGTTCGACTTGCTTTATCCGAACAAGACGCTGCAAGAGCGGAGCATCAACATCACTTCGCTGCTGTCGCGGCATGGCCGTTATGTTATCGATTGGATTTATGATGCGATTGATCTCGCGTCGATGGAACATCAGGTTGTTTATTTGTGATTTTTGATTTTTGATTTGCGATCGCCCTCCGCGGCGGAAATCTCTGCGAATGGTCTGAAGTCAAAAATCGCAAATCCAAAATCTAAAATGTCAAAAATTCGCGTCCTTCCCGATCACATTTCTAACCTAATCGCCGCCGGTGAAGTCGTTGAGCGCCCGGCTTCAGTTGCGAAGGAACTCGTCGAGAACGCCATCGACGCCGGTGCTGTGCGCGTTGTGATTGACATCGAAGCCGGCGGGCGGCGACTTTTGAAAATCACGGATGACGGCGAAGGGATGACGCGTGACGACGCGGTGCTGGCTTTCGAACGGCACGCGACCTCGAAAATCAGTAAGGCGGAAGACCTGAGCGCAATCGGCACGCTTGGCTTTCGGGGTGAAGCGTTGGCATCAATTGCCTCAGTCGCGCGCGTCGAATTGATCACGCGAACCGAAGAAGCGCCAGCCGGAACGCGCGTGGTTATCGAAGGCGGCCGCATGCGCGACGTGAAAGACGCGGCGCATCCACGCGGCACAACGATCGCGGTGCGCGATCTCTTCTTCAACACGCCGGCGCGGCGAAAGTTTCTGCGTTCGGAAGCAACTGAGAGTTATCACCTCACGAATCTGGTCACGCATTACGCGCTGGCACACGCGGAGATTTCTTTCACGCTGATGAACAATGGGCGCGAGACTTTGCGGGTGGCGCCGGCGCAGGACGTGCGCGAGCGCGCCTATCAAATCTTTGGCCCGCAATTTCTCGACAGCTTGCTGGAGGTCAACAACGAATCATCGGAAGCGGACTCTGGCGTTTCGTTCGCGCCGATTGCCCGCGTGCGTGGTTTTGTTTCCGCTCCACGCGAGCGACGCACGTCGCGCGATGCGCAGTTTCTCTTCGTCAATGGTCGCTTTGTGCGCGATCGTTTGATTGGCCGCGCGTTGTCCGAAGGATATCGCTCGATTCTGCCGCACGGCGTTTACCCAGCGGCGCTGCTGTTCATCGAAGTGCCGCTCGAAGAAGTTGACGTCAACGTGCACCCGGCAAAAACGGAAGTGCGTTTTCGTCGCGCCGCCGCCGTCGCCGACGCGGTTCGCGAAGCCGTGCGCGCCGCGCTGGCCAGCGCGGGTTATGCGCCGGCGATTGAGATTAAAGACAGTGTTTCGGTTGCGTCTGAAGCTACGGACACAGGCGAGGCGGCGATCATAGCGGGCGCAGCAAAAGGTCCGGAGGCTTCGGCAAGCACGCCGCTGTCTACGTCGCGCGAGGCTTTTGTTTTGAAACCGGAGCCGCAGCAGGAGCGAATCGGGTTTGGTTTTTCGACGCCCGACGAAACCCGCACGATGGCGGATTCGGCTGCCGCTGCGCAAATGAACGCTTCACCGCTGGCAGAGAAAGAGGAATCCGATCTGGAGCCGGATCGACTGACGCCAGATTCCGAATGGGTTCGTGCCCCTGTCACGGATGCACCGACCGCTCTGCCGCCGCTTAATTCCGCGATCAAGTTTGTGCGCGAAGTCGCGGTGGAATCGCTCTCGTCGAACATTCGTCCGCTGGGTCAGCTCGATGAAAGTTTCATCATTGCGACTGACGGCGAAGGCTTGCTGCTAATCGATCAGCACGTCGCGCATGAACGGGTTTTGTTCGACAAATATCGCGGCCTCGAAAGCTCGCGCCGCGCCGAATCGCAGGCCATGTTGATTCCCGAGACTTTCGATCTAACGCCGGCACAGGCTTCGGCGTTCGACACTGTCGAGGCGGAACTCGAAAGCTATGGATTTGAATTGATGCGGCTGTCGGGCCGCACGGTGGCGATCAAAGCGACGCCCGCGGATCTGCCGGCGAGCGAGGCGCGCAATATGCTCGCCGAAGTTCTGGATACGGTTGATTCGGAAAAGCGTGGGAACGCGCGCGCAACTCTTCGCGACGAGATTGCGGCGTCGCTCGCGTGTCATGCTGCGATCAAAGTGAACATGCCGCTGGCCGCGGAAAAGATGCGCTGGCTAATCGATCGTTTGCTGCTGACGTCTTCACCGACCACCTGCCCGCACGGACGGCCGGTGATTCTGCGGCTGGCGACCAAGGATATCTTGAAAGGCTTTCATCGGATCTGACCGGAACCAGTGACCCTGTGTTAGACTACGCTCAGCTACCCTTGCACGCGAGGTCCATTTGGTCATGACGAATCAGGAAATCATCGATGAGCTAAGGCAATTGAGTAACTCCGAGCGCCTTGCAGTCATCGAGGCCGCTACACGCATGATTCGCCAAGATCTCTCAGAAGGTAAGCCAGATAAGCAAAGCGATCAGTCCTTGACGATCGCAGCGCGCGAGCTTCTCGCAGATTACTCCTCAGATTCGGAACTCACTATCTTTACGGCTCTAGACGGCGAGGAGATTCGTAGTGCGTAGGGGCGACGTTTGGCTCATCAACCTGGACCCGACTATTGGCGCCGAGATCAAGAAAACCCGCCCTGCCGCGATCGTCAACGATGATGCCATTGGTATCCTCCTACTGAAAGTGATTGTTCCAATCACTGAATGGAAAGATCGTTATGCCGTTGCTTCCTGGATGGTTCGACTCGACCCGGATCGCTCGAACAGTTTGGAAAAAGTCTCGGCGGCAGATGCCTTTCAAGTTCGTTCCGTATCGCAAGAAAGGTTTGTTCGGCAGGTGGGAGTTCTTTCTCCTGACATTATGTCCGAGATTGAACAAGCTCTCGCAATCGTGCTGAGAATTTTCCGGTTTTAGCAAGAACCAGCCAACCATTTGCTCTGTGTCCATGCGCGACTAATTCAAATCTGAGAAGGTTGACGTAGAACTCTCGCCTTCTCAACGCTGAAGATGAGATGGGAATTGTTCGGCGGAAGCTGGCCCTTCTGAGCGTCCTTTTCACAGCTCGTCCAGGGTTCGCACCACCAGCTCAGCATCCACTAAATCAGCCAGCAGTGCGTCGGGTTTGTGCGCGCGCAGTTCTTCCGCAGAATGAACGCGGCCGGTAGCGACGGCGACCACCCGCGCGCCGAAGTGTCGAGCGCAAGCGATGTCGTTGGGCGTGTCGCCGATCACGATGAATTGTTCGGGTTGAAGCTGAGCTCCGAGATGTTCGTTGATGCGTTGCGCGGCAATCGCCGGCAGATCGTGCCGATCAAACGACTCGTTGCCAAACGCGCCGGGCAGCGGGAAGAATCCGTCGAGGCCGGTCAGTTCCACTTTCAAATGCGCGGCCGGCTCGATGTTGCCCGTGAGTAGCGCCGAAGCGTAGCGCGGGTGTTCGTTCACCGCTTTCAAGACTTCGCGGGCGCCGGGCATCGCTTCCAGAATTTGCTCTCCGTTTCCGGTGGCCCGTTTCATTTCATCCATGTAGCACGTTAGCAGTTCGTCCCGACGCGAATTGATGTGCTCGCGCGTGATGCCTTCGCTGCGCAGGGCTTCTTCGACAATCTGCAAATCCGTCATGCCGTTGACTACCAGGTCGTGCAAACATCCCGCGGTGCCGAATACTGTTTCCAGCATGGGCACGGTGTAATCCTTGAACGCGCCGAAGCGCTTGCCCCGCACCAGTGTGCCGTCAAGATCCCAGAGAAGAACGCGAAGGGATAAGGTATCGATTGGTTGAGATCTAGAAATCATTTTCCATTCGTCATTTTCCATTTTTCATTTGACATTGGTAGTTACCCTTCCGTGGACGTTTGCGTGATTTCGTCGATCGTTAAGTTCTAAAGGAAAAGCTTTCCGCAAATTAATACGAAACTGAGATCGCTAAATGACCAAATGAAAAATGTCAAATGAGAAATGGAAAATGATCTTGCTTCTCGCCGTGCGTCACTCAACAACTGCGAGCACGTCACCAGCGTTCACGGTCGCGCCGACATCAACATTCAACGCGACTACCGTTCCACCCTTCGGCGATTTCATTTCGTTTTGCATCTTCATCGCTTCGACTACGACTATGCCCGCGCCGGCTTCGACTTGATCGCCGACCCTGACCAGCACGCGCACGACTTTGCCGGGCATGGGTGCGACGATGCGGGCCGCCTCGTCGGCGTGCGCGACCGCGCCGGAAGCGCCACGGAGGCGTTTCGGATCGATGAGCGTGACCGAGTATTCCGTGGCGCCTACGATGACACCAATCGACTCCCCCACGTCAGGTCGGCCGTCAACGCGGCAATCAAAGACCTGGCCGTCGGCAATCAGCACGTAACCCGAAACGCCGGATTCGCGGACATCGAGAGTGTAGCCGCGGCCATCAATCTCCGCATGAACGCGGGAACCATCATCCTGAATCAGGATATCGGTCTGATAATCGGCGATAGTGGCGTGCAGTTTCATTTCTTTGAAGATGACGTTGGTTGTGGTGTCAGAAGCCCGCGCGTAAGCAAGGGCAACTGTCCTATCAGTCAGCTATTGCCGTCAATAAAGCTTGTCGCCATTTTCTTCATGATGAGTGCCTGGCGCTCTAGCCCTCCCTGACGGTCGGGCTTCTGACACTCAGGAAAAACTCTTGTCTTGCGATGCCATAAATATTACGCGCCTAACGGCGCTGCGATCTTTCTCTCCTCGGTTCACGGCTTAATCCCGCAACACGACCAGCAGTTTTCCATTTGCTTTGCTCCAGCGTCTGATGATTCGAAGAAGCATCGTGCTGCGAACGCGCGTAAGCAAGCGCAGCCGCGATGATCGCCATGTCTCGCCTTGTCGTTTCCTGGTTTACCCGCTCGCTACCGCGGGCGGTTCCGTACCGGCGGCGTTCGTTGAAGCGCGAAATGAATCCGGTGTCGAGATGTCCAGCGATGAATTCTTCGTCGCGCACGATTTCGCGAAAGAAGGGCAACGTCGTCTTAATTCCGCCCACTGCGTATTCATCGAGGGCGCGCCGCATTCGATCGATAGCCTCTGCGCGCGTGTGTCCCCACACCGCGAGTTTCGAAATCATCGGATCGTAGTAAATCGAGACTTCGTGGCCGGCGACCACGCCGCTGTCGTCGCGAATTCCGGGGCCGCTGGATGGGCGCAGGAAAGTAATCTTGCCTGGCGACGGAAAAAAGTTGTTTTCCGGGTCTTCGGCATAGACGCGACATTCGATCGCATGGCCCTGCCAGCGCACATCTTCCTGTTTGAAAGACAAGACCGAGCCGGCAGCGACGTTGATTTGCTCGCGCACCAGATCGAAGCCGGTGACCAGCTCAGTGACTGGATGCTCGACCTGCAAACGCGTGTTCATTTCCAGAAAGTAGAATTCGCGGCTGACATCGGAAAAAAGAAACTCGACCGTGCCGGCGCCGACGTAGCTCACCGCTCGCGCGATCCGGATCGCGGCTTCGCCCATTAGCTGACGCAAGTCAGGATCGTTAATCGGCGAAGGGCACTCTTCGATTACTTTCTGATGACGACGTTGAATCGAACATTCACGCTCGCCGAGATGAACCGTGTTGCCTTGCGTGTCGGCAAAGATCTGAATCTCGATATGGCGTGGACGCTCGACAACTTTTTCGAGATAAACGTCGGCGTTCCCAAACGCGGCTGCGGCTTCCGATCTCGCGGTTTCGAAAGCCGAGTGAAGTTCGCTTTCAGCCGCGACTTGTCGCATGCCTTTGCCGCCGCCACCGGCCGCGGCCTTCAGCATCACCGAATAGCCAAAACGCGCGGCCGTTGCGCGTGCTTCTGCAAGACTCTTCAACGGCTCAGTCGTGCCCGGCACGATGGGCACACCGGCGGCGATCGCGGCGCGGCGCGCGCTCGTCTTTGAACCCATCACTTCCATCGCTTCCGGAGTTGGGCCAATGAAAGTGACACCCGCGGCAGCTACCGCGCCGGCGAACTCGGCGTTTTCGGCAAGAAATCCGTAGCCGGGATGAATCGCGTCGGCGTTCGCCTTCTTTGTGGCAGCGATTATTGCGTCGATGTTCAGGTAACTCTGCGCGGATGGCGGCGGGCCGATGCAATAGGCTTCGTCCGACATGCGCACGTGCAGGGCGTTCGCGTCGGCTTCCGAGAAAACTGCGACCGGCGTGATTCCCAGATCGCGGCAGGCGCGAATCACGCGTACGGCGATCTCTCCACGATTGGCGATTAGGATTTTCCTGAACATCGATTGGAGCTTGAAGTCTGTGCTCGGTACTTCGTGCTTTGTACTTTGTGCTTCGTATTTCCGGACCAAGGCGAAGCTAACCTGTCTCAGTCGCGAAGAACAAAGTACAAAGTACCAAGCTCAAAGCACGAACTCAAACCACAACTGAGTTTGCGGGACGTTGCGGGTCGTAGCGCAGTTGAACTCTGGCGCCGGGAAGGTAGTTGTGTTTGCGGCTGAGTTGCTCGGCGTCCAGAGGCTGAAACGATTGATAATCGACGCCGCCAATCGTGTAGTTATACGAGAGAGTCACGACGCCATCCGCATCGGCGTCAGTTCCGAGCACGGTCGCATCGCCGATCCGACCGTGTCGCAGCAGAGCAGCCCGACGCGCCAGCTCAGGATCTTCTTTCTGGCGACCGAACCGGGAAAACAGTGACATGACGCTTAGGGCGTGTGGGTCCTGGCGGATGACGAGGATGACAGTTCGGAGACCGGCCTGATGAGTCCGTCCTGTATGATGACGTCGTCATCGGTGTTGAGAATCTTGTCTTCACCTGGCAGACGCAATTTGTAGCTAGTAAAGGAAACGCCCCGATCAGTCACCGGATCGGCGCCGGTAGCAGCATTGCGTATCGCGCCTCCTCGCGGCACTAACGACTTGCTCTTGGTTGACGCTGCCGCGAGCAGAGTGCTTGCCTGATACCCGGTCGAATCGAGGTTATAGAGCGCTTCGGCAATCGAGCCGTCAGGGTCGGGTAGAGTGCCTAACTCCTTAACGAGGTCCTCCTGAGTTGGAACCGTCCCTCTTAGATCGCGGTACTCCAGCAGCGCGCGAGCGAGGGTGTAGCCGCGCGCGTTGATGGCGGCCTCATTAGCCCACTGGCGACGCTCAAGTCTCACCGGGACCGTAATTCCGATCAGCGTCACGATCAGGACTGTCACTGTGGCCGACACCACGAAACCTGCGCGAGCCAAACGCAAGCCACCGAATCGGCTGGAAGAGTTCTTGATGCTTCGGATCAAGAGCCTGCCGCTCCAGAGGGCGACAATCGCCGCCGGAACCACCAGCCACTTCAAACGCCAAGCCGCGACTTCGCCGGCGGAAACGATCGTCCCTGACCGAAGCAAGATCGTCCAGAAACGCAGCTTGTACTGAACCAGGGCAACGATAACGGACCCAACAAAGGCTGCGAACATCAACGCGCCGCTCGCCGCTGCGCCCAGTGCGCGACCATAGGAACGCAACTCATGCTCGGCCTTTGCCAACGGCGGACCGACGGCGCGAGCGCCGCACGACGGACAGCCGACGCACAGATCGCCTTCAAAATTCGAACCGCAAGAGGGGCAGATGATCAAGATTCAGTTACCTCTGGAGATCGCAAACGCGAGGACTAAGTTAGAACTCAGACGGCCCTTTCGTCAAGAGTCGATGGTCAATAAATCTTTTCGAAACGAGTGGCACGCGCATCCTGCGCGTGAATCACGGGCTGGAAGCCCGTGCCACTCCCTAGCTGATCTTGTGGGCCAGCGTGGGTTCTCGGCTAATTTCCGGAGGCGGCGCCGTCTGGGTTGGGACTTCGGGCACTTCGTTGGTTTGGCTCCTATTGAGTTCCCACCACGTGTGATACATCCGATGCGCGAACGTCCAGTAAGAACCGACGGCCAGAACCCAAAGGACCGCCGGCATGCGATTGGAAAAAAAGTTATGCGAACCCGGTCGCGTCGACAGCGCGCCGATAATGAAAAGCACCACTCGCTCAGGCCTCCGCAAAAAACCAACGTCACACTTCGGAATCAAACTCTCGGCGCGCGCGCTCGCGTAGCTGACCATCACCGAACCCATCATCCCCGCGCCGGCCAGAAAAACGTTGAGCGTCGAGTGAAACTCAGTATCGCGCGCGTAGAAAACCATCAGGCCGACGAACACTACCATGTCCGACAGGCGGTCGAGCGACGAATCCAAAAACCCGCCATAGCGAGTGACTCGACCCGACAGCCGCGCCACCTGTCCGTCAAGCATGTCAAAAAGATTGGCGACGATCAGAACGATGCCGGCCCAGAAAAACCTGCCAAAGCCGAACAACATTCCCGAGCCGACATTAATAGCTACGCCGATGAACGTCAGCAGGTTCGGACTGATGTGCCCGCGCGCGAGCCAACGCACCATTGCATCAATGATTCGCTGGCCGGCTCGTCCTATGCTCGCTCCAAACATTCCTTAAGAATCGTCCTTCGTTCGAGTTCGTCGGTACCCGGCGATCATAGAAACCGTCGTATACACTGTCAAGAAGCTGGTTTCGGTGCGACCGGAATTTACAATTTCACTTCGGCTGGTCATGCAGCGTCACCAGCCGGCGAATTTCAAAGCGGCGCGAACCTGACGGGATCGTGACTTCGACTTCGTCGCCGGCTTCTTTGCCCATCAGGCTGCGGCCAATCGGAGACACCGTCGAAATCAAGCCCTCCGGAGGATCGCTCTCTTCGGGCGTGACCAGACGGTAAGTGACTTCCTCTTCGCGCTCGGCATCATAAAGCACGAGCGTCGAACCATAAGACGCGCGGTCGCGCGGAATTTTCGAGAGATCGATCGAGGCGACCTCGCTCAGGCGCTGGCGCAGCTCGCGGATACGGGCCTTGACCATGGTTTGCCGTTGCAGCGCGGTTTGATATTCAGAGTTCTCGCGCAGGTCGCCAAACTCAAGGGCACGCTTAATCTCTTTCGGCAGATGAATGCGCAACTCGCTTTCCAGCCCATCAAGCTCGGCTTGAAGTTTCTGTTTGATGTTACTGGTTAAGTCGCTGGACATGACATTGCTTCCGTCTGCTGCTTCCTGCCTACTGCTTCCTGCCTACTGCCTACTGAAGTCTCAGGCCTTACCTTTGTCGTTAAGAGCTTCCTCGACCGCCATGCGCATCAACTGCGGGTCCGCATATGGTCTGAAGCCCGTGAAGTGTTTGACGATGCGTCCGTCACGCGAGATGACAAAACTCTGGGGAATCACCGATTGGCCTTGAACCAGTTGCACCAGCGGCGCGGCCATCGTCCCATCATCCCAGACAATTTTGTAATTGATGTTCTGCGCGCGAATGAAATCCTTCACGTGGGCCTGATCATTGTGCTCGTTATAAGTAGTCGCCAGTCCCAGCACAACCAGGCCGCGCGACTTGTACTCGTTGCTCATCTTCACGAGTTCGGGCATCTCGAGCCGGCACGGTCCGCACCACGTCGCCCAGATATTCACGATGAGCACCTTGTCGGCGAAATCCGAAAGCTTCAGTGACTCGCCATCAAGAGTCTGCAACTTCGCATCGCGCAGATTCTGCGGCACGCTCACGAAGGCGGCCGGCGGCGCATTAGTCGCGGGCGGCGCATTCGCAGGCGGCGCAGTTGTAACCCGATTCGCAGGCGCGTTCGTCGGGGCGTCATTTGAATTGCAACTCGATAGGCCGAGAGCACTGAGCAAGCCGACAGCCACCAGCGTCAGCAGTACACGCGGAGCCGTCCAGAAACCCTTCTTACTGCCTCCGTCTTTTGTGGGGCTGTTATTCGATAAAGCCAATCAGTTCTCTCTTTCCCAAAAGGATTAACGCGTTGCGCCGGTCACAATGCGAAACGTAGCGATGCGCGTCAGGTCATCGCCAATAATCGCATATTCACCCGCAATCAGCGAATTGCGCGGGCGCAATTCGACGAAAACCTGATCCCCATCCAGGCGGGCCAGAACGCGTATCGAAGGCTTGATGATTGCCTCGGAATCGATGGCAAAGCCCTGCATTCCTTTTTGGGCGATCGCCGTAACTCGCCGCGCACCGCGATGCGGGGTGAGCCAAACGAGAAACGGCGGATGCGTGCCCTGCCGGCTGGAAGTGAACAGAAACAATCGCGGGCCGGTCATCAGGGTCGTGGCGGAATGCTCGCCTTTCAGTTCGATGAAGCTCGCTTTCGTACCCTTCGCCACCTGATCTGAATGCAGCGGCGTCTGCCCTTGCTCAAACCGGAGCGGCACGAGTTTGTTTTGATCGTCGAGGACATAAATCAGGGTACGTTCGGCGGGCGGCGCGGGCAGGAACTCCTGGGCACAGTCAGTCCGCGCTACGAAAGTGACGAGGAATCCCAAAAGAACAACGCCTTGAATGTATCGTATATTCTTGTGCATGCGGTCTGCTCTCTTTAAAAACATACGAAGCGGTTGCGGCCTACTTTGATAAGCGGTGTTCAGAGTACCGACTTTAGTCGGGTTTTTGTTAGGCGAGAAAAGACCCAACTAAAGTTGGTACTCTATACGCCGTCAAATCAGGACGCCAACATACGAAGCTGCTTACTTGTGGTCAAGCGGCGGCTCACAGTAGACTTTGTGACAGCTAATCAGCGCTCGACCGCTCCCCTCGGCCTTTGGATGTATGATACCTCTGGAGTAGAAAAATGATGACCCAGCCTTCGCTTTATTCACGCGTTGCCGTTTCCCTTTTGGCGCTGGCCCTGTCTGGATTCGTCGAAATTGCTTCCTGCGCGCAGGACATCACTGGCGGCGCCAGCGTGTTTCTGGCGAGCGCCGAGGTCGAGGCCAAATTGGGCAAAGGCATCTTTACCCCGGCGCCAGCTCGAGCACATGCCCCGAAGCACTTTGAAAAGAAACCGGTCGCGCGTTCCGTCCGCGCCGCGCATCCACAAAGACAAACCACCACCACTACCACGGCTGGCAACACGCAAACCACAAATAACGGAGGAGACACCAAACCTCAGCCGCTTGAATCGACCAGGCCTCTGGGTGGGCCGGCGAGGCGTGTCCTGACCGCTGAAGATTACAACAAACAAGGCGACGACTTTTTCGACGCGGGTCAGTACGACAAAGCGGCTGAGTCGTATCAGCAGGCCTTGCGTCAGCAGGCAGACTATCCTGAGGCGTACCTCAATCTTGGTGAAACCTATTTTAATCTGGGTCGATACGACGAAGCCATCACGGCTGAGAAGCAGGCGATCCAACTCAAACCGGATCTGGCCGCCGCTTACCACGCGCTGGGGAACGCGTATCTCAAACTGGATCGATCAGCGGAAGCGATCGACGCACTAAAACAAGCGCTCAACCTCAACGCGAACGATAGCGAAGCGCGTAACACTCTGAGCCTGGCGTATTACGACCAGGGCGTTGCCGCTTACAACGCGAACAAGTTCGACGATGCCGTCGCCGCCTATCAGCAAGCCGTTACGCTGAAACCAGATTACGCGGACGCGCAGAACAATCTGGGCGATGCGTATCGCCAACTCAACAAATTCACCGAGGCGGTCGAGGCATATAAGCAGGCGGTTCGCTTAAAACCGGACTCAGTCGATGCTTACAGCGATCTCTCTCAGATTTATGACCAGCTGGGCAAATATCCGGAAGCAGCCGAAGCTTACAAGCAGGTGGTTCGCCTCAAGCCTGATAACGCGGAAGCGAACAACAACATGGGTTACGCGCTCGGCAAGTCCAAGCGTTGGCCTGAAGCGATTGAAGCTTTCAAGCGCGCCATCCAACTGAAACCGGATTACGCCGAGGCGTACAGCAATCTCGGCTGGGGCTACAACAACATCGGCAACTTCACTGCAGCGCTCGAGCCGCTCAAAAACTCTATTCAGCTGAAGCCGGATTTGCCGGAGGGTCATTTCAATATCGGCATCACCTACAACAAGTTGAAACAGTTGAATGAATCGCTGGCCGCTTTTCAAAAGACGGTTCAGTTGAAGCCGGACTGGCCGGCTGCCCAGAACAATCTGGGAGTTACTTACGGTAACCTGGGCAAGTGGAAAGAAGCGATCGCCGCTCATAAAGAGGCCGTCCGCCTCAAGCCTGATTACCAGGGCGCGCACTACAATCTGGGAATGGATTATCTGATTTCGGGTGACAAGAAGAAAGCAACCGACGAGTACCAGATTCTACGGACCCTGAATCCCAACAATGCGAATGTGCTCTACCGGCAGATCTACAACAAGCCACCGCCGAATAAGCCGTAAGGCCTAAGGGATTGGGACTCACAAAATATCCTGCGCGCGTAGATGAGTTCGCGCTGCCGTTCGGCGAACCTACCAGCGCCCCGCTTTCGCCGACCCGTGTGCGATCGGCGAAACTTGTACGGCAAACTTTAGTTTGCCTTAGTTTTCCTTATCGCCTGCGAAAGAGAAACGACAACTAAAGCTTGTCGTACAATTCTTTCCGGCAATAGCTCCAGCGCCACTCCCGCCAGTCTTTTACCAAACCGGCTTTGACCGGATTGTTCAGCACATACTTAATTGTGGTCATCAACTTACCGGGCCTGACCACATGATCGAAGCTTTCATGTTCCCAGAACTGACCCGTCCGCGACTGCGCGAGGTTGCATTCCCGGGCGCTGCGGCCCTTGAGAGAGTGCATGATCTTCGATAGACCGGGATATTCGCTGACGAACACTAAATGACCAGTCTCATCAAACGTTTCACTCAAGGAAGCCTCGGTCAACAACGGCGTGAACACCACATGCACGTGGTTCGACATGACGCAATAAGCGTCGAGCTTATAGGCTTCGCCATCTAGCTCCTGTAGTTGTCTCGCTACGACCGCAGCAACTTTATCGTCCTTCAACCACGTCGGTCCGTTGCGGGCCTTGTCCAAAGTTTCCTCAAACTTGACGTACCATTCCCGATGAAAGTGCTCGATCTGTTCGAGCCGTTTGGGGATTTCCGGGGAAGAGACAAGCTGAAGCTTATCGTACTCTTTCTGAAGCCACTCGCTCTTTGTCTTGTAGTGGCGCAGAAGCGGCTGCGGGATCGAACCGGCGAGCCGATAAGTCACGAACAGAGTGCGGCTGGGCGGATTGACGTGCGGCAGATGACGCCGTGAGAATTGCTTGTAGGCAAGGTTGGCCATCAGTGTGCGGCAAACTTCAGTTTGCCTTTTCTCTTGATCCCATCGCTCAACTGCAAAATCAGAATGACAAGCTGAAGCTTGTCGTGCATGTACGGCAAACTTCAGTTTGCCTTTTCTCTTGATCCCATCGCTCAACTGCGAATCAGAATGACAAGCTGAAGCTTGTCGTGCATGTACGGCAAACTTCAGTTTGCCTTTTCTCTTGATCCCATCGCTCAACTGCGAATCAGAATGACAAGCTGAAGCTTGTCGTGCATGTACGGCAAACTTCAGTTTGCCTTTTCTCTTGATCCCATCGCTCAACTGCGAATCAGAATGACAAGCTGAAGCTTGTCGTGCATCGCAAAAGGCAAAAGGGCAAAACCGCAAAGTGCAAAGAGTCCTCAGCGAACAGCGACAACACGAAACCCCTTGTTGTCGTTGCGATTGTCAGGTGTATTCCTGTTGCGATTCGCGGAGCGCAAGTTTGTGGCATTGTTGTTCCACGAGCCGCCACGCAGCACCCGGAATGGCGCGCCCCGCTTTCGCCGGCTCGCGTGAGATCGGCGAAATCTGTACGGCAAACTTCAGTTTGCCCAGCGACAAGCTAAAGCTTGTCGTACATTGCAAAGAGCAAAATGGCAAAAGAGCAAACAGCTAAGAGTCCTCAGCGGACTGCAACAACCCGAAACCCGCTGCTGCTGGAGCGACCCTCAGGTGTAGACCTGCCGCGAACCGCGGAGCGCAAGCCATAGGCAAAGAGGTCCCACGAGCCGCCACGCGCCACCCGCTCCTTCTGTTCCCCACCACTCAACCATGCGCTGCCATCAGTGGGCGCGCCATTGTAGCTATCGTGGTACCAGTCCTGGCACCACTCCCAGACGTTGCCATGCATATCGAACAAGCCAAAAGAATTCGGTAACTTGTTGCCAACGGCATGGGTTTGACCACCGTTCTCCTTAATTCGCTTGTAGTAGTTCGCCGAGTCCGTCCGGAATATCTCAGCGGCATCCAACCGCCCCCGCCCCGAGTTGTTGCCGTACCATGCCATCGCATCCAGATCGCCGGCATAGTCTCCGGTTGTTCCGGCACGACACGCATATTCCCATTCAGCTTCAGTTGGCAGCCTGTAGGCAAACCCATCATTCCGAGCGTTCAGTCGCGCGATGAAAGCGATAGCGTCGTCCCAGGAGACCGTTTCAACCGGCAGATATCACCTTTGAAGTTTGATGGGTTGCTTCCCATCACCGACTGCCACTGCGCTTGTGTTACTTCGTATTTGCCGATGTAGAGCGCTTGGCTAATCGTTACCTGATGAGCAGGCTTCTCATCGCTGCTGCCATTGCTCGAACCCATCATGAAACTGCCCGCCGGTATCAATACGAATTCAATCCCCGCCTGATTTGTTCGGGCGCGCGGCATGTTGGACGAACTTGAGTTTGGCGGCGGTGTAGTTTTTTTCGGTGTGGTTGTTTTCTTGGGAGATGGCAAGGTGGCATTTGGGTCTTGCGCTGATGTTCTGCCTTCAATCGACAGCCATGAAGAATGAAATGAAAGCAGGCCCACAAAAACAATGGACGCTGAAATGAAGATGCTTCGTTTGAGTAATCTTGATCTCATTTCTAACCTCTCACGCCGAAGGCGTCTAATAACTGAGCCCGGTACAAACTGCATAACGAGAAACTGACCTTCGCCATGCGTGAAGTGATCCATGACTCGGGGCAGCGTTGGATGAGTCAGGTTCGCCAACAACTGCGCCTCGCGCCTGAACGCGCGGCGTTGTTCGTCGGTCGTGGCGAAAGTCTCTTTGCCCATGCCGCCATGGCCAAGCTGATGAATGATGCGATAGCGCTCGCGGAGAATTGTGTTGGTGGCAAGCATCGCGGTGCCAGCAGGATTCTGGCGCGAATGTTAGCCCACTTTCGCGGACAAGACTAGAGCGTTGTGGGTTCTCGGATGGTAGGAACGGCTGGCTTACAAAATATCCTGCGCTCGCAGCGTAATGATCGTCGCGATCACGAAAAAGAAGAACATCACGATCAGCGCGAAGGGATCCAGAATCCAGTGGCCCCAGGGATGAAGAAAGTTTATGTAGTTGCTCAAATCGTCGGGTATTTTATCAGCGCCATGGATTTCGGGAACGGGCTTGAGCTTGGGAGCATTGGGCTGATTGGCTTGCCTGCCGCTTTGTAAGTCTTTCACATAATCCTTCATCTTCCGCTCGTATTCCTTCGAATCATTCTCGGCGTCCTTCTTATAATCCCCGACGTTCTTGCGCGCGCTGGCGATGTGTTCGTCGTTGAGGTCTTCGAGGTGCTTGTACAGCCCGCGGCCTTTGTTCTCACCTTCGGGATCGGAGCCTTCTTCATCGAGAGTGTCGAGCGTGGAAAACTGCTTCAGGCCATCGAACGCCCACGTCGCCGGCATCAGCGTGCCGATCGCGCGCGAGACGCCCTGCGGCACGCCGACCAAACCACAGAAAAGAATTTGCGGGATCAGAATCAGCGGTACCAAACTCGTCGCCATCTCGGAAGTCCTGACCATCGCCGACACGAATAGCCCGAGCGCGATGCCGACCAGAGCGGTGATCATAATCACGAACAGTTGCGGCAGCGCCCAGCCCGGCAGATTCATCAGCCCAACGTAATGCAGAAACTTCAGCGACGTATACAGGAGCAGGCACTGCACGGAAACAATCAGCGACAACACAAAAAGTTTTGAAGCGACGTACGGCAGCAGACGCAAGTTGACCATGCGCTCGCGCGTGTACACGGCGCGCTCGCGAATGATTTCGCGCGAAGCTACGGAAGTGCCAAACCAAATCGCCACCAGAGCCAGCATGAAATATGGAAAGTCGCGCGGACTCTTCGCGCCCACGACGAGATAAGTCAGAAACGCGATGATCGGCGCCTGCCCAAACAGAATCAGCAGATTGAATTTGTCGCGGCTCAGCACCGCCAGATAGCGTCGCGTGAGCGTGCCCCATTGCCGCACGGTGTCGACGATGCTCATGTGCCGCTTGGGTGGCGCGGCGGCGCGACCGTCGCGCGGCAAACCGCTCAGCGGCTCAACCACGTTGCGGCGATACTGCTCAGTCGCCTGGAACTTCCGCTTCCAGTCTTCGGCAACCTGTTCGCTGATTTGCTCGCGTCGTTGCTTAAAAGCCTGCTGCTGTGATTTCGCCGCGTTGGCCGGTAGCGTCGCCATCGCCGCGATCTGCTGATCGATCGGCGCTTCGAGTTTGTCGTACAGGTCTTTGAAGCTTTCGGCTTTGACGTGCGCCAGCGCTTCCTGCGGTGCGCCGTAAAAGACCAACTTGCCGCGCATCAGCACCACGATCTTGTCAAAGAGCTTGACGTTTTCCATCGCGTGCGTCGTCAACACGACGGTGCGCCCGCTTTCGGCGATCTGGCGGAAGAGCTTCATGATCTTTTCTTCCGTCGCCGGATCCAGACCCGAAGTCGGCTCGTCAAGAAAGATCACCGAAGGCTTGGTGATCAACTCTACGGCAATCGAAACGCGCTTGCGCTGGCCGCCGGAGAGTTGGCCCACGGGCACGTCGCGCCGCTCAGACAGGCCCGTAACGTCCATCACTTCGTTCACGATCTGATCGATTTCTTTGGTCGAAACGTCGCCCGACAAACGCAAACGCGCGACGTAGTAAAGCGTGCGATAGACGGTCAGTTCGCGATGGATGATGTCGTCCTGCGGCACGTAGCCAATCGATTGCTTCAGCGAGTCGAGATGACGGTACAGATCGAGGTTGTTGATAAGCACGTGCCCGCTGCTCGCCGGCCGCATGCCGTTCATCGAATCCATTAGCGTCGATTTACCGGCGCCGGACGGCCCCAGCATGCCGACGAATTCATTTGGCTGAATCGTGAGGCCGACGTCGTCGAGCAGTTTGATCTTGCCGCCGCCCGATCGATTTGGGACGACCTTCGCAATGTTGATAACGTCGATGCGCGTCTTTGAGCGCGTGTCGTAAACCGCTACGCCCTGCTTTGCGTCGGCTTGCAAAACGAACGGGCCAATCTGGATTACATCCGAAAGTTGCACGACGCGCTTGCCGCTGATGCGCTCGCCGTTGACGTACACACCGTTCGTCGATCCCGCATCTTCAACCGCGACGCTGCCGTTCGCGAGCATGAAACGCGCGTGACGATTCGAAATTTGCAAGCCGTCCAGACGAATGTCGTTGTCCGGAGCGCGACCCACAGTAAATTGCGTTTGCTGGTCGAAGGAACGGCGCGCGAGCAAGTGCGGCTGTGTGCCGGCGGGCGGAGTCGTCGGCGAGATCGAACCCGAAGACGAGCTGACAACGATCGTCTCGCGCTTGGCCATGGCCGCGATTTGACCAAACGCCGGCGGAATAGACTGCGGCATGGCCGATGCAGAAACTCCCGCCGCGGCTGCGTGTCCGGCCGGAGCTGGATGCGCCGAATCGACAACGCGCACGACCGGCCCGCCGGCGCCGAGTTGGATCTGATCGCCGCCAAAGAGCGTGACGGTGCCCGCGATGCGCTGACCGTTGACCAGTGTGCCGTTGAAGCTTTTCAGATCAGTGATCGCGAATTGTTCGCCGGCCTTGCGAATCTCGGCGTGGCGTCGAGAGACGACGGCCGCGTCGGCGTCGATCACAACTTCGCCTTCGGGATCGCGACCCAGACGCGTGACCTCTTTATTTAACTCGATGCGTTTTGCCTGTTCCGAGGCCGACTCGATCAGCTCAAGGTAAGCGAGCGCGGCTTTCGGCGGAGTCGGCGCCTGCGGAGTTGGCGAGATTTTGTTCGCGCTGATTCCGGCGGGAGCCGGCGGCGGCGCGACGGGCGCAGGGGTTGCATCTGGCGCTTTCGATTCGCGAACAGTCTCCATGCGGCCCAGCCCAGCCGGCTGAGGCGCAGCATGCGAGGTGGCCGTTTGTTCAATGCTGACGACGCGCAGGATTGGACCGCCCGCGCCCAGCTGCACATTCGCGCCGACGCGCACCTCGACCGGCGCGGCGATCTTCTGTCCGTTAACGAACGTGCCAAAGCGCGAGTTGCTGTCGGCTACGAAACAACGGCCTTCGCCCAGGCGAAACTCGGCGTGCTTGCGCGAGACCATCGGCCATTGTTCTGCCGTAAAGAAGTAGTGGCACTCGGCCGGGTCGCGGCCGACGCGCACAACTTCACTGGTGCACGTGCGCTCCGACACCAGCTTGCCGCTGCGATCTTCTGCGAGAACGATCTTCATTGGAATAAGAGTCAGAAGCCCGACCGTCAGGGAGGGCTTGTACCGAATGAGGCCCTCCCTGACGGTCGGGCTTCTGACACGCTTGCGGAATTGTCTACTTCTTCCCGAAACGAAACGATTCCAGAATCATCGGCAACTCGCCTTTCGCTCCCACGTCGTCGATGCTTCTCAGTTCGGGCGCCAGCGATGTCGCCAGCATCAGGAGCGTAACGCCGTTCTTTCCGCCATCGGCCGGCGGAATGAAAATCACGCGGCCCCAGACTTTGAGATCGCCCTTGGCCGTGTTGCGCGAGGTGCTTTCAAAGCGAAACTCGTAGCCGTCATAGACGCCCGCTTTCGTCTCACCTTCAGAAACCTTGTGGTAGTCGGGAAAATTTTTCGCGAATTGGGCGCTGAGGTTCTCCGTCAAAGTAGGAAACAATGCGCGGTCGTTTGCCTCAGAGCCTGACGACGAATACCAGCCAATCGCGAAATTCTCCTGGGTGAAATCGGGTGGCAGACGTCGCTCGACTTTCGCAAAGTTGGTCGCGCCGGGCACTCCGGCCTTCGCATCCCTTTCCCATCTTTCGGGATAGTAGAAACTGAAATCAACGTAATGCTCGGCGAGCTTGCCGTCGAGGTTCTTGCTCGAATTCACAAACTCAACCGCATCGGACGGCGGCGAATATGGCGGCGGTTCATTCTGCGGAGTCGCGCTTGGCGTTTCAGTGTTAGTCGGAGTGGTCGCGACATTCGGTGTCGGCTCAGTCGGGGTTTGCGGCCGCGGCGACTCAGTGGGCACCACGACAACTCGGCGCGCCGCGAGCATCGGCCTGATCGCAAAAATGTATGCCGCGCCCAGCACTCCGACACCCAGCACCAACAGCACGGCCAGAATCCCCAAAATCAAAAACACTTTTGATTTCTTCTTCGGTGCCGTTGCGGCCAGAGGCTTAACCTGCTGGGCCTGCGCGGCGCCCGGAAATTGCGGCGACGGAGTTGACGGCGGCGGCAACGGCGCCGACGTGGCAATTGGGCCGGAAGCAGATCGCGGCGGCGGTGGCTGCGTCGGTTGTGACGTCGGCTGTGGCGGCGGTTGTGGCGGCGGTTGTGGCGGCGGCGGCAACCTGGGCAGCGTGCCGGAATCCGGCGCGGACGTCTCGGGCGGTGGAGGCGTTGGCCCAACCGGCGTTAAGTCCTGAGTAATCCGGGCGCGCGGTTCAGTCGTCCCCCCGCTTGCCGGCGGAGGCTGTGCGATTATCGTTTTATAAGGATCGACCTTGCCAGCTTCGGGAACCAACTCGCGCGATATTGCTCTTGTCGGCGCGTCCAGTTGCGATGAGTCGATGCGGATCGTGTCCGCCTGCGGAGTGTCCACCAACACCAGAATTCCGCCATCGTGGGTACAGAACTTCTGCGTGTTAGTCGTATAAGTGCGATTGCATTTGGGGCAGCGTTTCATCAGAGTTCTCTCGATTGCCTGTCCGACAAGCCGGTAGCTTGTCGAGTTCTGGCGACAAACTGAAGTTTGTCGAACTTCTAACTCTATTGCGGGCCCTTGGCCCGCGCCGCGGCGGCCTTTTGCTGCACGTCAGCGTTGTTCGGATCAAGTTGCAAAGCTCGATCGTAAGCGCGCACGGCATCGCGAGTTCGGCCGGCGTTCATGAAGCCGTCGCCGACTCCGCCAAAGCCGAAACTCCCGCCGAGCTGTTTGCGATCCGCGTCGGAAGCGAGTTCCGCCGCGCGTTCGTAAGTTGTGAACGCGTCATCATAACGCTCAAGTCCAAGATACGCTCGGCCCAAAAGGTTTTGCACCTGAAAACTTTTCGGGTTTATTTCGCCGGCGCGTTTGAAAGCACTTTCTGCTTCCGCGTATCGCTTGTTCACCGTCATCACGCGGCCCAACAAAAACAATGCGCCGGGATTCTTTGAATCCAACTCCAGCGCCCGGCGCAAGACCGGTTCGGAATCATTCCAGCGCTGCTCGGTCTGCATCGCATCGGCAATCAAGACGAGCGTGGGCGCGTCCTTGGCCTGCGCGATCGCGGAGTTGTAGAGCGGATCGGCTTCGCTAAATCGATTCATGTGACGCAACACGCGCGCGAGATGAACTTGGGCCACCACAAAGTTTGGATCCAACTCAAGGGCGCGGCGAAACGCAGCTTCAGCGTCAGCGTTGAAGATGCCGCGCGCCACCATCGCCACACCCAGCCGGTCGAACGCCACCGCGTTAGTTGATTGCAAGCTCGTGGCGCGGTGCGCAAAGTCTTCGGCGTCGGCAAATCTTTTCGCGTTAATGGCGCCAGTCCGCGGTTGCACCAAAACAAAGCTGAGCGCCAGCAGCGCTTCAACATTCGCCGGACTGGCGTTGACAGCATCGCGATAGGCCTTCTCGGCTTCGTCCCAGCGCTGCTGATCGGTAAAAACATTTCCCAGCCCGTACGAACCGCGCGCATCGCGCGGCTTTAACTTGATCGCGATCCGGTATGCCACTTCGGCCAACGTATATTTTCGCGCGTCGCGCGCATCGTTGCCGTCAGACAGCGCGTCTTCAAATCGCGCTTCGATTTCCGCCGGGCTTGGCCGCGTCGGGCGCGCCACCGGTCTGGTCGTGCTGCGTTTCGACTCCGGGTTCTTGGGGCGAAAAATACCGGCGCCGCCGAGTAGGTCGCCGCCGGTTTCCTGCGCGCGCACAACACCCGCGCAAATCATGATCGAAAGCAATATGAGGACGCTCTTAGCTCTGTGCCCTTTGCTCTTTGCTCTTAGGCCTTCGCTCTTAGGCCTTCGCTCTTGGCCCTTCGCTCTTAGCTCTTTGCTCTTTGCTCTTAACTGCCTGGCCCATCCGAACATCTGTTTCCTCCGTCTTCGCCGATCGAAGTGGCGCACTCTTGCGGCTTGCTGGCGCGAGTTTGAAATTGGCTGGCCGTAAAGCTCCGGCCGGCCGTCATGCTTGCAACTGATTGTGAGGAATCCCAGCGGTGAAAAGCAAGTCTGTGGCGGACGTCGCGGGCTGGGGCGGCGCGCCACGCAAAATTCAGGAGCTGGACTTAACCAGGCGGAACCCGAGCACCTGATTCTTGTAATTCGGCGCAAACCAGGTCCGCAGGGTCCCGCTCACCGGCAGCTCGCTCTTGGTCGAACTCACGTAGCAACCTCCGCGAATTATGATCCAATCCTTGTGCTGGCCCGGAAGCTGTCCAGGGTTACCTTTGTAAAGCGAGGCCTTCGACGAAGTCCATTCCCATACGTTGCCAATCAGGTCCTCGACGCCCCAGCGATCTATTCCCTGCGCATACGTGCCCACCGGCTGAGTCGCGCCGACGCCTGATTCCTGAGTAGCCGCGCGGCCTGCTTGCCAGGTGTTTCCCCACGGATAGAGATTATCTTTGTCGCCGTTGCGGGCGGCGTATTCCCATTCTTCTTCAGTCGGCAAACGATAGGTCACACCGTCTCGTTTCGATCTCCACTCGGCAAAAGCGACCGCGTCGTCATACGAAACATTCGCGACCGGCAGCAGTTCCTGACCCACCGGCGGTTTGATCCCGCCCCAGTGCTCTGGCGGCGTGTGATTGCTCTCGCGCACAAACTGCCCGTACTCCTTGTTGGTTACTTCAGTCTTATCCATCGAGAAATTGCCGACGGTCACCGCGTGCGCCGGCCCTTCAGTCTGAGGCCCGTCGTTTCGTCCCATCTGAAACGTGCCGCCGGAAACTTCAATCAAGTCAGGCTTGATCGGCGCGTCAGGTCCATTCGGGTTATTCGGCCTCACGGGTCCGGTTGTCGAGGTTCTCGATTTAATCAGCAGATAGCCACCAACTCCGCCGCCGATTACCAGCACCGCGAGCACGACCAGGATGAGCGGCAGCAAAGATTTTTTCTTAGCCGAAGTCAGACTGACGTCCATGTGTGGAAACGACTGACCCGCGGTTCCGGGAAAGCTGCTATTACCAACTGTGGCCGCGCCGCCGGCCTGGACATGGGTGGCATCCGGATCGATCACCCCAGTCGCTTTTGGCGACATCGTCGACGCCAGTTGCGTGAGCTTGTCTTCGAGCACCTTCGTTTGTTTGGCCACCAACTCTTCCAGGTGCCGGCGCTCTTCGCCGCGTCCGCTATCCTCGGCCTTTCGTTTCTGCTCTTCCTCGTCGACCCGGAGGCGGCGGGCTTCCGCTTCGCGCGCCAGCTCTTCCCGGGCGGCGCGAATCTTCGCGTCGTCTTCCAGCAACGACTGGCTGCTGATGGTTCCGGCCAACGGATCGAACGCCGTCTGCGATCCTTTGGCAAACGTGGATTGCCCGGGCGACAGCGGGTTGACGATCGTCTTTGAAGGATCGACTTCGGCCGAGTCGCCGGTGCGCTTCAAGGCCGCGCTCGCCGACTTCATGGCCTCGCCCAACTCACGGGCAAACTCGTCCGCTGAAGGCGTGCGATACTTTGGATCCTTCTCGAGCGCATGGCGCACGACCGCTTCGATCTGCGGCGGCACCTCGACGCCTTTGGAAGCGAACGTGGGCACGTCTGCCGTAATGTGCTTCTTCATGATCGACGGAATCGAACTGCCTTTGAACGGCACCTCGCCGGCGAGCATTTGATAGAACATCACACCGAGACTGTAGACGTCCGCGCTCGCGTCTGGTGGTTCATCGCCCCACTGCTCCGGCGCCATGTAAAAAGGCGAACCCATCAACCCTGTCGTTTGCGCCGCGATGAACGAACCCAACAGTTCGCCGGATTTGATCTTCGCCAATCCGAAGTCGAGTATCTTCGTGCCTTCGCTGATCAGGACGCCCTCCTGAATCATCACGTTCAGCGGCTTGAGATCGCGATGCACGATCTTTTGCCGGTGCGCGGCGGCGATGCCCGCGCAAATCGGCTGCATCAACTCAAAAGCGCGTGTCGGCGACATCGCGCCTTCTTCGCTCATGATGTCCTGCAAGGATTTGCCCTGCACGAACTCCATCACCAGAAACGGCATCGTGCCGCGCACCACGCCGAAATCCGAGACGGCAATAATGTTTTGGTGGCGAATAGCGGCGGCGGCCATCGCTTCCTGGCGAAAGCGCGTAACCAGATTAGGATCGTTGCCGACTAAGTCCGGAAGAATGATTTTGATGGCATGCTGAGTTTTCAGAAAGATGTGCCGCGCTTTGAAGACGACGCCCATCCCGCCCTGGCCCAGACGCTTCTCCAACTGAAAACGGCCGTCGAGAATCGGATCGCCCGTAATCGACTGAATCGTCTCAACGCCGTCATTGGGACAATGATTGACGTCGTCAGAGAAACAGTTGCGACAGGTTGGGCACTCTTTCATTCGTTGATTGCGGCTACTGCGTAAACCCCGCGCGGGTTAAGACTTTCGCGTCTTGGATTTTAGCGGCTGCGACGCAGGCAAGCAAGGAGCGATCTTACTGGCCTTCTTGGGTTTCCCAGTTCAGCCTAGGGCCATCGAGCAGGAGAGTAAAGTGATTAAGTACATTCCTTCCTAAGATGCCGGTCCGAGAGTTGACCACGAGGAAACGTCCTCTGAAGGTGCGTCTTAGAAATACCAACTCAAGTTGAAATGACCTGGCCAGGCTCTTTTTGCCATCAAATCCCTCCAACTCATAGGTGGCAACCTGGTCAACCTCCAGCTTGAGATCAGCGACAGATCTTTCGGGAATCAACGTGAGATCGGCGCCGGAGTCAATCAACATTGGCACGTCAGTCACCGCGTTGTCGCCGTCAGGAACTCGCAGGCTTACTCGTGCCAGCGGCGCTGGCGGCTCGAATTGGACGGAATCATACGTCGGCATTGGTTGAGTCTTCGATCACTTGCATTTCGAAGTCCTTCGCCTGTTCAGGATGAACCAAGCGCGGGCTGGGAATGTGAAGAGTTTTTTGCATCCCGACATCCGGCACTAGCACGTACACGCGGGTCTTGTCGGGAATGTCGGCATTCGGAGGCAACGTCACGTGCCCATTTTCGACGACGCCTTCGTATGTTGCGAGCTTCCTCATTACGACCTCTTCTCAAAAACTGAATCTAGCATAAGCCAAGCTTTCGGTCTAACTTAAGCCGTTGGCGTTCTGTCAACCCTCACTTCACTACAATGTTCACCAATCGCTGCGGCACGACGATTACCTTGACGACTTCGTGGCCGTCGATGAAGCTCCGCACTTTGCTGTCGGCGAGGACCATGGTGCGCAGGTCAGCTTCCGTAATGTCGGGCAACACGATGACTTTTGAACGGAGCTTGCCATTGACCTGCACCGGAATCTCCAGCTCGTCTTTGCGCGCCAGTTCGGCATCCGCGACCGGCCACTTGGCGGATTTCAATAATCCACCCGCGTGGCCGAGGCCTTCCCACATCTCCTCAGCGACGTGCGGCGAAAACGGCGCCAGCATGACGACCAGCGCCTCGATCGCTTCGCGGGCGGCGAACGCTTCAGCGGTAGATGCGGCGGCGGGTTCGACACCGAACTCACCGAGCGCATTCGACAACTCCATCAACGCCGAGACGTTCGTATTCAGATCAAGCTTCTCAAAATCATCGGTCACGCGCGCAATCGTTTGATGTGTCTTGCGCCGCAGCGCGCGCGCCGCATCACTGAACTCGCCCTGGGGGGCGGCGTCGAATCGCTCACGCCAACGATGAACCATCACCCACACGCGGCGCAGGAATCGCACCGCGCCCTCGATACCACTTTCGGACCAGCGCAATTCATTCTCGACCGGCGCGGCGAAGAGTACGAACAGACGCGTCGCGTCCGCGCCATAGGCTTCGATCATCTCGTCGGGATCGACACCGTTGCCCAGGCTCTTCGACATGGCTTTCCATTCGTTCGTGCCTGCGACCAGATTCGTCACCATGCCCTGCGTCAGCAAACGCTTCACTGGTTCGTTGAATTTCACCAGACCAAGGTCGCGCATCACCTTGGTCCAGAAGCGCGTGTAGATCAGATGCATCACCGCGTGCGAGTCGCCGCCGATGTACTGATCGACCGGAGTCCACTTCGCCGCAATCGCCGGATCAAAAGCCGCGGTCTCGTTGTGCGGGTCGCAATAGCGGAAGAAGTACCACGACGAATCGACGAACGTGTCCATCGTGTCAGTCTCGCGCGTTGCAGGCTGCCCGCATTTCGGGCAAGGCGTGTTCACAAACTCAGGCACGCTCTTTAAAGGCGATTCACCTGTGCCGGTGAATTCCGCTTTGTCGGGCAGCATCACCGGCAAATCTTTTTCGGGCACAGGAACCATTCCGCAAGTTTCGCAGTAAACGATGGGAATCGGCGCGCCCCAGAAACGCTGGCGCGAGATGCCCCAATCGCGTATTCGATAAGTGACCGCTCCCCCGCCGAAGCCTTTCGCCTCGGCATGTTCGCCCATTTCGCGCATCGCGTCCTGCGACAGCCGCCCGCCCCATTCGCCGCTGTTCACCAGCACGCCGTATTCGGTGAAGGCGGCGCTTGGGTCTATCTCGACGACTGCGCCCTGCTGACCGTGAACGATCCGCGCGATCACCTGCCGAATGGGCAGGGTATATTTTCTGGCGAACTCGAAATCGCGTTCGTCATGCGCGGGCACACTCATCACCGCGCCGGCGCCGTAATCGATCAGCACATAATTCGCGACCCAGATTGGCAGGACTTCTCCGCTGAACGGATTAACTGCCAGCTGACCCGTGTTGATTCCTAACTTCTCTTCTTCTTCCGACGCATCCTGCGTCTTGATTGCGCGAGCGTGTTTCACGCTTTCGGCAAACTGCATCACTTCATCTTTAAGCGACGAACCTGCAAGCAGCCTGGGCAACAACGGATGCTCCGCGGCGAGCACAATCGACGTAGCGCCAAAGATCGTGTCGATGCGCGTGGTGAACACGCGAATCTTCTCGTCGTGATCCTTGACGCCGAAATCGACGTACGCGCCTTCGCTGCGACCGACCCAGTCGCGCTGGCGCTTCAAAACTTTTTCGGGCCAGCCACTTTCGATCTCTTTGATGTCGGCGACTAATTCTTCGGCGTACTTCGTCGTGCGCAGAAACCACTGCTCGATTTCCTTCTTCACCACTGCCGCGCCGCAACGCCAGCACACGCCGCCTGATGACTGCTCATTCGATAAAACGGTTTCTTCTTTCGGACACCAGTTCACCGCCGACGTGCGTTTGTAGGCGAGCCCGCGCTCCAGCATCTTTAGAAAGAACCACTGATCCCATTTGTAATAGTCAGGCCGGTGCGCGGCGATTTCGCGTCGCCAGTCGTAGCTGACGCCGAGACGTTGCATCTGACCGCGCATGTGCGCGATGTTTTCTTCGGTCCATTCGCGCGGTTGAATGCCGCGCTTGATTGCGGCTTGCTCGGCCGGCTGGCCAAAACTATCCCAACCGATCGGATGCAGCACGTTGAATCCGCGCAAACGCTTGTACCAGGCCAGCGCATCGCCAATTGCGTAGTTGCGCACGTGCCCCATGTGCAGAAAGCCCGACGGATAAGGCAGCATCTCGAGCGCGTAAAACTTCGGCCGCGGATCGTCGTCGTGCGCTTCGAACGCGCCCGCTTCACGCCAGCGTTCCTGCCACTTCTCTTCTATTTTTTCCGGAAAATATTTTTCGTCCATGACTCGCAATTCTTACGCTAACCGGGAGGAAATCACTACGGCCGATTGCGCGAAGCTTCATTAAAGCATTAACGCGCACGGGCCGCCTAACTCTTGAATTGATGATTGAGTTCTCGCCGCTTCGACAAGCAGGGCTAGAGCGCCCGGCACAGAAGCGGCGTGGTAAGGAGGAGCTTGGTAAGTGATCGGCTCTGAAACATTAGTCTCACCTGAAGTTTGGATTCTAGCGAAAGACTCGGGCCGCGTCCACCCTCAGCTGATGATCGTTGCGCGCGACGAACATATCGGCTATACATCTCATATCATCCAGCGCAATCTGGGGTGAAAGGAACCGCAGTCAAGTGCATCTCCAACAGACCAAGCGTGGCAGCATAAAGTCGGGTGGTCCGCAGTACTATTTTCACGACTTAACCGATCCGGTAAAAACGTACTTGCGTAAGAAAAGGTGCGGTTAGGGTAGCTCTAGTCACGCCATACGGAGCGACGAAATCTGACTATTTTGCAGTGGGTAAAGATCACAAACTCGATTCAAGTAGAGATGTGGTAACCGGCAAGGTGGGGCACGACAGAATTCAGCAAGGTCGTGCCGGTGAAAGTATCGGCGAATCAATCAGGAAGTGGTACAACCTTGCGAGCGGAGACTTTGAACGAATTGATCTTGATATAGAAATTGTCGAAGACATCCTTTACTTGGCTCCCACGAAGTATAAATATGCCAGTTCACCGAAAAGCCGGGAAATTACGCGCATCGAAAGGCCTTTGACGTTTACGAGAGACTACGTAAGCCCATTCTGGAAAGAACAGATAGAGCATGTTGAGACTAAGAAGTCAGGCACGACTATCTGGTCATTGGCCGAGATCTGCCGTGTGGTTAAGGATCACTCTGGCAGCCTCTAAGGTTGCACACATTCAAGAGCCCGATATACTTCGGGCCTCTGGGCCCTTGAAACATTTCGGCATGTCACTTGGCCCCTATGTTGGCAAGGGTTATGACTGTTTCACAGAGTTCTCATTCTTGAAATACCCAACATACAGCGTTCCGGTAGAGATCAAGCGGCAAAGCAAGAACTTTAGCTACCAGCAAAAGAAATACGGAAAGGACGAATTGTCCCGCGCAGTTGTCCTATGTGCCTTTCACGATCTAAAGAACGTGCCACGCAACATAGACGTAGTTGAGCTTCAAGCCCTTTGTGATTATCTTCAGCGAGCATGAACTTCTATTCCAGAGTCAGTCCTATTGAGTCTCCGATCGCCGCCGATCGTCAGGGGGCGAAGCGGCACTATGGCGTTCATCCATACTTCACGCGAAGGCCATACAATGTAGTTCGTGACTACATTCTTCGATACTCACAACAGCGGGACAGGGTTCTAGATCCTTTTGGTGGTTCTGGCGTAACGGCTATCGAGGCGTTCCTGGAAAACAGAATCGGAATGCACAACGACATTAACCCTCTAGCCAATTTTATCGCCACCGGAATTGTGGAATTACAGAAAGGAAGTTTAGAGGACTACGAAGAGGCCCTAACATATGTAGAGGGACAGTGTCGTTACACTTTGACAAGAATTCAGGAATACGATGAGAACCAATTGCAGGGTCTCAAGGAACGTGTGCGTCTGCCGGAAGATATCGTTCTGCCAAGAAATTCTGACGCCAAACGTTATCACGATCTCTTCTCACTCAAGCAACTCCTATCTCTCGCAGTTCTTAAAGAAGCGATTGATTCGATGACAAACGAGCCCATACGCAAAGGCATGCTACTGGCCTGGTCCGCGACTCTGGCGAAACTTAACAAGACATTCTTGTCAGCCGAAGGAAGGGCCGAGTCTCGGGGTGGTTCGAGCATCTTTAGCATCTACAGATACAAGGTCGCTAAACAACCAATAGAACTACTTGCGTGGGAGACTTTCCGTGAGCGTTTCATAAACGTAACCAAAGCTAAGGAGGAAATTGACCAAGCGATTCAACTGAAGCGGCAAACCGGCGGATGGTGTGGTAGTTTCGAGATGTATTCGAAGGATGTTGAGGACTTATCTTCAGAGTTTCCCAATTCGATTGACTACATCTTCACGGATCCGCCATACGGCGGGCATATCTCCTACCTCGATCTTTCCACCTTGTGGAATTCGTGGCTTGGGTTGTCACCAAGCACGGACACACGAGAGAAGGAGTTAATCGTAGGTGGCGAACTGAATCTGAGCGAGAACGTCTACGTCGAAAGGCTAGGAAGAAGTATAGAAGCCTGCGTAAAGATGCTGAAAAAAGATAGATGGCTTTCAATCGTGTTCCAGCATTGGAATCCGTCTTACTTCGAGGCCATTCTTTCCTCGGCCGCTGAGTCGGGCGCTGAATTGAGAGCAGCGGTCTCCCAAGTGGGCGACCCAATCTGGTCGATGCATAAGAAGAAGAATAACTCCGTACTGGCCGGAGAAATGATATTGACCTTTCAAAATACGGGTGCCGTAAAGCAGTCAAGGCGCAACGGACACTTCGATGTGCTCGATGCTGTTAAGCGAATCCTCGACAATACTGACAGCGACCATGTCTTCGGAGAATACCTATTTAACAGAATTATAATAGAAGCGTGGAATAAGTCAGCCATTCACTCGCTGGATATGCCTAAGGAGGTTTTCATGGATCTCTTGAAAGAATCTGGATGGCATTATGATCAGGAAAAGCATTACTGGACAAAAGACAAGCCTCAGCTCGAACTTCTCTTGACCTCTGCTTAAACTCTTTCACAACAAACGACCGAGATTTCGCAAAGTCCACAAGCAATTACTTCTTCTGAACCTCTTCCATGACTCTCAACATATTCCCGCCCAGAATCTTGTCGATGTCGCTTTCCGAATAACCGCGCCGGAGAAGTTCGGCGGTCAGGTTCGGTAAATCGGCCACCGATTTCAAATCAGCGGGAACAACTTGCACGCCGTCAAAATCCGATCCGATGCCAACGTGATCGATGCCCACAAGCTTCACGATGTGATCGATGTGATCGACGATGCGCGTGACGGAAACCGGAGGCAAACGTTTTAGGAATTCTTCGCTTCGGACGCGATCTCGCGCCAGTTTCTTGTGCGCGACGTCACCCTTTTCTTCGTAAGAAGCGCGCTGGACCAGCGTCGCAATTTCAGCGTCGACCCTTTTCTTCTTTGCGGCATAGCCCGGTTCGATGTGTTCCGGATAAAAGATTACGTTCACCACGCCGCCAGTTTTCGCCAGCGCAATGATCATGTCGTCAGTCAGGTTCCGCGGTACATTCGTAATCGCGCGGCAACCGGAGTGGGTGGCGATCACCGGCTTCGTCGAAGTGTTAACTATGTCGAGAAAGGTTTTATCTGAAACGTGCGAAACGTCGACCATCATGCCCAATCGGTTCATCTCGCGAATCACCTGCTTGCCAAAATCATTCAAGCCGCGCGTTTTTCCGGCTTCGTCTCCTGACGATCCGGCCCAGCTCGTGCTCACCGACCACGCCCCCGACAGGTAGCGCACGCCCATCTGGTAATAGCGTTCGACGTTCTCGATCTTTTCGTCGATCGCATAGCCGCCTTCCATTCCCATCAGCGCCGCGATTTTCCCTGACGCTGCGATTCGTCGAATGTCGGCCGCGGTCGTGGCCACTTCCCAGGTTTCGGGGTGCTTCGCGGCCAGCGCGCGCACGGCTTCAATTTGCACATCGGCGCGCTTCATCGCACGTTCGCCGCCGCCGCCAAACAATTCAGGCTCGACCCAGATGGAGAAGAACTGCGCGTCAAGACCACCTTCTTTCGCGCGCACGGCGTCGAGATGGCCGTCGGACAAGCGCTGCTCTAAATCTACCTGCTCGTCGACCAGCCGCTGCGTGGTGTCGGCGTGCATGTCGATGACGATCGTGCGCCGGTGGATCGCGAGCGGATCGTTTGCGGCGGAAGTTGTTTCAGATGTGTTGGTCATAGGTTTGCGCTCTGCATCTTTGGTTTCCCGAGCGCTGCGGCAACCGCTCGGAATCAACAGCGCGACTCCTGCCAGCACCAAAGCCGGCGCGATGGCCGCGCGTCGCGTCCGGGAAAACTCCGTTTTGAAATTCTTACTTGAACCCAGGTTCATCACAAATCGTACGAAGGGCTGTCCTTAGAATCAAGGGCGGGTCAGAGTACCGACTTGAGTCGGGCCTTCGTAAGCTAAGAAAAGCCCAACTGAAGTTGGTACTCTAAACACCTGCAATTGCCGCCTGAACTCATCTTGCAAACGAGAGCGCGTTTAGAGTATCGTGCTTTGTCAATTCAGGCCTAAATTTTATCTCTCTGTTCTGACTGATTAGCCTCCGGAAGCAAGGAGAGTCAAACACATGTTTTCAAAAAGCGGCAAAGGGAAAGACGTGCCTACTCCGCGCATTTGCGACGTGGTCTGGCACGATGGCGAGTTTATCAAATGGAACGATGCGCGCGTGCACGTCATGTCGCACGTCCTGCATTACGGCTCAAGCGTCTTTGAAGGAATCAGGTGCTACGCGACCAAACGGGGTCCCGCGATCTTTCGTCTGCGCGAGCACATGCAGCGCTTTTTGAACTCCGCGAAGATCTATCGCATGGATCACGATTGGAAGATCGATGATTTCTGCGACGCCTCGGTTGAACTGGTGCGACGCAGCGGTCTGGACCAGTGCTACATTCGGCCGATTCTGTTTCGTAGTCTCGACGAAGAACATCCGGCGTTTGGCGTGAACCCGTTTCCGAATCCGCTGGCCTGCTACATCGGCGCGTGGGATTGGGGCAAGTACCTCGGTGACGAAGCAATCGAGAAGGGCGTGGACGTTTGCGTGTCGAGCTGGAATCGCCTGACTCCCAATTCCCTGCCGGCTATGGCCAAGAGCGGCGCCAACTACATGAACTCGCAGTTGATCAAGATGGAAGCGTTGCTCAACGGATTCGCCGAAGGCATCGCGCTCGACGATCGCGGTTATGTTTCCGAAGGCTCGGGCGAGAATATTTTTACGGTGAGCGATGGCATCGTAAATACGCCGCCGCTTTCGTCGTCAGTTCTGCCCGGTATCACACGTGACAGCGTGATTCAGATCTGCCAGGAACTCGGACTCACGATTAAGGAACGAACTATTCAACGCGCCGCACTCTACGTTGCGGACGAGCTTTTCTTCAGCGGTACGGCAGCCGAAATCACTCCGATTCGCACGGTCGATCGCATCCAGATCGGTTCCGGCGAGCGCGGAGAGATCACCGCGAAGATCCAGAAAGTTTTCTTCGAGATCACTTCCGGCGAACGCCAACCGCCGGGCCCGTGGCTGACCTACGTACGCGGACAAAAGGCGCGCGCGGCCAATCAACCGGCAACCGGCACTGCCGATAACGGCCGGCGCTCAAAAGCCAAAGGCAAAACCGAATCCGGCGCAACTCCAGTTGAGCCCGAACTGGTCGCCAGGGCGCATGCGGCGGCGAGGGACTGAATCAAGGACAATCCGGGTTTGGAAAAGCGGGAGGAAACTCCCGCTTTTTTGTTTCGGCGCGTTCCTGGTCCGTGGAATTAGTTCCGAGCGAAGCGCCGCGTAATTGTGGAACTCAACTCAACCAACCCAGGCATCACATAGAACACGGCCACCGCGCCCAGCAGCGCGCCGGTCGAGAAGCGCGAGAGATGCGTGTTCGACCAAAGGCCAAAGTAAGTGAGCAAAAAATCGATCAAGAGTGGAACGGCGGCGAGAATCAACCAAAGCCGTCGCGGCGTGTCGGTGCGTGTCAGGGAACGCGCCAGCGGATAGACCAGCGCGGCAACTGCAAATCCTGAATACAGTCCGGTGCAACGCGAGCAGACCGCGAATTGATGTCCGGCGAGATGAAACGAACGCTCCGGGATTTGATGACAGACAAAGCTGAAGGCTTTGTAGATAGTGGCAGCGAAAGCAGCATGGCCAGTGGATTGAGCCAGTGGCGCGCCCACGATCGTCGCTACTAACGCTAAGGCGATCGTCGCGGTGATGGCCCAGGTGACTGTCGCGTAAGAGGCTAGAGGCGTGGGCCTCGAGACTGGATGTCGGCCATTGGCGGTTACTGCGTCGGACACTCGGCAACTCCAAACTTAAGCTTCTAGTCTTTCGCCTCCCACGACCGAACGTTCACTTCAGCGGCGTCGTCGTGGGTGGGGGTTTGCGATGGTGCGTCGCCTGCTCGTACGCGTAGGCGAACGCGAACAGCCGGCCTTCGTCCCAGGGACGGCCAAAGATCGTCAGCCCCGCGGGGAGGGTGCCGCCGCGCGTGAAGCCCATCGGAACCGTGATCGCCGGAAACCCTGTCGTCGGCGCATAGATCTGGCTGTTGTCGCCCGCCAGATTCGATCGCACATCGCCGATGATCGCCGGCGGATTGCTCCACGTGGGATAGACGAACGCGTCGAGCTTCAGCGTCGCCATCGTCGCGAGCACCGCGTCGCCATACTTTTTGCGATAGTCACGACTGGCCTGGCACCCAGGACTGTCGTCGCCGGCGTCGTCGGTCGTTTGCGCGCTCTCGAGCCGCCGGCGAATCGTCGGGTGAAAGTTTCCGCCCTTGATGATTTCGTCGAGCGTCTTGACTGGCGCGCCGGCTTCCGCCAGGTAGTGTTCAAGGTCGTACTTGAAACCGCGGCACGGCGCCGGATTCTGTGGACGCTGCGGCAATCCATCGACCGCGGCAGGATCCACGATCTCCGCGCCCGCAGCTTTCAATTCTTCCAGCGCCGCTTTAAAGACCGCCATGACTTCGGCGTCAGCGACCGGCCGATCGTAGGCGGCGTGCAACACGCCGAGACGTACACCTTTGAGCGCGTCTTTCTTCAGAAACGCAGCGTAGCTCGGCGGAATGTGCCCCGCGCTCGACAAGGTCACGCGATCGCCGGGATCGGGCCCGGCAATCACAGCCAGTACGGCTGCCGCGTCCTCAACCGTGCGCGTGATCGGCCCGGCGATGTCCGCCAGGAAGTTGAGCGGCACCACGCCCATGCGACTGACCAACCCCATCGTCGAGCGAATGCCGACCAGGCTCTGGTGCGATGACGGACCGCGGATCGAGTTGCCGGTGTCGGTGCCCAACCCGACGGCGCCAAAGCTTGCAGCGACGCCTGCTGCCGTACCTCCGCTCGATCCGGCGGTGGTGTGATTCAGTGCATACGGATTGAATGTGTAGCCTGGCAGAATTGAGCCTACCGTCTCGAGCGGCGTGAACGCGAACTCCGCCATGTTCGACTTGAGCAGCACGATGGCGCCGGCGTCCTTAATCTTCTGCACCACGAACGCATCCCGCGTCGGAATGAAGTTCGCGAGTGACTGCGAACCTGCCGTGGTCCGCAAGCCCTTCGTTTCGTAGTTGTCCTTGACGATGACCGGAATGCATTCCAGGGGACGCATGGCAGCCCCGGCCTTCATCCGCGCATCGAGTTCATCCGCCGTCTTCAGCGCATCGGGATTGAGCAGCACAATGGCATTGAGGGACGGACCCTTCTTATCGTACGCGTCGATGCGCGCGAGGTATGCCTCGACGAGCCCCCGGCACGTCACCTGCCTGGTACGCAGCGCGGTGTGAATCTGGGCGATGGTCGCCTCTTCAACGTGAAACGGGGTCGCCGGTAGTGCGCGGGCGTGCGGAAAGCTGGCGGTCGTGGCCAACGACGCGGTGAGGACTAGAGCGATCGAAAGAAAGGGCTTCATATGCCCGGCAGGTCTACCTTACCCTTCGCCAATCTCGTATGGCGGGATTCCGTGGCTAAAATCTAATCACCGTATCCGGCCCGCCTTCGATGTGCATCGTGTCGACAAAGCGAATGTGTTTCGACTCGCTGGTCATCACGAGTGAATGTGTGCGCTTGCCGGAACCAAAGAAACGCACGCCGCGCATCAGCGCTCCATCGGTAACACCGGTGGCGGCAAAGATAATCCTCTTTCCCGGCGCCAGATCGTCAGTATCGTAAGTCTTGTTAGGATCGCTGATGCCCATCGACTTCAAGCGCTCGATGACTTGCGCCGCGGGCGGTACCTTTTTCTTGTCCACGCCGAGTCTGTCCGGATCGAAAACCAGGCGCGCCTGAATTTCTCCGTTCAGACACTTGATCGCCGCGGCGGTCAGCACGCCTTCCGGCGCGCCGCCGATGCCGATACACGCGTGAATATTTGTGCCGGCTACCGCCGCCGAAATTCCGGCCGAGAGATCGCCGTCAGAGATCAAACGAATGCGCGCGCCGGCAGCGCGGGTGTCATCGATTATCTTTTTGTGTCGCGGCCGATCCAAAACGATCACCGTCAGGTCTTCGACATCACGACCCAGACGCCGCGCGATGTTGCGCAGGTTATCTTTGACCGGAGCGTCGATGTCGATCACGCCGCGCGACGATGGCCCCACGACGATCTTGTCCATGTAGATATCCGGCGCGTGAAGCAAGCCGCCACGCTCAGCGGCCGCCAGCACCGCGATCGCGTTGTTCGCGCCGAGGGCGCACAGGTTTGTGCCTTCTAAAGGATCGACGGCAATGTCCACTTCGGGACATGACGCGGCCATCTCTTCGCCGACGCCGAACCCGCCGCCAACTTCCTCGCCGATGTAAAGCATCGGCGCTTCATCGCGCTCGCCTTCGCCGATCACGATCCGGCCGCGCATCGGCACCGTGTCCATCACTTCGCGCATGGCCTCGACCGCAACCTGATCGGAATATTTTCGATCGCCCTGGCCCATCGTGCGCGCCGCGGCAATCGCCGCCGCTTCCGTCACGCGCAAGAAATCGAGTGACAGCTCGCGCTCTGTCCTTACCTCTGCCGCCATCGTTTGTCTCCTGTGCGCAGGCACTGTCGTCCGCAAGAATTGCCGACTAAAGATGTCTGAGAATGAAAGAAAGCGCGGTCATAGTAGCAGAAAGCCCGCAATAGCTGAAAACCAATCGGCGCGCCGCCGCGTATTAGGCTTTGCGTCTTTAGATAGTCCATGCAAACACTTTTGGAGGCTTTGGAGATGAATCGCAAATACTCGTTACATTTCGTCACGTTCCTCGTCATCGCGACGCTGCTCGTCATTGTTAGCCATAACGCAGCGGCCCAAAGCCAAAGCGTCGAAGGCTTCTGGCAGGGAGCTCTGGACACCGGCGCCTTCAAGCTGCGTCTGGTGATGAAGTTTTCCCGCACGCCGGACGGAAAGCTGAAGGGCTTGCTCGACAGCCTCGATCAGGGCGCCAACGATATTCCGATGGATGTTGTTACTTTTCAGAACGGCGCGCTGCACGTTGAGATGAAGAGCCTCGGAGCGACGTACGACGGCAAACTCAGCGCCGATGGAACGCAAATCACCGGCGAGTTCACGCAAGGCGGCGTCAAGCTGCCGCTGGACCTGAAGCGTATCGAGAAAGTTTCGGACGTCGCGCGCAAGCGACCGCAGACCCCGCAGAAGCCTTACCCTTACGATGAAATCGAAGTCACTTACCAGAACCAGCAGGACAAGATCACGTTTGGGGCGACGCTGACCGTGCCCCGCGGCGCTGGGCCATTTCCGGCGGTGGTTTTGATCACCGGCTCAGGACTACAGGATCGCAACGAGACGCTCCTGGGTCATCAACCCTTTCTGGTGCTGACTGACTATCTGACGCGGCGCGGCATTGCTGTTTTGCGCGCCGACGACCGCGGCGTCGGCGGGACTTCCAAAGGCGCCGCAAACGACACGAGCGAAAACTACGCAGGCGACGCGCTGGCCGGCGTCGAGTTTCTCAAAACCCGCAAAGAGATCAATCCGAAACAAATCGGCCTGGTTGGCCACAGCGAAGGCGGGATGATCGCGCCCATGGCCGCCGTCAGATCGAACGACGTTGCGTTCATCGTCTTGATGGCCGGACCGGGACTGGTTGGAGACAAGCTACTGGTCATGCAGAACGGCCTCATCTCCGCGGCGGAATGCGAGAACGAAGTGAAGCGGTCGATGGCCCAGGTCGAGCGGCTGTTCGTCATCGCGAAAGATGAAAAAGATCCAGCCGTCGCCAGGCAGAAGATGAAGGCCGAAAGCGTGAAGATTGCCGAGAGCGCCAGAAAGAAACTCGAAGGGCAGCTATCGTCGCTTGACGCGCGCATCAATGAAATTCTGTCGCCGTGGTTTCGCTTCTTTCTCAACTACGATCCGCGACCGACGCTGCTGAAAGTCCACGTGCCTGTGCTCGCGCTCAATGGCGAGTCTGACACGCAGGTACCGGCGCACGAAGATCTCGCAGCGATCGAACAGGCATTGAAGGACGGCGGCAATCGCGACTACAAGATCGTCTTGCTGCCAAAGCTGAATCACCTGTTTCAGACCAGCAAGACAGGGTCGCCTTCCGAGTACGCCGAAATCGAGGAAACAATTGCGCCAGTAGCGCTGGAAACGATGGGCGATTGGATCGTCGCGCACACAACAAAGAACTAATCGGCCGAACTGCACTCGAGCAGCTCGACCTCAATACACTTGCCCTAACTAATGCACCGCTGAAGTCAGATTTCTTACACCAAAAGAACACGCATACTTCGCGGGTGTTGTGCTAATCTGAAGGAGAAGATCCTCTGGCAAGATCGATGTGATTCTCGTTTTCCGAAACGAGGAGAGAGGGACCGGTCCGAATGAAAAGGAATCCCAAAGCGTTGGTTCTCGATCTCAGCGAGGTCGGCGCCGGCGACGTCGCGCTCGTCGGTGGCAAGTGCGCCAGCCTGGGCGAATTGTTTTGCGCGCTGACTCCAAAAGGCGTGCGCGCGGTCGATGGTTTTGCCGTAACCAGTGAAGCCTATCGCCGGCTGCTGGAAACCAACGGCCTCGGGGAACGTCTGCGCGAATTGCTGAGCGGACTCGACTACAACGACATGAACGCGCTGAACGCCGTGGGCCGTCAAGCGCGAGCGCTGATGCTTGACACGCCGCTGCCTGAACAAGTGAGCGAGGCCATCCTCGACGGGTTCCGGCGCTTGTGCGTTCGTCTTGGTCGCACGCCTGAGGTCGCGGTGCGATCGTCCGCGACTGCGGAAGACCTGCCTGATGCTTCCTTTGCCGGACAACAAGACACGATCTTGAACGTCCGCGGCGACGATCGACTGATTGATGCCTGTCACCGCTGCTTTGCCTCTCTCTGGACAGATCGCGCCATCTCGTATCGCGCGGCGCGCGGCTTTGATCACTTTGACGTCTCGCTGGCAATCGGCGTGCAGCCGATGGTGCGTTCGGACCAGGCCTGCTCTGGGGTGATGTTCACGCTCGACACCGAATCAGGGTTTCGTGATGCAGTGGTCCTTAACGCCGCGTGGGGTCTGGGCGAAGCGATTGTGCAAGGGATGGCAACACCTGACGAGTGGGTGGTTTTCAAGCCGACGTTGCTGACGGGCGCGCGTCCGATCGTCAGTCGCCGTCTCGGCAGCAAAGAAGTAAAGATGGTTTACGGTCTTGACGGTCGCGGTACGCGCACGCGCGCCGTAGTGGAAGCACAACGAGGCCGCTTTTGCCTCAGTGACTACGAAGTTTTGCAACTGGCGAACTGGGCCTGCCTCATCGAAGCGCACTATTCCGAGCGCGCCGGGCGGCCGACGCCAATGGACATCGAATGGGCCAAGGATGGTTACACCGGCGAACTTCATGTTCTACAGGCGAGGCCCGAAACAGTTCACGCAACAAACCGCGAAAATTTCATCGAGACTTACAAGCTAACCGGCGAACACGGCGCGCCGCTGGTTTCGGGAATTGCCGTCGGGGAAAGAATCGGACAGGGCCGAGTACATGTGCTCGCTGATCCGGACCACCTCGCCGAGTTCCAGGGCGGCGACGTGCTGGTTACCTCGATGACCGATCCCGCCTGGGAGCCGATCATGAAAAAGGCCGCGGCAATAGTCACTGAGCATGGCGGGCGCACCTGTCACAGCGCCATCATCAGCCGCGAGCTGGGCCTGCCTTGCATCGTTGGCACGGGTAACGCAACCCAGGTACTGCAAACCGGAACTACGGTGACAGTTTCCTGCGCCGAAGGCGCCCACGGAAATATCTACGAAGGTCCGATCGATTTTATCGTCGAGCGGCGGGCCGTGGTTGACGAGCAACGACCCCGAACGCAGGTGATGATGAATGTCGGCGATCCGGATCATGCTTTCGCGGTTGCGGCTTTGCCGAACGACGGCGTGGGGCTGGCCCGCCTGGAGTTCATCATCAACAATCACATCGGCATTCACCCGATGGCGCTGGTTAAGTATCCGCACTTGCAGAACCCCGAGGTGGTGCGCGAGATCGAGCGCCGCATCGGCGAAGAAGATCCGCGCGAGTTCTTCGTGCGTCGCCTGGCCGAAGGCATCGCTCGCATCGCCGCGGCGTTCTATCCGAAGCCCGTAATTGTGCGCATGTCGGATTTCAAGTCGAACGAGTATGCCATGCTCATCGGCGGACAGGAGTTTGAGCCCACCGAGGAGAATCCGATGCTCGGCTTTCGCGGCGCGTCGCGCTATTACGACGAGCGTTATCGCGAAGGCTTTGAGCTGGAATGCCTCGCGCTCGAGCGGGTGCGCGACGAGATGGGCCTGGTCAACGTCAAGGCGATGATTCCGTTCGTCCGCACCGTCGAAGAAGCAGAGCGAGTCGTCGCACTGATGGCCGAGTTGGGCTTGAAACAAGGCGAGCACGAATTGGAGATCTACGCGATGTGCGAATTGCCTTCCAATGTGGTTTTGGCGGACGAGTTCTTGCAGGTCTTTGATGGGTATTCAATCGGGTCGAATGATCTGACGCAGTTAACGCTCGGCCTCGATCGCGATTCTGAAATGGTGGCCCATCTCTTCGACGAGCGCAATAGCGCGGTTGAAAAGATGGTCGAAATGGTCATCGACGCGGCCCACCGTAATGGCAAGAAGATTGGTATTTGCGGGCAGGCGCCTTCGGATTATCCGGAATTCGCGCGCTTCCTGGTGGAAAAAGGCATCACCTCAATCTCGCTGAACCCCGACACGGTCATTCAAACCACCCATTTGATCGTTGAAGCTGAAGCGCAACTCAGTACTCAGAAAATCGCTGAGCCGCTTCAGGCTAGTTCCAAAGCTGCCGTTTCGGCGAGCGGCGCGCGAGACGAGGATTCGCAGCCAGGCGCGGACGCGCCACCCTTGCGTATCTGATCGGCCGGGGGTGGCACGGGCGTCCCGCCCGTGATTCACGCGCAAGATGCGCGTGCCACAACCAAACTGGCCCGCGCCCCAATCAATTTGTAGGTTGACTTGCCTTTCGCATTGCCGTAAACGACGAAACGCAATTCCACCTGACACAATTTACTTTCGATATTCCATTGGGAGGTTTAGATATGCCTGCTGCCGCTCAAGCACCAATCAACGAAGACAAGATGAATGCGTTTCTAGCCAAAGTCGTTGGCGACTTTGGCGCGTCGCTTAGTTCGGCGCTCGTCTACATCGGTCAGAAGCTTGGTTTGTACAAGACGCTGGCCGATGCCGGCCCGGCCACTCCTGTCGAGTTGGCCGAGCGGACGAACACCAACGAGCGCTACGTGCGTGAATGGCTGATCAACCAAGCTGCCGGCGGCTATGTTGAATACGATGCCGTGGGCGGACGTTATAGCCTGACGCCCGAACAAGCGGTTGCTTTGACTGACGAGCACAGCCCTTTCTATGTCGGCGGCGGATTCTTTGTGATCAAAGCCATGACCAGTGCGGTGTCGCGGATCGAAGATCATTTTCGCAACGGCGGCGGCATGCTTTGGGGCGAGCATGATTCCGATCTCTTCATCGGCACGGAAAAGTTTTTCCGGCCCGGCTATTCGGCGCACCTGGTGGCTACCTGGATTCCTTCGCTTACCGGAATTGAAGCGAAGCTAAAATCGGGCGGCAAAGTCGCGGACATCGGCTGTGGACACGGAGCCTCGACGATCATCATGGCTCGCGCTTTTCCCAACTCGCGCTTTTTCGGCTTTGATAATCACGAAACATCGATTCAGCATGCGCGCGAGGCCGCGCAGGCCGCGGAGGTCTCTGATCGCGTAACGTTCGCAGTTGCCGATGCGCGCGCGTTTCCCGGCGAGGACTATGACTTGATTTCTTTCTTCGATTGCCTGCACGACATGGGCGATCCTCTCGGCGCCGCCAAGCGCGCTTCCGCCGCGCTCGGCAAAGATGGCAGCGCTTTGATTGTCGAGCCGATGGCGGGAAATACTGTCGAGGAAAACTTCAACCCGATTGGTCGCACCTTCGCCGCGGCCTCGACCCTGTGCTGTACGCCGAACTCGCTGGCGCTCGACGGCCCGGCGCTCGGCGCCGTCGCTTCAGAGGACGCCATCAGCAAAATCGTGCTCGCCGGTGGCTTCAAACAATTTCGCCGCGCGACTGAAACACCATTTAACCGTGTGTTCGAAGCGCGAAATTGAAACTAATGGTTGTGTCAGAAGCCCGACCGTCAGGAAGGGCCAGACCCGCGAGCACTCATCGTGAAGAGAACGGTGACGCCGTTTCGTTTGACGGCGATACCTGACCGACACGAGAGTTGCCCTTGCTTACGCGCGGGCTTCTGACACTCGGCGAAACACACCCATCTGATCTGACACCGTCTAGCGCTAAGCAACACATTGCGCTTACAATGCAAGCACTCCTATGCCCACGCTCCTCATCGTTGACGACGACGACACGATTCGCGGAATGCTTTACGATCTCCTCTGCGAACAATACGAATGCAACACCGCTAGCTCGGCCGATGAGGCGTTTCAGTATCTGGAAGTGGAACGCTACGACGCGATCATCACCGATATCGCGATGCCCGGACTAACGGGTGTTGAATTGCTCAAACGAGTTCAGCTACGCGACGAAGACACGCCGGTGATTCTGATCTCCGGCAAAGACAGCGAACAGGACAGCAAGTCTCTACTCGCGCTGGGCGCATTCGCCTACGTGACCAAGCCCTTCAGTCTGGATGAGATCGAGCAAGTGGTTGAGCGGGCAGTGGCAGGGAAAGTCTAGACCGAGATCGCCGGCTTCACCGCAGAGGCTAATTCTTAAACTGATAGTGTTCGTAATGTGAATCTGTCGCGAGCGACTGCTTTTTTAGAAAATCCCAAGGTGGTTGCCTCCTAGAGCACAACCGCTCCACGCGATTCGGCTGGCTTCCAAGGCGGCAGCGTCTTGCGCCCAGGCTTTTCCTTCTTCAATCCCAGCGCCCAGTCGGCTTGCATCAATGTGTGAATGTCGCGCGTGCCTTCATAGATGACCGCGGCTTTGCAGTTGCGCAGGTAGCGTTCAACTGGATAGTCGTTCGAATAACCATTGGCGCCGTGAACTTCGATCGCCATGGATGCAGCCACTTCGCTGCGCACGGTCGCTTGCCATTTCGCTAAGCTGGTCGCGCGACCACTCGGTTGGCCCTGGTTCTTCAGCCAGCCGGCATTCAGCCAAAGTAAGCGGCTCATCTGATAGTCGGCTTCCATGTTGGCAATCTTTTGTTTGACTAACTGATGATTTGCGATCTTCGTGCCGAACGTCTCGCGCGTATTCGCGTAGGCGACCGAGGCATCGCGTGATGCGCGAATCACTCCCGTAGCGCCGGCGGCAACGGTGAATCTTCCCTGCTCCAGCGCAAACATCGCGATCTTGAATCCCTCGCCCTCTTCGCCAACCAGGTTTTCTTTCGGCACGCGCACATCCTGCAAAGAAAAATATCCGGTGTTGCCGGCGCGGATGCCGAGCTTGCCGTGGAGCGTTCCCGAAGTGAAGCCTTTCATGGTGCGCTCCACGATAAAGCAGGACATGCCTGAGTGATCACGCTTTCGCTTCTTCTCTTCATCGGTCCAGCAAAAGAACAGAAAGTTGTCAGCCGTGTCGGCGAGACTGATCCACATCTTCTCGCCGTTCAAAATGTATTCGTCACCTTCGCGCCGCGCCGTCGAGCGCGCGCCCACGACGTCCGACCCCGCGCCCGGCTCGGTCAAACCGTAGGTTGCGAGTTTTTCACCTTTCGCTTGCGGCACTAGATATTTTTGCTTCTGCTCTTCCGTGCCCCAGGTGTAAAGCGTCAGCGAATTTAATCCCGTGTGGACCGACATCGCGACGCGCAGAAAAGTGTCAACAGCTTCCAATTCTTCGCAGACCAGACCAAGCGAGATGTAATCAAAGGCGGCGCCGCCAAACTCTTCGGGAATGCAAACGCCGAGCAGGTTCAGCTCGGCCATTTTGTCGAACACCTCGCGGTGAAACTCCTGCTTCTCGTCCCACTCTTTGATGTAAGGCGCAACTTCCCTCTGCGCAAACTCGCGCACGGTTTCTATCAGGGCTTCGTGGTCGTCGGTAAGTTCGAGGTCAATCATATGTGTCACTCCTAAATATAGCGCAACTGGTTTTCAATCTCATCTCTAGTTACCGAATTCAGAATCGGAAGAAGCCGCCTGACAATTTCATATGGCGAGCGGCGCACGGCGATAATAATGCCGTGATGAGGTGTACCGGAAGAAAAGTACCGTTGTGCCAGCGTCTCAAAGTCTGCTCGGTTATGTGTAAGGAAAGTCTTGTCCTGAGTGATCGCGCGCTTTAGCTGCTCAAGATCACTACTACCCAGCTTTCCTGCTTCTCTCGTCGTTGTGGCGACAAAGCCCCGCGCGCGCAAGAGATCCGCTACCAGCACGCTCACGTCCTCATCCAGGTAGAGTTCGATGAATAAGCGGTTCACGGGGGCGATCAGTTAATCGATCAAGTGGTCAGGAATGCTGTTGCGCTCGATGTGGGCGTTGACTTCATCCTGATGGTCGCTGTAGTAGCTGAGCGCGTCAAAGACCTGCGCAAGATTTAGATGAGGCAAATGACGGCAAATCTCTTCGGGCGCCGAGCCCTGTCGCCACAGTTCGACTATCGCTCGCACCGGCGTACGGGTGCCCCTGATAACCGGCTCGCCGCCCAAGATCTGATCCTGGCTGGTGACGTAAAGATGCTCAGTTACGGTCGACATTGTCACTCATTAAACCACAAAGGTGTCTGGTCGCAAAAAGCACCTGGATACTACGTTAACAACAAGGCGCTCGCGGCTTCTTTCGCTTCTTCCAACGTCCCCACGCGTCCGTCCAACTGCATTTCGTAAACCGCGCGGGTGATTTCGCCAATGCGCGGCCCGGGCTCGAGGCCCATCTCCAACAAATGTCGTCCCTGCAAAATCGGCGCGGGCGGTTTCTGTTGGACTTCCAGCTCACACGCGCGCGCGATGAACCATTCCTGGGCTTCCGCGTCATACCACTTTTCGCGCGGAATCCATTCGGCGTTGCGGCCGAGCGAATCCGCTCTCGCCACGCGATACAACAGATCGAGTTCGCACTTCCGCGCCAGCCGACGAAACGCGCCGTCGCCGACTTCGTCTCGTTTTTTGAAATACTCACCAGGCTTCAGATGATCGCGAACCAGCGCGACGACCTGCGCCCGCACGTCGTATCCATCGAGCGTGTGTATGTTCAGCTTGTCGAGAAAACTCAACGTGGGTTCGACGCCCGCTTCTTCGTGCCCGCGCGAGCGCAGGCGTCCGTCGACGAATTCTGTCGTCGCCGGCTTACCAAAGTCATGACAGAGGGCGGCAAGCATTACCGTCACTTGTTTGGGGTATGGAAGATCATCAATCAACTCGCGAGCGCGATCGACGACCAGCAGCGTATGCACGAACACGTCGCCTTCCGGATGCCATTCACGATCTTGCGGCACGTCGATCAGCGCTTTGATCTCCGGAAATAATTGATCGATGGCGCCAAGCTCAAGCAGGCACTTCAAGCCAATCGACGGATGCCGAGCCTTCAGCAGGAGCTTTTCCATCTCGCCCCAGATGCGTTCGCTCGGTAAATCGGAGAGGTCGGTCTCGCGACAGAGGGCGACGGTCTGCGAATCAATCTCGAATTCAAACCGCGCGGCGAACTGGGCGGCGCGCAAGACGCGCAGGCTGTCTTCCGGAAAAGTCTCGTACGCGACGGCGCGCAGAATCTTCTTCTCGATGTCGTCGCGGCCGTGAAACGGATCGATGATGTCGCCGGTGAGCGGGTCTTGCAAGATCGCGTTGATCGTGAAATCACGCCGGCGCGCGCTTTCTTCGACGGTCATCGAGGGATCGCCTTCGATGAAGAACGCACGATGTCCACGCCCGGTCTTGCGCTCGCGCCGTGGCAATCCCACATCCAGATCCGATCCAAGTTTGTAGACGGTGAATGCCTCACCGACAACGTTGACCGGGCCGAACTGATCCAAAACTTCGCGCAAACGCGCCGGCTCAACTCCATAAACTTCGACGTCCCAGTCCTTCGGCTGCTTTTCCATCAGCGCGTCGCGCACACAACCACCGACCAGCAACGCGCGGCCACCCGCGTCACGGATCGCCTGGGCCAGGTTCAAGACTTTTTCAGGTACGTCGATTTTCATCAGCGCAAAGGCGGGCAGTAGCCCGCCTCAAAACAAACTCGATTATTCCCCTCATCACCCATTACTCATCACTTATTCTTACTTGCGTGCCGCGCGTTGACGGCAGACAACTGATTATCTGGACCCGTTCGATCCTGGTCAGGTCTGAACCGGCCGAGTGCCAGAGCTTGACCCAGAACGTGCGCGTCGCGCCGTGAATGGCGAACGTCGAGCCGTCGTTCATTACGGCGACGGGCTCCGCGTCCGCTCCCGCACGCAACTGGGCCAGCAATTCCGGAATATATGGCTTGAGTCGATCGAATTGAACCAGCACCGCGTCGTCCGCAACTTCGGCGGGCGGCAATTCGAGCGGCTCAGCCGATTCCAACAACAGGCGGGTCTCGGTTTGGTGATCGCGCTTCTTGAGTATCGGCATCGCTCGTAATCAAACCACAGCGCGGCGCAACTCTCAACTGCGGCTCACGCTTGTAGCATAGACTTCAGTCTGTGTCGCTTCTGCGGTTGGAGTCACAGACTAAAGGAAGCTCTGATTAAGCGACTCAGGAAAAGAACGCACGGACACTTGAGTCCTATTGGTTTTGAGCGGGCAGTCCCGTAGGGACGAAATATCTATAGAACCAGATGAGCCAAATTAGTTTGTTCAGCCCATTTATGGGCGGCAGAAACGGTGATGTCGCTCCTGACGGAGCTTGGAGGACAGGCACGCTCACGATGCTACAAATATTTCGTCCCTACAGGACTTTGCTGAAGTGTTTTTGGAACCTTGACTTGATCAGAGTTTCCTTCAGTCTGTGTTTGTTGCGATTGAAAGGCATCACAGACTAAAGTCTATGCCACTTGTGAACGCTCACGGTCTTTTCGATCGAATCTATCCACCCGAACGCGCCGCGCGCGTGGCCGTGGTGTACGAGCAACGCGAGATCACTTATGAAGAACTGCGAGCGGCAACGGTCCGCGCCGCAGAAGTATTACATGCGCTCGGCATCGTCGAAGGGGATCGGGTCGCGATTCTCCTAAACGACTCGCCGGAATTCATTGCTTCGTTCGTGGGCGTCATTTCAATCGGGGCGATCGCCGTGCCGATCAATATGGCGTTGCGCAAGGATGACCAGCTTTTCATCTTGAAAGACTGCGGCGCGCGCACAGCAATCGTGGAAGCGCCGGCCGCCGAAGCGATCTTTCAACCTGCCGGAGACGGTTCTGATCAGCCGGCTGAGGCCCTGCGCGATTTACAGCAACTGCTGGTCGTTGTCCGCGGAAAAGAATCAGCTCGGTCATCCTATGCAGGCATCCCCGCACAGTCGTTTGAGCGCGCTCCGCGGAAGCCGCTCAGCGAGGATTTCCCCTTGCGCGGTAAGCAGAGCGCGCCGGCGTTTATCCTTTACACTTCGGGCAGCACTGGCGAACCGAAGGGCGCGGTGCATCGACAGTCGGATATCTTCTACACCAACGAAACTTTCTGCCGCGAAGTCCTGACCTTACGCGATGGCGATCGCATCTTCTCTTCTTCACGCTTGCCGTTCGCATACGGATTAGGGAACAGCTTTACTTTTCCCCTGCTGAACGGCTTGACGACAATTCTCTGTCGAGAAAAACCCACGCCCGAAGTTGTCGCTCGCGTCTTTCACGAAGATCGTCCGACGATCTTTTTTGGCGTTCCCGTCGTGTACCGCATGCTTCTGGATCATCATCGACAGGCGTTTAGAGTACCGACTTCAGTCGGGTCCTTGCTCTCTGAGAAAAGCCCAACTGAAGTTGGTACTCTGAACACCGCTAGCCTGCGCTTGTGCGTTTCCGCCGGCGAAGCGCTGCCGGCGCAACTGGGAGAAGAATGGCAGCGCACGCTCGGCGTCGAAGTGCTCGACGGCATCGGCTCGACCGAGATGCTGCACATGTTCATGTCGAATCTCGAAGGCGATGTGCGCTATGGCAGCAGCGGCAAACTACTGCGCGGTTACGAAGCGCGGATGATCGATCATGAAGGCAAGCCCACGCCGGAAGGCGAAATTGGCAACCTCTGGATTCGCGGCGGCAGTGCTGCGATTGGTTACTGGCAGCGACCCGAGACAACTGCGGAAACATTTGTTGACGGTTGGGTACGCACGGGCGATCTATATCGCCGCGACAGGGACGAATTCTGGTGGCACATGGGCCGCAGCGACGATTGTTTCAAGCCAACGGGCCAATGGGTATCGCCGGTTGAAGTCGAAGGCGTGCTGCTGCGAAGTGAACACGTGCGCGCCGCCGCGGTGGTCGAGGGTTTCGATGACCACAAATTATCGTGCGTGTGCGCGTTCATCGTGCTCCCGAACGATTGTGCCGACGCGAAGACGGCAGAGGAAACATTGCGCGCGCTTTGCGCAGACGCGCTGCCGCGCTTCAAACAGCCGCGCCGTTATCTTTTCATATCAGAGTTGCCGTACACTGCGACGGGCAAGGTGCAACGGTTCAAATTAAGGGAGCAGTTGCGGAGTTAAGAGTTCAACCTTTAGGTTGCACGATTCCATAGACACAAGCTAAAGCTTGAACTCTAAACAAATGACTGAAAAAAGCATCCAGGAAACTTACGCGCCGCACAACGCCTGCTTTGGCTGTGGCCCGGCAAACGAGCAGGGCTTGCACATTCGCAGCTTCGCGCGCGGCGACGAAGTCGTCGCCACCTTTCAACCTGAGACCTATCAGGAAGCGTTTCCGGGCATGTTGAGCGGCGGCATCATCGGCACACTGCTGGATTGTCACTGCAACTGGGCGGGAGCGTATCACTTGATGAAGAAAGCCGGATCTGATCATCCGCCGTGCACGGTCACCGCGGATTACGCGATCAAGTTATTGCGTCCGACGCCGACAGATCAGCCGATCGAATTGCGAGCGCGGGTAGTTGAATCAACCGACGATCGCGCGATTGTTGAAGGTGAGCTGATCGCGCGCGACAAGGTGTGCGCTACGTGTCGGGGAACGTTCGTGGCCGTAAAACCCGGGCATCCGGCCTATCATCGCTGGTGAAGTAGCATAAACTTTAGTTTGTGGCTCTCTCACGTCAAAAGACTCGCAAACTGAAGTTTACGCTACTTTAATCTTCATCTTCTTTCCGTTCGCATCAACCGCCACGTAAATCACTTCTGCCTCAGTCACGCGAACGCTTTCACTCGGCCCACCATAGCGCTCAGCTTCCACGACCACGCGTATGGTGATTGAAGTCGTGCCGATCTTTCCGGTCTCGCAATAGAAGCTAACCAGGTCGCCGACAAACACCGGCGCGTGAAAGATCACTTCGCGCATCGCTACCGTGACAAAGCGATCCATACCGGTGTGGCGGTGCGCTTCGATTGCGCCGGCCATATCGATGTAACTGAGAATGATGCCACCGAAAATCGTGCCCTGCGAGTTGGTGTCGCGCGGCAGCATGGCGATGCGGATTGCTGGATCGGAATTCATAGGTTTGGTGTCAGAACCCGGAGCGGTAGCGATGGGATCCTCCATTCAAGGTTGATTCTTTGATCCGGTCGCTACCGCTCTCGGTTCTGACACAAACATCATGAGACGAACGGATACCACGGGGTGTTGCGAAAGATCCAGAAGAAAATCATCAGCGCGAGCCACGCCCATAGATAGATCGGCGGAATGAAGATGCGCCGCTGCGGTTGGCCCGTGATGGCGCTTTTAGTAAATCCGAGAAAGCCGTACACGATGAACGGGAGCGTTAGCATCATCAGCGGATTTAACTTGAACGCCGCGATCGGATGCAGATGAAGCAGCTGATAAAGAGCTCTCGTCGAGCCGCAGCCGGGACACTGGAGACCGGTGATCATGCGGAACGGACACTTGGGGAAAAACTGGTGTGCCGGACTGGCCGGGTCGACTAGAAAAAGAAAAGTCGCGCCTGCTGCCAGCCCCAGCCACACAGTTGCCGCAATCGCAAGTTGGCGGGAACGATCGCTCGCCACTTCAATAAAATGAAAACCTGTCATGATCTAAAATCGCTACGGAATAACGTCAAAGCTGTCTTTGCCGCCAATCCTGTAGACGAAAAAATCAGTGTCCAGGGTGAAGATTTGCTTCATCCCAGATGCTTCAGCCAACGCCACCAATGAAGCAGGTGTCAGAAGCCCGACCGTCAGGGAGGGCCTGAATAACTTCCACTCACCATAAGCAAACTTGACACGAGAGTCGCCCTTGCTGACGCGCGGGCTTCTGACACACTTGCGAAGCCTGACCCTCATGAGCGACGCTCTGACCCCTTGTCAATAAGGGCGATCAGCGGACCGGCATCGACCAAGGTCATGGGATTCTCAAGCCCTGCTTTTGAAACTTTTCAGCGAGCGCGATACTGAACGCGGTCCGGTGAGTGCTTTGGGTCTCACCGCTGTCAATCACTCCGGTTAGGCCGGTCAAGAGTTCCGGCAGTGGTCGCTCATGCGTGGAGGCATCCGTCACATGCAGATGAATTGCCAGCCATTCAGCAGGCGTTAGACCATCCTCGCGCGCGGCAGTAGCGAGCGCCTCGTAAACTTTGTCTGGTAATTCTAGTTTCTGACTCATAGCCTCTTTTTGATTGGGCTAACGCATTCATTCACGACTTGGTCATCGTAACACCAGGTTCGATTGCGCATCGAAACTCACAGCGCGAAGCGAATCCAGATCTGCGCAAACTCGGCCCGTGTCGCACGCCACCGATGCCGTCTAAACTCAAACTGTCCAGTCAACCACCGTAAGGCTATCAACCTGTTGAAAATCATTGTCTCGGGTTACCAACGCGGCTCCTGAAGCCAAAGCCGTGGCCGCGAGCCAAAGGTCGTTTTCATCAAGGGCAAGGCCTTTACTATGACAAGCAAATTTCACGTTCGCGTAATGATCTCCCGCGGCTTCGGGGATAACCTCGCAAGGAAGACTAGCAAACAGCTTATCCGCCTTCGACATCAGGTCAGCGCGGCGCTTGCCCTGCGGGAGTCGCACAATACCATAGAGAATTTCGCCCCGCACTACCGGACAAATGATCACGCTGTCCTGATCAGAGAGGGCCGCCATTCTGTTCTGGACGATCGGATGTTCCCTCATCAAGTCACTGAAGGAGTTTGTATCCAACAGAAAGATCACGGCCGGCTTCCCATTTCTCCGTCAAAAACTGGCTCCCATCTCACGGGCAGCTTGCCCGTAGCGATTGATTCTTCCAATGCTCCAACATCCAGCGAAGTGAGGTGCGGCGGCTCGCGCATCGCCTGGAGGATCGCGTCGGGAGAACCTTTGCGCGGGGCGGACAATTGCTGACGCAGTTTCATCGCCACCCATTCAGCCGGTGCATGACCATCCTCACGCGCTGCTTTAGCGAGCGCCTCATAAACTTCATCGGATAACTTTAGCGTCTGACTCATAGCTCTTTTTAATTCGAGGTCCGCGTTGGTGTCAACAAGCAGCTTCACCAGCTTCGCCACGCAGACGCGTGATCTCGTGTTGCAAGCCAACCGAGGTGTAATCGTCGCGCATGTCCTTCAAGGCGCCCGCCCAGTCAAACCTTGGCGTCCCGTGCGGGTTCGACCTCTGCCTCGCCAGCAAGAACTCCACAAAGTCGCGCACTTCTGCCTGCTGACCAGGGGCCAATTCGTTAACCATTTCATTTATGGGTTTAAGGTATTCTTTCATCGGTGATCATATCGCCTGGGTCGAAGCATTGTTCCAGTCTTCGTCATCGAGAGGATTATCCCAGAACTCAAGACTGCTCTGACTGGCCAGGAGCAAATCGTGAAAAGCTCCGTTACTAGATTCAATCACAAAGACGGTCACATGAACTCCCGGAGCTAAGGGCACGTCAAGTTCAACGCGTCCGCCAGCTTTCACTTCGGTATCGTACTTAAGTGCCATTTGCTCCATTGGGGAAATAACAATCAATTCGTTTTGCCGGATTATACCTCAAGAGACTTGAACTCACACCGGACAGTCATCCCCATGATCCGAAAATCCGCAGCGACTCAAATCCAGGAGTCGCTGCGGATACAATATTCATCGCCGCCCGATTAAGGCAAGTCGGCGCTCTGCTTAAAATCTTAGAACCAACCCTTCCGCCCGTAGATGTATGTTCTCACAAACTCTTCATCGGATTTGGTGAGATACATGATTCCTTCGACAATTCCAATGATACTCATTATTGGGGCCAGCATGCCACAAGACAATAGTGACACTAAGATCATTATGACCCCTTCCGTCTGATAGCCCAGGACGAACTTGTGAATTCCGAGCGAGCCGATGAGGATGCCCAGGACGCCGGCGACAACTTTCTTATCGGCGCCCGCGGTCCTCCAGTCCTGCACCAGCGGCTGGCCATACATCGGCGTTGGCGGTTGAATCGGTTGGTAACTTGGCTGGTACGGTTGCTGGTAATCTGCCTGCGCTTGGTGCTGCTGGCCGGCAATCGCCGGCAACACTGCCTGACAATGCAAACAGCTTTGCGCAAAGTCGTCATTTTGCGCGCCGCACTTGGGGCAGAAAACAGTCATGTTGCTCAGTCTTCGTCCAATCAAAAGAAACTAGTGCGCACCGTCTGACCTGAAAACAACAGACAAGCCAAACGGTACGCAATCTTAATACCCACGAAAGCCCACGGATCCGGAGACCATCGTGGCCCCCGGAGTTTTGATCGAATGGTCTTAACGCGAGCCGGCCCCACTAAGCGCGAAGACACCAACAAAGAAAACGACGTAGATGACCCAGAAGAGCCACCACAGAATGTTGATTCCGATGCCAATCATCGCGAACAGCTTGGCTTTCCTTGAGGCATCCTGCGCGCCTGCGATGTCACCCGCCGCCGCCTTGCTGTTCACCTGCGTGGCGAAAATGATCGCCGGAATGGCAAGCGGCCACGCGCAGCCACAGACAGCTACGATGGCCCACACAAGATAGTTGGGTATCGGTGTTTCCGATCCGCCAGTCGGCGGCGGAGTCCAGTTTTGCGACATTTTTTAGTCTCCTAAGTTTTTGTGAAATCCCACTGTGAAGCGTTTCTCAAATGAATGCGCCTGAAGCAATCACCGTAAATTCGCATCTGAACCTGGACGGAACCCGACGGCGACTTTGGACGATATCCGATCTCGAACGCTTTTCTTCTGATTAGAGCTGTAAACAGCGATGCATAACTAACAAAAGAAGGGCTGTATTGTCAATCAATTTTGTGATTAATGCGAAGCCTGGACGACTCGCCCATCACACATGAGCCCACCGTTTGGTTCGCGCGATTGACTGGGCGAAGGCAGATAAGTGATAGTTTCGGAGCCGTCGCGCTGTAATCTTGCGATTCCGATGTCGGCGCCGTGATTTACTTTGCGCCTTGGCGCCTTTGCGTGAGATTGTTTCACGCCAAGGCGCAAAGGCGCTAAGAATAAGATGCCAGGGGCGAAGCGCCGTAACCTTCGGATCCGGCAACCATGAAACAAGTCCTCCAGAATCAGAAGACAGGTGACGTGAAAGCGACCGACGTGCCCGCACCGGTAGCTCGGCCCGGATTTGTGCTCGTGCGCACGGCAGCTTCGCTGATTAGCGCGGGCACGGAACGCGCGACCGTTGAGGCCGGGCAGAAAGGTCTCCTGGCTCGCGCAGTCCAGCAACCTCACCTCGTCAGCCAGGTAATTCAAAGAGCAAGGAGCGAGGGAATACTTAATACGGTTGAGGCGGTGCGCTCGAAACTCGGATCGCTCGTCGCGCTCGGCTACAGCGCCGCGGGTACCGTTATTGAAGTCGGCAATGACGTCAGCAACTTTCATGTCGGCGATCGCGTTGCTTGCGCCGGCGTGGGCTACGCTTCGCATGCTGAAGTCTTGTCGGTCCCGAAAAATCTCTGTGTAGTTTTGCCCGATCAAGTTAGCTTTGATACGGCTGCCTTCGGCACGCTGGGCGCGATCGCGATGCAGGGTGTGCGGCTGGCCGAGTTGACCCTGGGCGAATCAGTCGTGGTCATCGGCCTCGGTTTGATTGGACAGGTCACCGCGCAACTCCTGCGAGCAAACGGCTGCCGAGTTTTCGGCATTGATCTCGATTCGCAAAGGATCGAATTAGCTAAACATTTCGGCGCGGATGGTGGCTGCGCTCCCGACGATGACGCGCAGCGCCGCGTCATGGAATGGTCGCGCGGTCGCGGCGCCGACGCGGTGCTGATTACGGCGGCAACCTCATCGAATGCGCCCGTCGAGCTGGCCGGAGAAATCTCGCGAAAGAAAGGACGCGTGGTCGCGGTCGGAGCTGTGGGGCTGAACATTCCGCGTCAGCCTTTCTACGATCGCGAGCTGACGTTCAAAATTTCGATGTCATATGGGCCGGGCCGTTACGATCCGGAATACGAAGAGCGCGGCCACGATTACCCAATCGGCTATGTGCGCTGGACTGAGGGACGCAACCTCGAAGCGTTTCTCGATCTGCTCGCCGAAGGCCGCGTCAATGTCGAAGGTTTGATCACGCATCGCTTCAAACTCGACCAGGCGGAGCAGGCTTATCAGTTAATTGCTGGTGAATCGAGCGAACCTTATCTGGGCGTCGTCTTGCATTACGAAACCGGGCGTGATCTGGAACGACGCATTCCGATCGCCGCCAGGAAAGCCACGCGCGCTATGTCGGCCGCGAAGGTTCGCGTCGGGCTGATTGGCGCAGGTAACTATGCGCGCGCGATGCTCTTGCCGCACTTCAAATCCGCGGGCGCCGAGCTGCAATCGATCGCGACGGCTTCGGGCGTGACTGCGCGCACGGTCGCCGAGAAATTCGGATTTCGCTACTGCGTTTCGGGCGCGGACGAAGTACTCGCGGACGACGAAGTAAACCTCATCGTGATTGCCACGCGTCATGATACGCATGCTGAACTCGCGCGACGCGCGCTGGTCGGCGGACGTCACGTCTTTGTCGAAAAGCCTCTGGCGCTGAATGATGACGAGCTGGAAAGTGTGATCGCCGCCGCCGCCCAATCGAAAGGCGAGTTGATCGTCGGATACAATCGCCGCTTCTCGTCACTCGCGCGCGCGGCAAAGGAGTTCTTCGCCGATCGACAAGCGCCCCTGTCGATAAATTATCGGGTGAATGCCGGGCGGATTCCGCCCAGTCACTGGGCGCAGGACGCGCGCGAAGGCGGCGGGCGCATCATCGGCGAGGTTTGTCACTTCATAGACTTCATGCACTTCATGACGGGCTCGCTGACCACGCGGGTTTATGCGGAATCAATCGCGAGTCGCAATCAGGAAATCACCAACGAAGATTCGGTTTTCATCACGCTGCGATTCGGGGACGGTTCGAACGGCTCGATTGCCTACGTTTCGGAAGGCGACAAGGCTCTGCCAAAGGAGCGCATCGAGATCTTCGGCGCCAGCAAGTCGTTTGTGATCGATGACTTTCGCAGCTGTGTCGCATACCAGGACGGCCGCGAGAAAAAGACAAAACTGCGCGAGCAGGACAAAGGGCAAAAGGATGAAGTGCGCACGGTTTGTTCTGTGGTTCTTGAAGGAAAACCCGCGCCAATCGCGCTGGATGATCTGGCTACCACCACTCGCGCAACGTTTCGGATTCGCGATTCTTTAAGGACGGGCCTGCCTGTTGAGGTTTGAGGAAGTTCAGAGTTCAACCTTCAGGTTGTTTCTCTCGAAAGCAGCAAGCTAAAGCTTGAACTCTGAACCGGGCTAGTCAATAAACGCCCGCTGCCACAGTTCCAAATTCAAAAGTTGAAAAACCTGCAAGTTGTAGTCTTCCCTTCCCGAAAGATTGGCGTCGATCACTCGCCGCACTTCTTCGGGCCGGAACAGCCCGCGCTGCTTGATCGTTTCCGCTGACAACAAATCATTCACCATCGGTCGCAGAGGCCCGCGCAACCAGGAACGAATCGGCGCGCCAAAGCCGGCTTTCTTGCGCCAGACGATTTCGCGCGGCAGCAACTTTTCCATCGCGCGCTTCAAAATGTACTTGCGTTTCAATCCGCGCAGCTTCAAATCGGGCGGCATCCGCGCGGCCAGCTCCATGATTTCCTGATTCAAAAACGGCACGCGCACTTCCAGATTCGCGGCCATCGAAGTCTTGTCCGTCGTCATCAAGTTCAGACACGGCAGAAATGTTTTCAGGTCGACGTAAAGCATCTGGTTGAGCGGGGCGGCATTTTTCACGCGCGAAAAATAACGGCGATGCGCGCTGTACGCATCTAGGCCGTTGGTCGCTTCGCGCAGCTCGTCCGAGTACAGACGCGTCTTCGCTTCATCGCTGAAATAGGTTTGAAAGCCGAGGTAACGCGCCTCGAAACCCAACGCCGCGCTGCGCGCGAATTTCTTGGCATTGCGCAAAGGCGCAGTCAGTTTTCCCGGCAAGCCGCCGGGCAGCAGATGCGCGATTGTCTTCATCAGCGGCCGCCGCAGAAGATCGGGCAAAGGATCGATCGCGCCCGCAACTTTCATTGCCATCTGGCGCGGATAGCCGGCAAAGACTTCATCGCCGCCCATCCCCGAGAGCATTACTCGCAGCGTTTCGCGCGCCGCCCTCGACACCAGATAACTTGGAATCGCCATGTCGATCGCCGGCTCGTCCATGTGATAGACCAGCTTTGGCAGCAGCTCAGCAACCTGCGGCTTGAGCATGATTTCGTGATAGTCAGTGTCGAGTTGTTGATTGACGCGGCGCGCCCACTCGACATCGTCGGGAATTATGTCGTAGCGCAGATCCTCAGCTTCGATTCCAATCGTGTACGTGCCAACGCGTCGGCCGTTGCTGTGATGCTTCATCATCGCGACGATTGAAGACGAATCAATTCCGCCGGACAGAAACGATCCCAGCGGCACGTCCGCAACCATCTCGAGCTTTACCACGCGATCGAGCGTTTCCAGGACTTGCGCTTGCCACCACGCCTCGCTTCTTCCTTCCTCGATCGCGTCGAATGAAATATCCCACCACTGGCGAACGCTCAATTCATCGCCGCGCATCGTCACGATGTGGCCGGGCGGAACGGTCTTGATTCCGCGAAACAGCGTGTTCGGGTCCGGCGCCCAAAGGAACGTCAGGAACTGATGGAGTGATTCTTTGTCGAGTTCAGCTTTGACCAGGCCGCTGGCGAGGATTGATTTGACTTCGGAAGCGAAAACTAGCGAGCCGAGCCCTCCCTGACGGTCGGGCTTCTGACACTGAGCATAATAAATCGGCTTGATGCCCACGCGATCGCGCGCCAGAAACAGCGCGCGCTCTTTGTTATCCCAAAGCGCGAACGCAAACATGCCGTTCAAGCGCGCCAGACAATCTTCGCCCCACTGCGCCCAAGCGGCCAGCAGGACTTCAGTGTCTGTCTGCGTGCGAAAGCTGTGGCCTTTGGTGGTGAGTTGTTCGCTCAACTCGCGATAGTTATAAATCTCGCCGTTCAGAATCAAGACAAAGCGACCATCGTGCGAAAGCATCGGCTGATGTCCGGCGCTGCTGGTATCGATGATCGATAGACGCCGGTGACCGAAACATACCCGCCGCCCTTCGTCGCCTATCACCGGCGAAGTCCACACACCTTCGTCGTCGCGCCCGCGATGCTCAATCGTTTGCAGCATCGCGCCGATGCGCGTTTCGGGATTCAAACCTATCAGTCCAGCGATACCGCACATATTCTAAAAGGTGGCACGCGCATCCTGCGCGTGACTCACGGGCGAGACGCCCGTGCCACTCTGTTTGAAAGTGTTCTTTCGATCAAATCGCTCACCCATTCCGCGCGCGCGTCCCAGGTGCCGTTGCGAACTGCGTCCTGACGTGCGCGAGAAGTTTCGGTTCCCTGCTCATGCAACGCCTCATCAATCAATTGGAGAAACTCATCACCGCTGCGCGCGATTCGCAGCACGTCGCTCATCGTCTCGTATTCCGGCAGCGGAGAGATCACCACCGGCTTGCCGGTCGCCAGATACTCGCGCACCTTGATCGCCGAGCCGTAGCTGGTGAACGCAACCTCGGTGTCCCAGGGCAATACGCACACATCGAAGCCGGCGGCATAGTTTGGCAAACGATCGTACGAAACGGCGGGCAGGAAATGCACGTTCGGCAGATTCTCGATTTCCAAACCGCGCGATTTGTTTCCGATGAACACCCAATTCCAATCGGGCCGCTCGCGCGACGCGCGCTTGATCAAGTCCTGATCGACCAGCCAAGGTTCAATCGCTCCGAAATATCCCAGACGTGGGCGCGGAATGCGCGCGACTTCGGGCGCAACTTCCAACTCGCCGCTGCCCACTCTTGACCAGTGATCGAAATCAACGGCCTGTTCGAGCAAGTATGACCGATCCCGACCGACGACCGCCTCGGCCAGAAGCTTGCGGCTCGAATACAAAATCAGATCCGCCCTGTCGATCGCTCGTTCGTGAAGCTGCCGAATCAAAGCCGGGTCGGTTCCGTGATCCATAGTGTTCGCTTCGTACTTGTCCGAGACATGATAGATCACGATTGACTCGCCAAAGCATCCGATCATTTCCGCCGCGGTCGGAATCGCGATCCACAGAATTGGTTTCGCGAGGCCGCCTCTGCGCGCCAGCCTCTGAATCTGCGACTTCAGCAGTTGTCGATTCATTCGCCGCGCCGTGCGACTGGCAAAAAAGGGCAGCGTCGCCGGCGAGACAACCGTGATGCCTTCACTGGTCTTCCGCGCAAACTTGGCGTAACTTCGCAGCTTGCGCGTGACCCGCGGCAGCAAATCTTTGTGCCGGAGCGAAGGCAGGCCCATGGAAATCGAGTTGACGAAAATCACGCGGTTGCCGGCGCGCGCGAACCGGCGCATCAGGTGGTTCTTCGAATGCGGGTGGTGATACCACCAGTCTTCGCCGCCAAAACAGATGATCGAATTGTCGCGCAGCATAGACGAGATGCCAACTGAAACTTTCGCGCTTGAATCTTACCCTGAGCCGGGTGCCAGAGCCACTCGCACTATCAGCTCTCGCCTCCGCGATGGTTTCCGACCGAGCGAGTGCAGCCGCAAAAGATTGCTCGTCATTTGTGGCGTCATCTTCCTGCTCGGCTTCGGAGTGCGCTTCCTGAGTTGGCAGGACAACCGCCGCGAAGTCTGGAAGGTGCAAACCTTTGTTACTTCCGATTACCAGGATTCCGCGCGACAATTGCTGCGTGGAGATTTGCGCGCCTTCATTAGCGATCTGAACCACATGGAGCACCCGCCGGGCTACCCGATCTTGCTCGCCGGCATTTTCAAAACCTTCGGTGAATCAGACACTGCGATTCAGTTCATGCAGATGATCGCCGACTCAGCGGCCGCCGTGTTTGTGTTTCTAATTGCCGGCGAATTGTTTTCCCTCGGCATCGCCGCGACGGCTGGAATTCTGGCCTCGCTTTCGCCGCAGTTCGCTTACCATTCCGTTCTAATCTTGCCGGATTCTCTGGCGGTGCTGCCCATAATCATCGCAGCATATTTTCTGGTTCGGGCCATTAAGCATCCGCGATTCTCGTCGTTCGTATTTGCCGGCGCGTTCATCGGGCTATCATGCTGGCTAAGAGCGAACGCTCTGTTGCTCGCGCCTTTTCTCGCGTGTCTCGTGCCGCTGCTTCTTTCGCGAGGGCGACGCCTGCGTGGTTCGTTAGCGCTCGTTTTTGGCGCGGCGATTCTGATCGCGCCGATCACGATCAAGAACGCCATCGTGTTCCGTCGTTTCATTCCGCTTTCACTGGGCGCGGGACAAACTTTCCTTGAAGGCATCGCCGATTACGACACCCAAGGCCGGTTCAATATTCCCCGCACCGACCTGGGGATAATGAAGCAGGAGGCCGAAGACTTTCATCGGCCCGATTATTACGGCACTCTGTTCAATCCTGACGGTGTCGAGCGCGAGCGCTGGCGCATTCGCCGCGGACTGAAAGTGATCGGCTCGCATCCAGTCTGGTTCGGCGGCGTCATGTTTCGGCGCGGCATTTCTTTTTTCAGAGTGGACAGAGTACCAATCACCGCCGCTGAGTCGCCGGTCTCGCACGCGCTCGACGTGGCTAACGCAGCTCCGGCGTGGACGAACTCGCCGTCGGAATTGATTGCCAACGCCGGTTTTGTTTCCCCCGCGGCGAAAGCAGCACTCTCAAACGACGCGCAGAAGTTGAGAATTGAAAGCGATGAAAGCAAGTATGGCGTCCAAATCGTTTCGCCGTCGATCGCTGTCGAGAAGCACCACGATTATCTTCTGCGCCTGCCGCTGAAACTCGAGGAGGGCCGCGTGATCGTGAGAATAACCGATGCCACACAAAGTAAGGTGCTCGCTTCAACTGATGTGGATCTGAATGAAGGACTCACCTCTCTTGATCAGCCGGTCAGCAATCTCGCGCTTCCATTTGTCAGCGGCAACGAATCGCAAATGTGCGTGAGCTTTGGGAACAACGCGCCGGTGTCCGCGCGTTCCGTGGCCGAAATCGGCCGCCTGGAATTGTTCGACCTCGGCCCGAGTTCGCAAGCGTGGATGCAGCTTCCGCGCTTTCCCATTCGCACCCTGCAAAGGCTTTTCGTGACGGCCGCGGTGCTTCCATGCGTAATTCTGGGTATCTGTGCACTGCTGTGGACGCGGAACCTGCGCACGCTGATCCTTTTGCTGCTGGTCCCGGCTTACTACGTCATCTTCCAATCCGCTTTGCACACTGAACGAAGGTACGTGATCGCGATTCACTACTTTACGCTGATGCTCGCCACCGTCTTTCTGTCATCGGTATTTGGTCTGGTCAAGCACGGCCTGGTGTCACTTTCGCCCGCGAGGCACATGTCATCGTGATCCATCTTGCCTTGACTCACGATTGGGAATTGCGCGGCGATGGCTCAGGCGACATCGAGCGGATCCAGTTCGCGCCGATGCGCCAACTGCTTGAAGTCTATGCGAAGTTCGACGCGCGCACGACGTTTCTCCCGGACGTGATGCAGCAACTCAGATTCAGCCGTCTCGAAGCCAGGCATCCTGAGTTGAAATCTCTGGCCGATTTCTGGGACGAGCACGCGCGCGAAGCTTTTCGTCAGGGCCATGACATCCAGTTGCACCTGCACCCGCAGTGGCTGAACGCGCAATATGAAAATGGAAGTTGGCGATTGGACGGGGACTGGTCGATTCTGAATTACGACCGCGAGGCTGCTGCCACGATGCTCGCTGATGCCAAGCAGTATCTGGAAAACCTCTTGCAGCCGCTCGACTCGTCCTACCGTTGTCTGGCTTTTCGCGCGGGAGCGTTGGCCGCGGCGCCTTCCGATCATCTTTTCAGATCTCTCGCCAGCCTGGGCATTCAACTCGACGTAAGCATCGCTGGCGGTTTGATCGTTAACAATCGAAACTTGCAACTCGACTATCGCAACTGCGAAGAGACGTTTCTGCCGTTCTATCCAGTGATGGAAGACGCGCGGAGAGTTTCAGACGAGCGCGAAGATATTGTTTGCGTGCCACTCAACCATTTCTATGGATCGCGGCGAGCCGTTACGAGGCAGAACGTTTCGCTCGCGGGTGAACATTTGCGCGCCGGGGCGCTGAAACGACGCGGGCCCAAACCAGCGGCTGAAATATCCGACAGTTCGCCGCCGGATCGCGGGCGCACTCGAATCGGCACGGTCTATGAGAAGCTCATCGTGCCTACCATAAAACGCAAGCACTTCGTCTCCGATACCGGCCGCCTGAATTATCCGCTGATGCGCGAGATGCTCTTCTCTATTCGACAACGCGCGAAGGCCAGCGGTTTGGCCGATGTGCCGGTGGTATTGACGAATCATCCGAAAGACATTCGCGACCTGCCGGCGATTGAGCGTTTTGTTGGTGAGGTATCACAAGCCGAAGACATCAGGTTCATTACGTTGAGTGAACTGGCGGGAAAACTGCGAAGCGGAGAGTTTGCAATTCGAACTGCGATCAGCGAACCACAGATAAACACAGATTAGCACTGATAGGAAGACCAGAACGGAAGTTGCTGCATTGCTCTGCCTTATCCGTGTCTATCGGTGTGAATCTGTGGTTAATATGCGCTACTTTCGATAGACCGAACGTGGATAAGCGATGATGTCTCGCCCGGCAAGCTTCATCATCTCGGCGAAGAGTTTCGGCGCGCTGGCGCGGAAGAATTTCATCCCGCGAACGCTCAAATCCCGGCACGCTTCTTCTGAAACATAAGTCTTCATGAAGCGCGGCATGTCGGGATGCACTACGGTGCTCATATCGTGAGCATAAGTTCGAACGATCACGCGTTCGCCTTGATAATTGATGCAGGCCGCGTCGAAAACTTGATCATGATAGACACGTACCGGGAACCTCTCCTTGAGCGCATCGTCCACGCAATAGCCGAACGAAATATAATTCGTGGTTGCGCCCAGGCCGATGATCTTGCCGCCTCCTTCAATTAGTTTGAAGTAGGGACTGCAAGTGTCATAGGGGTAAGGCGACAAATGATGCGTCGCGGTGATTTGTCTGGCGGCTGGCCCGATCGCGCAGACGGATTTGGTCGGATGCAAACTGCGCACGGCATTACGTTGCCTTCTGGCGAACTCCGTCAGAATTCCTGTGTAAGACGGAGTGCGGCGCACATCAAAGACTTTGCCTTGCCGCAGGTATTCATATGAAGACATCCGGTGGTTGGGATAAGTGGGAAAGAGCACGGTGCCACTGGGACCAATTACTTCCTGAATCAGAAACAGGATGCGATAGAAAGGAAACGCGAGATTCAGGCCGTCCATGCCGCTGTGCACGTAAACCACGTCACCGGCGGCTAGATCCAGGTCGCTGGTGAGGATGTTGCGAAAATCTTCTTCAGTCAGTGGCGGAAGAGATGCGACGCGCCGATGCTCGCGCTCCCACTTGGCGCGACGCAGCGACGCCACAGCGCCGGCTGGCAGGATCGATTTGGCAATCCGTTGCAGATCCATATTTCAATCGATCTCGGTTCAGCCGGTGGCTACCAAGCCGTGTCAGAACCGCGAGCGGTAGCGACCGGATCAAACAGGCTACTCAGAAAGCACCGCACTCTTCCTCAGTCAGAATGCGTGTACGATCCGGTCGCTACCGCGGTTCTGACACACGTCCATCAAACGATCCGGATCATCGCCGCGCCCCACGAATATCCGACGCCGAAACCCACCAGCGCCACGCGGTCACCCGTCTTGACCCGACCCTGCTGCATCGCACTCTCGAGGGCAATCGGGATCGTGGAAGACACTGTATTGCCGACATTCTCCATATCGATCCAGAACTTCTCAGAAGGTATCTTCATCTTGCCGCGCAATCTCTCGAGGATGAACTTGTTGGCCTGATGAAGAATGAAAAAGTCGACCTGATCCAACGTGAGTCCGCACTTTTGCAAAAGCTCTGCGACGGCGGGCGGCACGGTCCTGAGCGCGAAGCTGAATACATCGGCGCCGTTCATGTAAAGATTCTCCGCCGAGCGCCAGTTTCCGCCGTCGTCCTCTTTTTCAATTGCGGTCTCGGGTGTCGGTGGACAACGCAGGCCCCCCGCCGGAACGATGATTTGATTTGCGCCGCGGCCATCGGTTCCCAGGACAACCGGGCCGATCAATTCCGCGTCGGCGTCGACTGAACTGACCAGCGTGGCTGCGGCCCCGTCGCCGAACAACGTGCGGATCGAGCGGTCGCGGCGATTGATAAATTTCGTGTAGGTATCAGCAGTGATCAGCAAAACGTTGTTCGCCGTTCGGGCCTCGACCAAACTTTTTGCCAGCGCCAGGCCGTATACATAACCCGAGCAGCCCTGATTGAAATCGATGGCCCCGCAACTTGTCTTCAGACCCAGGCGGTCCTGCATCACACAGGCGCTGGTCGGGGTGAAGTAGTCGGGGCTTTGCGTGCAAAAGAGCAGGAAATCAATTTCGTCCGGCGCGCAAGCGCCGCTTTCAAATAAACGCTTTCCAGCGGCTACGCCCAGATCCGACGCGCATTCATCAGCGGCCGAAACGCCGCGGACGGCGACGCCGGTCTTTGAGAAAATCTGGCTCGCATGCCAGTCGCCGAATTCTACAGCCAATTGTTCGTTCGTCAGTTTTCCCGCGGGCAGGAAAGAAGTGATCGCTTTGATTGCGGCTCTCTTGTTCATGTTGGGTTTCACTTGAGCTACGGCAACGCCAATTAGCAACTGGCGCCACCTGCCGCATTATAGCCGGATCGCTCGTGCTATTTCATAACTGCCGGTCGCTTCGGATAGAATCCGCTGAGGAGAAGATGGATGACCAACAACGAAAGAATCACGAAAGCTGTTTACGCCGCGGTTGACGAACTGAACAAACAACTGCCGAAAGGCGTTGAGGTCGAGAAATCACTGGACGCTCCGTTGTATGGCGCGTCAGGCAAACTGGAATCGCTCGACTTTGTCACTCTGGTTATGGAGGTCGAGGAAAAAATCAAAGCCGAATTTGGCGTGGACATTACGATTGCCGACGAGAATCTCTTGTCGAAAGAGAAGAGCCCCTTTTCCAGTCTCCGGACTTTGATCGAGTACCTGGAAGAATTGCTGAAGCAGGAAGGCGCAGCTTGATCAGCCCTTCAGTTCTCCCCTTCTAGTTTTCCAAAACCACGCCAACTGTTTTTGTTGTGCCAGCCGATGATCACGTCCCGGGCCCGAACGTCCTCCCACCACGAGGCAAACTCTGCGCGGGAAATGTAAAACGTCGTCGGCGCCACCAGATGATCAAAGACTATCGAATGCTGCTCGCGCCAGTTGAAAGCGGAAACGAAACTCAAATAGTCGTTATAAAATAAATGCCGCGCGATGGCTGCGCCCCGACGGCTGCGATTTAGAGGTCCGTAGAAAAGTTTCGTGACTGCATACATGATCGCCGCCGGAAACTTCGAAAGATGAAACAGAAAACGCGGGTTCATGCGCGACGTCACGTACTCACGCACCGGATTTACGAACCGGACAATCCAGCCGTTGTTCTCAGCGCCATAAATCCACACAGACACGTTGCCCTCCGGTTTGACCTTCGCCACCAGCGACTTAAAACCCGCCCGCGGATCCGGCAGGTGATGCAGCACGCCCACCGAGAAGGCGTAATCGAAAACTGCGCGCAACGGCAAATGGTAGATGTCCGCCTGTATGATATGCGCGTTCTCGATCCCACGGGTGGCAGCAAAAGCCAGGTCCACCGCGTCGCTTAGGTCAACTGCCACAATGTCGTGCGCTCCCCAGCGCGCAATCCTGTGTGTATGCCGCCCTTTGCCGCAGCCTCCTTCGAGCACCAATTTTCCCGGAAAGAATTCGGGACGCACCGGCGCAATCCAGCCCAACAACTCATCGCCATATTTTTCGTCCTCGTGAGAAAACTCCTGCCATGACCAGCCGAAATTCTCAGCCGTCGCCTGTTTTCCTTCACTAATCAGTGCCAGATCGGCGAACCGGGGAACGCCACCACGAATGGCAAAGCTGCGCCGGCAAGCCGTGCACTCCAGCTCGCCCGACATGATTTCGATCCCGTCTTCTTCAGAAACTGAGCGCAGACGAATCTGGGTCCCACACGACGGGCAGGCAAGATAATCTAAGAGTCTTTTCTTCATTAGATAAGGCAGCCGTGTCAGAAGCCCGACCGTAAGGGAGGGCCGGTCGCCAGTCACGCTGGCCCTCCCTTACGGTCGGGCTTCTGACACGGTCAATGATGAAAGCTTCCGGCTGACAAGCAATTCTTTTAGCCGCCACCAGGCGAGACCAGCAAAGATGCTCAGCAACGCGTGCATCGGAAGTCCGTAGCGAATGTGCGTGTGCATCATCGAGCCGATTACCAGGTAGTAGAACACCGTAGCCATAATCAGTCCGGTCACGCGCCAGTCCGAACGAAAAGCCAGGATCACGCCTGCGAACATCAGCGGCAGCAGAATGTATCGCAAGACACTCTGGAACATTCCCAGAGCATTGACGAACACCGCCACCACTCCGCCTTGCCATGCCGGCGACAAAGATTTCCTGCTGGTGACGTTGATGCCTGCGCTTCCATAAATGCCGGAAGGCTCTCCGGCATACTTCATGACCGCGGCCATCCGGTGCACGACAGTGCCGGCGTACCAGAAGGGATGCCGCGCGATAATCGATAGAGCTTTGCTCGTACGCTCGCGGTCGCGGCGAATGCCATCGGGATAATAAAGATCAAATGGCGCATCGGGCGGAACATTCAAGGCTGCGCGTTCCTGCTCAACCAGATCACGATCATTCGGCGCCGCGCCGAACTCTTTCGCTCCACGCTCCGTCTCTCCGATGCCTTCCCACAGATTAGTTCCGGCGCCCAGGCCGGTCGGCACGAACGCATGAAACGCGATCACGTTTCGCACCACGACCGGCGCGATCACCAGCATGGCCGCGAGCGTTACACTGGCGCTTAAAAGAACACGCCGCCGCCAATTTGCCTGAACGAACAAAAGAAGTGCAAGCGCCCAGAAGAACACCAGCAACATTGCATTGGCTCGCAGCCAGCACGAGCCTCCAACCAACGCGCCGGCGCTTAACGCCCAGCCAACACTACGTCGCCTTGCCGCCAGCAGCAGCATCCAGGCCGCGCCGACCACAATCCAGCTCGTCGGCGCGTCGGCCAACGGACTCACGCCATAAGTCGCCAGCAGAGGCCAGAGCGCCGCAATCCATCCGGCCCACAACCCGGTGCGCCACCCAAAAGCCGTTACGCCCGCGCCGACGATCAGGAGCACTGAGAAAGCATCAAGCACCCACTGAACATTTTGGGCCGCCGCGGGAGACCTGGTCCCGGTCAAGGTGTAGATGAAGGCGATCCACAGCGGATAACCGGGCGGGTAGATCGCCGCATCCGTGTGTGAAGGATCGTCGATCCAGAAAATAGATGCGCGACCGTCAAGCCAATCCTGCGCCTGACGATCAAAGGCTCCGTAGATGCCGCTGGGAAACCAGCCCGGTTCGTTGAGATGCGCGCGCAGAAAATTCGCCGTCAGCGAACGCACCGCGAAGGCGAGCGCGACGATGAATAAAAGCGCTAGCACCCGCCTGGGGTACGGACGAGAAAGTTTTTGGAAGAGGCGCGTCAAGATTCTCTAGCTACACAAATACGCCGTAGGCGTTCAATAACTCAGCCCAGGGTAGCACCCTGGGTAAAGAGTCATCATGAAAATCCGCACCCTGAAAGGGTCGCACAAGACCGCTGCCGACGATCAATCCCAGATGTACCGCTCGTCGTACTCAAGCTTGTATCGACGCAAGAATTCACGATACTCGTCTTCGAAGGTAATTTTCCGATGGTGTTGCTCTTGTCTCAGCACGTAGCGACGGACTTGCTCAACATGAGACTGACTGACGGAGAAAGCGCCGTAGCCGTTCTGCCAATGGAATTTCTTGAATTCTTGCCCTTGCGTTTTGATCCATTTTGATGAACCGCGTTTCACCTCATAGACGACTTCCGCGATTGAGAAATTCTTCGAAAGCGCAAACAGAGCGTGAATGTGATCGGTGGCCCCGCCGACTTGCAGCGTTGGGCAATCATGGTTTCGAAGGATTGCCGCCATGTACGCATGGAGTTGCTCGCGAATGTTCTTGTCAGAAAGGAATGGATTGCGCTCTTTGGTTGAGAAGATAAGATGACTCCACATCTTGGAGAGTGATTGCGACATGGTGAGTGTTCCTCGCTTTCATTCTTATTGAACCCTTTCAGGGTAGGAACGAACGCACCATTCTAAACCCAGGGTGTTACCCTGGGCTGAGTTATTGAACGCCTTCGGCGTAGGCACGCGTCAACCCTGGGCTTAATCCGATTAGCCAAGTTGTAGTCATTTCTGTACCTTTCATTTTCGCGCGGTAATAATCACATTCCAGCCCACGCTTCGCCGCAGGCCCAGAAAGATCTTCTCTGGAATGAATCGTCCCAGAAAGAAAAGTTCGGAGCGCGTCAGTTGCTCAACCTGGATCTTCACTTCGCGAAACATCGAAAACAGCTGGCGTGCCTCGCGGCGGCTATAGACTTTCACCAGCGGGCGGCCGCCGCTTTCGTTGAACTCGACATACTTGCTCATGATGTCTTCCGGTGAATGCTTCAACAACTCGCCGTGCAGCACTCCGTGACGCAGGATGATGTCGCCCCAGAAGGCCGCCGAACCACGGTGATACAACATCACTCGCGCCTGGCCGCCCGCGCGCACAACGCGATGAACTTCGCGCACCGCGCCGGCCGTGTCGGGCGTGTGATGCAGCACGCCGTTCGAATAGACGACGTCGAAACTTTCATCGGCAAACGGCAGGTTCTCGCCGTCGGTAATCGCAAAATCGCCGCGCTCTCCATAGACTGCCAGGTGCTGTCGCGAAATCTCGATCGACCGCGGAGTGAGATCGACGCCGGTGACCTTTGCGCCGCCGCGCGCAAACTGCAAAAGGTCCGTGCCCATGCCACAGCCCACTTCCAGCAGACGCGCCCCCGCGAAATCATTGAAGCCCATCACGGCGGGCATCCACGGCGCGTACTCCGTATAGCGATGCCGTTCGACCGCGTCGAAGAATTCGCGCGTGCCGAACTCCTGCTCGCGACCGTAAACCGCGCCGCACGGGTCTTCGCCCCACTGTGCGCGGGCTCGTTGTTTTTCTTCCGAGAGTTTGTTTTCTTCGGATAGAGTTGCCATTTTCACAGGGGGAGCAAGCTGACCCACGGGTGTTAGAGTACCAACTTTAGTTGGGCTTTTGGTTCGCGATAAGAACCCAACTAAAGTTGGTACTCTAACGCCCGATATTCATCAAGGACCCGTTGGGCATTGCCTTTCCACGTGTGCCGCTCAACTGCCGCGCGACGTGCCGCCGCGCCCAGACGTTCGCGCAATTCGCGCGAGCCACTCAATTTCAGCATTGCTCCCGCCAGTTGCCGCGCATTTCCGGGCTCGACCAACAGCGCCGTTTCCTCATTCGTAAGCACTTCTCCGATCTGGCCCAGACGACTGGCAACGATCGCCTTGCCCATCGCCATGTACTCGAAGAGTTTTGTCGGCGAGCCGAAAAACTCGCTGCCGTCGGTCATCGGCACATGCGGCGACAAAAGGATGTCGCAAGCATCAAGCAGCGCCGGCACTCGCTTGTGTTCTACCTGGCCCGCAAAGATCACCCGATCGCTGCGTCCGGCTTCATGAACTATTCGCTCAACCTCGTCGCGAAGCATGCCGGCGCCAACAAACAGAAAGCGAAGACTATTTTCCTGCGGCAGCAGCCTAATCGCTTCGGCCAGAGTCAGGACTCCATGCCACGGCCCAAACGTTCCGACAAAGCCGGAGAGTGTTTCATCATCAGCGACACCCAGCTCACGTCGCATCGCGGCGCCGCCAACACCGGGGCGAAACTCCTCGACATCGACTCCATTTGGATTTACCACAATCTTTTCGGACCGCACGCCTGCTTTAACAAGATTATTTCTTTCGACTTCCGCGACGACGAAGACGCGCGTCGCCGCCGCGAGATTGAGCCGCTCGCATCGCTCGAGCAACTCACCCAAACTCAGGCGACCCCAATGCTTCGCCATCCAGACTTCCGATCCGTTGTATTCCAGAAACAGCGGCCGGCGCGTACGCAAGGCGGCCTCGACACCCGTCCAATTGAAGCGGCTGTAGCGTTGATAAATAAAGTCGGGCTGCCCGTTTTCAAGCTGAGCGCAGGCTCGATCCGTAAAGAGCATGCCATTGCGCAAATCGAAAGCCGCGCGCGTCAAGCCCAGCGGATCAGGCTCAATTAGCTGCATCGATACCTTCGCTTCATCGACGCCGGCGAGACGATCATTGCTGATTACTGAGACCTGAGCGCCCAACTCAGCCGCGGCATTTATGAACCCGGAAGTGTGCGTGGTCGCGCCGCCGGACTGCGTACCGGCCGCGGGAGTAGTTCGCAGATAGGTCAGGCGCGGCGGAACATCCGAATCCAATTCTAAAGCCGCTGCAGTTCCGCTTTGCTCAAGCGCGCGTTCTAATCGTGTCAGCTCGCGACGCGCGCGCCTCACAGTCTTCCGGCTCACCCAGGCTTCCTGTGCGAACCGAAAAGGCGCGCGCAGCAACACGCGGCCTCTGATCTCTTCTCGGCTGGCGCCGTGCGCGTCAAATAACAATACGCGACGGGCTCCTCCTAACGAGCCGAACAAAAGCAGCGCATTTTGTCCCTGCTGCCAAGCAAGTCGCTCAGTCGAAACCGCAAACACGTCCGGGCTCAGAGTTCGCAGCATTCGGATGCGTGCAACCGGAGGGTTTGATTCCAGATCGTCCCGTGGAACGTTCTCAATGCCGGCGTCGGGATAGCGTCGCTGCAACCAGTCGCGCGCTCGCTCCGGATCGCCGCTCAGGACAAGCAAGGCTATTTTCATGCACAGTCACTCGTGAACTTATTCGGGTGATGCGGCGAAACGCATCTTCACTAACAGGTCGCGCAGTTCTTGTCGCCGCAACAAAAATATTTCGACTGGACGTCGCCCGGTCTTCAGGCAAAAGTAGACGGCCACAAAAACGAATATTAACGCATAGCTCAGCGTGGAAGTCAGCGCCGCGCCGCGCGCGCCAAGTGACGGAACCAGCGCGAAATTCAGTCCCAGACTAACTGCGACCGTTGCCAGCCAGAAAACGGGGATGGCCATTGGTATTCCGGTGCCCATGAAATGCTGGACCAGCACAGACTCGATCGAGACCAGGTAGACGCCGGGCAGGAGGATCAGCAGTTGCACGGTCGCGTCGGCGAAGCGCGCGCCATAAATCACGGGCAGCACGAAAGACGACATGGCGGCCGCGAGACATATTATCAACATCCCGAACGAAGCGTGTCGCGTCACCTGAATCGCGAACTCGCCGGTCGAATCCCGGGACGAAGCTACCCGCGGAAAGAGCAGTGTCGCGATCACGGCAGGCAACATTAAGAGTAGACTTGCGAACTGTGAAGCGACGGCGTACACGCCGGCTTCAGCCGCACCACGAAAGTGATTCACGATCAGCAGATCGAAACGAAAAATCAGGATCGCGGCCATCACCGGAATCGAAAACTTCAGGCCGTACTTAATCGTGCTCAGAAACAGCGTCGCATTTGGTCCGAATGTGTCCGCGTCGCGCTGCCGGCTTAGGAGTCTCGCAATCATCCAGATCATCCAAACGGCCAGCACAATTGTCGCGGACGTATTGAATGTGACCAGGGCAGACAGCTTTGAATGCAAGACGACCAGCACCATGATCGCGTTCAAGAGCATAAGGGCCGGCGACATCGAGTCCAGTAAGTTCATCTGGCCGATTCGATCCATCGCCAAAAGAGCGTTGAGCCCGAGTATCGTGAGCATCTGAAATGGAATTGAGATGGCGGCGATGACGACGAGACTTGGGGAGACTTTGCCAAACAACGCTGGACTGATCCACGCTGCTGCGATGACCGTGAGAGCGAGCAAGCTACCGCTGGCGAAGGCGAAAACCAACGCGTTCGCCCAGACCGGTCCGAGTCGCTTTCGATCCTGCGCGATGAAATAAGTATTAGCTGAAGTAAGGCCGAGACTGCCGATCGACAGGGCAAGCACAACCGTGGTGTTCAGCACCGCCAACGCTCCGAGGCCTTCCGGCCCCAGCCAGCGGCCCACGATGACGCTCGCGCCAACGGCGCCGACCAGCATCGCCAGACGGGTCGCAAAGGTCAGCGCCACGCCGGAAGCGAAGCCGCCATAGGCCGTAGCCTCTGACGACTCGCCGGCGCTTTCCGGGTTCACGGTGACTTGATTACTCATGCATTCAGTTTCCGGACTCCCTTCTCCCAACGGGAGAAGGCTGTTACATCAAGCAATCCAGCGGTCATACCAAACGCTCAGGTTCAGCAAGCACCAGAGGTTTGCGCTCCAGTCGCGCTGTTCGCGCTGATGTTCATCGGCCAGGCGCTGGATGAATCCGTAATCAAAGAAATTGCGCTTGCGGATCGATGAATTCATCAACTGCTGAATTAAGCTGTCGCCCTCTGGACCACGAAACCATTCGCGCGTGGGCGCGCCAAATCCGCGCTTCGGCTGGTACAAGACGTCCTTTGGCAGCACAGACTCGAGCGCGCGCTTCAAGATATGCTTGCCCGTGGCGCCTTTCACTTTCAGATTGCGCGGCAGGCTCGACGCATATTCGATCAGGTGATGATCCAGAAACGGCACGCGCGCCTCGACTGAAGTAGCCATGGTGATCTTGTCCACGCGCATGAGCAACAACTCCGGGAGACGAAGCTTCAGCTCCAGGTAAGTCATGCGCGCGGCATAGTCGGCGCCGGGTCGTGCCCGGGCGATGGAGTCCTCATACTGCCGCATCACGTCATACGTGGACAGGCCGTTGCAACGCAAGCGCATTGCCGGAGAAAGAACCTTGGGTTTCATCGTCTCATCAAAGATCATAAGACTACCCTGAAACAACGATTCATTTGCACCCAGCCGCCTGACTAACTCGCCGGCCATGCGCTTCTTCAGGACTTTCTTAACGAGGGGTTTTGCCAAGGCAGAGGCCGCGCGGCGAGCAGACAACGGTGCCCGCTCAGCATGACGCCAGAACCGCTCTTCAATTTTCAAATAGGTTCTGAACCAATCATAGCCGCCAAAAATTTCGTCGGAGCCTTCGCCGACCTGCACCACGATTGTGCCCGTGTCGCGCGCCATTTTCGAAACATAGTAGAGCGGCACACACACCGGATCGGCAATCGGCTCGTCCTGGTGAAAGACCAGATCGGGAAGAAACTTCAGCATCTCGGCGCGGCCGATCATTACTTCGTGATGGTTAGTGCCGAAGCGCTTCGAGATCGCGCGCGCTGACTCCAGTTCGTTCAGCTCTTCAGTATCGTGAAAGCCGACGGTGAAAGTTCTGACGGGCTGCGTCATCAGTTCGGACATCAAGGCCACGTTCGCGGACGAATCGACGCCGCCGGAAAGAAAAACACCGAACGGTACGTCGGCCATCATGCGCTTCTTGATTGAGGCGCGCAGCAACTCCAGAATATTCTGCTGATGCTCTGCTTCGCTGCGCACGAGCGGCGACACGGGCGGCAGCGCGTCCCAATATTGGGTCATGCACGCTGTTCCATCACGATCAATTACCAGCATGTGTCCGGCGGGAAGTTTTTGAACTCCGCGAAAGAGAGTTTGCGGCGCCGGCGTCGTTATGAAAGTCAGATAGTGATACAGCGCCTCCTCATGTACTTCCGGCGTGACCGCCGGATGTTCGAGGATGGCCTTGATTTCGGAAGCAAAGATGAACCGCCCATTCTGTTGATAGAAATAAAGCGGCTTGACGCCCGCGCGATCGCGCGCCAGCACAAGCTGTTCCCGATCAGCGTCCCAGAGGGCAATCGCGTAATCACCTTCCAGGTCGTGAACGAAATCGAGCCCGCGCTCTTCATAGAGATGCAGGATCGTTTCCGAATCCGTCCGCGACTTGTAAACGTGACCGCGCTGCTCCAGACCTTCGCGCAACGAAGCGTGGTTGTAAATCTCGCCGTTGAAGACCAGCCAGACACGATCGGTGCAACCGTGCATCGGCTGGTGACCGGCTTCCGACAAATCGATAATCGACAGCCGGCGAAAACCAAAGCCACCGCGCCCTTCATCAAAGACAAGCGCGCCCGCGTCGTCCGGGCCGCGGTGCGTCATCACGTCGCGCATGCGCTCGATCAGCGCGCGCTCGACATTCCCTTGCGCCGCTCCGTATTCCCAGACTCCGCAGATGCCGCACATGTTTTTAGGTTCAGATCGTGTCAGAACCCGGAGCAGTAGCGACGGGATCGTTCACTCAAGTCGAATCTATGACCCGGTCGCTACCCCGACGCGTCGGGGTTCTGACACGACGCTCAGTCGCTCGCTCTCGTTCTCGTTCGCGCCAATTGGCAACAACACGAATCGCACTGATAGTGGCATGGCGCATTCCACCGTCCAGCAAGCAGAAACGGAAGGCTTCTGTGACCCGTAGTCGATCGACGAAAAGCGATTCTCGAACGCCGGCTTTCCGTTCAAGCCATCCGCTCTAATCAGCAATCGCGCGCCGTTCATCTTATCGTACACCTCAACAATTCTGTCCGCACGCACTCTGGTTTCCAACCCGGGCGCGATGTGAAAGCGAAAACTAAAGCTGTGCGTGCCGGCGCCAGTCAGCTCATCTTGAATCATCCAGCAGCGCTCCTTCTTGTGGAACTCGATCGTGCGGCGATGTGTCACGGGTTCCGGCAAGCGTGTGTACCCGCGATGCTCGGCAATCACAATGTCGTCGTCTGGTTCGGTCTTCCAATTGAGCACGCGCGGGTGCGCTTCGTCGCCGATCACAAAAGGCGTCTGCTGGCCGGTCGTGTTCTGCTCAACGCCATCGACCTCGACTGTCGAATGATAGGCCGTCGAACGAAACAGATGCCGCGCTTTCAGATCAGCCGTGTAGACGTATGTCCCCGGATCGACGATGAACGCGGTTCCGCAAGCGGAGACTTCGAGCGAGAGCGCATCGTTGTGTCCGTGGGAGCCGCGACCATGGACTCCGTTGCCGCTCGCGTTGAAGAGCAGATAGAGATCGTTTTTGCGAAGCACGTAAGTTCCGGCATCGGGAAACGCTTGCGACTGCGCCGGGTCACCGCCCGGTAGAGCCACATAATCACGCACGCCTTGCTCTCCCAGGATCCAAAGCAATTCTTCGGGTGCTCTTGAGCCCGCAATTTTGAAATGCGGTTCCTGAAACACTGCCGCACCCAGCGCCAGCACGGGCGCGTGATCGTCGCCGGTCCGCCGGACGATCGGTAACAACTGGCCGCTGTCCGTATCGCCAATCAGTGGTGCCCGCCCGTCCGGACGCAAATACGCGCGGACGTAATCAACCATTGCACGGAGCTTCTTCCAGTAACGATCAGCGATATCGATGCCATTCAGGTGACAGAGCACGAACGAATACAGGAACAATTCCAGCTTCAAACGATGATAACCGGTTGAAGCTTCATAGTCCGCGCCATCGACGAGAACCTGCTTATCCATTTCAGAAAGCAGCTCGCGCAAACCGAATTCGCGCCACTCCTTTGCGTCTTCCAACTCCGGCAACATCACTCCGAGCCACAGCAGCCCGGTCACGTCGGAAAGATAATGATTGCTGGTGGCGATGTGCGAAAACTCGAGGTTGCGCCGAATGTGCGCGCCGTGCTGGTCAAACGTCGTTAGAAGTTCGACCAGCATTTGTTCATTCATTTGCGGCGAGCGCAGAAACAACACGCCGGCGGCAAGCAGATTCATCGCGCGCAGCGCCACTTCCATTGCACAATTCCAGTTCACGCCGCGCCCAACCGGATTCTGCGCGCGCCAACTCGCAAGCTGATGAAAAAACTCCGCGCTGAATCTTGTGTCGCCAGTGATCGCGTACGCGCGCCCCAGGGTGATGAAATGCCCAAACCGGTTCAACTCCCAAACCACGCGCGCATCGGAACCATCGCTGCGAATCAGACTAATGTCCGCGTGATAAGAGAGCGGCCAGTCAAAGCCCGACAGCGGATCGAGATTCCAATCAATCTCTCCAGCGCCAAAACACTTTTCACCAAAACCAAGCAAAGGCCAGCAATGGTCGTCGCTGATCCTGTTGGCCTGTGCCAGAAGCTGTGAGGTCTCGTTCGGGAATAGAGACGCTTGTAGTTCCGCGCTCTCAGATGCTGAGGCAAAGCCGGGAAAAAATTCCGGAGTCGCGCGAGACTGAAAATGCGCGAGCAATTCTGTGGCCGTCATCTGCGCGAATGATCCGCATAGCCGTGCTGGACGCGCGAGTTGGGCCAGTTGCTCGCGCTCGCGCCGGCGCGTGCGCAAAACGCGGACACGCCTGACGGCTTCCAGCACGAAAGTGCGAAGCGTGATGTCACCGCGCACCGTGTGTTTTATCTTGACGACTATGCTCATGACTCCGAAAGAGTGAGGGTAAAGGGGAAGAGGGGAAAGGGCAAATAGAGGGACGATTCATTTTCCATCTTCCATTTTCCATTTTCCATTTATCATTTTTGACGTCGGAAACGCTTATGCTTGCGCCCCAAATGGCCAATGAAAGATGTCAAATGGCAAATGGAAAATGATTCCGATTCCCCTGTGCCCCTAACCCTCTTTTTCCAGCAGAGCATCGAGGATCCTATTCGCCGTGTGTCCGTCCCACAGCGGCGGAATGCGTAATGAAGATTTGTCAGGCGGATTTTCGAGGGCATGAAGTGCGGCTGCGACGATCTTCAACGGGTCAGTGCCCGCGATCGTGTTCGTTCCCATCTCGACGGTGATCGGCCGCTCGGTATTCTCACGCAGAGTGATGCACGGAATCCCGAGCACTGTGGTTTCTTCCTGAATCCCGCCGGAGTCAGTGAACACCAAACGCGCGCCGCTGAGCAGTTGCAGAAAGTCGAGATAACCAACTGGATCAATCGCCAGCAGGCCGTTGGGTCTTTCGATTCTTTCGGTCAAGCCAAGCTCAGCGATCATCTTTCGCGTGCGCGGATGCGCGGGAAAAATGATTGGCAAGCGCGTCGCTACTTTTTCCAACGCGTCGAGGATGCGAGAGAAAGATGCTACCTCGTCAACGTTCGATGGGCGATGAAGCGTCAGCACCGCATAGTCTTTGTCTTGCAGACCGAGGTCCGCCCGCGCGCTGGATTGTTTAGCGCGTTCCAGATTGCCGAGCAGCGAATCGATCATGATGTTGCCGACCATGCGAATACGCTCTGGCGGAATGCCTTCGGCCAGCAAATTTTGATCGGCGTCACACGACGGCGTGAACAGAAGATCCGCGATTTGATCGGTGAGCACGCGATTGATCTCTTCGGGCATGGTTCGATCGCGGCTGCGCAGGCCCGCTTCGACGTGCGCGACTTTGACGTCCAGCTTGGCACAGACCAGCGCGCACGCCATGGTTGAATTCACATCGCCAACGACCACAACCCAATCCGGCTTTTCACTGATCACCACCGGTTCGAAGGCTTGTATGACCCCAGCCGTCTGTAGCGCGTGACTGGCCGAGCCGACCCCTAGATCAATGTCCGGCTCCGGCATTTCCAGATCGCGAAAGAACGCCTGCGACATGCTGGCGTCGTAATGTTGTCCGGTATGAACGAGGATGGAATGAAAGTCAGCGCGGCGCCGATTCATCGCCGCCACCAGCGGCGCTATCTTCATAAAGTTGGGCCGCGCGCCGGCGACGTTGATGATTTTAAGCATGGATAAGTGTCGATAAACTGAACTCAGGCGTAGGCTTTGCTGCGATGTCTAACTGCGACGATTTCCACAAGACGAGTGCTGTCGTCGATCGTATAAAGGATTCGATAATCACCAACGCGGATCCGCCATCGATTCCGTGCGCCGACAAGCTTGCGGCAGCCGGGCGGGCGTGGGTCATTGGTCAACGATCTGAAGGCGTGGATTGCGCGTACTCGAATCACACCATCCAGCAACTTGACTTCTTTCTTCGCAGAACGCGCAAGCTTGACCTCGTAGACGACGCTACTCATTCAAGAGACCTTCAGCGCGCAATTCGACCTCAAAGTCCCCGAGCGAAGTCGTGGGTTCGCCCGCGCGCTCGTCGGCGATAGCGTTGTCGTAGATGTCTTCCCACAGTTCGCCCCATTCCTTTAGATCCAACAGGACTGCGGTCTTGTGACCTTCTGAATCCGTTACGAATTGAACGCCTCTAACTGCCATTTCTGTTCTCCTGTCTCACAAGCGAATTATCCGCGCCCGGCTCCCGCGCCGCAGGTCTCCATTCAGCGCGTTGCGTGTGTCCACGATCAAACAAGCCAGCTCCGTGACCCGGGCGTAATCAATCTGGGTGTGATCCGTGACGATCACGATGCAGTCGGCCGCGTGGATTTCTTCCTCACTGAGTTCGACGGAAGAGAGCGGCCCGCCGCCGCCTTCAATGTGCGCATCGTCAAAGCGCACTTCACGCACAAACGGATCGTGATAACGCACGTCACAGCCTTTGGTTCGCAGTCGATCGATGATCGACAGCGCCGGACTCTCGCGGACGTCGTCGATGTCGCGCTTGTAAGCCACGCCCAGCAGCAGAATGCGCGCGCCCTTCATCGACTTGCGATCGTCGTTCAATCCGTCCGACACGAGCTGGACCACGTGCTCAGGCATGCGCGAATTCACTTCCTCAGCCAGACTGATGAAGCGCGAATCGAACCCGTGCTGCCGCGCTTTCCACGAAAGATAATGTGGATCGAGCGGGATGCAATGACCGCCGATGCCCGGGCCGGGATAAAACGGCATGAAGCCGAACGGCTTGGTTGCCGCCGCGCCGATCACCTCCCAGGTGTCGATGCCGAGCGCATAGCAGAGCCGCGCCATCTCGTTCGCCATGCCGATGTTCACCGCGCGAAAAGTATTTTCCAAAAGCTTTGCCGCTTCCGCGACGCGCGCCGAACTGACCGCATGGACCTCGTTCACGATCTGTGAATAGAGACAGACGGCTGCTTCGGTTGAATCTGCCGTAACCCCGCCGACGACCTTCGGAATGTTGTGAGTTTGAAAATGAGGATTGCCAGGATCGACGCGTTCGGGCGAGAAAGCTAGCAGGAAATCCTCGTCCAATTTCAATCCGGTCTCTTGGAGCATCGGCAACAAGACTTCGTTAGTCGTGCCAGGATAAGTCGTCGATTCGAGGATCACGAGCTGCCCGCGGCGCAGACGCTTCCTGGTCTGTTCGGCAGCCGCAAGAATGAACGAGACGTCTGGCTCTTTGGTTTTCCGCAGCGGCGTGGGCACACAGATAATGATCGCGTCGCACTCTTTCAGATGATCGAAGTCAGTCGTCGCCCGCAGTCGGCCCGCGTCAACTAACTCTTTCACCAGCGACGATGCGACGTCGCCGATGTAAGACTGGCCGGCGTTGATCTGCGAAGCCTTTCTTTCGTCAACTTCGAACCCGATAGTGTTGCATCCTTTGCCGGCAAACTCAGTCAGGAGCGGCAGACCAACGTAGCCGAGCCCAATCACGCCGACGCGGGCGCGCTTGTCCTTAATCAGATTGATGATTTCGTTTTTGATCATGAAATGGTTCTTCGGTCAGTGGCTGACAAATCATAGGGCAGTAGCCCGCGCGTCAGCAAGGGCGTGGTACTTGTGGAGTGCGCTCTTGATCTCGTCTCATTCACACACGGCTTCAGCCGGGTGGCCGGGGCAAGCCTCAAGAATTGCAGTTAACCGTTTCAACGGTTTCCTTGCGTCAAAGCCGCTTCAGTATCAAGATTACCCGATAAACAACTGGCAACTAAAGAGGAGATGCTCCCTCAATGTCAACTCACTCTTACTCGCGCTGCTGGCTTCACCTGATTTGGGAAACACTTCGCCGCGAGCCAATGCTGGACAGGCGTGCGGCGGCGAGAGCTTCGATAAATCTCTCGGAATACTCGATTGAGAAAGGCATCTACATGAAGATCAACTATTTCAACGCTGAGCACACTCACGCGCTGATTGATCTTCCTACGAATCTCACGATCGAACAGGTCATTCAACTTCTTAAGGGTAGTTCGTCACATTGGATCAATCAGAACCATCTGGTGAAAGGCAGATTCGCTTGGGGCCGGGGATACGGAGCTTTTTCGGTCTCGCACTCCGATGTAAGTCGAGTTGCAAACTACATCGCGCGGCAGGAAGAGCATCACCGAAAGAAAAGTTTTGCGGAAGAGTATGAACTCTTTGTCGAGCGCTACGGCTTGGAATGGCGCGACGACGAAAACCGTTGAAACGGCTTTGAGAATCTCCAAAGGGGCGCGCGTCCACCCGGTTGAAACCGGGTGAGAATGAGAACGTCACCGGATGCCAGCGTTATCATGACACCACAACAGATCATCTTGGTGACCTGCCTGTATTTCGTCGCCCTGCTCATTGTCATTTACTTCACTCGGGCAACTTCGCGACGCATCATCGCGGCCTTGGCAGGCGGAGCAGTCGTCGGGCTTTTTGGGATTGGAGCGATCGTCGTCGGCAATACGCTCGGGTTGTGGCGGGTGCCGATCTCATGGACACCGCTGTTCCTGACGCTGTTCTACCTCGGGCTCTCCATCTCGGTTACGCCAATCTACCTCGTTACCTGGCGGGTCGTCCGTCGGTTTGGATGGCGTGGTCTGGCGGTGTGCCTTGGCGCTGTGGCGATCATCGGCCCGCCGCGTGATTACCTTTATGCTTTGAAGTTCCCGTCGTGGATGGTTTTCGCGCCGGGCATAGCACCCATCATCGCAGACGCCGTGGCCTATATCGGTATCGTAGCCATCGGGCACGCCGTGATGCACCTCGTCGCCGGCCCCGCACGCGAGGATCGATTGCGCAACAAATCGTCCAAAACGGGGCACTAGCCCGACCGCCAGGGAGGGCTCAGTTCCCGGTCGCGGCTTTGCCGCCTCATCTCATTCACACCCGGCTTCAGCCGGGTGGCCAGGGCAGGTCCCAACAATTTCTTTTAACCGTTTCAACGGTTTCCTTGCGTCAAGCGCTACTTCAGTATCAGGATCACCCTGGTTTGCAGTAGCAACCAAATAAGAAACTGGAAGGTCTCACACTCCGATGTAAGTAGAGTTGCAAGCTACATCGCTCGCCAGGAAGAGCATCACCGGAAGAAAAGTTTCACGGAAGAATATGAGCTCTTTGTCGAGCGGTACGGCTTGGAATGGCGCGCCGAGGAAAACCGTTGAAACGGTTTGGAGGATTTCAAAGGGGCGCCTGTCCACCCGGTTGAAACCGGGTGTGAATGAGAGTAAGACGGTCGGGCTAGTGCCCCGTGGCGAATCTTGATCACACGCTCGAAAGGCGTATTATGCCAAGCGCCCTATCGTCTGCGTTGGGCGCTCAGTTCATTCGCATAACCAGCCATGAAGGAGACATCACAATGCCACCACCTCTAATCATCGACACCGGAAACACGGCTTTCATGCTGCTCTGCTCCAGCCTGGTCATGCTGATGACGCCGGGCCTCGCCTTTTTTTACGGCGGGCTCGTCGGGCGCAAGAACGTGCTGGCCATAATGATCCAGAGCTTCGTGTCCATGGGTTGGACCACGGTGCTGTGGTGGGCGTTTGGTTTCTCGCTCAGCTTCAGCGGCGATCTAAAAAGCGGTACGGATTTCTTCGGCATCCTCGGTAACTTCCAGTGGGCCTTTCTCCGCGGGATCAGTTTGGACACGCCGTCTCTGATCAATCCGTCGATCCCAATGATTGTTTTCTGTGCCTACCAGATGATGTTTGCGATCATCACGCCGGCGCTGATCACCGGCGCGTTTGCGAATCGTGTGACCTTCAAAGCGTACATGCTCTTTCTCACCGGCTGGCTCACGCTGGTCTACTTCCCTTTTGTGCACATGGTTTGGGGCGGCGGAATCATGGCGAGTTGGGGCGTGCTGGATTTCGCCGGCGGCATTGTCGTGCACAACATCGCGGGAATCGCCGCGCTCGCTTCGGTCTTGTACGTCGGGAGGCGCAAGGTTGCTGACCATGGCCCGCACTCGATCCCGCTGGTTGCTTTGGGAACAGGGATGCTCTGGTTTGGCTGGTATGGCTTTAACGCGGGCAGCGAGTTCCGCGTCGATTCAGTTACGGCGGTCGCTTTTCTGAATACCGATCTCGCCGCCAGCTTCGCCGCGATCGCATGGCTCTGCATGGACTGGATGACTACGAAGAAGCCGAAGTTTCTTGGTCTGCTAACCGGAGCGGTAGCGGGTCTGGCCACGATCACGCCGGCGGCGGGTTATGTCTCTCCGGCAACGGCTTGTCTCATCGGGGTGATCGCCGGCGTCGTCTGCTTTTACGCGGTGGCGCTGAAGAACAAACTCAAATGGGACGACGCGCTGGATGTCTGGGGCGTGCACGGCGTTGGTGGTTTCATCGGCATCGTGCTTTGCGGCATCTTCGCTACCACGCTATTCAATCCACTCGGCGTGGATGGTTTGCTGCGCGGCAACAAGCATTTCTTTCTGGTCCAACTGGGCGCGGTATGCCTCTCCTCGATCTGGGCGTTCGTCTTTACTTACGTGATGCTTTGGATCATCGATCGCATCACCAAAGTGAAAGTCGACGAAGCCGGTGAGACTGAAGGACTCGATCTGGCGATCCACGGCGAAGCGGCTTACCTTGAAGGGATTTGAAGACAGCGCGAATCGCGTTCGCAAGACTGGCCTGCTGGCAACGGTCGGGTTGCTGCTGCTTGTGCTGACCTCGACCTCTCATGCAGGCACCCTTACCGACGCGGATTTCACCAGGCACGTCGAGCAGCTCAAGAAGAAGCTCCCTTCAAAGGAATTTTCGATTGTCGTCGCGCGACCGTTCGTCGTGATCGGGGACGAACCCGAAGCAGCCGTGAAGGAACACGCCGAGCGAACCGTCAAATGGGCCGTCGATAAGCTGAAGCAGGATTTCTTCAGCAAAGACCCAAACGAGATCCTCGACATCTGGCTGTTTCGGGACTCGGCCTCTTACCAGAAAAATGCGTTGCTGCTATTTGGCGAGAAGCCCGGCACGCCGTATGGATACTATTCGAGCGCGCACAAGGCACTGATCATGAACATTGAAACCGGCGGCGGTACTCTGGTTCATGAGATTGTTCATCCCTTCATTGAGGCTAACTTTCCCGCCTGCCCGCCGTGGTTCAACGAAGGCCTGGGTTCACTGTACGAACAATCCGGCGAAGTCGACGGCCATATTCACGGGTTTACGAATTGGCGTCTGCCGGGATTACAACAGGCGATCAAATCCGGCACAGTGCCATCGTTTCGGAGTCTCACGTCGCTGGACACTCGGAGTTTCTACAATGATGACAGAGGCACCAACTACGCCCAGTCACGCTATCTCTGCTATTACCTGCAACAGAAAGGTCTGCTGATAAAGTTCTATCGCGAATTTCACCTCCATCAGAGAACAGACCCAACCGGATACCAGACTCTTAGGAAAATCCTGGGCGAACCTGACATGCAAAGATTCAAAACGAAGTGGCAACAGTACGTCCTGGGTTTGCCGCGGTAGTGTTGAGTTCAGAGTTCAACCTTTAGGTTGCTGATTCCGGCGCAAGCTAAAGCTTGAACTCTAAACCAACCAGCAGCACATATGACGTCGCCGTAATCGGCGCCGGAGTGTTTGGCGCGTGGACTGCTTATCAGCTTCAGCGATCGGGAAAGCGTGTGGTCCTGATCGACGCTTACGGCCCGGGCAACAGCCGTTCAAGTTCCGGCGACGAATCGCGCATCATCCGGATGGGCTATGGCGCGGATGAGATCTATACGCGTTCGGCGCAACGCTCCCTGCGGCTCTGGCGGGAATTATTTGCGCGCGTTGACCAGCCGCTATTTCATCAGACCGGAGTTTTGTGGTTGGCCCACGAAGACGATCCCTATGCGGTTAAGACAGCCGAGACACTTGAGAAGGTCGGGATTCCCCTTGAGAAGTTAACGACTGCGGAAGTCGGCCAGCGTTACCCGCAGATCGGACTGGAGCGGATTTCCTGGGCGATGCTCGAACCGAACAGCGGAGTGCTGATGGCGCGTCGGGCGGTGCAGGCAGTTACTTTCGCGGCAATTAAGACCGGCGTCGAGTATTTGCAGGAGGCGGTAATGCCGGTTGATAGTGGCACGGGCGTCCCGCCCGTGGATCACGCGCAGGATGCGCGTGCCACAAAGCTAAATCATGTTACAACCAAAAGCGGCCAACGCATCTCAGCCGGAAACTATGTCTTCGCTTGCGGCCCCTGGCTGCCAAAGATCTTTCCCGGCTTGTTAGCTGATCGAATTCATCCGACGCGCCAGGAAGTTTTCTATTTCGGAACTCCGTCAGGCGATCGAAGTTTTACGGCACCGGCGCTGCCCACCTGGATCGACTTCAAAGGCGAGGCTTATTGCTTGCCGGACACGGAAGGGCGCGGCATAAAGATCGCAGTCGATCGTCACGGAATCAAATTTGATCCTGACAGCGGCGATCGAGTTGTGACCAGCGAGGGACTCGCCGAGGTGCGTGAATGTCTCGCCCGGCGTCTGCCCGCGTTGAAAGATGCGCCGGTCACAGAGGCGCGCGTCTGCCAGTACGAGAACACTTCGAACGGCGACTTCCTCATCGATCTTCATCCGGAGTTTGATAATGTTTGGCTGGTTGGCGGCGGCTCGGGCCACGGCTTCAAACATGGGCCCGTAGTGGGTGAGTACGTTGCCGCCAGAATCGAAGGTAGTGACGAACACGTCGAACCGCGCTTTAGTCTGGCTAGTAAGGCGAGTGAGCAGAAGCGCGTGGTTTACTAAGTTCGGAGTACCGACTTCAGTCGGCCTCTTTCAAAACAGAACCGACTAAAGTCGGAACTCCAAACGCACCCAGCTTAGCTCGCTGCGGCCGCCACAACTTCGGCTGACTCAGCCAGGCGCTTACAAATTACCAGCGTGATGTCGTCGGCGGCGGGCGTGCCCTGACAGAATTTTGTGAGCGCGGATTCGATGCGGTCGCGGATCCCGGCAGCCGAGGCGTCGAGATTGCGCGCCACCACTTCATAAAGGCGGGTTGGGCCAAACTCTTCGCCCTTCGCATTCACGGCCTCCGAAACGCCATCGGAGTAAATCACCAGAACGTCGCCGGGATGCAGACGTGTCTTGCCTTCGCGAAAGTCCGCGTTCGCCATGATGCCCAGCGGCAGACCGCCGGCGGCGAGCTGTTCCATCGTGCCGCCCGCATGAACGATCAGCGGCGGGTTGTGACCGGCGTTTAGAAAAGCCAGCGATCCGTCTTTCGGATCGAGTTCCGCGTAGAAGAGCGTGACGAAGCGATTCGCGGGAGTGCTATCAACCAGATAGCGATTGACCGCCCCAATCATTTTCGCCAGCGAGTCGTGCATGTCAGAGTGCGCGTGCACCGCCGCGTGCAGTGAAGACATCAGCAAAGCCGCCGCCGGCCCCTTGCCGGAAACGTCGCCGAGCGCCACAATCAACCGGCCATCTTCGCGCTGAATGAAGTCGTAATAGTCGCCGCCGATTTCGTAGCAGGGAAAGCTGATTCCCTGTAACTCGTAACCTGCGACTATCGGCGCCGACGCCGGCTGAAATCTCTGCTGAATCTCGCTGGCGACTTGCAGCTCGCGTTCGAGGCGCACGCGCTCCATCTGCTGTTCCATCAGGCGCGCGTTCTGGACGCGAATCGCCGCCACCGACGCCAGCGTTGTCAGGACTTTCAAATGATCTTCGGTAAAGCGGCCTTCGGCCAGAGGCGAGTCGGCATAGACGATCCCGAAAACTTTCTCGCCCACGCCCAACGGCACCGCCAGCACTGAGCGCACGCCCTGCAGCATCACGGTGCCGCCCATGAAGCGCGGATCGGCCTGGGCATCGGAAGTCAGCACGGATTTCCCGTTAGTCACAACTTCGTCGATCACCGAGCGGCTAATGCGAATCTCGCCCACTTCGCCGGCACGATCTCGCAGACGGGCCACGGCGACTTTCAAGTCCGGATTCTTCTCGTCGCGCATCATGATCATCGAGCGATCCGCCGGCACAGCCTGGAACACCATGGAAACAATCTGATCAAGCGTTTCGTTGAGTGTAGCCGTGTCGAGCAGCGCGACGCTGATCCTGCTAATCAGGGCGAGCAAGTCGCTCCGCTGGGCAACCCGGGACGTTTCGTCAGATTGCGTGCGTGCGTCTTCGATGGCTTCGAGCAAACCCGACGTCGTGCGACCGGTCGAAGCCAAAGAGATCGTCGCCTCAGGCACGGACGACGAGTTATCGGTAATCATCGTCGCGCCGCTGCTGAGCGGGAACTGCGCGTCGTTAAAAAAGATTTCCGTCTCGCCGATCTGTATGCGGCCGCCGCGAGTCAGATGGATCGGGGCTTCGACGACCGAGCCGTTGTAGAGCGTGCCGTTCGCCGATCCCAGGTCCTGCAAAACATATTCGTCGCCTTCGTGACGCACTTCGGCATGGACGCGCGACGCGAACGGGTCGGGAATGCACAAATCGTTTCGCGCCGAACGCCCGATCGTGATCCGCAAGCGGCTGATCGAAAAATGCTCGGCAGTCCGATCAGGATATTTGACGATTAACTCAGCCATATTAAGTAAGTTTAGAGTTCAAGCTTCAGCTTGCAGCAACCTAAAGGTTGAACTCTGAACTCAAGCGCCTTGAATTCGCGGTTTGCGTGCTGGCGCCGGCGCCGGCGATCCCGGCTCGCGCACGACGATCGTCCCGGCAATTAGATCATGCAGCGCGCGCCGGCCGCTCACCGTGACGATTAGAAATCCGAGACCAAAGGGCAAGAGCGAAATTGGATAGCCGACAAAGTGACGCAGCAGCGCCCGGCCAATTCCCGGGAGCCGTCCATCGGGACGTTCGATGCGCAAACCGGTCGTCCACTTTCCCACCGTTTTACCGGTTAGTCCAGCAAATATGCCCAAGTCCAGAATCGCCACGACCAACGTCATGAGGATTCCGAACTTTTCCGCCGTGCCACCGGCCATGCGCGCGCCGCCACCCATCAAACGTGCGACCATGATGCTGAACGTAAGAATCAGGGCCAGCAAAATGTAGTCGATCAACAGCGCGCCACAGCGCAGCGCGAAGGGCGCGCGGTAGCGCACCCGGGCATGCGACTCAGGGCGCGTGGCCGGGTTGGCGCGGGGCGGCTTTGCAGTCTTCTCTCCTGGGATCATCGGGGGCTTTCCATTTTGGCTTTTTTTTTGCTTTGCGATTTGCGATTGGCACTCATCCGGCTCGGCCATGATTCCCGGCAGAAGGCGCAAGTCCAAAATCTAAAATCTAAAATCTAAAATGCGACTATCATCCTATCAGAAAATGCATGGTTGTCTCTCCCACGCGGATGCGATCGCCGCTGTCGAGCACGCGCGGCTGGCGCGGCTCCAATCGAATCAAGTCATTGACGACTGTGCCGTTCACGGAACCCAAGTCTTCGACCATGAACGATTCTCCTTCGCGCCAGATCCGCGCATGACGGCGCGAGACTTTAGTTTCCGGATCAAAGCGTGAAAGATCGATTTCGGGGAAAATATTCGACAGCGGATCCGTGCGTCCGACCAGGTTGCTGTCTTTCTGCAAAAGGAACGACGCGTCCAGCTCAGTCGTGCCGGCCACGATAAGTTTGGCAGTCGCGCGCGCCGCGCTGATCGCGGCGCTGGAATCGCCGGTGCCCATCGGCTGGCGCGAGCCGCAATGCGCGCAAAAGATGTCGTCGGCGGCAATCCGGCCGCCGCAGAACCCGCAAAACACCATCGCCGCCTGCACGGTCTCGCTGCCCAGTTCGTAAAGCGGCGCTCCATAACTCACCTGGCCCGACTTTAGCTTATCGCGATGCGCGGCGAGCACGTCTCGCAATTCTGCTCCAGACTGATAGCGATGTTCGGGTTTGTATTCGACCGTGCGGATCAGAAGTTTTTCAATCTCGCTGGAGAGCGCGGGACAAATCTGACGTGGCTTTGGGTTCTTGGTGAAGTCAAAGATCAGGAGCGGATTATCCTGAGGATCGGATCCGGTCAGCAAATGAAACATCGTCGCGCCCAAACTGTAAATGTCCACCCGCGGATCGGCCTGGCCGCTGAACAGCTCAGGCGGCGCATAGCCCATCGTGCCCACCGCCGTGACGCCCTTCTCTTTTTTATTGACCCAACGCGCGATGCCAAAGTCGATCAGCATCACGCGGTTGTTGTTGCTGTCGATCATCAGGTTCGCTGGTTTCAGATCGCGATAGATGATTGATTCGGGCCGGGTGTGCAGATAATGCAAGACATCCGCGACCTGAATTCCCCATTCCGTTACGGTGAGTTCGTCGATGCGTCCGCCCGGTGAATTGCGCAACTGCGAAGACAGGTCGTTGCCGGGAATGAACTTCATGACGAGATAGAAACGTTCGGAAATCTCCTCGTAGAAGTAATCGTAAACTGTCGGAATCGAAGGATGCTCGAGCGCCGTCAGCAGCAGCGACTCTCGTTTGAAATCGGCGACAGCTTTTTCGTGCTGGGCTTCGTCGAGGTGCGACTCGATCATTTCCTTGACGGCGCGCGGTGCTTCGCCCAGGTTGCGATCTTTGGCCAAATACACCGCTCCCATGCCACCGCCACCGATGCGGCGAACGATCTCGTAACGGCTGTTCAGGATTTTTCCCGAAGGGAGCGTCTTGGGTTTTGGCTTTCTGGTTTCCCCGGCATCTGCGCGAGAGGTCGCCGACGAAATTGGTTCGCTCTCAACTATCTCGCCCGTGCCGGCGGCCGATTCACTTTCTCCAGAAGGTCCCCAGGTGTCGCCCAACGCCAGCTTCTCTGAGTAGTCGGTGGTTTTGGCTTTGGGTTCTTCGCTCACGGCCTTCGCGTCCGTGCTGCCGGCGTCGGGCATAGGTGTGTCGTCGAGCGGTTGTGGAGCGCCACAGCTTCCGCAAAAATTTTCATTGGGCGCCACGTTCGCGCCGCATGCTCGACAAAGGGTCATTTGCAAATTGCCTGAGGAACCGAATGTTGGACAAACTTAAGTTTGTCCTACGTCCTATTTCGCGACGCGGAACCGCAAGAAGGTCTTGCCGACAATGATTTCATCGCCATCTTGCAGTGGCTGACTGTTGCCAGGCACCAGCCGGCGTCCGCGATTAACAAAAGTTCCGTTAGTCGATCCCAGATCTTCGATTGCGTACTGGCCGTCGCGCCGGGAAATGCGCGCGTGCCGTCGCGATACTTTCGCCTCCGGGTCGTCGGAATCAAGATCGACGTCTGGAAATACGCCACCCTCGGCATCCCAGCGGCCGATGTTCGAGTTTTCGTCACTCAGCGAAAACTGCTTGCCGGCTGAGCTGCCGCGCTCAATGACGAGCACCGCATGCACTTTCTTGTCGGGATCGACGAGGGGCGACGAAGTTTGGCGCTGCGACATCGCCGGCTGTCCGGCTGGCACTGATTGCGAGATGGTTGCCGAGGCTTCCCGACGTCCTTTGCCGCCGCTGCCGTTGCTTTGCTCAGGCGATCGAGTAAGGTCGCTCGCTCTTCCCGCCAGCCACATCGCGGCTCCGCACTCATCGCAATAACGCGAGCCATCCAGGTTTTCTGTCCCGCATCTTTCGCAAGTCATCATCGCCGCGAAACCTCTCGCACCGGGCGCAGAAACGAGCGCCGGCGCGAAAAACTATCTTATCGCGAAACGGTTGACCGCACCAAAGGCTTTGCATCCTGTCAGAACCGAGAGCGGTTCTATGAAAGGGCTGTCAAGAAAAAACTTCTCCCAAGTCGGCCGCCGTTGTGATTGGTTCTCTGCAGCCCGCCCCTCAAGTTGGCCGAAGCGGCTCAACTACCGTGGCCACGCCTCGTCCCGAGGGCATTCAACTTACAGAGATCCGCTCAACTCTCATTACCTGGCAGCCAATCCATTCAACCCTCCCGAAGCTGCTCGACTCTGGCATTCACTCCCTTTATTGACCGTCCTTTTTTGCTTTTGTTTGAGCCCGATTCTAATAGTCTTTGAGGTGGTCAGTTCTAAGACTGCCAACCATGGTTCTATTTGCGACTTCAGCCCCCCGTGGCGCTCTCGCCTATGACTATTTCTGGTTATGCGTGGGGGCA
>Ga0080064_1000256_pt1 | contig 153790 bp, 136 predicted proteins | sample Subgrocontami54m_FD_69260 | JGI IMG/M metagenome (GOLD analysis project Ga0080064, IMG submission 69260) | Subsurface groundwater microbial communities from S. Glens Falls, New York, USA - GMW46 contaminated, 5.4 m (SPADES assembly) (version 2) ...
GCTCCTGTTGGGAAACGAGGCGGATTGCCTCACTTCTCAACATACGAAACAGATGCCCCTCTGTCTTAACCACTCACCGGCGCCGGCCCGGAGAGCCCCTACCGCGCGAGCGGTTTAGTCCACTCAAGAAAACCGGACGATGGCCATTGAGCGCGGATTTCCGCGTCTGCCATTCCTGGCGACTACGCACCCAGGCGCGCCGCCAGTTCCTCGAAGCCATCGACGATCAGGTCATGCGCCGGGTTTGGCGTCGGATCGGGAGGCCCCGAAGGCCCCCACTCGGCGGGCCGCTTCACGAATGCGGTCTTGTAGCCGTTTTCGCGCGCCGCGTTCAGATCGAAGTTGTGGCAGGCGACCATCATGATTTCGGGCGGATCGAGTTGCAGCCACTTCGCCGCGGTGAGGTAGGACTCGGGGCGTGTCTTGTAGATGCCTATCATCTCGCAGGAAATGATTGCGTCCCAATCGAAGCCGTTCTTTTTCGCCACATCGATTACCAGCGAAGTCGTCAGCAAGGTGAGCGAGGCCACGACGTACTTGCGCCGCAAGCGCGCCTGCACCGCGGAGAAGTCCGGCCAGGCATCGAGTTCGTGCCATGTGCGCCAGATCACATGCCTGTCCTCAGCGGTAAGCGCATGGAGCCGGTAATGCGCGATCACCTCGTCCAGCACCCGGCGATGAACGTCATCGAAGTTGAACGCCGGATTTACCTGCCCGACCATGGCCTTGAGCGACCGGCGGCGGTACTCGTTGGTAATCTCGTGCCAATCCGCCTGCAGGCCGCGTCGTACGCCGGCAGCGGCGAATGCGCGGCAGATGCCGCCGTGCCAATCGAGGATGGTGCCGCCAGTGTCCAGGGTCAATGCTTTGATGCTCATTTCGTCTCCTATCGGCTAAGTCCGCCGGGCAGTACTGTTCGGGTCCATCGCCCGTAACTCAGGCGTCACCGCGCGCCGGATAGTTCTTCGGAATCACAAAGTCCAGGCTCTGAAGAATCTCGTTGAAGTGAGGCCGGCCAAAGGGCATGGTCGAAGTGGTGCCCCAGTAGAGGGTTCCATCCGGGCGCACGATGAATAACCCGGGTTCATTGAACAGGTCGGGCTCCACCACACCCGTCGAGGTCTTGCCGTTCGAACGTGAGACGTATAGGCTCCACTTGCGCGCGTTGTCGATCGAAAGGCCGTAGCCCAGGCGCAAATTCGCCAGCCCCCAACCAGATTTCGCCTGCTCGGCTCGATCCCGCGCATCCGAACTTGCGGCGATCACCGATACGCCGCGCTTTTCGAATTCGGGAAGTAGGGTTTCGAGTTCGGACAAATAGCGCCGGCAGATGGGGCAATGCAGGCCACGGTAGAACACCACCATGGTGAAATTCTGCGGCTTTTCGGCCGCAAGCGTGAATTGCCCGCTGCCTGCGAGGCTCAGTTCCAAAGTAGGTACGGGTTTGTTCGGCAGCAGCGACAATTGGATTCTCCGGATAAGTTGATTGGCACGCGGTGCTGTCTCGCTCGCTACGCGGCTCGTGTGGCATGAACCAAGATTAACCGTAGGGCATCTAATTTTGGTTATCATCCGTACATAATTTATAACTATTCGTACAATTCAGCGTGAGCAGCGACGAGATTTCCCAACTCTTGGAGCATGTCGGACTGCGTGCCAACACTTTCTATGCCGGCACGCTGTGCGGCCTGCATGGCTTCGCCGCCGACGAAGGCGTGGGGCATCTGCACGTAATTCGCTCGGGCGAAATGCGCGCGCTGCAGGCGGGCCATGGCGATATCGTTGTACGGGAACCGTCCCTGTTGTTCTATCCGCGACCACTCGATCATCGTCTGAATGTCGAGGACACGGTCGTAGCCGACGTGCTATGCGCCAGCGTGCGTTACGATGTCGGTCTGGAAAACGCGATCACGCAATCCTTCCCCGCCGTAGTGGTCATACCGTTCAGCGCACTCAAGCGCATCGACGTGACGCTGAATGCGCTGTTTGCGGAAGCCGAGGAAACCAATCCCGGGCGCCAGGTCATGCTCGACCGCCTCTGCGACGTTTTGCTCATTCAGATCGTTCGTTTCGCAATTCAACAAGGGTTGGTGACGCGCGGTGTTCTCGCCGGTCTGTCTCATCCACGCCTCGCCAAGCTGCTGGGGGAGTTGCTCGACAATTCCCGGCAAGCCTGGACGCTGGACACCATGGCGGCGCGCGCCAATCTGTCGCGCAATGGATTCGCAAACGAGTTCCGCAACGTCGTCGGCAGCACGCCGGCGGAATTTCTGACACGGATACGGATTGCCCAGGCGCAACGTCTGCTGCGTAAAGGTCGCTCGGTCGCATTCGTGGCGCAGAATGTCGGCTACAACAGTCAGCCGGCGTTTTCGCGGGCTTTCATGCGGGTAATCGGACTCAGCCCCTCTGCCTGGATACGCGAAAGCGAGCCTGCCGAATAAGCCGTCGCAAGGGGTAGTACAGATCAGCAGCCATCCGCCGCCGCGCTGTGTCGCTCTGTCGAAATACGTTTGCACCGACCGACGCCGGGTGTCCTCAAATCCGGTGTAGGTAAAGCAAACATTGAGCCGCGGCACCCGCAACATGGCGATTTGCCTCGGCTCGAGAACCTGCCATTCGATAAGCAGTTGTCCGTCCTCGAACGACGCACGGCAGCAGCCGGCTTCCGAGCCCGACTCAAGCGCAAGGTTTGTAGCGGGCAAGGCCCGAGGAAGCCAGTCCAAGAATTCCGCAGCGGTGCATCCCATTATCCGCTCGAACTTCATCAGGCTGTCAGTCCGCAGCGGTCGGCGCCAGCGAACCCACTTCGTGTTGTGCGGCATACTGCCTCGATGGCTCAATATCTCGATTAGTCGAAAATTGCGAACGAAACTTACAACCAGGCCTGACAAGGTGTAAGAATTCGTGGCTTGGGCCGACTAATTCGTTGATGACATGGAATTGCCGTGTTTGGGGCGCAAGGACGACTTTTTTCTCACCGGGGGGGATTCTCATGACGCAACATAAACGAACGGCCAGCGTCGTCATCAACGGACGCAATGTCTCGGTCGAGTGGACCCGTGCCACCGCAAGCGAACTTGCCCTGCGTCCCGGCCCGCTGGTCGTCGAGCTGGAATTGTACTTTTCGTGCCTGGTGAAGAAGTTCGTGCACTTTCATGAGGACGCCGGCGACCGGGAAACCGTAGCGGCAAGCGACAAGCTGCGGCTGTACTTTCGCCCGGTGACCTCGACGGCCTGCAGCTTCGAGGTCGCCGAACGCCTGGGCCGCCAGCCGGAAATGGAGTTGCACGGCGAGGCGGTCGGGAGAATCGCCCCGAAGAAGGTCAGCATCGACTACGCCAGGGGCGCCTGGCAGGGCGGCTACAGCCTGTGACCCCCGCCCTTCTCGCGCCCCTCGATCATCCATGAGGAGACAATTATTCCGAAAGCCCTATGGAACGATGTCGTGATCGCGCAAACCGAGCGCTTTGAAACCGTGGAGGGCAATGTCTACTTCCCGCCGGAATCGCTGGACATGCGGTATTTTCGCCCAAGCGACAACCGTTCGACCTGCTCCTGGAAGGGTGAGGCCAGTTACTACGACATCGTGGTCCGGGGCCAGGTCAACAAGGACGGCGCCTTCTATTACCCGGCGCCCAAGCCGGCGGCGGCGAAAGTTGCCGGCCACGTTGCGTTCTGGCGAGGCGTCCAGGTCATTCACTGAAGAGTCAGGCCGCATGGCGCGCCAGGGCGATTCATGGGAAAATCTTCCGGCGCGCGGCGCGGTGATCCAGTGCTCGGACCGCGCGCGCTGCCGCACTATCCGGATCACAATCCGCAAGGCAAGCACGATGGCCGTCGAAGACGATCAGACGCAATCCCTGGAGACCCACCGGAACTATCTGCAGCGCTACGCGCTGTTTCATCTGCGCGATGCGTCGCTCGCCGAGGATGCGGTGCAGGACACGCTCATCGCGGCGCTCGCCCAGCGCGACCGTTTCGAGGGTCGCTCGCAACTGCGCACCTGGCTCACCGGCATTCTCAAGCACAAGATCATTGATCTCGTCCGCAGCCGCGGCCGCGGACTTCCCGCGGACGCGCTTGCGCTGGGCGAAGACGGCGAGTCCACCGATGGCTCGTTCAACGCCAAGGGCAAGTGGGTCGATCCGCCGGCGGATTGGGGGATGCCCGATGCCGCGCTCGAGTCGAGCCAGTTCTGGCGCGTCTATCAGGAGTGCTGCCAGCGCATGTCCAAGCGCGACGCGCTGGTGTTTTCGATGCGCGAGGTGATGGGCCTGTCATCGGAAGAAATCTGTAAGAAGATCGAGATTTCGACGACTAACCTGCATGTGATACTGTTTAGAGCGAGGCTGAGCTTGCGTACCTGCCTGAGCAAGAACTGGTTTGGGGGGCGGCATGAGTAGGGAGCAGGGGCCCCGTCATACGGGGATGCGACCGGCCACGATTGCCGCCGGACGCCGACAGCACTTTAGTTTGAATCGCGACGACGGCGCGGAGGCGGCGGCATGAGTAGGGAGCAGGGGCCCCGTCATACGGGGATGCGACCGGCCACGATTGCCGCCGGACGCCGACAGCACTTTAGTTTGAATCGCGACGACGGCGCGGAGGCGGCAGCATGAGTAAGCTGATGTACTCGTGCGAGCAAGCCGCGAAGCTCTCTTCGCAAGCGATGGAGCAGCCGCTGACGCCAGCGGAACGCATGCTGCTCAGCCTGCACCTGATGATGTGCGAGCAATGCAGCAATTTCACCCGCCAGATCGAATTTCTGCGCCGCGCCTCGCGCAAAGTCCCCGAGGTACTCGAAAAAGAGAAGGACTAAGCCGGTCGGCTGCGAGCGTCAATCGCGCCGGCGGTACCGCTCGGCGCGCCATCGCGCCGGCCATCGTCGGCGAGTCCCCGATAGCGCGCAATCTCCCGATTACGCCAGCCGCTTACAAGGCACCGCCGCAAGGCTTCCGCAATCTTGTACATCGCAAACCTGCCATTTGCCGTGCGCGCCTGCGCAGGATCGCCAACGATGCCATGGCATATCCCGCCAGCGACGCCATTTCATCAAATAAGTTCCAGTCTGCTCCGAATTACTCCCGTAAGAAATGCAATGCGTTGAACGACTATCTCGCATGGTCGGTAATACAACGACCTGAACCCATAATCGAAGGAGATACAAATGAAGATGAAATCATTGAGCGTGAAATCGTTGAGCGGTGCCGCGCTTCTCGGGCTGGCTGTCCTTGCTTCCAACCCGGGCTTTGCCGCAGATCCCGATCTCAAGTCGGCGGAATCCATCAAGAAGATGGACACCAACCGCGACGGCAAGCTGACCAAGGACGAATATCTGGCGGCTATGGGCGCGGTGTTCGACAAGCACGCCGGCGCAAAGGGCTACTGCACCCCGGAGGAAGCCCGTGAGGTCATGAGAGCACTGCAGAAGTCGTGGTCGGGCGGGAACGCGCCATATTAAGTTAGAACAAGCTGACAGAAGCAGGCGCCGTGCGACAGCAGCTTGCGCGGTGTCGGCTCACGCTTGCGTACAATGATGCAGGGGCGATGGCTCCTGGTGGCTCTTCGGCGATTCAATTCGCGACGCGCGAAGTGAATCGGAAGGCTTGAACTTCCGGGATGGCCTGGAGCGCGGAATTGATTATGCACTATCATTCGCCGTGAGCGTGCCATCCATAAGAAGGTCTACATAATGCAGTCAGCGGATCAACCGGTCCTTAGGGATATCGTGCTCGTCGGCGGTGGTCACAGCCACGTCGGTGTGCTCAAGCGCTTCGGCATGCGTCCCGTTCCCGGGGTCCGTCTGACCGTGATCTGCCGCGACACCCAAACGCCGTATTCCGGCATGCTGCCGGGCTATATCGCGGGACATTACAGTTACGACGAAGTCCACATCGACCTCTCCCGGCTGGCCAGGTTTGCCGGCGCGCGCTTGTTTCGCGATGAGGCACTGGGCCTCGACCGCGACGCCGGCAAGGTACTCTGCCGCAATCGTCCGCCGGTGCCCTACGACGCTTTGTCGATCAACATCGGCGCCACGCCGCAGATAAGCAATGTGGCCGGTGCGGCTGAGCACGCCGTGCCGGTAAAACCGATCAACGGATTTAACCAGCGCTGGCAGTTGCTGCTCGATCGCGTGCGCAAGCACGCCGGGGTCACGCGCATCGCCGTGGTCGGCGGCGGCGCCGGCGGGGTCGAGTTGACTTTGGCCATGCACTACCGCCTGCGCAACGAGCTCGGCGCATCGGGGCGTAACCCGGACGAACTTCGCTTCCACCTGCTTACCCGCGACGCGGTCATCCTGCCGACCCACAATGCGTCCGTGCGCCGCGCATTCGAGCGGGTGCTGGCCGAACGCGGCATCGATCTGCATTGCAACGCCGAGGTCAATCAGGTATCGGCGGCGCGGCTGCAGACGACGCGAGGCGAAACAGTGGACGCCGACGAGATCGTCTGGGTCACGCGCGCCGGCGGCGCGCCGTGGTTGCGCGCAACCGGCCTCGCCCTGGACGCGGACGGTTTCATTCAGGTCAAGGACAGCTTGCAGAGCGTGACCGACCCAAAGGTATTTGCCGCCGGCGACATCGCCAGCATGGTGAACCACCCGCGCGAGAAGGCGGGAGTATTCGCGGTGCGCCAGGGACCGCCGCTCGCGGAAAACCTGCGCCGCGCGGTCGAGGGTCGGGCGCTCGAGCCCTATCGACCGCAGAGCAAATGGCTCGCGCTGATCAGCACCGGCGATCGGTACGCAGTGGCCTCGCGCGGCGCGCTCGGGCTCCAGGGCGCCTGGGTGTGGCGCTGGAAAGACTGGATCGACCGCCGCTTCATGCTCAGATTCAGCCAGCTTCCGGCCATGGAAAGCGGATCCACGGATGCCGCAAGCTCATCGATCAAACTCGATCAGGAGGAGGCTGCCCAAGCGATCTCCGCAGTGGCGATGCGCTGCGGCGGCTGCGGCGCGAAAGTTGGCGCCTCGGTGCTGTCGCGCGCGCTAGCCGCGCTCAATCCGCTCGATCGCGACGACGTGCTTATCGGCCTGCACGCGCCCGACGATGCCGCGGTAGTGCGCGTGCCGCCGGGCAAGGCGATGGTGCACACAGTGGATTTTTTTCGCGCTTTCATCGACGACCCCTATATCTTCGGCAAGGTCGCGGCCAACCATGCCCTCGGTGACGTCTATGCCATGGGCGCCGAGCCGCAGTCGGCCACGGCGATCGTCACCGTGCCCGCCGGACTGGAAGCCAAGGTCGAGGACCTGTTGTTTCAGATGATGTCCGGCGCCGTCGAGGTGCTCAACGACGCCAATTGCGCGCTGGTCGGCGGCCACACCGGCGAAGGCCGCGAGCTGGCCCTGGGTTTCGCCGTCAACGGCCTGGTGGATGAAGACATGGCGTCGGTGACGAAGAAGAGCGGCATGCGGCCGGGCCAGGTACTCGTCCTCACCAAGCCGATCGGCACCGGCACGCTGTTTGCGGCACACGCGCGCCTCGCGGCTCGCGGCCGCTGGATCGACGCGGCCTTGGCGTCGATGTGCCAGTCGAATCGCTTTGGCGCGCAATGCCTGCGCGAGCATGGCGCAAGCGCCTGCACCGACCTGACCGGCTTTGGTTTGCTCGGGCATCTGCTGGAAATGACCCGGCCATCGGGCGTGGACGCCGAACTGAATCTTGCGTCGCTGCCGGTACTGGCGGGTGCGGAAGAGACCTGCGCCGCCGGCATACTCAGTTCGCTGCAACCGGCCAATGTGCGGCTGCGGCGCGCGCTGCGCAACCAGCAGGAAGCGATGAGCCATCCTCGCTATCCGCTGATCTTCGACCCGCAGACGGCCGGGGGACTGCTCGCCAGCATCCCGCCGGAGCGCGTCGAAGCCTGTCTGAACGCCCTGCGCGCGCTGGGGTACGAGCATGCAGCGGCGATCGGCCGGGTACTGGCGCAGGGCGAGGCGCTGGAGCCGATCATGCTCACGGTAAATTAGATTGCGGCACGATGGAAACGTTTAAGCCGAACCATATCGACCACAGACCCAGGACGATAAAAACGATGCCACTCCAGAACGGCAGGCGCCGCGACAATCCGGCTAACCATTCGAGCGCGGCATGGGCGCGGGGAAACAGCGCTACAACCATGATGGGCAGCGAGAGCGCAAGGCCGAACAGCGCGAGCGAGAAAAAGCCGGTGGCGAGCGAAGCGCCGCCGGCGCCGCCGGCGATCGCCATTCCTACCAACGCCAGGATGAATGGCGCGGCACAGGCGGGAATATTGAACGCGAACACGGCTCCAAGCGCGGCGGCGCCATTGACGCTCGAAAGCCGCGCAAAGCCGGGACCAAGCGATCGCAGGACGAGTCCGGACTTCCCCGCGACATACGCGACCCCTATCAGCGCGTAGGCCACGCCGAAAATAATCCACGCCGCCTGCTGGAAGCCGATGAAAGCGCTGCCGGCCGCAACTGCTACCAGACCCAGCGCCCCCATGGATAGCGCGCGCACGGTCATGAACGTCCCGACTTGCGCCAGCTTGCTCGAAGCGTTTTTTTCTTCCAGCGTCTTGATAAAAATCAGGGTCGAACCGATCGAGCATGGCTCGAGAAATCCTAGCAGACCCAGCCCGATGGGAAGGACCAATGCGCGCAGGAGATCGGCTTCAGCCATCGCTAGGGCCGGTCACGACTCGCCCTCGATCAAGGCATCGATAACCGGGCACCCACAGCCTCGGCTGCCCTTTGAACACTTTGCAACCAGGCCCTTCAGCGCGTACTGAATGGCCGCCAGGTCGGCTATTTTCGCCTCGACCATAGTCAGCTTCTTCTGCGCCAGCATTTTGGTCTCCGCACAGTGCTTGCCGTCCGATAGCCCCAAGAGCAAGGCGACCTCATCCAGCGAAAACCCCAGATTCTGGGCCCGCTTAACAAAGCGAATGCGCTTCAAATCATCCTCCGAATACCGCCGGATACCGCCGTACTCCCGGCTCGGCAAGGACAGCAGCCCGATGCGCTGGTAATAGCGCACGGTTTCGACGTTCACGGCGGCGGCCCGTGCAAGCTGGCCGACCGTGATCGCGCTCTGGGTAGCTGGTTTCAACATCACGCTTGACTCCGTACTTGACTACGGAAGTAACGTTACACCGTTGGTTGAATAACAGGAAGGAGCAATGTATGTCTGAACAGCAAAATGGGCGCGGCGCACTGGCAGCCGGCGGCCTCGCCGCTATCCTGGCCTCGACCTGCTGCCTCGGTCCGCTGGTACTGATCGCGCTCGGCTTCAGTGGCGCCTGGATCGGCAACCTGACGGTACTTGAACCGTACCGCCCGATTTTCATCGGTGTTGCGCTGGTCGCGCTGTTCTTCGCGTACCGGCGCATCTTCCGCCCCGCCACGGTCTGCAATCCGAGGGCGGTATGCGCGATTCCGCGAGTCAGATCTACCTACAAGATCCTGTTCTGGCTGGTGGCCGCCCTCCTGGTGGCCGCGCTAGCCTTCCCCTACATCGCGCCGCTGTTCTACTAACCAAGGAGTCCATCATGAAAAAACTTGCCATTGCCATCGCTCTCGCCACCACCTTGATCTCGCCCGTTTGGGCCGCCACGAAAACGGTCACGCTGTCGGTGCCCGGCATGGATTGCCCGGTGTGTCCAATTACCGTTAAGAAAGCGCTCTCCAAGGTCGACGGCGTAACCAAGGCCGAGGTGAACTTCGACAAACGGCAGGCCGTGGTGACCTTCGACGACGTCAAGACCAACGTCGAGGAACTGACCACGGCGATCACGAACGCCGGCTATCCTTCCACGGTAAAGCAATAAGCCTTGGACAGCCATGAACTTGAGAGCACGAGTATGACCTGCGGTTCCTGTGCAAGCGACGTCGGGAAAGCGTCCATGGGGGTGCCGGGTGTGCGAGAAATGCAGGTTGGTGATACCAAGCTGAAAATCGCGGTGATCGGCAGCGGCGGCGCGGCCATGGCGGCAGCGCTCAAAGCCGCCGAAAACGGCGCGGAGGTCACGCTGATCGAACGCGGCGTGATCGGCGGCACCTGCGTCAACGTCGGCTGCGTACCGTCGAAGATTTTCATTCGAACCGCGCACATCGCGCACCTGCGCCGGGAAAGCCCGTTCGATGCGGGTATCACCGCCGCGCCCCCGGCTATCGACCGTATACGGCTGCTGGCACAGCAGCAACGGCGGGTGGACGAATTGCGCCACGCGAAGTACGAAAACATCCTGGCGGGCAACCCGACGATCACGGTGCTGAAAGGAGAGGCCCGCTTCAAGGACGGCAACAAACTAATCGTCCGGCTCGCCGAGGGCGTCGAGCGCGAGGTATCCTTCGATCGCTGCCTGGTCGCGACGGGCGCCAGCCCCGCGATCCCGCCCATTGCCGGCCTTGACGACACGCCCTACTGGACTTCGGCCGAGGCACTCGAAAGTCCGACCATCCCGCGATGGCTCGCCGTGATCGGCTCCTCGGTGGTGGCGGTGGAGCTCGCGCAAGCCTTCGCGCGGCTCGGCAGCCGGGTCACTCTTCTCGCCCGCCATACCCTGTTTTTCCGCGAAGACCCGGCCATCGGCGCAGCGGTGACGGCGGCGTTTCGCGACGAGGGTATCGAGGTTCTCACGCAAACCCAGGCCAGCGCCGTGTCCTATGCGAGCGGCGAATTCGTGCTTGCCACCAACTACGGCGAAGTGCGCGCGGATAAATTGCTGGTTGCCACCGGCCGCTCGCCCAATACACGCGCTATGGGGTTGGAACATGCAGGCGTAAAATTCGGCCCCCAAGGCACCATCGCAATTGACGACCACATGCGTACCAGTGCACCGAACATCTACGCAGCCGGCGACTGCACCGACCAGCCGCAGTTCGTCTACGTCGCGGCGGCTGGCGGCTCGCGCGCGGCGGTCAACATGATGGGAGGCGATGCCGCCCTTGACCTGAGCACAATGCCGGCGGTGGTGTTCACCGACCCGCAGGTGGCAATGGTGGGCCTGTCCGAGACGCAAGCGCAGCTCAAGGGCATCGCGACCGACAGCCGCACGCTAACACTGGACAACGTCCCGCGCGCGCTCGCCAACTTCGACACCCGGGGATTTATCAAGATCGTGGCGGAAGCGAAAGGCGGCCGCCTTCTGGGCGTGCAGGCCGTGGCGGACCAGGCCGGAGAACTGATCCAGACGGCAGCGCTCGCGATTCGCGCGCGCATGACCGTCGATGATCTTGCCGGACAACTCTTTCCCTATCTAACCATGGTCGAGGGCCTCAAGCTGTGCGCGCAGACCTTCAGCAAAGACGTGAGCCAGCTGTCCTGTTGCGCCGGGTGATTGGCGCGCCAACAGCGGCGCGGGAGCAAATGCGGTTACTATTCCATCGATGCGATTCAAACTGCTAGCCGTGGTCGCGCTGCTGGCGCTACTTGCAGCGACCTATTGGCTGTTGCACCAAACCGGCGCGCTGGCGACCATCCTGAACGAAGCCGCGTTGCGCGATCACATCACGCGGCTGGGTGGATGGGGCCCGCCGATAGTCATCGGTCTCATGGTGCTGGCGATCATGGTGAGCCCCATTCCCAGTGCGCCTATCGCCATGGCTGCCGGAGCCGCTTACGGCCACGCCTGGGGCACGCTTTATATTCTCCTCGGCGCCGAGATCGGAGCGCTTGCCGCTTTCGGCCTGGCGCGCTGGCTGGGTGGGGAAACACTGAAGCTCTGGTTTGGCGAACGCTTGTCGGTGGGCTTGCTAGGATCGCAAAACGCGCTGACGGGTATCGTGCTGGTCAGCCGCCTCCTGCCTTTCATTTCATTCGATATCGTGAGTTATGCGGCGGGGCTGACGGTACTCTCAACCTGGCGCTTCGCCATTGCGACGCTCATCGGCATCGTCCCGGCCAGCTTCCTTCTGGCCCATTTCGGGGGCGAGATCGCCACCGGTGAATCCGATCAAATCATGCTTTCCGTGCTGGCGCTGGGTGCCATTACCTTGATCCCTTTAGCGGTGAAAGGCGTTCGTGACCGTCTGCGCCGGCCACCAACCTAGCCCCGCCGCGCCACCCCCGGCCAGGTAGCCGCGGCGAAGAACAATCCGGCGCTGAGGGAGAGGATGAGTCGGGCAGAGACTTGACGAAGGTGTATGGGAATTCTCCTGTAATTAGGGTTGCGGGGAAATGCGCCAACGCATCCCGCCTCCGCCTCCGCCTTAGTCGCCGCAAGCTCCGATTTCTTACATCGGCGACTTCATGCAGGTCCTTCGCCGCGTTCATCGCCTCGGCGCCCGCGGGTAAGCCCCTGACTGAAGAAGCGCAGCCAGTAACTCATTGTTCGCACGGGCTTTGCTCGATTGCGGCTTTTTCCACTCGCCGCGCATCGAGCAGGGCGCGCACTTCGGCGGCCGGTTTCGGCCGGCTGAACAAATAGCCCTGGTATTCGTCACAGCCATATTCGCCGAGCAGGCGCCGATGGTCCTCGGTCTCGACGCCCTCGGCGATGACTGTCAGGCCGAGGCTGTGTCCGAGCGCTATCACCGACCGGGCGATAGCCGCGTCGCTGGCATCCGCGATCATGTTGCGCACGAACGACTGGTCCACCTTCAGCTTGTCGATGGGGAAGCGCTTGAGATAGGCGAGCGACGAGTAGCCGGTACCGAAGTCGTCGATAGACAGGCGGACACCGATGGCCTTGAAGGCATGCAGCGTTGCGATCGCCGTGTCGACATCGTGCATCGCCGCGCCTTCTGTGACCTCCAATTCAAGCCATTCCGGCGCGAGACCGCTCGCGCGAAGCGCATATAGCACGATTTTCGGCAGTTCCGGATCGGCGAACTGGCGCGGCGAGATGTTGACCGCCATGACGATCGGTGGCAATCCGGCATCCTGCCACTGCCTGTTCTGGGCGCAGGCTGTTGCCAGAACCCAGGCGCCGATATCGCCGATGGCACCGGTTTCCTCGGCGAGCGGGATAAAGTCGGCCGGCGAGATCATGCCCTTGACCGGGTGCCGCCAGCGTACCAGCGCCTCGACGCCGATGATGCGGCCGCCGCCGATTTCCACTTGCGGCTGGTAGTGCAGTTCGAGTTCGCCGCGCTCGACCACGCGGCGCAGTTCGTGTTCGACCTCGAGACGTTCCAGCGCACGCGCGCTCATGGCGCCGGCATATCGCACCGCGACGCGGCCGCCGGCGCGCTTTGCGCTTTGCAGCGCCGTATCGGCGTTGCGCAACAAGTCGCCCACGTTAGCCCCGTCTTCCGGAAAATGGGCGATACCCACGCTGAACGAAAAGAACATCTCGCGGCCGTCGATGACAAAGGGCGTTGCCATCGTGCGCGCAACGCGCGCGGCGAAAGCGGTCGCGTCGTCTGCGCCGGCGATTCGCGGCAGCAACGCGGCGAACAGATCGCCGTCGAAGCGATGGATGCAGCAGGCCGCCTGGTCTTCGCCCGCAAGCGGCGCCAGCCGTCCGGCGATATTGCGCAGCAGCCGGTCGGCAAATGCGTGCCCGAGCGTATCGACCACCGTCTGGAAGCGGTCAACGCCGAGCAGCAGTACCGCGCCCGTTCCTACGCGGGTCAGTGCAGAACCGAGCAGGTCCTCGAAACGCCGGCGATTCGGCAGGCGGGTCAGAACGTCGTGGAACGCCTGAAATTCAAGCTGCGCCTGCGCTTGCTGGCGTTCGGTTACGTCGGCAAGGTACACATGGTAGGCGCCGGAATCTTCGAGACGGTGGATGTTGATTCCGACGATCCGCGCCCCCACCGGGTACTCCCAGCGCGAGCGCTCACCATGGTTATCGCGCAGTTCATCCAGCCGCGTTCGCAAATCGCCCGGCAGCAGCGCCGCCGGAGAAGCGAGACGCAGCGTCGCGACCATGGCCGCCGCGCCGGGGTTGGCGTAGGCGAGCGCGCCGCTTGCGTCGAGGCTGATGACCGGATTCGGGTTGCGTTCCGGAAACAGGGCGAGACGCCGGCGTTCCTGGACCTCCCTCAGATACGCGCCAAGAAAGTAACCAATGACGCCGGTGGCGACGACAAGCATGGCGCTGAACGCGGCGACCAGCCCGATGATGTCGCCCAGCCGTGCTTGGGTGGCCTCCCCACGCTCCTCGGCCTGTGACTGTACGCCACTGACGAGCACGTCCAGCCGGTTCCCCAACTGGGTCGAATTGGTCGAAATCTGTCGGAGGATCGTGGTCACCTCGCCGATATTGACTTGATCGGAATCGAGTTCACGCTCCAGCGAGGAGAAAAGGCGGTCGCTGTCGCGCTGGAGATTCTCCATGTAATCGATCTGGGCGCGGCCTTCCGCGTCGGTGATCGCCGCGCGCAGCTGCCGCATGCGCAAGGTGGTCCTTTGGCCTGCTTCGGCCGCGTGTGAACGAAAGCGCTCCCGGTCGCTAGAATTGTAAAACTCGTAGGCGATCATCTCGCTGTCCGAAGCCCTGCCCTTAAGTTCCACGATCGCCCGCAGAGTCGGCAAATCGCGATCGATCAGCGGACGGGCGACGTCGAGAACCGCCTCGCTGCGCTCGTAGGTCAGCCAGGACAACAAGACGCCCATGACCAGTGCCGCGCCACTCAGCGCCAACCAGCGTATTCCGATCGGTCTAGACATGTTCGCTCCCCAGAGCAAGGTTGCGCGGCTAAGGCATGCGCTCGAATATAGTGCCGCGATGCGCACACCCGCCCTGCGAAGCAGGCGCAACGGTGCGCGCCGATTCCGGCAATGTAGCCGGTTCTACTTTAGTCGCGCGTACCCACTCTTTCTTACATTGGCAGGCAGTGTAAGAATCCGCCTCCCCGACACGACTAAGAGCCTGTTACCTGGTAACGTGTCCGGAGGCCCGATGAGAATCCGACAGCTTCTACTTTGCCTCGCCGTCCTCGCCACAGGCGCGCCGGCCACCCTGCTCGCGCAGGAGATGAACGGCTTCGACCTGAAGGGCGCGCTGATTCCAAGCGAGCAGATCCACTTCGGCGGACCGGCCAAGGACGGCATTCCGGCGATCGACAAGCCCGACTTCACGTCCGCCGGGCTTGCGGCCTTCCTGCGGGACGATGACGCCGTACTCGGCATCGTCCGCGGCGGCGTTGCGCGCGCCTATCCGATTCGCATCCTCAACTGGCACGAGGTGGTCAACGACCGCTTCGACCACGAAGCGGTGGTCGTCACCTTCTGTCCGCTGTGCGGGACCGGCGTCGCCTTTGACGGCCGGATCGACGGTCGCGCGCTGAGGTTCGGTGTCTCCGGCCTGCTCTACAACAGCGACGTGCTGCTGTATGACCGGCAAACGCAGTCTCTGTGGTCGCAACTGCTGGGGCAGGCGATCAGCGGCCCAATGAAGGGGCGTCGTCTGACCATGCTGCCGCTGACCCATACCACCTGGGCCGACTGGCGCAGGAATCACCCGGCCACCCGGGTGCTCTCAACCAATACGGGGCAGACGCGGCCCTACGCGCGTGACCCTTATGCCGTTTACGAAAGCAACGAAGAGATTCTGTTTCCGGTGGCGTTCCGCGCCGCCGGCTATCACCCGAAGGAGCGGGTTCTCGGTGTCAGGATCGGCGAACGAACCAAGGCCTATCCGTTCGTCGAGCTGGGCAAGTCGGACGGCGTGGTGTCAGACCGGATCGGCGACACGGCGCTGACTATCCGCTTCGACCGCAACGCGTCGCGCGCCACCGCCCACACCGCGGACGGGGAGCAGCTTCCGGCGGTGGTCGGCTACTGGTTTGCGTGGTATGCGTTCAATCCGAAGACCGAAGTATTCCGCGCCGGGGAGCATCCTTCGCCGAAACGCGGCCCGTGAGCTCCGCCGCAAATGTGTACCATAGCCTTCGTCCAGGCACCGTTCCTTGCGCCAGCGGTGCCTTCTAATCTGCCTGCGAGGAGCGTCCATGCCTGCCCAGACACTTTCATTGTCGTTTCCCGGTGCCGGCGGCGCCATGCTTGCCGCGCGCCTCGACCTGCCGCCGGCGTCGGCGCCGATCGCCTACGCCCTGTTCGCGCATTGCTTCACCTGCTCCAAGGAAACCAGGGCCGCGACCTACGTCAGCGCCGCGCTGGCCGAGCGTGGTATCGCCGTGCTGCGCTTCGATTTCACCGGGCTGGGCGGCAGCGGCGGGGATTTCGCTAGCACCAATTTCTCCTCGAACGTGGAGGATCTCGTTGCTGCCGCGGACTACCTGCGGCAGCACCATAGCGCGCCCTCGATTCTGGTCGGCCACAGCCTGGGCGGCACCGCAGTCCTCGCCGCTGCGCGGCGGGTGCCTGAAGCGGTGGCGGTGGCGACCATAGGCTCCCCTTTCGACCCTGCGCATGTGCTGCGCCTGATCAAGGACAAAGCAGCAGTCGAGCGCGACGGCGAAGCCGAAGTCGATATCGGCGGCCGACCGTTTCGCATACGCAGGCAGTTCCTGGAGGACATCTCGGACAGCAAGCTCGGCGACAATCTGGCCCGCATGGGGAAAGCGCTGCTGGTCATGCATTCGCCGCGCGACACGGTCGTCGGCATCGACAATGCGACGCAGATTTTTTCGGCGGCCAGGCACCCGAAGAATTTCATTTCGCTCGATCCGGCCGACCACCTGCTGTCGCGGCGCGAGGACGCACTGTTCGCCGGCAGCATTCTCGCGTCCTGGGCGGCGCGCTACCTTGGCGCCGCGGCCGACGCCGCTCCGGCACCAGTGCCCGGCAAAGTGGTGGTGCAGGAAACGCGCGTGGGCAAATTCAGCCAGCGCGTGGTAGCCGGGCATCATGTGATCCGCGCAGACGAGCCGGTCGAAGCCGGAGGCATGGACGGTGGACTGTCTCCCTACGACCTGCTCCTCGCCGGACTAGGCGCCTGCACGTCGATGACCATGAGGATGTATGCCGATCTCAAGGGATTTCCACTCGAGCGCGCCACCGTCGAGCTAAGACACGACAAGATTCATGCGGCGGATTGCACGGCATGCGAAACCCGGGAAGGCAAGATCGACCGCATCGAGCGGCTCATACACCTGGAAGGACCGCTCACCGAGGAGCAGCGCGCCAAGCTGCTCGAGATCTCCAATAAATGTCCGGTGCACCGGACCCTGCACTCGGAGATCACCATCCCGACCCGCCTCGCGGATTAGTCAGCAAGCGGCGTTCGAAAACTGGCGTGCCGCATAAACGGTTAAAATGCGGCTGCACGCAAATTTTCACCCCGACATGAAACTCGCCACCCTCAAAGACGGTACCCGCGACGGCACGCTGATCGTGGTGTCACGCGATCTCAGGCACGCGATCAAGGCCGACGACATCGCGCCCACGCTGCAGTCCGCGCTGGACGACTGGGATTATATTTCGCCGCAGCTCATCGACCGCTACGACGCGCTCAACCGCGCCCCCGGCGGCCGCGCCTTCGACTTCGACCCGAAACAATGCGCTTCGCCGCTGCCGCGCGCTTATCAGTGGGCCGACGGCTCGGCCTACGTCAGTCATGCCGAACTGCTGCGCAAAGCGCGCGGCGCGGACATGCCCAAGGGGTTTCGCAGCGATCCGCTCATGTACCAGGGCGGGTCCGACGCCTTCCTCGGCCCCTGCGACGACATCCTGCTCGAGTCCGAGGACTGGGGCGCGGACCTTGAAGGCGAAATTGCGGTGATCACCGGAGACGTGCCCATGGGCATTGCGGCGAAGAAGGCAGGCGAGCACATCCGCCTGCTGCTGCTGGTAAACGACGTGTCACTGCGCAAGCTCGCGGCCGCTGAGATCGCCAAGGGTTTCGGTTTCTTCCAGAGCAAGCCGTCTTCCGCGTTTTCTCCGGTGGCGCTGACGCCGGACGAACTCGGGCCCGCCTGGGACGGCGGCAAAGTGAGCCTGCCGCTGCTGGTCGAGGTCAACGGCGAGATTCTCGGGCGCCCCAACGCCGGGGTGGACATGACGTTCGAGTTCCCGCGGTTGATCGCATATGCCGCCCGGACCCGGCCGCTCGCGGCCGGCGCCATCGTCGGCTCGGGCACCGTGTCCAACGCCGATCGCAGCGCCGGTTCGGCCTGCATCGCCGAAAAGCGCGCGCTCGAAACCATTGCCGCGGGCGCGCCGTCGACGCCGTTCCTCAAATTCGGCGATCGCGTGCGCATCGAAATGCTCGACGCCGAAGGCGCCAGCCTGTTCGGCGCGATCGAGCAGCACGTCGCCAGATACACGCCGCCGGCGAGATAGCCGCGGGCAGGTCCGTCTAACTTGCGCGGACGGCGGCCCGTCCGCGCGGATCGCCGATTGCGCGCGGATGAAAAGCGTATCCGCACGCAATCGGCGATCTTGGTTAACCCCCGGTGCTGTCCTTGGTTTTATCAATAACCGCGTTTTCTGGACGGATGCGCTTTTTATCCGTCCAGAAAACGCGGTTGGCGCGCAGAGCGCGCAATGGCCGCTCTTGGCAGGGGGTTGTATTCGGGACGCCGTGCATGAACTGCGCGACGCACGTCGGCGGAACTTCCCTACGCGTGGCGCCGGATGAAGTCGCGAATGCGGGGGTACAGCATCTCGCGGAAGCGCCGGCCGCTGAAAATGCCGTAATGCCCGACGCCTGGCGCGAGATAGTGATCGCGCATCTTCGCCGGGATGCCGGTGCAAAGCGCGTGCGCCGACTCGGTCTGGCCGTTGCCGGAAATATCGTCCAGTTCGCCTTCGATCGTCAGCAATGCCGTCTTGGTGATGGCCTTCGGACGCACCAACTGCTCGCGCACGAACATGCGCCCCTTGGGCAGGGAGAATTCCTGGAACACCGTCTTGATGGTATCGAGGTAATACTCGGCCGGCATGTCGAGCACCGCGTTGTACTCGTCGTAGAAGCGCCGGTGCGCCTCGGCCGAGTCGCCGTCGCCAGCGACCAGATGATTGTAGAAGTCCTGGTGCGCGTCGGCGTGGCGCGAGGGGTTCATGGCGACAAACCCCATGTGCTGCAGGAAGCCGGGATAGACCTGGCGCATGGCGCCCGGATATTTCGCCGGCACGCGCTGGATGACATTGCCCTTGAACCAGGAAAGCGGCTTGCGCGTGGCGAGATTGTTGACTGCCGTCGGGCTGCGCCGAGCGTCGATCGGACCGCCCATCATGATCATGGCGCGCGGTTTGACCGGCGCGTCCGCGTCGGCCATGAGCGCGATCGCGGCCAGCACCGGCACTGTCGGCTGGCACACGGAGATCACATGCACCTCCGGCCCGAGGAAGGTGATGAACTCGCGCACGTAATCGACATAATCGTCCAGATGAAACGCGCCGTGGAACAGCGACACCATGCGCGCGTCCACCCAGTCGGTGATATAGACGTCGTGATCGGCGAGGAGCGTGCGCACCGTATCGCGCAGCAGCGTGGCGTGGTGACCGGACAGCGGCGCCACCAGCAGCACTTTGGGATCGACATGCGCTTTGTGCGAACCCCGGCGCTCGCCGAGGTCGCGCTCAAAATGCAGCAGCCGGCAGAAAGGTTTGTCGACGGCGACGGTCTCGTTGACCGCGACCGCCTTGCCGGCGATGCTTACTTCGGTGATTCCAAACTCGGGTTTATGGTAGCGCTGGGTGACGCGGACGAAGAGTTCGTTGCCGGCGGCGATCTTGCGGCTGAGCGGGGAGTAGGAGAGCGGGCTGAACGGGTGGCTGAACAGGTTGGCGTTAATGCTGGCCCACATCTGCCAGGGCGTCAGTGCCGCGTGACTCATTTCATGCAGGTCGTAGAGCAAATTAACCACTCCGTTGCAAACGCGTTGTGTCTTTATACCAAATTCCGCGGCCGGATGCATCATCGAATGCGCGATTGTCGTAATACCCAGTGGGGACCCGGGGGGTTATCCACGATCGCCGATTGCGTGCGGATACGCCTTTCATCCGCGCGCAATCGGTGGTCCGCGCGGACGGGCCGCCGTCCGCGCAAGTCCCGTCACCACAGCTCGAACTATTTCTCTGGGTCCGCCTATGTCGTGCCGCAACCATTGCGCGCGCCGCGCGCCAACCATGTTTTCCGTACGGATGAAAAGCGCATCCGTACGGAAAACACGGTTCTGGTTAACAGCAAGCGGGACCCGGGGCGGTTATCCACAATCACCGATTGCGTGCGGACGGGCCGCCATCCGGGACCTACGCTGACTATGCTAGCCTATCGTCATTAACGGCCATCGCCACGGAATGTTGACCCCATGAAAATCGTGTTTCGCGCAGTTCTTGTGCTTGCGTTTGTCGTCGCCCTTGCCGCCGCGGCGGGCTATGCCTGGTTAAGACTATCGCTGCCGCAGCTCGACGGCAGCCTCACCCTGTCCGGCCTCAAGGCGCCGGTGGAAATCGTGCGCGACCGCCACGGCGTGCCTCACATCTATGCAGGCAGCATCGAAGACGCGCAATTCGGGCTCGGCTTCGTCCACGCCCAGGACCGGCTGTGGCAAATGGAAATGAACCGGCGCATCGGCAGCGGGCGCATGTCCGAGGCACTCGGTGCGGCTACCCTGGACGCCGACAGGTTTCTGCGCGCCCTGGGCGTGCGCCGCGTGGCCGAGGCCACGCTAAAAGGCTTGAGCGCCGAGGCGCGCGGCCAGCTCGATGCCTATGCGGCCGGGGTCAACGCGTTTCTCGCGCAGCGCTCCGGCCCCTTGCCGCCGGAATTCCTGCTCACCGGGGTCAGCCCGGAACCGTGGCAGAGCGCCGATTCCGTCGCCTGGATCAAGATGATGGCCTGGGACCTGGGCGGCAACTGGCGCGCCGAACTGCTGCGCCTGCGCCTGGCGAAGAAGCTCTCCACCGCGCAGATCGGCGAATTCCTGCCGCCCTATCCGGGCGACGCTCCGCTCGCGATCGCCGATTACGGCGCGCTGTACCTCCAGCTCGATGCGAGCAAGCTCGCCTCCCTGGCGATTCCGGGCTTGGCCGAGGCCGGCGCCTCCAACAACTGGGTGGTGGCCGGCAAGCGCACAGCGAGCGGCAAGCCGCTGCTCGCCAACGATCCGCACCTCGGCCTGGCCGCGCCTGCGGTGTGGTATTTCGCCCATCTGTTGGCGCCTGGCTTCGAGGTGATGGGTGCGACCTTGCCGGGCGTGCCAGGCGTAATACTGGGCCGCAACCAACGCATCGCCTGGGGCTTCACCAACACCGGCCCCGATGTGCAGGACCTGTACGTAGAGCGCGTCGATGCCGCCGGCCAGGTGCTCTCGCCGCAAGGCTGGCAGAAGCTTGTCACGCGCAGCGAGGTCATCAAGGTCAAGGGTCAGGCGGACGTCGCGCTGACGGTGCGCGAATCGCGCCACGGGCCGCTGATTTCCGACGTGTTCATGCCGGCGGCGCAGGCGCTGCCTCAAGGCTATGCGCTGGCCCTTGCCTGGACCGCGCTGCGCGAGGACGATCTGTCGATTCAGGCCGCGGGCAAATTCGCCAGCGCCGGCAACTGGAGCGAGTTTCTCGCGGCGGCGCGCGATTTTCATTCGCCGCAGCAGAACATGGTATATGCCGACATCGAAGGCAACATCGGCTTCGTCGCGCCCGGCCGTATCCCGCTGCGCAAGCCGGCGAACGATCTCAAGGGCCAGGCGCCCGCGCCCGGCTGGGAGGCAAAATACGACTGGAATGGTTTCATTGCGTTCGAGGATCTGCCGCAAAGCCACAACCCCGCCTCGGGCGAGGTTGTGACCGCCAATCACAAGATCGTGCCCGAGGACTACCCGCATTACCTGACCAACGAGTGGTACCTGCCCTACCGCGCCAATCGCATTACGCAGCTGCTGGCCGCGACGCCCAAGCACACGCCGCAGAGCTTCGCCAAAATCCAGGCCGATACGGTATCGCTGCAGGTGCGCCAAATCCTGCCGCTGCTGCTCAAGACCAGGACCCAGGGTGCGGAAGCGCAACAGATCCTGCGCGAGCTTGGCCAATGGAATGCCGATATGGCGATCGAAGGCGCGGAGCCGCTAATCGTCAGCGCCTGGCTGCGCGAACTGGGCCGGTTGATCTATGCCGACGAGCTGGGCGACATGTTCCACGGCGCCTGGGAACATCGCGCCACCTTCATGCACGACGTGCTTGCGGACAAGGCCGGCCAAGGCCGATGGTGCGACGATATAGCGACGCCGGCTAAGGAAAGCTGCGCCGATTTGCTGCCAAAGGCGCTCGATCTTGCGCTGGCGGATCTGAAGCGCCGCTATGGCGACGAACGCAAGCAATGGCGCTGGGGCGAGGCGCATGTCGCGCTGTCGGAACACCGCCCGTTCGGGCGCCAGGCACAGCTGGCGAAATTTTTCGATGTGCGCGTGCCCTCGCCCGGCGACACTTTCACCGTCAACGTCGGCCGAAATACGCTCGCCAATGAACTAGGGCCTTTCACCAGCCGCCACGCCGCTTCGCTGCGCGCGGTCTACGATCTGGGCGAGCCGGACAAGTCGATGTACATACACTCCACCGGCCAGTCGGGCAATGTGCTGTCGCCGCTATACAGCAACTTCGCCGAACGCTGGTCACGGGCCGAATACATCCCCATGTCGATGAAGCGCAGCGACGCCGCCATGGAATCGCTGGGCACGCTCAGGCTGCTGCCGCGCTGATCAGCACGCCCTTGAACTGCTTGGTCTGCATGCGATCCAAGCGGACGGGTCCGGGGAGCCGCAGCGGCCTGATACTGCGGCCGGCCATCTTACACGGCGGCCACCGCCGCGGGATGCCACGCGGTTCCCCCAGTCGCATCGGCATGGCCACACATCAAGCTGCTTCGTCCGGCGTTCCTGCTCGATTGAGAATTGTCAACAATGCGCGCGACAATTTGCATTAGAATGATTTCCCGGCTGGGGAGTATGCCGGAAACCAAATCGGCATATGCCAGACGCTGGAAAAATCCGAATACTCATCATCGACGACGACACCGGTTTTCGTGACCTGCTGCGAATTCATCTGTCGGCGGCGGGCTACCAGGTGCGGGTCGCCGAGGATGGGGTCACCGGCGGCCGGGCGCTGCTCGAGCACCCTCCCCCCGACCTGATCGTCTCCGACGTCAACATGCCGTTTCTTGACGGCTTCGAATTGCTGTCACTGATGCGCTCGGACGCGAGCACCGCTTCGATCCCGGTCATACTGCTTTCCGGCCGCAGCGATGGCGACACCATGGCCAAGGCAGTGGAACTGGGTGCGGCCGATTTCCTCACCAAACCGGTGACGCGCGACCAATTGCTCGAATCGGTCGAAGCCTGCCTGGCCAGAAACCGCGGCCGGACCAAGCCCCCGGATTACGGCTCGACGCCGCCCATCTAACCGGTCTTGTTGTCGCGCAGCGCGCGCCGCAGGATCTTGCCGACGTTGGTCTTGGGCAACTCGGCCCTGAACTCGATGTACTTGGGACATTTGTAGCCGGTCAGGTTTTGATGGCAGTGCTCGCGCACCTCCTTCTCGGACAGGTCCGGATCCTTCCTCACCACGAACAGCTTCACCGTCTCGCTTGAATGCTGATCGGCCACCCCGACTGCGGCGCACTCGAGCACGCCCGGGTGCATCATGACGACGCCTTCGATCTCGTTCGGATAGACGTTGAAACCGGACACCAGGATCATGTCCTTCTTGCGGTCGACGATGCGCGTGTGCCCCTTCTCGTCCATGATGCCGATGTCGCCGCTGCGAAAGAACGCGTCCGCAGTCATCACGGCGGCCGTCTCTTCCGGCCGCTGCCAGTACCCCGCCATGACCTGCGGCCCGCGGATGCAGATCTCGCCCGGCTGACCCAACGGCAACTCCTTGCCATCATCGTCGCGGATCGAGATTTCGGTCGAAGGCACGGGCAGCCCGATCGAACCGGAGAATTCCTTCGCGTCCGGCGGGTTGGTGGTGGCGACGGGCGAGGTCTCGGTGAGCCCGTAGCCTTCGGTCAGGGTCACACCGGTTATTTTTTTCCACCTCTCCGCCACTGCCTGTTGCACCGCCATGCCGCCGCCGTTAGAAATGCGCAGCGCGCCGAAATCGAGCTTGTCGAAATCCGGAGTGTTCATCAGGCCGTTGAACAGGGTGTTGACCCCGGTGATGGTGGTGTACTTGTGTTTGGCGAGTTCGCGGACGAAACCCGGCATGTCGCGCGGATTCACGATCAGCACGTTCTTGCCGCCGATCTTGAGCATCATCAGGCAGTTCACCGTCAGCGAAAAAATGTGGTACAGGGGCAGCGCGGTGATGATGATGTAGTTCCTGCGGTCCTCTTCGGAGAGGAACGGGTCGAGCCAGGCTTCGACCTGGGTGAGATTGGCGGTGATGTTGCGATTCAGCAGCATCGCCCCCTTGGACACGCCCGTGGTGCCGCCGGTGTATTGCAGGAAGGCGATGTCCGCGGGCGCGATCTCCACCTTCGCCAGCGTCATCCTCGACGCCGCGGCGAGCACCTCGTTAAAACGTACGGCGTTGTCGAGCGCGAACGCCGGAACCATCTTTTTCAGGTTGCGCACCACGAAATTGACCAACGCGCCTTTCGCCACGCCGAGCAGGTCGCCCATCGCCGCCACCACGACGTGTTTCACCGGCGTTTTCGCCACCACCTGCTCCAGGGTGTGGGCGAAGTTCTCCAGAATGACGATCGCCTTCGCTCCCGAGTCCTTTAGCTGGTGCTCGAGTTCGCGCGGTGTATACAGCGGATTGACGTTCACCACCACCAGGCCCGCGCGCAGGATGCCGAACAGCGCCACCGGATACTGCAGCACGTTGGGCATCATCAGTGCCACGCGTTCGCCCTTCTGCAGACCCTGGCCCTGCAGCCACGCACCGAACGCCTTCGACATCAGATCGAGGTCGCCGAAGCTGATCTCCTTGCCCATGCAGTAATAGGCCGGGCGGTCGCGAAAGCTCGCGACACTCTCATCGAACAGGTCGCGTATCGACTGGTATTTGTCCGGATCGATGTCGGCGGGCACGCCTGCGGGATAGTGCTTGAGCCAGATTTTTTCCATATGGGCGTACTCCTCGGGATCTTTCGGGCATGGGTGGTCAATTCCGGACAGCCGCCATCATAAACCGCGCCGGGGAAAATGCCGATAGCCCCGCGCCACCGGACATGAATCAGCCCGGCGCCGCGCGGATGCCGCGCGCGAGATAGATGCTGGCGAGAGTGGCGGCGACGGCAAGGATTCCCACCGTGCCGTAATGCGTCAGTTCGCCGGCCGCGTTGCTGCCGATGAGCAGGCTCGCGCCGAACGATGCGATGCCCGATGCGAGCTGCTGAATCGAGGAGTTGAAACTCATGAAGCTGCCGCGCAGCCGCGGCGACACGCTGGAGGTGATCAGCGCCATTGCCGGAACGAAACGTCCCGACAACATCGACATGAGGAACGCGGAGGCCAGGATCGCCACATAAACGGGCGCCCGCGGCAAGTGCGTTAGGGTGAGGATCGCCAGCGCCGAGAGACCCGCAACCAGCGTGAACATGCGCAGCTTGCCGTGCAGGTCGGTAAGCCGGCCCACCAGCCGCACCACGATCAGCGTGAGGATGCCGCCGACCAGGTACAACAGCGGCAGCTCCTGCTCCGCCAGGCCGACGTTGGCTACCATGTAAGGGCTGATGAAGGGAATGATGGCAAAGCCGGAAAAGAACAGCATCGCCGAGAACAGGAACACTTTGTGGTGGTTCGGCTCGCGAAACACCGCCACCGCCTGGGCCAGCGGGTGGCGTTCGCGCGCGGCGCGCAAATGGCCGCGCATGCGCGGCAGCAGCCAGAGCACGTTGCTCCAGATCACAAGGCACAGCCCGGCGAGAAAGAAATACGGCGCGCGCCAGGTGAAATGATTGGCCAGGTACAGGCTGACCGGCACACCGACCGTCGCGGCGATGGAGAAAGCCGACATCACCACGCCCAGGGCCGAGCCGCGGCGGCTCTCCGGTATCAGATCGCCGACGATGGCAAAAACGATCGCCGAGAGCACGCCGCCGAAAGCGCCGGCCAGCGCCCGCGCCGCGAGCAGCGTGGCATAGCTGTCGGAGGAGGCAGCGAGCAGCGTGGTCGCACCGAAGCAGGCGTACAGAATCAGCAGCGCCTTCTTGCGGTCGAAACGGTCGATGAAAAACGCCGCCGCAAAACCTACCGCGGCGGCGCTGAACGTGTAGATCGACACGAGGAAGCCGAACTGCGTCGGGCCGATGGCGAACATGCGCATGAACTGCGGCCCCAGCGGCATCAGGATCATGAAGTCGAGGATGTGGCTGATCTGCACGCCGCCAAGCACGAACAGGATGCTCCACTCGCGTGCGATGGGCTTGTCGGCCGGGTTCATGGATGGCGGGGGCAGCCCGACAGCCGCTTGCTTTTCCTGGAGAAGCAGGAATAGAAACCAACCCGCCAGGGCGGAACGCAACTCACTTGTGCTTGAACGCCGCCTTGCGCTTTTCGACGAACGCGGCCATGCCTTCCTTCTGGTCTTCAGTCGCGAACAGCGAATGAAACGCGCGCCGCTCGAACAGGATGCCCTCGTTCAAGGTGCTCTCGTAGGCGCGGTTGACCGATTCCTTGGCCGCCATCACCACCGGCAGCGAGTACTCGCAGATCTGCTTAGCGGCGGCCAACGCTTCATCGAGCAGCTTATCCGCCGGCACCACGCGCGATACCAGGCCGGCGCGCTCGGCTTCGGCGGCGTCCATCATGCGCCCGGTAAGCACCATATCCATGGTCTTGGCTTTCCCCACCGCGCGCGGCAGGCGCTGCGTGCCACCCGCGCCCGGGATGATGCCGAGCTTGATCTCGGGCTGGCCGAATTTCGCCGTCTCCGCGGCGATGATGAAATCGCACATCATGGAAAGCTCGCAGCCGCCGCCGAGCGCGTAGCCGGCCACCGCGGCGATCACAGGCTTCCTCACCGAACGGATACGTTCCTAGTTGCGGCTTATGTACCCGCTCTTGTACACATCCATGTAGCTCCAGTCCTTCATCGCGCCGATGTCGGCGCCCGCGGCAAACGCTTTTTCGCTGCCGGTAATCACGATACAGCCGATGTCCTCGCCGGCGTCGAATTGCGCCAGCGCAGCGCCGAGTTCGTCCATCAGCGCGTCGTTCAACGCATTCATCGCCTTGGGCCGGTTCAGCGTGATCAGGCCGACGCGGCCGCGGGTTTCAACCAGGATGTTTTCGTATGACATTTCAGTGCCTCATGATGAAGATGGAAAATCCTTAGGGGTTCTTGAGCGCTTGCACCATGCCGCGCGCGGCGGCGGCGAGCAGCATCAGGTCCATGCCGGCGATCGGCAGGGTGTAGCCTTTCCGGATATAGGGCTTCATGCCCTCGGCGGTGGCGGCGAATATGCCGAGCTTCATGCCCGCAGCCGCGCAGACCTCGCGCACGGTCTCGATCGCCTGCTCGACCTCGGGATCGTTCACCCGGCCCAGCTTGCCCATGGTGCCGGACAGATCGAAGGGCCCGATCATCAGCGCATCCACGCCGGGCACGCGCACGATGGACTCGATGTTGTGCACCGCGTCGATATGCTCGATCTGCAGCATGACGATCACATTGTCGTTGGCGCTGGCCACGTACTGCTCGAAATCCAGGCCGTAGCCCTGCGCGCGCACGATGCCCACGCCGCGGCTGCCGCGCGGCGGATATTTGCAGTAGCGCACGATGCGCTCGGCGTCGGCTGCGGTATTCACCTGCGGCACGACCACGCCGGCCGCGCCTATGTCCAGCGCCTTCTTGATCAGCGCTTCTTCGCCCGCGGGCACGCGCACCAGGCAGGGGCAGCGCGCCGCCTGCAGCAGCCCCTGCGCGGTGAGCGCATCGAGCGGCGCATGCTCGGTATCGATGAACAGCCAGTCGAAGCCGGCGCGCGAAAACAGCTCGGCCACCTCCGGGCAGGGAAGCGCGATGATCGCGCCGAGCAGGGTCTCGCCCGCGCGCAGCCGCGCGGCAAATGCGGCGTTGATTTCGGCTATGGAGGGATGGCTCATCGCGATCGGGGTTGCCTGACCGAGGCTGGGTCCTCAGGCGCCCGCTTTCCTGTTCTTCCACACCGACAAGGGCAACACTTCCTGCAACGCCAGGCGCTTGCGCCCGGGCTCGGCCTCGGTCAACGCCACCGTCTCGCGCATGCTGGCGCGGCTGCGCACGGCCAGGTTCTGGTACAGGCGCGTCGCGTCCGCTTTCCATGCCATTTCATCGGCGCTCAGCTCGCGCATCACCTTGGCGGGGATGCCCGCCACCAGTGTGCGCGGCGGCACCTGCATTCCCGCCTTGACGAAAGCCATCGCCGCGACGAAGGCCGACTCGCCCACCACGGCGTTGTCGTTGACCACGGCGTTCATGCCGACCAAAGCGTTGCGGCAAACGCGCGCGCCATGAATCACGGCGCCGTGGCCGATATGGCCGTCCTGCTCGATCACCGTGTCCGACTCGGGAAAACCGTGCACGATGCAACAGTCCTGGATATTGGCGCCGGCCTCGATTACCAGCCTTCCGAAATCGCCGCGCAGACTGGCCGAGGGACCGATGTACACGCCGGCGCCGACGTGCACGTCGCCGATCAGCACTGCGCTCGGGTGAACATAGGCATCGGCATGAACGACGGGAGTGAGGCCGTCGATGGAATAAACTTTGACCATGAGGGTAGCGCCCGCGGCAAAGCGTTCATTTTACTGCTGTTGGTGTATGCTCTGAAACCTCATTTTCCGACCGTTGGCATGCACAAGACAGCGCAACAACTGGCCGAAGCCGCCGCAGCGGCGATGTACGCGCGCGACCGCGCCTCGCTCGCCCTGGGGATGAAGCTGCTCAAGGTCGGCCCCGGCATGGCGAGCATGCAGATGACGATTCGCGAGGACATGGCGAACGTCCACAATACCTGTCATGGCGGGCTCATTTACACCCTCGCCGACTCGACCTTCGCCTATGCCTGCAACAGCCACAACCGGAACGCGGTGGCGGTCACCTGCGTGATCGAATACATGCGCCCGGCCTTCGTCGGCGACCTGCTCACGGCCACGGGTAGTGAACAAGGGCTGGAGGGCCGCAACGGCGTGTACGACATCCGCGTCGAAAACCAGAAGGGCGAACTCGTGGCGCTGTTTCGCGGCAAGTCGACCCAGATCAAGGGCGAAGTGACGGAACCGGGCAAACGCTAGCGAACGACAGCCTGCGGCAAGGACGGGCGCTCACAGCAGCTCTGGGCCGCCTTCCATGTTACATTCGCCTTGAGGAGGGCCTTGCCATGACAATCCAAAATGTTGTGCTTCGCGCGTTTTTCACGTTTTTCATTCCGCTGGGACTCGTCGTCGATGCGCCCGCGTTCGCGCAGCAGGATTATCCGAGCCGGCCGATCCGGCTCCTCGTACCGGCGGCGCCAGGCGGCACCACCGATATCCTCGCGCGCGTTTTCGGCGCGCGCCTGTCCGAGGCGCTGAAACAGCAGGTGATCGTGGACAACCGCGCGAGCGCGTCCGGCGTGATCGCGGGCGAGTTGACCGCGAACGCGCCGCCCGACGGCTACACGCTGATGCTCGCCTATCACCAGCACACCATCAACGCGGCACTCAATCCCAAGCTGCCCTACCACCCGGTGAACAACTTCACCCCGATCACGCAGCTCACTACCGCCGGCCTGCTGCTGGTGATGCAGGCCTCGGCGCCGCCGCGCAACCTCGACGAATTCATCGCCTGGACCAAGAGCTATCCCGGCGCGCTCAACATCGGCTCGGCCGGGATCGGCAGTGGCGGACACCTCGCGGGCGAGCTCTACAAGCTGATGACCGGGGTGAAGGCGGAGCACGTTCCCTACAAAGGTACGGGGCCGGCGCTGATGGCGCTGCTGGCGGGCGAGTACAACTTCAATTTCGCCGGCATGCAGGCATCGCAACCACACGTTCGCTCCGGCAGGCTGCGCGCGTTCGCGGTCACCTCGCCCAAGCGCGTGGCGGCGCTGCCCGACGTGCCCGCGATGGCCGAAGCGCTGCCGGGGTTCGAGGTCGTCGGCTGGTACGGCGTCATCGGCCCGGCCAATCTGCCCGCGCCCATCGTCGCGCGGCTGCACGAGGAACTCACCAAGATCCTCAACCGGCCGGATGTGCGCGAGCGTATCCTGGCCGATGGATCGGAGCCGGCCGGCAGTACGCCCGAAGACTTCCGCCAGTTCATGCTCGCCGACCTCACCAAATGGGCCAAGGTCGTCAAGGAGAGCGGGGCGAAGCTGGATTGAGGCGCGGGATTCGGGTCGGCTGCGGCGAGCAAGCCATACGATCGTTGCCAGATCCGATGACCTGCTGAAGCAGGTTGCCGGTCGCTTAGACAAGTATTAACGTCTATCTGCGATCAGCGCAATAGAGCGTGGGAGCACATCGGACCGCCGGACCGCTCCGCGTTTGTGCGAGAGCGAGGCCGATCTCAGAACCTAATCAGTTCCTCGCGCGTACGCGGCTTCTGGTGTTGGTGCATGAACGCCAGCACGATTACCTGGTCCTGTTCAATCACATAGAAAAGCGAATACTGGAAGCGGCGCAGCACAGCCCTCCGGATCTCGCCTTCGACTCGCTGGTATAGCCCTGGTTGAGTTCGCAGATGCGACTCTGTGCGCTCAAGACCTTTGACGAATGCAGACGCCTGATCAATCTCAGGCCGCGCATGCCACGAAATCGCGGCCTCGATTTCAGCGGCCGCGGCGCGCTTATAGCGAACCGAATAGGGCACTACGACAGGCCGAGTTTCGCCTTGATGTCGCCAAGCGAAACGGTCTCTTCTTCCGGGTGCGCCCGATGATGCGCGAGGCGTGCGCGCAATTCGGCGCGCTGCTCGTCCGTGACAGGTGGCGAGAATGCCTCGCTGGCGACACTATCGAGAAGATCCTGAGCCAACTGAAGTCGCGTCGGGGCATCGAGCTTGATGATCTCGTCGTAAAGGTTTGAGTTCATGCGGCCACCCTACTTCATCCAAAAGAACTTCGCAACTGGCTGATCTACTGGCTGCCCCCACTGCCTTGCGCCTGACCCCGCCTACTCGCCACCCATCTCCCCGCGCAGCCGCCGTGCCATCACGCGGGCGTAGTAGCGCGGCGCAAGCCGGCTCACCCACCACGACAATTTCGCCATGCGCCCGGGCAGCAGCATATGCCTGCCGGTTTGCGCGGCATGCAGAATCTGTGCGGCGATGTCCTCTGGTTGGGCGCGCTCGCCGACGACTTGCTGCGCGTGCCGCGCAGGCGCGCCATCGCCGCCAAGCGCGTTCCTGTTGATGCCGGTGTCGATGAACGACGGACATACCATCAGCACCCCTACCCCGTCATCGGTAAGTTCGGTGCGCAGGCTCTCGAAAAAACCGTGCAGCGCATGCTTCGCCGCGGCATAACCGGTGCGCGCGACGAGCGGCGCGAAGCCGGCGACGCTGGAGACGACGATGATTAGCCCGCGCGATTTGCACAGCGCATCAAGCGCCGCGCGGGTGCAATGGACCGAGCCGAAGAAATTCACTTCCATCACCCGGCGGGTGACCGCCGGGTCGGTCCGCCGGTACGCGCTGCGGTGGGTGATGCCGGCGTTGTTGACGAGCACATCGATCTGTCCCCAGCTGCGCATCACCTCGCCCATCGCGCGCGCGCAGGCGGCGGCGTCGGTCACGTCACAGGCGAGGCCCAGCGCCTGGTGAGCTTCGCCGCGCAGCGCGGCGGCCAACGACTCCGCTCCTTCTGCATCCTGGTCCAACGCGGCAACACGCGCTCCGGCGCCGGCGAACGCGCGCGCCAGCGCCCGCCCGAGGCCGCCGGCGGCGCCGGTGATCACCACCACCTTGCCCGAAAAATCACGCTGCGTCACGGTGCGCCCCGGCGCGTGCGCGCCGCGAGGTAGAACTCGAACACCTCGACGGAAGTCTTCTGCGGCACGTAGCCGAACTCTTCCTTCAGCCTGCGGTTGTCCAGCACCGGCCGGTAACGCAGGAAGTTCACCTGTTCCGGCCCGTACTGCGTCAGCCTCAGGGGCTTCAACAGCGCGAGCGCGATGGCAAGCAGCCACGCGGGCAACACCACGCAGCGCTTGCCCAGGCGCGCGGCGATATCACTTATGCCGAGGGCGCCGTCGCCGGCAACGTTGTAGACGCCCGCCTTGTCCGAGTGCACCGCTTCGAGCATGCAGCCGACCACGTCCTGATCCCAGATGAACACGAACGGGCTGTCCGACCCTTGAATCGCGATCAGGCGCGGCTTTTCGAACAGGTCGGTGATCTGGTTGCGCACGGTTTCGCCGAGGATGGTGCCGATGCGAAACACCACCTGAGCGAGCTGCGGCTGACGCGCGCGGTAGTCGGATAGCATTTCCTCGACCAGACGCTTGTGCCAGGAATAGGCGAACGCATGGTTGCCGCGCACCGGCGCATCCTCCGTGATCCAGGCCGGATTGTCGGCGTGATAGCCGTAGGCCGCGCCGCTCGAGGAGACCACGATTTTTCTTACTCCCGCGGCGACGCAGGCCTTGAGCAGGTTCTCGGTCCCAAGCACGTCCACCGAGTACTCGAATTCGCGCTTACTGTACCTGCCCGGCGTGACGATCGACGCCAGGTGCACCACCGTGTCGATCGCATGGCGCCGCAGAATCGAAGCGAGATCGGGCGCGCGGATGTCGGCGGTTTCATAGGCCACGTCGGCCAGGCGCCCCTCGCGCGGCACCTCGCGCACGTCCATTGCCAGCAGATGCGCCGGCCGGCGCGTCCCCGTGGCCAGCGCGGCAAGCAGCTGACTGCCGAGGTAACCGGCCGCGCCCGTCACCAGTACGCGCGGCGCGCCCACTATTTTCCTTTCGGCTCCTGGTGCATGTCCTTGAAGTGGATCAGACCCGGCGCCCACATGTGTTTCACCGGATTGACGTCCACATGGATCACGGCGCAGCGGCCGCTCGCGCGGCAGCGCTCCAGCGCCGGCCTGAGCTCCATCGGATCGGACACGCGCTCGCCGTGCGCGCCCATCGCGATCGCCAGCTTGTCGAACTCGATCTCGCCCAGATCGGTCGCGATGTTTTCCTCCGGCGGCAGCGATTTCATCAGCAGGGTCCTGATCGGATGCAGGGTGAAAGACTGGTTCATTTTCACCATGCCCCAGGCCTTGTCGCACAGCACCAGATAGATGACCTTGAGCTTGTTCCTGACCGCGGTCTCGATTTCCTGCGGATGAAAACCCATCGCGCCGTCGCCGATGATGCATACCACCTCCCGCTCAGGCAGCGCCACCGCAGCACCCAGCGCCTGCGCCACGCCCGCGCCGAGCATGCCGAACTTGAACGTCGACAGCAGCGTATTCGGCACGCGCACCTCGTGATAGAAACTCGCCCAGATGGTGGTGTTGCCGCCATCGGCCACGAGGATCGCGTCGTCGGGGAAGAATTCGCGGCACACGCTCGCGACATGCGCAGAATTCATCGGCGCCGAGCGGTCGGCGAGCGCCTTGTTCCAGCCCTCGCGGTCGCTCCGCTTGGTGTCGTTGTAGCGCGCGAGGTTCTTCTTGCGCGCCTCGGTGCGGATTTCGCCCTTCCTCGCCGCAAGGCGGGCGGCGAGAGCGGCAAGAAACAGCCTGGCGTCGCCGAGGATCGCAAGGTCCGCGGGCTTGTTCATGCCGAGCATCTCGCCATCCGCATCGACCTGGATCATCTTCTGCTGCGACGGATGACGCCAGTAGGGCGCCTTGCCCCACCAGTCGGTTTCGCCGAAACGCGTGCCCAGCGCCAGCACCAGGTCGGCGTCGTTGCGCGCCGCGTGGTTCAGCTTGACGTGGATCATCGGCAGCGACAGTTCGGAGGTTTCGGGCAGTACGCCGCGCGCCGACCAGCTGGTGGTGACCGGCGCGCATAAAAGTTCGGCTACCTGGCGCAGCTCGGTGTACGCAGCCGCATGGATGATGCCGCTGCCGGCGTGGATCAGGGGCTGCCCGGCGGCGATCAGCATGTCTGCCGCGCGCTCGATCAGTTCTGCCTCGGGCATCGTCGCCGACGTCCGGCGGTACTGGTGCGGGGCCCAGAACGCCGGGTCCGCTTTCACCTTCGTGTTCATGATGTTCTCGGGCACGTCGATGTGCACCACGCCGGGCCGTCCCTCCCAGGACTTGCGCAGCGCCATGCGCACCAGTTCCGGAATGCGCTCGAACGAGGAAATGACGCAGCTCCACTTCGCCATCCTGCCGATCACGCCGGACTGGTCGAAACACTGGTAGCTGCCGCCGCGGTCGGGATAGGCGATGCCGGGACGGCGGCAGGCCGTGACCAGCAGCACGCGGTTGCCCTCGGCCTGCTCCACCGCGATTCCGGGCAGCGCGTTGGCCACGCCGGGCCCGTTCGAGGCCATGCACACGCCGAGCTTGCCGGTGAGCCGCGCATAAGCCCCGGCCATGTGCACCGCGCTGGTCTCGTGCCGCGGCGTGATCAGATCGATGCCGTGCGTGCGCAGGCTGGCATAGAAACCGAAATAAGTGCCGTCGATAATGCCGAACACCTTCTGCACACCCTCGGCCTGCAGCATCCTGACGACGACTTCTCCACCGCTGATTTCAGACATACGCTCTCCTGTCGTTGCTCGTTTTCGGGTTCACGCAAGTATATTGGATGGATCCGGCCGCTGCGCAGCCGAGTTAATTACATACCATGGCAAACCCGGCGCCGCATTGCCCTAACGCAAACCGCGTTAATATAGAGACATGCGACAAATCGCAACCGCATTGTCTTCCACTCTGCTGGCCGCCGGCCTGTTTCTCGGCGTAAGCTGCGCCCGCGCGGCCTTGCCTGCCGTGGGCACGCCGGCGCCGGAGTTCAGCCTGGCGGATCAGTCCGGAAAAACGCGCACCCTAACCGAGTTCCGCGGCAAGTGGGTGGTGTTGTACTTCTACCCCAAGGACGACACCCCGGGTTGCACCGAGGAAGCGTGCAACTTCCGCGACGATATTTTCGCGCTCGAGCAGATGGGCGCGCAGGTGGTCGGAGTGAGCCTGGACGACAGCGCGAGCCATGCGCAGTTCGCAAAAAAATTCAGCCTGCCGTTCCCGTTGCTGGCGGACCCGTCCGGCGCCGTCACGCGCAGCTACGGCGCGCTGCCCGAGGGCAGCCGCTACGCCAGGCGCTATACCTTTCTCATCAATCCGGCCGGCAAAGTGGCAAAGGTCTACACCAGCGTGGAGACCTCGCGCCATTCGGTCGAGGTGATCGAAGACCTGAAGCGCTTGTCCAAGCGCTAGTCGGGCACCGGTATAATGGCGGGGCATGGTTCCCGCGCCGTTCGCGCCTGCCGCGCAGTGGCGCAATTCCGCGAAGACACAAATGCCTGCAAAACGAAAAAACGTCGTCCGTTTCGACCTGTCGACGAATCCGGCGCTTGATCAGCGGTTGGCCCACGAGTCCGACATCGAACTCACGGTTTGCGCGCGAGCGGGCCCGGAGGATGCGAGCTGGGCGGCGCTGGCACGCGCGCATGTCTACCACGTGTCCGCCGCCAAGGACGAGCTTCCGCGCCATTGGTTCGTAAGCGCGGAGCTGCTCGCACGTTGCCCCGCGCTGCTGTGCGTTTCTTCCGCCGGCGCCGGCTACGATACGGTGGATGTCGCCGCCTGCACCAGGGCCGGGGTCGCGGTGGTGAACCAGGCGGGCGGCAACGCCAACTCGGTAGCCGAACTTGCTCTTGGGCTGATGCTCGCGCTGTCCAGACGGATCATCGAATGCGACCGGCGTCTCAGGCGCGAGCAGGGCTTCACCCGCGAGGACGTCATGGGGCACGAAATCGGCGGCAAAGTGCTGGGCATTGTCGGGATCGGCCACACCGGCACGCGCGTCGCAGCGCTGGCCCATGCCTTCGGCCTGACCGTGCTGGCCACCGACCCGTACCTGACCGAAGAAGAGATCGGCCGGCGCGGCGCCACCTCTGTCGCCTTGGCCGAGCTGCTGGCGCGCTCCGACATCGTGTCGCTGCATTGCCCGCGCGCGCAGGACACCATCGGCATGATCGACGCGCGCGCATTGCGGCGGATGAAGCGCGGTGCGCTGTTCATCACCACGGCGCGTGGCGGCATCCACGAAGAGGCGGCTTTGCTCGAAGCGCTCAGGTCCGGCCATATCGGCGGAGCGGGGCTCGACGTCTGGGACGTGGAGCCCCCGCCGCTCGACCATCCGCTGCTCAAGCTCGACAACGTGATCGCGAGCTTTCACACCGCCGGGGTGACGCACGAGGCGCGGCGCAACATGGCGGCGATCGCCGCCGAGCAGATAGTGGGTGTGCTCAAAGGCGGGCGGCCGTCGCGCCTGATCAATCCGGAAGTGTGGCCCGCCTACGCTGCGCGCTTTGAAGCGGTGCTGGGTGCGAGAATACAGGTCCTCGACTCGGAATAATCAGCTAGAGCAACGCGAACGCCGCCTTTAGCTTGCGTTCGTACTCGGACTTCGCCGCCTTGATCGTCTCCGGCGTCCACTTGATAAAGCCTTCCCCCGATTTCATCCCGATCTTGCCCCGCGCCACGCGCCCGGCGAGGCAGGCGGGGACGCTCGTCGTGTTCGACAGCGTCGGGTAGATCTCGGTCCCGGCGCGCAGCGTCGTGTCCCAGCCGGAGATTTCCTTTTGCATGATCGGCCCCACCGCGGCGTAGCGAAAGCCGAAGCTGTAGCGCACCGCGAGGTCGACGTCCTCGGGCGAGGCGATGCCCGAGTCGATCAGCGACAACGCCTCGCGCAGCAGCGCGTGCTGCATGCGGTTGGCAAGAAAACCTGCGATGTCTTTTTTTACCAGCACCGGCTTCTTCTTCATCGCGGTGAACAGTTCGCACACCTTGCCGCCGAGCACGGGATCGGAGTCCGCGCCCAGTACCACCTCGACCAGGGGCACGATCTCGGCCGGCATGAAGTAGTGCGCGCCGAACATGCGCCGGCGGGTCGGCAGGCCGGCGGTGATTTTTGAGATCGGATAGCTCGAGCTGTTCGAACCCAGCGGGATGTGCGCCGGCACGCGCGCGTCGAGGTCGCGAAACAGCGCCTGTTTCAAGGCGAGGTCCTCGGCAACGGTCTCGATCACGATAGAGGCGTCCCCCCATGCGCTCCAACTGTCGATGAGTCCGGTCTCGAGCGGAGGCGCGCCCGCCTTGGCGTCTGCGCCGAGTCCGGCCGCGATCCTCATTGCGTCCTCAACGGCGCCGGCGCAGCGCGCCGCCTCGCGCCCGAGCAGCACCGCGGGGATGCGCTGCGCGATCAGCCCGGCGACGATGCCCGTTCCCATGATGCCGGTGCCGATGACAATGACTTTCATGTGTTTGCTTTCGTGGTGGTTTTGGGAGAAATTCCGACACGGTGAATTTACCATTAACCGGCTATCGACGGCGCCGGCGCGCGCGGCGGCGTGGCATCGGCAGGCCGGCCGGGAACGGCATCCAATCGGCGCGCACGGTGTTTGCCGCGCCGCAACATCGGATGGCGCGAAGGAATTGTTATCGCCAGATAGATTTTTCTTTCGTTATCCAAGGTTTTTATCTAATATGAACACGCATGCAACTGCATGCCCCGGATCGTGACATCGCTACGACGAGCGGGCGCAACTTCGCAGGGTCGAGTTACCCTTAGCTTCCGAGGAGACGAGCAATGCAGAAATCACTACACATCAATCCCGACAAGTGCACGGGGTGTTTGCAGTGCGAGATGGCCTGCAGTTACGAGAACTATGGCGTTTTCAATCCCTCCAAATCGCGCATCAAGGTGTTCGATTTTCACCTGGCCGGAAGGAAAGTGCCCTATACCTGCACTCAGTGCGCCGAGGCCTGGTGCCTGCATGCCTGTCCGGTCGAAGCGATCAAGGTCGATGCGGCCACGGGCGCAAAGATAGTGATGGATGACGTCTGCGTGGGCTGCAAGGTGTGCACCATCGCCTGCCCGTTCGGCACCGTCAACTACGTTCAGGATACCGGCAAGGTGCAAAAGTGCGACCTCTGCGGCGGCGATCCCGCCTGCGCCACCGCCTGCCCCACCGGCGCGATAACCTATGTCGATTCCGACTGGACCGGTCTGGAGCGCATGAAGCAATGGGCCGGCAAACTCGATAACCAAGCTTCTGCTTAAGGAGAACGATCATGGCATGGGCTGGAAAAATACTCCGCGTCAACCTGACTGCTGGCACCTGCAAGTCCGAGCCGCTCAACATGAAATGGGCGCGCGACTACATCGGCCAGCGCGGTCTCGCCACCAAGTACTTCGTCGAGGAAGTCGATGCAAAAGTCGATCCACTTTCTCCCGCCAACAAGATCATCTGGGCCACGGGCCCGCTCACCGGAACCATGGCTTCCACGGGCGGGCGCTATTCGGTGATCACCAAGGGAGCGCTCACCGGCGCGATCGCCTGCTCCAACTCGGGCGGCTACTGGGGCGCCGAGCTGAGGATGGCCGGCTGGGACATGATCATTTTCGAGGGCAAGTCGGCCAAGCCGGTGTACCTCGTTATCGAGGACGACAAGGCGGAACTCCACGATGCGGCCTTCATCTGGGGCAAGTCGGTGTGGGAGACCGAGCCGGCGATCAAGGCCAGGCACCAGGAACCGCAGATGCGGGTGAGCAGTATCGGACGCGCCGGGGAAACGGGCTGCCTCTATGCCGCCGTCGTCAACGACCTGCATCGCGCCGCCGGGCGCTCCGGCGTGGGCACGGTGATGGGCAGCAAGAACCTGAAGGCGATCGGGGTGCGCGGCACGAAGGGCGTCGGCAACATCCGCGACTTCAAGGCGTTCATGCAGGCGACAGTCGCCGCCAAGAAGGTGTTGCACGACAACGCGGTCACCGGCCAGGGGCTGCCGACCTATGGCACCCAGGTGCTGATGAACGTGATCAACACCATGGGCGCGCTGCCGACGCGCAATCACCGCGACGTCCAGTTCGAGGGCGCCAAGGATATTTCCGCCGAAGCGATGCACGAGCCGCGCAAGACCGACGGCAAGGCCAATCTGGTGACCAACCAGGCGTGTTTCGGCTGCACCATTGCCTGCGGGCGCATTTCCAAGATCGACGAAAAGCATTTCACCGTGGTGAACAAGCCGCAATATTTCGGCGCATCCGGCGGGCTGGAATACGAAGCTGCATGGGCGCTGGGCGCCGCCAACGGCGTCAACGACCTCGATGCGCTGACCTTTGCCAACTTCATCTGCAACGAACAGGGGATGGACCCGATTTCGTTCGGCGCCACCGTCGGCGCGGTGATGGAACTCTACGACATGGGCGTGCTGACCAAGGAGCAGCTCGGCATCGACGCCAAGTTCGGTTCCGCCGAAGCGCTGACCCATTTCGCGGAGATCACCGTCAAGGGCGAAGGCTTCGGCAAGGAGATCGCGCAGGGTTCCAAGCGGCTCACCGCCAAATATGGGCACCCCGATCTGTCGATGAGCGTCAAGGGCCAGGAATTCCCGGCCTATGACTCGCGCGGCATCCAGGGAATGGGGCTGGCCTATGCCACGGCGAATCGTGGCGCCTGCCACCTGCGCGGCTACACCGTGGCATCCGAGGTGTTTGGCATTCCGGTCAAGACCGATCCCCTGGTCACCGAGGGCAAGGCCGACCTGGTCAAAGCCTTTCAGGACGCGACCGCGGTGTTCGATTCGGCCGGTGTGTGCGTGTTCACGACCTTCGCCTGGACCATGGCCGACCTGGCGCCGCAACTCGCCGCTGCGTGTTCGAGCGAGTTCACCATTGAAGAACTGGGCAAGATCGGCGAGCGCATCTGGAACATGGAGCGCGAATTCAACAACCGCGCCGGCTTCACCAACAAGGACGACACCCTGCCCAAGCGGCTTTTGAGCGAGCCCGCCAAGACCGGCCCGGCGAAAGGGCTGGTCAGCGGCCTGGACAAGATGCTGCCGGATTACTACAAGGCGCGCGGCTGGGATGCCGAAGGACGTCCGACCAAGGAGACCAAGGCGCGGTTGGGACTCTGACGCCCGGCTCGCATTGAATGACACGGGCGGTTCGAATCGGACCGCCCTCTTTTTTTTGGGGAGGGCGGCATGAGCAGGGAGCAGCGGCCCCGCTGGGCGGGGATGCGACCGGCCGCGATTGCCGCCGGACGCCGACAATGCGGATGCAAATCTTTGATCCTGGTTAAGGAGGCGAATACGACATGAAACACGTGATCCTGGGCAACGGACCCGCCGGCGTGATCGCGGCGGAAACCATACGCAAGCACGCGCCGAGCGACGAGATTACGCTCATCGGCGACGAACCCGAGCCGCCCTACTCGCGCATGGCGATTCCCTATCTGCTCTCCGGTGGAATCGACGAAAAGGGCACTTATCTGCGCAAAGGCAAGGAACATTTCGCCGCGCAGAAAATCACTTTGCGTACAGGCCGGGCGAAATCGGTGGACGCGAAGAAGCGCGCCGTCGCGCTCGATGAAGGTGGCGCGCTCGCCTTCGACCGCCTGCTGATTGCCACCGGATCGAGTCCGGCCAGGCCACCTATAGAAGGTATCGATCTGCCGGGCGTGCACCCCTGCTGGACGCTGGCCGACGCACGCAAGATCATGGCGCTCGCCAAACCGGGGGCAAAGGTCCTGCAAATGGGCGCGGGCTTTATCGGCTGCATCATCATGGAAGCGCTGGCCAGCCGCGGCGTCGCGCTCACCGTGGTCGAGATGGGTGATCGCATGGTGCCGCGCATGATGGGGGTGGGCGCCGGAGGCATGATCAAGCGCTGGGTGGAAAGCAAAGGCGTCAAGGTTTATACCTCCACCCGGGTCGAGGCCATTCGAAAGAAAGGCAACGCGCTCGATGTTCGCCTGAGCAATGGCGTGGCGGTTGATGCCGATCTGGTGATCTCGGCAACCGGCATCAAGCCGAACATCGGATTCCTGCAGTCCTCAGGCGTCACCTGCGCGCAGGGCGTGGTGACCGACGAGTATCTGCAGACCAATGTGCCAGGCATCTACGCCGCGGGTGACTGCGCCGAGGCGCTGGACCTCGCCTCCGGCAGGCACATCGTCAGCGCGATTCAACCCACCGCTGCCGACGAGGCCTATTGCGCCGGGATGAATATGGCGGGGAAGAAAACGGCGATGCGCGGCGTTACGCAACTCAACGTCCTCGACACGCTCGGACTCATCTCGACTTCGTTTGGCGAATGGCAGGGCGTGCCTGGCGGCGACCATGCCGAGTTGTCGGATGAGCGCAATTACCGGTTCTTGCGTCTGGAGTTCGGCGGCGACCTTCTCGTCGGAGCGAACTGCGTCGGCCTGACCGAGCACGTCGGCGTATTGCGCGGGCTGATCCAGTCGCGCGCGAAGCTTGGCGCGTGGAAAGAACGCCTGCGGCAGAATCCTCTCGCGCTGATGGAGGCCTATCTCGCCACTGCACAGGCGCAGTCCGCCTGGGGGCTGAAAAAATCGTAGAACGGGCGACCCACAACAGTTTCATGCGCATTACGCTCAAACTGTATGCCATGCTCAGCGATCATCTGCCGTCCGAAGCGGACGGCCAGAGGCGCAATGGCAACGCCCTGGCTCTCGACGTGCCGGCAGGCGCGACTGTCCAGGGCATCATCGATCGCTACAATCTGCCGGCGAAACTGGTTCACCTGGTGCTGGTCAACGGGGTTTACATCTCCCCTCAGGCGCGTTCCGGCCACGCCCTCGCGGCGGACGACGAGCTTGCGATCTGGCCGCCGATTGCGGGCGGATGACGGCAGCTGCTGCAGGGCTGCACATTGAATTCGCGGGGGCGTGGCATTTGACGAAGGACACCGAAGAATTCGCGCTTGATCGCGAGATGGGATGCACGCGCGAAGAATTCGTTCGCTGGCTTCCGGGCGCGACGCGCCATGCCCCGATGCAGATAAATGCCGACAGCGCCGTAGTGCACGCAGGCGAAGCGACGGTAGAGATTTCGTTCGCCCAGGCGCCGCCGCGGAGAATCGCCCTGATATCGATGCCCGTGTTGAAAGTCTCATTCCGATTTTCAGGCGCGGGCGCGTGCGCATACCGCGAATTCATGGCGTACTTCGATCTTTACACCAAGCGCGGCGGTGGCTGACTCGCATTGAGGCCAGGAGCAACTGATCGGCCGGTATCAGCCCGATGCTAGACATTGGGCGCATTCCAAAATTACAGATCTGGTAAACCCTCTGCGATCAAATACCACCGCGCAGAAGAACTGCCGCGGCCGTCCGCTCCTCTCGGCCGAAGCTGCCGCCGACACTTCGATCCGTCGATGTCCGCAATTCCATCGAGACCTGAGGTTGATCCAAATGGCCAAGGCGAACGGTTGCTTTAGCGAGTTGGTTTCGGCAGGACTCGGCCGGGTGCCACTACATACGGCGAATTGGCTGCCGAGACAGCAATGAGAGGCGGAACCGCCTTTGATTGAGGGCTCGTTTGAGGACGAATGTTGAACTCGGTTCCGGGTTTTACCTCTAGATTTTCTCCTTCAGATTGAGAGTCTGCTTGACGATGTTCTTCTCGCGATCAAATTTCACGACGCGTTGCAGCGCGATCTTCTGGGCCATGACCGGTCCGGCGCCGTGCCAGGTGCCTACACCGTGCTGGCCGGCGGTCCAGTTCTGCAGGAGCTTATGAACTTTCATGATGTTTTCCGTGGGCTCATCCGAGCCAAAGCTGTAGAACTCGCTTACATAATCCTTGACCTCGGGATTCTTCAACTCTTTCAGCGACGGCATGGTCACAACCAGACCACCTCCGATGTCGCCCGCTAAAGCCATGACTCGCCAGAACGAATTGCAGATGTTTAGTTTTGCCACATTGCCCATCACCTCGTCAGGCAAATAGACTCCTGACCCCGGCGGATCCTCTTTGCCCTTGATGGCGGCTGCCATGCCGCAGGCCCGGCCGGTCTCTCTCAAAACGACCATTTCGGTCAACTGGTCGTTGATATGGCTGACCTTTTCAAGGCCTTTGTACTCCTGGATCAGACTGCAGGCGCCGATGATCTGATTCATGAAGCCCACCTTGCAGGTACCGCCGCAGGTCATCCTGTGAGTCTTGGCAAATCGGGTCACGAATTTCGCCGAGTATTTGTACTCCCCGCAGTGGAAGACGCGATCCCAGGGAACAAACACGTCATCGAAGATAACCAGGGACGTTTCTCTCTGACCGAAGCGCGGATTGCCCAATTCCTCCAAATCATCGGCTGCATCTCTTTCCGCGGAATAGGCGGAATACTGGCAAACATAGGTAATCCCTGGCGCATCCGTGGGGGTGGCAAAGGCGACGGCGTAGTCTTCTTCGCCCTGCGAATGCGAAGACTGGGGCAGGACCACCAATTCATGGCTGGCATAGGCCCCGCTGATGTTGATCTTGGCCCCGCGCACGAAAATGCCGTCCTCGTTCTTGTCCACAACTTTCAAGGACAGAAAAGGGTCCGGCCAGTCCAGGGTTTTCTGGCTGCGTTTGCCGCGCGGTTCGGTGAGCGCTCCGGCCACGGAGAGATCCTTGCGCTGCACCATCTTGAGATACTCAAGGAATCTGGGGTAATACTCGGTACCCAAATCCTTGTCCATCTCCCAGCAGGTGCCGGCAAGCGAATGAAAGGTATCGTATCCCACGCACCGGTAAATGCAGGTCCCGAGCATTTCAGCAGTGAAGGTCCCGGCCTCGGCTTTCTTCATCAGATCATCGGTGCTGGCGCTGATATGGGTATAGCGGTTGACCACGTCGTCGATGAGCGGGGAATGACAGGTCATGATGTCCTTGTATCGCGGGTCCTGGGCCCATTCATAACTGGCCTTGTTGGCCTCAACCACCGTTCGGGTGTTTCTATTTTCAAGGATGCTCTCCACCTTTTTCCCGTTCATGAATACCCGGGGCTTGAGGGCTTTCAAACTCTGTTCAAATTGTTCGGGGGTCATTAGCGCCATTTTGCTGCTCCTTTTACGTATCGAGGTTCCCGCCTGAAAAGGCGCTGGGGCGACAGGAAAAACCATCCAACGGGCAACTCAAGATCAGTCTGCCAACGCAGGCGGGACGAACATGGGTTGGGTCTCGGAGTGCACATAAAGGCAATTTTGAAAGACCGGTCACCGACAAACGGCGGCCGGAGTTCCTGCCTTCGGAGCCAGGGGCTGGCGCCCTTCAACTGGAGTGATCATCGTCACAACGTCAGAGCATTTCGATGACCCACCGGGTTACAGTTCCAGTGGCATGGGCGCATTGTTTGCCGCGCGCATTGTCGAATGCCTTGTATTCTCCGGCATCCCACATGTTGTAAGTTCGTCCGGCAAATTGCTGCTGCAGCTCCTTGCAGGTGAGGCCGCCGAATTCAGCACGGAAGCGCTCGGTCAGTTCCCTGACCTTCTTGAAATTATTCATGTAGCGGCCTTTGTCGAGCTTGTCGCGGTCGCGGCCATACTTTGCGCTCAAGGCCAATAGGCCGCCGGCCAGGGCGCCGCACACGCCTTCACCGACGAGACCGCCGCCGCCGGAAAGCCCGTGGCTCGCCTTGACGGTCTGGTCATCGACGATGCCGACAGTTTCCTGAACGGTGGCCAGAACGCACTGCGGGCAGCAGCCGTAATCGAGTTCGTACTTCATCGCCTTCGCGTAGGCTTGCTCTCCGAGAATCTGCCTCTGTTCGTCGCTCATGACCGCCTCCGTGGACCAGATCTATTCAATATGCCGTGCGCAAGTCAATGACAGCATCCATGCTCGCCGTGGCGATGTTCGCCCTGTCCCTCATGAGCCTCGCTCTGTCCCAGTTTTAGCGTCCCGCTGAGGAACTGGGCCACCGCCAAATCGGGTTCGGGTTCCGGAGTCACTAGACCTTGGATACCCATGTTGTTGAGGCGCCGGATCAGTCCCTGACCCGCACCGCCGCTGATCAATACGTCGACTCCATCGAGCGGATGAGGGCCCGCGCCATGGCTTTCATGTAAGGATTGCTCCAGCGCCAATTCAAGCAGGGTCTTCTTGAGGATCGTTTTGTCATCAGTTTCGTAAATCCAAAAGTTGCGGCATTTGCCGGCATGTCCGGTGACGGTCTTGCGATTTTGACTGGTGACGGCAATCTTCATTTCAATCCTCGCTATGAACGCTTAACTGAGGGAACAAGGCATGCCTAAATTTACTAATTTGCGCGCGATGGCATACAAAAGTCAGTGACTTTCATTACAGAGCAGCCTGCCATCGTATTAAGCGCGGGTATACCTTTCTATCAGGAGACTTCTCGGAGGCTGTTGATTTTTCTCAAAAGCTCGGTCATCAACGTACCGGACGCCGACCGATGGCCGCTTCAGAGGAGATCGGCCGGCAGGTTTGGATCGACCCGGTCAGATGCCGTCCGCCTCGCAATGCGTCAGCTATGCGGTCAAGAGCCGCCATTTGCAGAACCTCGGGTGGACTTGGTCAAGCGCGATGTCGGCCAAGGCTGGCCGGAGGGCTATTTCGAACGGATATCCGGCGCGGCAGAACGCGCCACCATAAGGTATGAACCTTCGGGTCCGTCTGAAGAACGACTGCCACTGAAATGAAATACTTGCTCGACGCAAACACCCGCGTCCGCTTGCTAAATTCCAGCGATACAGGAGTGACGCAGCGTGCGCGCATGACCTGATATTGGTCACGCACAACCTCGGGGAATTCAGCAGGGCGGTGAGCTCGCGGATCGAACACCGGGAGAGCGCGCGCTGAGGCTGTTCTTACACTTTGAAGATGCCACTTTCAATTTGTAAGAACACTGGCATTGCGGGTACCCGAGCCACTACCGAAGTATCGATCATGGATCCCGACACGTTTTATGAAGCCGATCGCTTGGTTAGCTCATCGATTCGGGATTCTATTTGACAGCCTCGGCCGGAAACCATGGTCACCGTGCCGGTGCGATGCGATAATCACATCATTATCCGGAGGCCATGTTCATGAACGCACCGCATACCCCCGCCCTGCTCGACGCCGTGATCGCCGCGCACGCAGACCGCCTGGAACAGCAGGTCATCCAGTGGCGCCGGCACATCCACGCCAATCCGGAACTCGGCAACCGCGAGTTCGAAACCGCGAAGCTGGTTGCGGCGCACCTGAAGAAACTCGGCTTCGACGAGGTGCGCGAACAGGTTGCCTACACCGGCGTCGTCGGCGTGCTGAAGGGTGGCAAGCCCGGCGCCTGCGTCGCCCTGCGCGCCGACATGGACGCACTGCCGGTGACCGAGGAGACCGACGTCCCGTTCAGGAGCAAAGTCCGCGCGCAGTGGAACGGCGCGGAAGCCGGCGTGATGCACGCCTGCGGGCATGACACGCACGTGGCGATGCTGATGGGGGTCGCGGAGATCCTCGCCGCGATGCGCGGCGAGCTCCAGGGGACGGTGAAATTTATTTTCCAGCCCGCCGAGGAGACCCCGCCTCTCGGCGAAGAAGGCGGCGCGCGCATCATGATCGAGCAGGGCTGCATGGAAAACCCGAAGGTCGACGCGATTTTCGGCCTGCACATCACCTCCAAGCAGCATGTCGACGTCATCGGCTACCGCTCAGGCCCGCTGATGGCGAGCTCCGACCCGTTCTACATTTCCGTGCGCGGACGGCAGACGCACGGCGCGCAGCCCTGGTCGGGCGTCGACCCAATAGTCGTGGGGTCGCAGATCGTGCTCGGCCTGCAGACCATCGTCTCGCGCCGGATGAACATCACCGAGGAGCCGTCGGTGGTGACCGTCGGCAGTTTCCACGCCGGCAATCGCGGCAACATCATCCCGGACGAGGCCAAGATGGAAGGCACGATCCGCGCTTTCGACGACCGCCACCGCGACCAGCTGCATGAATGCGTGCACCAGGTGTCCACGCTGATCGCCGAGTCCGGCGGCGCCAATGCGAAGGTGCACATCCATCGAGGCTATCCGGTGACCTCGAACGACGAGGCGCTGACGCACTGGGCGGTGCCGGTGCTGAAGCGCGTCGCCGGGGAAGGCGCCGTAGGCATCTGCCCGAAGACCTGCGGGGCGGAGGATTTTTCCTATTACCAGCGCGCGGTGCCCGGTTTCTTTTTCTTCATCGGTTGCACGCCGAAAGAAAAGAGCTGCAAAGACGCGGATTCGAACCACAGTCCGCGTTTCTACGTCGACGAATCCGGTCTCAAGCTGGGGGTCAGATCGCTGGCGACGCTCGCGCTGGACTGGCTGGGTGCGAACGCGGGCTAAGACCCGAACGCGCGTTCGCGCAATCCCTCAGACATCGTCCTCCTTCATCGGCAGCAGCCACGCGAGTACCGCGCACTGCGCCGCGGCGATCAGGCCGAACGCGAACATGTAGCCCTCGGGCGAATAGCGCCCGTCGACCACGGCAAACGTGCGCAGCACCGCGCCGATGCCGAACTGGAACAGGAACGAGATGAAAAAAAACGCCACGTTGGCCGCGGTGTTCACGCGGCCGGTCATCTCCGGCGGGAAATGCCGCGTTAGCAGCGCGTAGGCTAGCGCGGCCGAAATGGTGGAAAAGCCGTACACCATCAGCAAAGGCATCTTCGCCGGCACGAGGTCGAACGCGATGGCGATGAACGCGGCGACGCCCATAGCGGTGCCGAGCTTGTACAAGCCCAGCCGCCCCACGCCCCGGTCGGCCAGAAAATCGGCGAACCAGCCGAAGAACAGCGCGCCGATCGCGTAGGCGAGCGCGGTGGCGAACATGTGCGCCGCCATCGCGGCGCGCGCAAGGCCGCCGACATCGATGAGCCAGGGCGCGAGCCACAATCCCTGCATCGCCTGGTAGGCGCCGTGGCAAACCATCAGCGGCAAGCCGATGCGCCAGAACGACAGCGTGCCGAAGACACGGCCCATGCGCGCGAATGCCACGCCCCAGCCCTCGCTTGCGCCGGGTAAGGGTTTTTCCGGAACCACGAAGAATATCGCCGCGGCGGCCAGAGCGCAGCCCGCCGCCATACCGACAAACACCGCGCGCCATCCGAGCGGCCCGAGCAGCGCCTCGAGCGGCGAGGTCGCGGCCAGGCCGCCGAGGCCGCCGAAGGCGATCATCCATCCATTCAGGGTTGCCAGCCGCGCCAGCGGAAACCAAAGCGTGAACGCCTTCATGCTGCCCATCAGGCAGGCCGAAACGCCCAGGCCGATCAGCGCGCGGCCCAGCGCCAGTTCGCCGAGGCTGCCGGCCAGGGCGAATCCCAGCGCGCCGAGTCCGGCGATGCACAGCAGCGATGCCACCACGCGGCGCGGCCCGTAGCGGTCGAGGAACACGCCCACCGGCACCTGCATCGCGGCGAAGCTGAGCAGATACAAGCTGGTGAGCAGGCCGACATCGGCGGGCGAGAGCGAGAACTCGGCCGCGAGGTCCTTGGCGATGACCGCATTGACGTTGCGAAACAGGTAGGACAGGAAGAAACCCGCCGCAAACGGCGCGAACACCAGGGCTAAAAGCCGCGGCGGAAGCGACAGGTCGGGGCGCTGCTGATCCGGGGAAGACACCGCGCGATTCTAAGCGAAGCGGACAAGCTTCGGCGAGTCTGTTACCGGCATCGGCCGCTGTCAGGACCTTGCTGCCGGATCCGCGAGATAGTTCCCGGCTTCGAACTGCACATACGCGCGCCGCTCGTCTAAGGTGACGCCCGCCGGGTCCCCGCCATCGGCCACCCTCTTCAGCTGTTGCTCCAGAAAACGCCGCAGCAGGGCGACGCCCTTGTCGCTCGCGGCGAAGTGCTCCTCTGAGTGCAGCGTAATCGGGCCCTGCCCGGTCTGCGCCTCGTAGTCGCCTGGAAAACGCTGGTGTTCCTCGTCGGTGAGCTCCCTCCAGAATTTGCCGTTCATCTTGGAGCGCATCTTGCCGAGCTGGCCCGGCTCGGTCACGCGGCCGGCGACATAAATGCGGTAGTGCGTATCGTCGATCGGCAGCACCCAGCCGATGGATTCCACCTTGCCGTAACTGCCGACACGCGGGTTCGGCACCACGCGCAGCGTCGGCATCACCGCTTCGGTGATGCGGCGAAACGCGCGCCCGTCGGGTAGCGTGCGCAGCGACAGCACCTTCACGCCGCGCTCAGTGGTGGAAAATTCAACTTGTGGTACCTGCGCCATCTGCGCCACAAACTGCGCGCCGCTGAACGAGCCGTGAAGAACGGGAACGTGAAACGGATCGACCACATTCTCCCAGTGTTGCAGCCAGTTGCAGGGCACCAGCTGCGCGCCGCCCGAGCCGATCGAGCTGTCGTCGGCCTCGATGAACTCGCCCGGCCCGAGTTCCTCGAGGCAGGCGTAGCGCGGCAACAACGGTTTCTTTTGCGGCGGTCCAAGATAGGCGAACACCAGGCCGTAGCGCTCCTCCAGCGGATACCAGGGCTGGCGCACCTTGTCGCGGCGCGGTCCGCCGCCCTCCTCGCAGGGTTGTTCGAGGCAATGGCCTTCCACGTCGTACAACCAGCCGTGATAGCAGCAGCGGATGCCGCGCTGCTCCACCTTGCCATAGTAAAGCGAGGTGCCGCGGTGCGCACAGCGCGGATAGACAAGCCCCGCGCGGCCGTGGCCGTCGCGAAACAGGATCAGGTCTTCGCCGAGCACGCGCACCGTGCGCGGGCGCTCGCCCGCATCCGCTGCGAGGCCGACGGGATGCCAGTAACGGCGCAACAGTTCGCCCATCGGCGTGCCGGCGCCGACCTCGGTCAGTTCGGCACGGTAGGTCGGCGTGGCTCTGCCGTAGGCGGTGCCGGAGTCCAAGCGCGCCTTATTCGATCTTCGCGCCGGAGGCTTTGATCAGCGCTTCCCACTTGGGGTACTCAGCGCGGTAATTCGCCATGTACTCCTCCGCCGTGTTTACCACCGGCGTCTGGCCCTGCGCCGTCATTTTCTCGAGGATGTCCGGCTGCGCCGTAACCGCCTTCAGTTCGTTGCGCAGGCGCTCCAGAATGGCACGCGGGGTTCCGGCAGGGGCGTACACCCCGACCCAGATGGGCAGGTCCACGTTGCGCACGCCCTGCTCGGTGAAGGTCGGCAGCTCGGGCATCGAGGCCGAGCGCTGCGGTCCGGTCATGGCGATGGGCTTGATCGCGCCCGCGGCAATCAGCGGTTTCGCGCTGGTCGGGCTGGTAAAGGTGACGTCAAGCGTGGCGTTGCGCACGTCCGTGAGCGCAAGCACATCGCCTTTGTATGGAATGTGGGTGAGGTCGAGACCGGCCTCGCGCTTGAGGATCTCCCCGGCGAGATGGCCCCACGAAGCGATACCCCACGAGCCGTAGCTGATCGAGCGCTTCTGCGCCTTCGCCCACTCGATGAAGCCCTGCAGGTCCTTGTACGGGGCACCGCCCGGGCCGACCAGCAGCACCGTGCCGTAGGAAAGTTGCGTAATCGGCGCGAGGTCCTTTTCCGGATCGTAGGACAGCTTGGTGTAGAGGATGCGGTTGTTCAAAGCAGTCGACATGGTCGTGATCATGAACGTGTACCCGTCGGGCGCGGCCCGCACCAGCGCTTGCGTCCCGATGATGGTGTTCGCGCCGGGGATCGACTCCACCACCACGTTCTGTCCGAGCCGCTGCGCGAGCCGCTCGCCGATCACGCGGCAAAGCACATCGATCGCGCCGCCGGCGGTGAACGGCGTGATCAGTTTGACCGGCCGGTTCGGATAGTCACCCTGCTGCGCGGCGGCTGCCGTGCACAGGAGTGCTGCGGCCAGGCCGCAGGCAATGCGTCGAAAAAGTGTCATATGCGTCTCCTCCCTTGGAAGCAACATAATACGCCGCGATTCAGGCCGCGGCCCGGTTCGGCGAGCGCGCCATCGCCGTGATGTTCTCGTCGTGGCGCGGCCGGTAATTGGGCTCGAAATCGCCCCAGAACGCGATCGGCCGGTCGCATACGGCGACCTCATCCCCGGTCTTGCGAATCACCAGCCACTTGTGCCATTCGGCCGGGTCCATTTCCGGGTAATCGAGTCGATTGAAGTGCAGGTACGCGCTCGACGCCTTGCGCGCCTCGCAGGCGGCCACGATCATGCGCGCGCAGGTAACGATATCATGCACTTCGTGCACCCGCATCAGCTGGTGCGGATCGCCGGCGCCGACGCGCGGCGCTTCGTTTGCCTCGAGGTCTTCGAGCCAGGTCCGGGCAAGCGCCAGCAGCCCGGCATTCTTCGGCTCGCTGCAATAGTTCTGCATCACCCGCGCGACCGCGGCGTTGAGCTCCTTCCAGTCCGGCCCGTCCGCGCTGCCGGCGAGCGGGGCGTACACGCGCCGCTTCTCCCGCTCGACCTGTTCGCGCGATATCGCGCCCGCGCCCGCTCGCCGCGCGTAGAGCGCGGCGCGCGCTCCGGCGTAACGCCCGGTCGCCGCCGCATGCGAATGGTCCTGCCCGCCGAACAGCAGGTCGCCCGCCCCGAACAGGCCCGGGAGGTTGGACATCAGATCCCAGTCGACGAGCAGCCCGCCGCACACGCCCTGCTCGCCGAAAGTCCTCTCCTGGGGCAATACCGGCTCGCGCATGCCGTGCCCGCGCAGAAAGTCGTAACTCTGCAGCATGTCGCGTTCGGGATCGAAGCCCGAGGCGGTATAGGTATGCATTACCGGAATGCGCGTTTTGCCTTCGTTGCCGACCATGATGCCCCAGATCGCCTTGCGCTCCATTTCGGGCATGCCGGCGAGATCGGCATAGAACGGCGGGGTGAACTCGCCCGCGAGCATGCGCGTCTCCAGGTCGGGGATCGGCTTCGGCCCGAGGTGCTCGCTCAAGCCCGGATGGGGTTGCGAGCTCGAGCCGCCGCCCATGATGAAAAATTTCTGCCCCTCGACCGGGCGGCAGCGCTCGGCAACGCCCGAGAGCGGGCGGCCATAGGCGTCCACCCAGGGCACCTCCTTGCCGTTCGCATCGACGATGGTGCACGGATACCAGGTGTTGATGCCGTTGCCGCTGCCGTAGGGGGGAAACGCGTAGGGGCTCGCGAAAGGCGAGCGCATCGACTTCTCCATCATGGTGAAGTCCGCGCCCGCGCGCCAGGCGATGGCGTAGCCGGTGCCCGAGCAGGACGGCGGCCGGAAGGTGGAAATGCCGCGCAGCTCGGAGGAAAACGTCCAGATGCGCTGCGGGCGGTTGGTCGCAAGCACCGTTGCCTTCGCCCGCACCACCACCGACGCGCCGCTGCGGCAATGCAGGCCCATCGCGCCGACCACGCGCGCGCCCGGCCGGCCGCCCTCGGTGAGCAGCGAACTTACCGCGACCCGGTCAAACACCTGCACATTCAGACGCCGCAATTCCTCACGCAGCAGCGGCTTGTAATTGTGGCCCCAGACGCGGATGACGAAACGGTTGGTGTAATCATAGGCGAACAGCAGCTTGGTCTCCTCGTCGCGAAAATCGGCGCCGCGGAACTCATCTTCAGTGTCGCGCACTTTTCCGCCCATCTGCTCCATCTCCGAGAGCGTCTCCCAGGCGGAGGCGCACTGGATGTAGGTGCCGATGCCGCTGCGATAACCGCCCTGGTTGTCGATCAGCGCCTGCGCGAGTTCCTCCGGCGAAATGCGCGAAGCGGGATTGTCCGCCGCCCACTGCCAATGATCGACACCGGCGCCGCCGGCGCCGCTCCTCTCGGTCGCGGCCTTTTCCAGGATGATGACCTTGGCGCCGGTGCGCGCGGCGGCGATCGCCGCCCAGACCCCGGCAATGCCGCCGCCGATCACCAGCACGTCGGCCTCGTGGCTGCGCTCGGTGCCGTAATTCACCTTGTACGGCCAGCGCAGGAGTTGTCCGGATTCGTGCATCACACTCATGATCGTCCCCTATACCCTGAAATGGCCGCCGGTATCCTTGCGCTTCCAGCGCACGCGCTGCTGCAGCGGGTGGTTGAGCCGGTTTGCGCCGGGCAGCGGGCAATCGTCGACGCAGGGTCCGCAGTACCAGCATTCGTCGGGATGCAGGGTCAGTGGCGGCTTGCCCTTGTGCGGATTGGGAATGAACACGTCTTCGAGGCAGACCGTAACGCAGCGATTGCAGCCGTCGCAGATCGCGGGGTCGAACAGCACCGGATTGCCGGGCGTGACGCGGTTGGGCAGCGCATAGACAATTGTTTCATCGGCCATGATCATGCTCCCTGTGGCGTTCGCATCAGGGAAAGACTAGACCATCACTTCACCCGCGTCTGTCACCAGCGCTTGTGACAGCGCGCTCAGAGGCAAAGCGAGAACAGCTCCGCCTGGCTGGTTACGCCCAGCCGCGTGTAAGCGCGTTTGCGGTAGGTGAGCACCGTGTTGAGGCCGATGCCGAGGTCGAGCGCAATGCCTTCGGAGGTCACGCCGAGCATCACCCTGGAGAGCACATCGCGCTCCCGCTGCGTGAGCCTGCCGTCGAGCGCATGCAAGCGCGCGGCGAGCGCGGCGATGCGGTCGCCGCGGTCGCGCGATCGCAGCAGCATGCCGAGTGTGCCGACGTGCTTGACGGACAGCGCCGCGAGAAAGCGCGACAGCACTTCTATGGCCGCGATCTCGTCCGCGGCGAACGGGCCGCTCGGTTCCAGCCGGTACAGGTTGAGGAGGACGAGTTGCCCTGCGTCGGCGGCCGCCACGGTAATCCGCTCCAGCAATCCGGCACGCCCGAAACACGCCTCGCGATAGCCCGCGTGGGAGACCCCGTCGCGCCGCAGATGCCGGAACGCGACCCCGGTTTGGGCGGGAAGGTTCATATTCGGATCGAAACGATACAGGCCATTCAGATAGGCGCGCTGCACCTCGGCGACATGCGCGCCGCCACGCCAGCTCGCCGATTCGAGCACCGGCGGCCGCGCGCGATCCGCGACGCGCATCAGGCAAACGTGATCGACCGGTACCGATTGATTCAGCGCCGCGAGCAGTTCGCTCGCGAACGCTTCGCGCCCCAACGCGGCGATCGCGGGTGCGAACGCGTCGGGGGACAGCACAGGTGAATTCATCGGCAATGCAGCCCGGAAACCGGGCAGGCATGCGCAGCGCACACTTGCGCCGGCGAAAGCGACCGCGGGGTGAAACGACGCATCGACCCTCCTCCGTACGCGTGGTTCCGTGTGGCATTATAGGTCAACGCCTAACCGCTGGTTTCGGTGGAACTCCTCGGAGTTCTACTCAGAAATTGCGAAACGGTCCCCGACTTAGGGGGTTTGAATATGTACCCCCTCGCTAAAACAGAACCTGACGCACCGCGAACGGCCGTTCGTCGGCCTTATGCAAAGCTTTACATAAGGCCGAGGATGCGGAATGCGTGCTTCGGGCCGCAACCAGACGGTCGAACATTCTTCCCTCACCGGCCCCATTGCCTGCCTATGTCCTTCCTCACATTCCTCGTCGCCGCTCTCATCCTCGCCATCACACCCGGCCCTGGCATTGCATATGTCGTCGCACGCACGGTGGCCGGAGGCCGCGCGGAGGGTTTGGCCTCCTGTTTCGGTACAGCGGTAGGCGGCATGCTTCACGTCTTGGCCGCTGCCACGGGCCTGTCCGTTCTCGTGGCGCAGTCTGCTGTGGCATTCACCATCGTTAAGTACGTTGGTGCCGTCTACCTCGTCTACTTAGGCGCTCGGCTACTTCTGCAGAAGGACGGGGAAATCCAATCTGTTAGTGTCGCGGCTCAGGGTCCACATCGCGCGCTGCTCGAGGGCGTTGTTGTCGAAGTCCTCAACGTCAAGACCGCCTTGTTCTTTCTGGCCTTCCTGCCGCAGTTCGTCCGAGCATCCGAGCCGGTCGTCCGGGAGCTCGTGCTGCTGGGCACGATCTGCGTCACTCTCAACACGCTCGTTGACGTTGTAGCTGTGCTGTCGTCTGCTCGGCTGCTCGCGTCGCGTACGGCGCGAGCCGCACGCGCACGGCTCCTGCAGTGTGCGTCGGGAACCACAATGGTGGCGCTTGGCACGTTTCTCGCTCTGTCAAAGCGTGAGGCCTAAGCTGTCGATCGCGGGGACACGCTCCGGCCTACGGCCTCCGCGCGCCCCTCATGTCAAATGTTACGTCTTGAGCACATAAGGCACACGGGTGTATTATCTTCGGCATGAAGCCCATCCGATGGAGCGCCGATAAGAGTCTTTCGCTGAAAGCGGAGCGCGGCGTGTCTTTCGAGGAGGTCCTTTCCGCAATCTCACAAGGTGGACTTCTCGCGGTGATGGACCACCCGAACCGGGCGAAGTATGGGCATCAGAAGATGCTCGTGGTGCGAATACGTGACTACGCCTATCTCGTTCCCTACGTAGAAAGTGAAGACGAGATTTTCTTAAAGAGCATCATGCCGAGTCGCAGGGCAACGCGAGATTTCTTATCTGGAGACAAATGAAATGAACGGCGAAAGGTTGTTGGAGCAGGAGATTCTCGCTTCTTTCGAGCGCGGCGAATGGAAACCGGTTCGGAACCAGAAAGGTGAAATTGCACGGCTCCGCGCCGCCGCGGAAGCTACGTTGCTCAAGAACAAGCGGGTCAACATCCGAATTTCGTCCAGAGACCTGGAGGGGTTGCAGGCCAGGGCTGCGGAAGAGGGGGTTCCCTATCAGACTCTTATGGCAAGCGTTTTGCACAAGTTTGTGTCGGGTCGTCTCGTCGAGTCCCAGAAACGTATAACTTCGCGCGCAAGCGGACGCGGCCAAAAGCGCCGCGCCGCTTAGCTCGGGGTTCGGCGCCATAGACATGTTGCCGCTATATTGCTACCATGCAATATATGTCGGTTGTTCTCGTAGTTCGTGCTAAAGAAATTCGCGACGACGGTTCGATCATCGAAATCGTCGTTTGGGAATTGTCCGAGCCTCTGACCCCGAGTACGCACCGGTATAAGTACCGCCTCTACTATGGCTCCACCGGGGTGAGTCGAGTGCGGTACGACAACGAACGCGGCAAAGGCGATCACAGGCACATTGGGGAACGCGAGGAAGATTACGCCTTCGCCACGCTTGAACAGTTGCTTGAAGATTTCAGGCGCGATGTCGAGAACTGGAGGTAGAACATGAAGGCGATCATTGAAGTGGCGCGTAAAGGTTCGATATTCCGCACTGCGGCGCAACAGCTTGCCAATTCCCGGCAAGGGCGCACACCGGACTTTCGGCTGAGCTTCGAGTCGGCCCGCGCACTTTTCGCGGAGTTGACCCCAGCCCGACTGGATCTCCTCGATACGCTGCGTCGAGTTGGCCCCTGCAGTATCTACGCTCTGGCAAAGGCGGCTGAGCGAAACTACTCGAATGTCCACACCGACATTTCGCGATTGGAAGAACTTGGCCTGATTGAGCGCTCTGACGATGATGCAATCTCGGTGCCGTTTGAGTCCGTCGAGATTCTTGTCCCACTCGCTCAGGTCGCATAGCGGTGTTGGCGCCGAACCATTTGTTCCTGCGGACGGGCCTCCTTCCAGCCCTTCGCGAAATCAAGTATCTGCGTCAAAGCCGTTCATCGCTCGAGCCGCCTGATCATGACACCGAGGCTGCCGCCGAGCAGGTTGCCGGGCACGTTGGCCAGGACCATCATGCAGGACAGCAGCGACACAGCCAACGGTGAGAGGCTGCGTTGCTCCTGCAGAAATCAGGGGGACACCGGGTGCACGACGCTGATCAGTAGACCTCGTCGTGGTCGCCGACATTGATCGGCACGATCTCGGACTCGGTGATCAGCATCTCGAGCGTGATTCTGTAGCTGAGATTGATCGACACGCTGTGCAATCCGGACAACTTCCCCTTCAAGGCGTGCAGCCGCAACGACGCGTGATGGGGATTTGCCTGGAGCAGTTTGAGGGTCTTCGCGTACTGGCCGGTCGCGTCCGGATGCAGTCGCAGGAAGCGCGCGGCGCGGCGATTGTACTGCTCGGTGAAAACGAGCTGCCACGCCATTTATGCCGCCAGTTTGGCGAGGCGCTTGATGTGCTGTTCGACGGTTTCCTTGACGAAGCGACCTGCGTCCAAATCCGCCTTCGATTCAGCCAAGGCAGCTTCCAATTCACATTCGCGCAGGTGCGCATACTGCTCGCGGCTCATCACCACGTATTTCATTTGACCTCGAACCGTCACCGAAGCCTCCGGTTGATCCGCGAGCGCCTGTTCGATTGCGCTGACGCCCTTGGTTTTCAGGTCGTTCGCGGAGATTGTGTTCATATCAGTCGCACCATTTATCGTACCATTCATCGCATTATAGATAGTGTGATTAAATTTAGCAAGCACCGCACCCCCATTTTCATGCCAATAGCTTGCTTCCCTTCGCAAGTCCAAGATACGATCCATACATGCATATATATGCGAATAAATGCCGTACCTCAACTGCACATAGCGTTCACTATGAAGTTGCGAAGCGAATCAAAGTCCGCGCCGCTCGCGTACTTGCCGCAGTCCTGATCACGCTCACACCGCAGGTCGCACACGCCTTCGATCTTCACGGCCATCGCGGCGCGCGGGGCCTCGCCCCGGAGAACACCCTGCCCGCGTTCGCCGCCGCTCTTTCGCTCGGCGTCAGCGCGCTGGAACTCGACACCGCGATCACCAAGGACGGCGTGGTGGTGGTGAGCCACGACGCACGCCTAAATCCGGATATCACCCGCGGGCCCGACGGCCGCTGGCTCAACCCGCCCACGCGCGCCGTGCGCGAATTGACGCTGGACGACCTCGGCCACTTCGATGTCGGCCGCATCAAGCCCGGCAGCGAATACGGCAAGCGCTATCCCGACCAGAAGCGCATGGACGGTGTGCGCATGCCCACGCTGGCGCAGGTATTCCAGCTCGCGCGCAGCGCCGGCAACACCGAAGTGCGTTTCAACATCGAGATCAAGACCTCGCCGGAAAAACCCGGCGACGCGCTCGCACCCGAGGCGTTCGCCAAAGCGCTTCTGGCGACGATCGAACGCGAAAACATGGGTTCGCGCGTGATCGTTCAATCCTTCGATTGGCGCGCGCTCAAGGCAGTGCAGGAACAGGCGCCGAAGATTCCGACCGGCTATCTTAGTGCGCAGCAGCGCTTTATGGACAATATCGCCGCGGGCAAAGCGGAAGGATCCGTCTGGACCGCCGACGTTCAATTGCGCGATCATGGCTCGGTCCCGAAAATGGTGAAAGCCGCCGGCGGGGCGATCTGGTCGCCCTACTCCCCGGAACTGAGCGCCGACCTGGTGAAGGAGGCGCACGCGCTCGGCCTCAAGGTGATCCCGTGGACGGTGAACAAGGCCGAGGACATGGCGCGCCTCATCGACTGGGGCGTGGACGGCATGATCACCGACCGGCCGGATTTCCTGCGCGAGGTCATGGCGGAGAAGAAGCTGCCGCTGCCGAAACCCACGCCGGTCATGCCCTGAATCCGGCCTGGGCACGTATCCAGTCTAGCCGCCGGCTTCGCCTACGTTTGCTTCGCGCCGCCGGCGCGCTCGAGCATGCGGCAGATCTCGGTGTGGTGCGTGGCGCCGCTCAACTTCGCCTGCGCTCATTTCTTGCCGTCGACCTCGGCGAAGACTTCTTTCGCGACGCGCATCGCATCGATCGCGGCGGGCACGCCGCAGTAAATGGCGGACTGCAGGAACACCTCGCGGATTTCGACCCGGGTAAGGCCGTTATTCAGCGCGCCGAGCACATGCAGCTTGATTTCGTGCGGACGGTTCAGCGCGGTCAGCCAGGCGAGGTTGAGAAAGCTGCGCGTCCTGCGGTCCAGTTCCGGCCGGGTCCAGACCGCGCCCCAGCAGTATTCCGTTACCAGGTCCTGCATCGGCTTGCTGAATTCGTCGGGCGCCTTGACCGACTTGTCCACGTATTCGGCTCCCAGCACGGCCCTTCTGACCGCCAGGCCTTCATCGTAGCGTTTCTGGTCCATTGCTCTTCTCCTGGTGAGTGACGCTGTTGACTGAATTCAGTTCGCGCTGCTTCGGCACGCGCGACGCGGTTTCCAAGGCGGACTGCGCATCCCTACTCGTCGTGCAATGCCTGCGGCCCGAGCGCGGCGATGCGGAAACGGTTCTTGATGTAAGCCGCGTCGCGCGGCGGCAACACCAGCGGCAGCTTCTCCGCGTCGATCTTGACCTGCGCGAACAGCGGGCCCGCGCCGTTGCGGATCATCGACCTCAGGCGCGCCACTCCGGCCTGCGTGGTGACGTTGCGCGCATGCGCGAAACCCGCGGCTTTCGCCATGCCCGCAAGGTCCACGCCGTGGCCGGTGTGCGTTTCCTGCATGCCGGTCTCGCCGTAGCGCTCGTTGTCGAGGACCACGATATACAGGTTGCGCGGCTTCTGCACTGCGATGGTGGCGAGCGAGCCCAGGCCCATCAGCATCTCGCCGTCGCCCGTTATCACCAGCACCTTCTTCTTTGGCTGCGCCAGCGCGAGGCCGAGGCCGAGCATCGTCGCGCCGCCCATTGCACCCCACAGCGGAAAATTCAAGTCGTGGTCGCCCGCGGCGGTGATGTCCCACGCCGGCGCCCCCAGCCCCGCGACCACCATCATGTCGCCGCGGTCCTCCAGCAGCTGCGATACCACTTCCCTGCGGCGCAATAGTTTGCTCACTTGGATTCACTCACTTTCGGTCAGCTTTCTGAAATCCTTCGCACCGGACACGCGCTGCCCGATCAGCAGCGCGACGGGGCGGTAGGTATTGAACGCGAGGCGCAGCGCGCCTGACACCATTTCCGGCACCTCCCCGGCCGCATCGACACGCTTGACGATCGCGCCCATGGCCTCTAACACCGCCTGAGTGGCATTGCCCATCGGCACTTGCGCCGGATTGAATTCGCCATGGTCACCGCGCATGGTCACCAGCATCAGCAGCGGGAACTGGCAGGCGATCGGCAGGGTGAGCATGTTGATGCAATTGCCCACGCCGCTGCTCTGCATCAGCAGTACGCCTTTGTCGCCACCGAGCCAGGCGCCGGCGAGCAGTGCCACGCCCTCCTCCTCGGTGGTGAGCCTGACCACACGCATGGATTTGTCTTTTTCGCACAGCTTGATCAGGCGCGCATGACCCGCGTCGGGGACGATTGCGACCTGGCGGATGCCCGCGGCCTTGAGCAGCGCGTGCACCTCCTCGGGCCAGGCGGATTCGGCAGTTTTTTTCATTTGGATTCCGTGAACAGGCGGGAGCGAACGAGTCCGATAATACAATAATTCGATAGCGTCCGGATGTCGTGCCTGCCCCGTGAGAAAAGGAAGATGGGAGGAATCTCCCGCCAGTGCGGTAAAATTGTTCATGCACATCGCCTCGCGCGCTCAGGACCATGAATAAACCCGCCGACGCGGCCGCCGCGCACGTCACCAACTTCATTCGCAACGCCATCGAGGCGGACCTCGCCAGCGGCAGGTACGCGTCGCGCACCTGGGGCGGCAGACCCGGCCTGGCCGCGGCGCACGCCGGCGCGCCGGCCGACCCGGCGAAAGTGCGCACGCGCTTTCCGCCCGAACCCAACGGTTACCTGCACTTCGGCCACGCCAAGTCGATCTGCCTCAACTTCGGCCTCGCGCGCGACTACGGCGGCGTCTGCCACATGCGCTTCGACGACACCAATCCGGAAAAGGAAGAGCAGGAGTACGTCGATTCCATACTCGATGCGGTGCGCTGGCTGGGCTTCGGCTGGAGCGCGAACGGCAGCGACCACCTTTATCACGCCAGCGACTACTTCGATGCCATGTACCTGGCGGCGGAACACCTGGTCAGCTCCGGCCATGCCTACGTCGATGAACAAAGCGCCGAGGAAATGCGCGCCGCCCGCGGCACGCTGACCGAGCACGGGCAAAACAGCGCATGGCGCGAGCGCCCGACGGCGGAGTCGCTCGCGCGCCTGCGTGAAATGCGCGCGGGCAAACATGCCGACGGCAGCATGGTGCTGCGCGCGAAAATCGACATGGCCTCGCCCAACATCAACCTGCGCGACCCGGCGATCTACCGCATCAAGCGCGCCACGCACCACCGCAGCGGCGACACCTGGTGCATCTACCCGATGTACACCTATGCCCACCCGATCGAGGACGCGCTGGAGCAAATCACCCATTCCATCTGCACCCTGGAATTCGAGGACCAGCGCCCGTTCTACGACTGGCTGCTGGCGCGCCTGGCAGAGGGCGGGCTGCTGGCGAAACCCCTGCCGCAGCAGATCGAGTTCGCGCGGCTCAACCTCTCCTATGTCGTGCTGTCCAAACGCAAGCTGATCCAGCTGGTCGACGAAGGGCATGTCGAGGGCTGGGACGATCCGCGCATGCCCACGCTGGTCGCGGCGCGCCGGCGCGGCTACACGCCGGAAGGTTTCCGCCTGTTTGCCGAGCGCATCGGCGTGTCCAAGTCCGACTCCTGGATCGACTACGGCGTGCTCGAGGAATGCATGCGCGAGCACCTGAACGAAGTCGCGCCGCGGCGCACCGCCGTGCTCGATCCGCTGAAGCTCATCATCGACAATTACCCCGAGGGCGCGGAAGAGGAATGCCTTGCGCCGAACCACCCGCAGAAGGCGGAACTCGGCAAGCGCGCGGTGCCGTTCTCGCGCGAACTGTGGATCGAGCGCGAGGATTTCATGGAAACCCCGGCCAAGGGCTATTTCCGGCTGTATCCGGGCAACAAGGTGCGGCTGCGCTACGGCTTCGTGATCGAATGCACCGGCTGCGACAAGGATGCTGTGGGCAACGTCACCGCGGTGCGCTGCAACCACTACGCCGACAGCAAGTCGGGAACGCCTGGCTCGGATGCCTACAAGGTCAAAGGCAACATCCACTGGGTCTCGGCGCGCCACGCCTGCGAGTGCGAGGTGCGGCTCTACGACCGCTTGTTCCGCGTTCCGCACCCGGGCGCGGGCGAGCGGGATTTCCTGCTCGATCTCAATCCCGAGGCGAAGAAAGTCATCCGCGCGCAGCTCGAGCCCGCGCTGAAGCACGCCCTGCCGGAGGAGCGCTTCCAGTTCGAGCGGCATGGATACTTCGTCGCCGATCGCATCGACTCGAAACCCGGCGCACCGGTGTTCAACCGCGCGGTGACGCTGAAGGATGCATGGCAAAAATAAGGGCTTGTTCGGGCGCCGTCCGAACTGCCCTACGGCGCGCGCGATCGGGCGCATAACAACAGCAAACGTCCAACATAAAGGAGGCAACAATGGCACTCAGATTTTCCGCACGGTTCACCGGGCTTCTCGCCGCATTGGTTCTCGCGGCGAGCGCGACGGCGCAGACCTTTCCGGCCAAGCCGGTCAAGATCATTGTCGGCTATCCGCCGGGCGGATCGGGCGATTTCCTCACGCGCCTGCTTGGCGACGAGATGTCGAAAAATCTCGGCGTCCCCGTGGTGACGGAGAACCGCCCCGGCGCGGGCGCCTCGATTGCCTCGGACGCGGTGGCGAAATCCCCCGCCGACGGTTACACCCTGCTCAACTCGACCAACCATGCGATCAACAAGGCGCTGTACAAGAAGCTGCCCTACGACCCGGACAAGGATTTCGCCGCCGTCAGCCGCGCCGCGACCGGTCCGCTGGTCATCTGCGTCGGCAACGATGTTCCGATAAAGACCCTGAAAGAGTTGATCGCCTACGCCAAGGCGAACCCGGGCAAGTTGTTCGCCGCAGCCTCGGGCAACGGTTCCTCACCGCATCTCGCTTCGGTGCAATTCGAGGCGGCGGCGGGCGTCAAGTTCACCACGGTGCAGTTCAAAGGCGGCGGTCCGGCGGCGCAGTCCCTGATCGCGGGCGACACCCAGGTGATGTTCGCCACCGCGCCGACGGTGCTGGGCTTCATCCGCGGTGGCCGTATGCGCGCGCTCGCGGTGACCACGCGCCTGGCTTCGCCCGCCATACCGGGCATCCCCGGCGCCGAGGAAGCAGGCCTGCCGGGTTTCGATTCGAGTTTCTCCTTCGGCCTGTACGTTCCCGCGGGAACACCCGCGCCGGCGATCCGGCGCCTGCACGAGGCCATAGTCAAATCGCTGGCCAAACCCGAGGTGCGCGAGAAGCTCGCAATCCAGGGGATGGATCCGACGCCCTCGGCTTCGCCCGAGGCCTTCGACGCCGAGAATCGCGCCGAAGCGCCGCTGTGGGAACGCCTGGTGCGCGAATCCGGCGCGCGCGTGGAGTAGCGCTGGAGCGAATGGCGCGAGCGTCGGCCTACCGATAACAGAGGAGGAATCCATGAAGGCCGTCGGACTCTACCGCTATCTTCCGATCGACGATCCGGAGTCCTTTCTCGACCTGGAACTCGACACGCCCGGCGCGAGCGGGCGCGATCTCCTGGTCGAGGTGAAGGCCATCTCCGTGAACCCGGTCGACACCAAGCGGCGCGCGCCCAAGGATCTGGTCGAAAAGACCCCCAGGGTGCTCGGCTGGGATGTCGCCGGCGTGGTCAAGTCGGTCGGTGCGGAGGTGTCGCTGTTCAAGCCCGGTGACGCGGTGTACTACGCCGGCAGCATCGTGCGGCCGGGCGGCGACAGTGAATTCCACCTGGTCGACGAGCGCATCGCCGGCAGAAAGCCCGCGAACCTCGGCTTCGCCGAAGCCGCGGCGCTGCCGCTCACCACCATTACCGCCTGGGAAGGCATGTTCGACCGCATGGGTATCTCGAAAAGCGGCGCGCATGCCGGCAAGACCCTGCTCATCATCGCCGGCGCGGGCGGCGTCGGCTCCATCGCGATCCAATTGGCGAAGAAGCTCGCCGGTCTGACGGTCATTGCCACCGCCTCGCGGCCGGAATCGATTGCCTGGGTGCGCAAGCTCGGAGCGGATCAGGTCATCGATCACGCGAAGGACCTCGCGCCGCAACTGGAGGCACTGGGCATGAAGGAAGTCGATTACATTTTCTGCCTCAACAATACCGATCGCTGGTTCCCCGCGTTCGCGCCCATCATCAAGCCGCTGGGAAAAATGTGCGCCATCGTCTCGGCGCTGAAACCGGTCGATCTGACTCCGCTGATGGGCAAGAGTGTGAGCATTGCCTGGGAATTCATGTTCACCCGCTCCACCTTCAACACCCCGGACATGATCGAGCAGCACAATCTGCTCAACGAGACTGCGGCGCTGATCGAGGCGGGCGCGCTGAAGACCACGCTCACCACCCATCTCGGAAAGATCAACGCCGCCAACCTGAAGCGCGCGCACAAGCTACTCGAAGGCGGGCACACCCTGGGCAAGATCGTGCTCGAGGGATTTTGACGCAGGCTGAGACGCTGGTCGAGTCGCGCTACGCCTGGGCGCGGCTCTGCGCGGCGCTCGCGCTGATGACCATCGGCGGCTCGGGCATGTACGCGATCACCGTCGTGCTGCCGCGCGTGCAGGCCGATTTCGGCGTGGACCGCGCGGATGCATCCCTGCCCTATACATTCACCATGATCGGCTTCGGCCTGGGCGGCATCCTCATGGGGAGATTGTCGGACCGCTTTGGCGTGATGGTCCCGGTGATCATCGGCGCGCTGGGCCTCGCGGCGGGCTTCGTCGCCGCCGGCAGCGCCGGCAGCCTGTGGCAGTTCAATCTGGCCCAAGGCCTCTTGATCGGGCTGCTCGGCACTTCGGCCACATTCGCGCCGCTGGTGGCGGACATTTCGCTGTGGTTCACCCGCCGCCGCGGCATCGCCGTCGCGATCTGCATCAGCGGCAATTATCTGGCCGGCACGGTCTGGCCGCCGGTGATGCAGCATTTCATCGAGGGCGCCGGCTGGCGCCAGACTTATATCGGGATCGGCGTATTTTGTCTGCTATCGATGCTGCCGCTTTCCCTGGTGCTGCGCCGGCGCCCGCCGCTGCCTGAACTGCCTGCGGCGGGGTCCCAGACAAGCGTCGCCGGCTCTGCGGCAACGCTTGGTCTCTCGCCGGGTACGCTGCAGACGCTGCTATGCGTCGCCGGCGTCGCCTGCTGTGTGGCCATGTCGATGCCCCAGGTGCACATCGTGGCCTATTGCGGCGATCTGGGCTATGGTCCCGCGCGCGGCGCGGAAATGCTTTCGCTGATGCTCGGTTTCGGCATCGTCAGCCGGCTCACGTTTGGCTGGATCTCGGACCACATCGGCGGACTGCGCACGCTGCTTCTCGGGTCCGTGCTGCAGATGATCGCGCTCGCGCTATTCCTGCCGTTCAAGGGGCTGGTGTCGCTCTACCTGGTATCGGCGCTGTTCGGCTTGTTTCAGGGCGGCATCGTGCCCGCCTACGCCCTCATCGTGCGCGAGCACTTCACGCCGCGCGAAGCCGGTGCGCGCGTGGGCACGGTGCTGATGGCGACCCTGTTCGGCATGGCGCTGGGCGGCTGGATGTCCGGCGCGATTTTCGATCTCACCGGCTCCTACCGCGCCGCTTTTGTAAACGGCATCGCCTGGAACCTGCTCAACATCGGGATCGTGGTGGCGCTGCTCTGCCGCTTGCGCGCGCGCGGCCTTTGCCGGGTAGGCCGGCCCGCCGCGCTCTAAGCGGGCAGGCCGGCCTTGGCGGCCGGCTCCTCGCCCAGGTTCCAGGTGTCGCGCAGCACGTCGAGCAGCGCGCGGATCGCCGGATCGTCCCTGCGCGCACGCGGGTAGATGAACCACAGCGTGGTCTCCAGGCGCACGTCCCGCCACAGGCATATCTGGCCGGCGGTTTCTTTCTCCAGCGCGAGATCTTCGCGGATCAGCGACAGGCCGACCCCGGATATGACCAGATTCGCGATCACCGACTCCTGGTCGGCTTCCACCACCCGGGTCGGCTCGATGCCATGCTTGTCGAACAGCGCCCGCACCAGCTTGTGGTGGGTGCTGATCGACGGCGTTATCACCCAGGGCTGAGTCGCGATCTCGCCCCAGTCGGCGTCGACCACGCGCCTCTTCCATGCCGCCGGCGCGGCGACACGATAGGTGCTTCCCCGCAGCCGCAATCCTTCCACGGCATGGTTTTCGATGTCCCCATAGTAGAAACTTGCGTCCATTTCACCGTCGCGCACCTTCGCGAACGCTGCGCCGGTGACCTCCTGGTGCAATTCCACCTGCAGCAGGGGATGGCGCGTAACCGTGGTGTTCAGGAACTCGCCGACGCGGATGAAGCCCGGGTCCGAGGTCGTGCCCACGCGCACCTTGCCTGCCACCTCCCCCTTGAGCGCCTTCGCCACATTGCGCAAGGCCTGCGCGGCGGCCAGCACTTTCTCTGCGTCCGCCAGCAGCCGCTCACCGGCTGCGGTCAGCACCATGCCGCTGGAAGTGCGTTCGAACAAAGCGAGTTCAAGCTCGTCCTCCAAAGCCTTGATCTGTGCGCTTACTGCCGGTTGGCTGACGTGCAGCTTCTCCGCGGCTCGGGTCAGGTGCCCGGCCTCGGCGACGGCGACAAAACTGCGCAGCTGGTAAAGCTCCATATCAGATCCTGCTTTCTAGTGGAACCATGACCCCGTTCCAGCCTAATTTGTTGCGTTGCATCATGGAATTATACACCCTATAAGTCAAAGCGATGGAGCCTATCCGAACATGCGATTGGATAATTTGGATTAGGGCCCGTAGAATCCAATACATAAAGCACAATATTTGTGCTGAATCAATCATAATTTTAAGGAATTTGCCATGAGACTTTATGCCCCCCTGTACGAAGGCAGCGGTTTTCTGCCGCCCGACTCGGCCATCGGCGCACCTGTTCGCAAGTATATGAAAGCGCCTGCTTCTGCGTCCGATTTTGTGCGCAGCAATAACCAGGTGGAAGCCGCGAACCTGACCGCGCTCGACATCCACGCGATAGAGCATGCCGCCCGCGTGCTGCGCAGCGCCGAGTTCGCGCGCCTGTTGAAGAACGCCGCCACCGCGGTGGCGACCAGGGTGAAAGCGGCCCACAACGCCGTGGCGGAATGGCTCGAACGCGTCGAGTACCAGGAGCGCGACAGTTTCTTCGCCGCATCCGCGAACCTCGCCGACCTGGAGCAGCGCCAGCGGCATTGGGAACGGACCGGCCGCTCGCATTACTGATCCAATGGTGCCTGAGCTTCCCGCTCAGGCACTTTGTCTTGCCGCCCGGCATCATCCGCATTCCGTGGCAGGCCCAAGCCTGCATCACTTGACAGTTTACTCCTCCCGCCTCCCCGGCAGTTGAACGCTTTTGCGGCAGAGCTTCATCCTTGAACGCTGCCCTGTGGGCAATCGGGCCTGCGTGACACCATGTTCCCAACGCGGGACAATGCGGCTTGACCATTCACAGCGTTCGATAGCCAGACCCAGTTCATGCAAGATTCTTCACGCCGGGAGTTCCTGCAGGCGCTTGCTGCCCTGGGCGCGGCCTGCGCGTCGCCCGCGTTGCGCGCACAGGGCCCGCTGCGCTTTGCCGATGATCCGTTCAGGCTGGGCGTAGCCTCGGGCTATCCGCGGCCAGACGGCGCGGTGATCTGGACGCGGCTCGCGCCCGACCTCGCGCAGGCAAACGGCGGGCTCGATCCGGTGGCGATCCCGGTGCGCTGGGAAGTGGCGCGCGACGAGCAATTCGCCGCCATCGCGACCTCGGGCCGTATCGACGCCCTGCCCGAATGGGCGCATGCGGTGCACGTCGAGGCGGCCGGCCTCGAGGCCGACCGCTGGTACTGGTACCGTTTCATCGCGGGCGGCGCTGCCAGCCCGGTCGGCCGCTTGCGCACCGCGCCCGCCGCCGACGCGAGCCCCGCGCGCCTGCGCTTCGCCTTCGCTTCCTGCCAGCAATACGAGCAGGGCTGGTACAGCGCCTACCGCCACATGCGGGGCGACGACCTCGATCTGGTGGTGTTCCTCGGCGATTACATCTATGAAGCGTCCTGGGGGCGCGAACACGTGCGCAAGCACAACCGCCCCGAGCCCTATACGCTAGCCGACTACCGCCTGCGCTATGCTCTGTACAAGAGCGACGCGGACCTGCAGGCCGCGCACCAGGCGTATCCGTGGATCGTCACCTGGGACGATCACGAGGTGGACAACGATTACGCCAATGACCGTCCCGAGGACGGCATGCCGGCGGCGCGCTTCCTCGCCCGCCGTGCAGCCGCATACAAGGCGTATTACGAACACATGCCGCTGCCCTCGGGCATGCGCCCCGACGGCCCGAACATGCGCATCCACACCAGCCTCGCCTGGGGCACGCTCGCGAACTTTCACATCGTCGACGGCCGCCAATACCGCGACCACCAGGTCTGCGCGACGCGGCCGGGCGGCTCGACCGTGGTCGATCCGGAGGTGTGCAAGGAAATCCGCGCTGCGCCGCGCTCGCTGCTCGGCGCCGAGCAGGAGGCCTGGCTCGCGCGCGGTTTCGCCGCGTCGCGCGCGCGGTGGAACATCCTCGCGCAGCAGACGTTGATGGCGCAGCTCGACCGCAAGGCGGGCGAGGAGCAACGCTTCTGGACCGACGGCTGGGACGGCTACCCTGCGGCGCGAAAGAGGCTGCTCGAATCGATGGCGGCGCGCAAGCTCGCCAATCCGGTGGTGATCGGCGGCGACGTGCACATGAATTACGTCGCCGACCTGAAGCCGGACTTCGACGACGAAAAATCGCCCGTGGTGGCGAGCGAATTCTGCGGCACCTCGATCACCTCGCAGGGCCCATCGCAAAAAAGCGTGGACGCACTGCTGCCGGAGAATCCGCACATCAAGCTCGCCCGCAGCGACCACCGCGGCTACGTGCGCGCCAGCGTCGGCGGCGGCAGATTCAACGCCGACCTGATCGCGCTCGACACGGTGAAGCGGCAGGACTCCAAGGCGAGCGTGCTGGCGCGCTTTGTCGTCGAGGATGGCAAGCCGGGGCCGCAGCGAAACTGAGGGACAGGAAAATCTATTCTCCACGCCCAGGCGCGGCGCGTGGTCAGCCGGTCAGCGGCAGCTCCCGTCCACGGGCAGTTGCGCAGGCAGCGGGGCTTGCGCCAGGCGCATGCCATGGGACAACTCGCCCGTCCTGGTCGGGGATTCCAACACCTTCGACTCCGGACGGATCAGACCGCCGGCCGTCGGCGGCAACCCCCCACGTCCCACTGGAGTGAGCGAACTGCCCGCCCCCACCCGGCACGGATCCTTGCCCAGCGCGCCGAAATCGATCATCGCCGTGGTGAGACCACCCAGCGCCCCGGCCAGGTCGAGCGCGGGACTGCTCACCTGGACATTGCCCGAAATCCCGTCCGGGGCCGCCGCCTCGATCACGTTGTAGCCAAATACTCCTTGCGCGAATGCGTGGGCGCTGCGGCTTCCCAAGGTCAGCGTGCTGCCGCTGGGAATCAATGCGCCCACATCGATGAACACATTGCCGCCCGAGGCCGCCAGCGCGGCCGTGTTGGCCTGGATGAAACCGGTGTTCATCACCAGCACATCGGACTTCACGCCGATGTCCCCGCCGTTGCCGCTTGCGCCCAGCACCGAAGTGGTGATCTGCGAGTTGTCCAGCACCATCAGCTTGCCGCCCTGAATGCGGATCGATCCGCCGTTCCCCTCGTTCGCGCTGGTGCTGATGCTGCTCGGATCCAGCCACAGGCGATCGGTGAAATTCACCTGGATATTGCCTGCCGCAACGTTGCCTGTGGACCTTGTCGTGATGGACCCGTTTGTCAGGCTGATGCCCGGTGCGCTCACCGTCAGCAGGCCCGGCACGATTGCTTGCGGCGCCTCCACCGTCGCGGCGTTCTGCAGCGACAGCCTGCCTTTGTTCGTGACCGCAACGGCTTCGCCGCCGGTCACCGTTACGTTTCCGGTCTGACCCGCGGAGCCGGGGGCAGCGATCGCGGCAACCATGCTGCCGAATCCGTCCACCAGCACCGAACCGGCCTTGACGTCGACGTCGCCCGCCGGCCCTTTCGAAAAAGTGTTCGAGGTAATGGAACCGCCCGCAAGCACAGCCAGATTGCCTGACACCTGGACGCTCAGATCGCCCGCGCGACCGTCGCCCAGAACGCCCGTGGAGTCACTGGACACGCCCGTGACGAAGTCACCACCGCGGCCGTCGATCAGCATGTCGCGTGCGCGTATGAAGATCGCTCCTGCATTTCCTTGCGTGGACGTCGTCGTCGAAATTGCGCCACTGTTGAGAACGCCGAGTTGCCCCGATATCGTGACATCAACGCGTCCGGCGTGCCCGCTTCCCCAGAGGGACTGACTGGTAATCCCGGTAAATTGATTATCCGCCTGGCCGTCGATGGTAAGACGTCCGGCACGCACTGCGACATTTCCTGCGTTTCCGGAAGAGTAGGTGTCCGATGAAATGACTCCTCCGCCCAGCAGATTGATCGGCCCGGAAACAGCCACATCGATGCTTCCGGCGGGTCCGCCGCCAAATCCAGAATGGGCCGTAATGCCGGTAAAGACCGAACTTCCCATATCATCTATGGTCAGCTGCGCAGCCCTTACATGCACGTTGCCCCCATTTGCGCTTGAAGAGGTATTGGCCGATATCGTTCCGCCATTCAACAGTGTGATCGACCCGTCCGTCGCGACTTCTACATTTCCAGAGGCTCCCAGCGAGTCCAAGCTTGCATCGCTTCTGATCGCGGTGCCTATTCCCTTTCCATCCATCGTGATATCGGATGCGCGAACGCTTACGTCACCTGCGTTTCCGTCGGCCATCGTGTAGGTCGAGATCCAACCCCCGCTGAGCAGGGTAATCAATCCGTCAACGCTCACCTGAACCTTGCCGGGTGTACCGGGGCCGCCGTACCATGACTCGCTGTAGATTCTTGTAGTCGTGTTCGCCGGGTGGGCGTCGATCAGCAGGCTGCCCGCACTTACGCGGACGTCGCCCGCATGGCCCAGGTCCGATCCGTATGACGCAATCTCGCCACGATTGCGCAGCGTCACTGCGCCGCTTGCCGTCACCTCGACCACGCCAGCGGGACCGTCAGTGTAGATCGCAGTCCACTGACCCTGGCCGTCAATGGCCACGTCTCTGGCGCGAATTGCTATGTTTCCCGCGTTGGCTTCAAGAAAACTGGTGGTCGAAATCTTGCCACCGTTAGTCAACACCACCTGGTCGGCGCTCGCGACGATATTGCCGGCACCGTAACTCGAGTTGGTGCGGCCGTCGATCCTGCCGCCGTTTGCCACAGTCAGTATCCCACCTGTTACCGGCAAGGTACCGTCGAGGCCGATCTCGATTGTCTGCGGGCCGACCGCGGCAATCCGCATGTCCCCGCCGTTTGTGCGCAAGGTCGCCGAATTACTCACTTCGACGTCGCCACCGATGAGGTTGATCGCCTGTTTCGGCTTGGCGCTGACCGATACGCGATCCGTGAATCGAATCGGGGCGGATGCTCCGGAGAGAAACCCGAACGTTTCCGGCGCGGCGACGCTGAAGCTGCTGTCAGGACCATTGCCCGCCCGGAACAGCGTGCCATCAACGAGTTTCAGCTGGTTCGCCGTGCTCACGTGTAGCGCTCCGGGCACGTCCACCGACGCCCCCGCGCCGAATGTCACCCCCGCGGGATTGATGAAAAAGAAACCGGGCGCGCTGCCGGCAGCCGGTTTCAGTTGCAGCAACCCGTTGATGCTGGATGCGCTGCCGCCGCTTACCCGGCTGACGACGTTCTGCAGCGTGGCGGTAGTGGTGCTGAACACGGCCGCTTCGCCCGTCTTGATGTTAAACCTCTCAAAGCTGTGAAACAGATTGTTGCCGGCGAGCTTGCCCATGGCCTGCGTGATGCCATAGCTGGGCCCGCTGAGCGTTTGTGCGGTCCTGCCCCAGCTCGCGTCGGTCTTGATGCTCTGGGCAAAGACATCGCCCGACCAGGAGAGGTACATCAGCGCGAGCGTGGCCGCGACAGCGACGGTTTTCACATCTCGCCTTGACACGACGCCCGCGCAAGGCGCACACCATCGGGGAACCCGCCACTCCCGATCGCCGCTGCAGGCACGCGCGGCTCCGGACGGATCAGGCCGCCGGCCGTCGGCGGCAACCCCCCGCGTCCCACTGGAGTGAGCGAACTGCCTGCCCCCACCCGGCACGGATCCCTGCCCAGCGCGCCGAAATCGATCATCGCCGTTGACAGGCCCCCTAGCGCCCCGGCCAGGTCCAACGCCGGGCTGCTTACCTGGACATTGCCGGATATGCCGTCCGGGGCCGCCGCCTCGATCACGTTGTAGCCGAACACCTCCTGAGCGAATACGTTTCCGCTGCGGCTGCCCAGCGTCAGCGTGTTGCCACTTGGAATCAAAGCGCCCACATCGATGAGCACATTGCCGCCCGAGGCCGCCAGGGCAGCGGTGTTGGCCTGGATGAAGCCGGTGTTCATCACCAGCACATCGGCCTTCACGCCGATGTCCCCGCCGTTGCCGCTCGGCCCCAGCACCGAGGTGGTGATCCAGGAGTTGTCCAGGACCATCAGTTTGCCACCCTGAATGCGGATCGCGCCGCCATTACCCGCAATTGCGATGGTGCCAATGGCGCTGACATCCAGCAGCAATCGATCAGCAAACGTCACCAGAATGTTGCTGGCGGCAACATTCCCAGCCGAAGACGCAGTAATCACGCCCCTGCTGCGGAACACGACGTTCGGCGCATTCACGCTTACGGCCGTCGGCGCAACGCCCCCCGGATTCTCGACCACTGCGCCGTTCGCTATCGAAATCCCACCGCCGTTTGAAAACACAATGCCTTCTGTCGCCGTGACAGTGACGCCGCCGGTCTGCCCGGACGAACCCGCTGCTGCTTCCGCCGTGATCCCGGTTCCAACGGTGTTCGGGCCACCGTCGATCGCCAAAGTGCCTGCACTGAGCTTGACATTGCCCGCGCTTCCGGACGAATACGTGTTCGAACTTATCAGTCCTCCATTCACGATGGAGGCCGCGCCGTTGACCGCCACGTCGATGTTTCCCGCCGATCCGGAGCTGCCAGCGGCTGCCTGGTTCGCGATTCCAGTGCCATTGGTCGAACCGCGTTTGTCAATGCTCAGGCTCCCCGCAGTGAGCCTGACGCTGCCCGCGTTGCCGGACGAATACGTGCTGGAGTTTAGTTCCCCCCCATTCACGATGAAGGCTGCATCACCGACCATCACCTCGATATTGCCCGCCGATCCAGTGCTACCGGGATTTGCCAGCTCAAAGATCCCGGTGTTAATGGCTGAACCCCGCCGATCAATGCTCATGCTCCCCGCAGCGAGCCTGACGCTGCCCGCCTTGCCGGATGAATACGTACTCGAGCTTATCTGCCCCCCGTCCACGAAGGAGGCCGCGTGGCCGACCATCAACTCGATGTTGCCGGCCGACCCCGAACTGCCGGGGACGGCGAAGCTGGAAATTCCGGTGAATCCGTTCCAACCCTGCCCATCAACGCTCAGACTCCCTGCGGCAATCCTGACCACGCCTGCGTTGCCGGATGAATAGGTATCCGAGCCAATTCCGCCACCATTCACGATGGAAGCCGCGCCGCTGACGGCCACATCAATGTTGCCCGCCGATCCGGTACTGCCGGTGGCAGCCTGATTGAAAATCCCGGTGATATCGCTCGAGCCCCGCCGGTCAATAGTCAGATTCCCCGCACTGAGCCTGATCGTGCCCGCGTTGCCGGATGCATACGTGCCCGAACCGATAGCCCCCCCGTTTACGAGGGAGGCCGCGCCGCTGATCGTTAGCTCAATTTCGCCGGCCGACCCCGAACCGGCCACTACCGCACTGGAAATCCTGGAGCCACCGATCGAGCCCTGTCCGTCTATGGTCAAACTCCCCGCAGTAAGCTTGACATTGCCTGCGTTGCCGACAGAAAACGTATCCGAGCCGATGAACCCCCCATTCATGACGGACACCGCGTCGCTGACCATCACATCGATTTTACCCGCCGACCCGGAACTGCCGGCGACTGCCTGGGTGACAATCCCGGCGACATCGGCAAAACCACGCCGGTCAACAGTCAGGCTTTCCGCAGTGAGTTTGATCGCGCCGGCGTTGCCGGATGAAAACGTGCTGGAGCTTATCAGCCCGCCGTTCACGATCGATGCCGCGCGGCTTACCACGACTTCGACATCGCCAGCGGCCCCTGTCGAACCGAATTCCGCGTTACTGACAATCCCGGTCCGTCTGGCCGAACCCTGACGATCAATGCTCAAAGTGTCCGTACTGAGCTTGACCGTCCCCGCCCTGCCCTGCGAAAACGTACTCGTGCTTATCTGCCCGCCGCTCACGATGGAAGCCGGGCCGTTGACAGTGGCGTCAATGTTTCCAGCAGATCCAGTACCACCAGGGGCTGCCTGATTGTAGATTCCAGTGAACAGATTCGCACCCTGCCCGTCAACGGTCAGGCTTCCCGCGGTAAGCCGGACCGCACCGCTGTCGCGCGATGAAAACGTACTCAAGCCTATCTCCGCGCCCTTCAGGATAGAGGCGGCGCCACTGACCGCCACCTCGATGCTGCCCGCCGATCCAGAACTGCCAAAGGCTGCCAGATTGGAAATCCCAGTCAACAGATTCGAACCCTGTCCGTCAATGGTCAGGCTCCCCGCCGTGACCTTAACCGTGCCTGCATTGCCGGATGAAAACGTGCTGGAGCCGACCCCCCCGCCGTTCACGATGGAGGCACTGCCGCTAACGATCACTTCGACGTCGCCGGCGGCCCCGGACGAACCCCGTTCAGCGCTACTGGCGATCCCGGTCCGTCCGGCCGAACGCTGTCGATCAATGATCAGCGTGTCCGCACTGAGCTTGACCATGCCCGCCTTCCCCTGTGACAGCGTGCTCGAAATTATCTGGCCGCCATTCAGGATGGAGGCCGCAGCGCCAACCGTCAGGTCAATATTGCCCGCGGACCCGGTGCCCGAAAAAGCGAGACTCGCAATCCCGGTCGAACTGGCCGCACCCGTCCCGTCGATGGCAAGGCTCCCTGATTGCACGTCGATGTTGCCGGCAGAAACCGCGGATGTGGAACCGGTGATGACAACGCCGCCGCCGGTAATCGTCAAGCTGCCCGCGGGGAGAACCGGCTGACCGTTGGCCGAAGAGACATTGCCGGCTAGCGACACTTCCGCCGGCCGCGCGCCTATCGCCGCCAGACGAATGCTTCCCCTCGCGTTTCCGACGTACCCTCCATTGATGCCGACATCCCCGGCTATGATTTGCACCTGAGCACTTGACGAACTGATCGCGCCGCCACCGACGACTCCGATCGTGGCCCGCGTCGTGCCCAGAAAGCCGAACGCTTCGGGCGCGGCGATGCTGAAACTGCTGTCGGGTCCATTACCCGCCCGGAACAGCGTGCCGTCGGAGAACTTCAGCTGGTTCGCCGTGCTCACGTGAAACGCCCCCGGAACGTCCACCCTTGCTCCGGTCCCGAAGGTCACCCCCGCAGGATTGACGAAGAAGAAATCGGGCGCGCTGCCCGCGGCCGGTTTCAGCTGCAGCAACCCGTTGATGCTGGATGCGCCGCCCCCGCTGACCCGGCTGATGACGTTCTGCAGCGTGGCGGTGGTGGTGCTGAACACCGCCGCTTCGCCGGTCTTGATGCTGAATGCGTCGAAACTGTGGAACAGGTTGTTGCCGGCGAGCTTGCCCAGGGTCTGCGGGATGGCGTAGCTGGGCCCGCTGAGCGTCTGCGCGGTCCTGCCCCAACTCGCATCGGTCTTGATGCTCTGGGCGGCGGCACCGGTGGATGCCAGCGCGAGCAGCACCGCGCAAGCGCAAGCGAACACAAAGGGCCAATACCGGCGTCGCGGCTCAGGCAGCGTACGGCGCGGAAGGCCCGGTACCATCAATGTGTTCCGCTTCCGACCGTCAGAGCCAGTTGCCGATCAGAATGAATGGCGCCCAGAAGAACGGATGCCACATATCGGTACTGTCGATCAGTTGGCGCTGCGCCTTCTGCAGCGCCTTGATCTTGCTGCCGCGCTCGCCCGAGAGCCCCTGATAGAAGGTTCGCATCATCGTCTTGGCAGCCTCGTCCGACACCGGCCACAGGCTGCCGAGCACGCTGCCCGCGCGAGCCTTGAGCGCGGCCCCGCTCATGCCCAGCGGCGAACGATCGTCGCCCTCGGCCGTTTCGCACGCCGAAAGCGTGAGCAGCTCGATCGGGTTCTTGCGCAAGATTTCGGAGCGCAGCAAGCCCTGCAGGCCATCCATGGTCAGCACGTCGTCGAACGCCATGATGAAGCTGGTATCCGCGGTGCCGCCGAAGAATCCATGGGAGGCGATGTGCACGATGCCATGGTTCTCCACCGTCAGCTCGCGCTGCAGCGCGGCCAGGGTGAATTCCTGATTGAACAGCGTCTGGTTGCGCGTCAGCTGTCCCAGGGCATCGATCTCCCCCTTCACTCCGGGAAGCGCAAGCAGTTGGCGCAGGCGCGCGCCGCTACCGGCGGGTCGCGCTATGGCGCCGGCCGCATCTCCCACAGGCCCCGCCTTGCGCTGCTCTGCGCCGGCGGGAGGAGCGCCCGAAGCAGCAGCCGCGCCGGCGTCCCCGCGAAGCGCGAAAGCTCGCGTGGAGCGTAACACCAGCGCGCGCGAGGCGGAATCGCCCGCTGCCGCTCGCGCCGATGCGCTTTCAAGGATCGCGTCGGCGAACCCCTCGGGCAACTTGTCGACCACCGGTCCGGGTTCGCTCAGGCCCGCAAGCAAGGTCTTGCGCTCGCGGCTGTCCGGGCTCGCCACACGGGTGAGCGTGAGCCCCGGCACCACGGCGACGGCATATTTCTCGGCCATGAACTGTTTGCCGTCGTGAAGTGCCGCGAATGGCAGCAGCCGCAGCACGCCGTCGGGCACGACCACCACGGTGTCGATGCGCTGACCGGCCAGCAGCGATTCAATCGGCGCAATCAGCCAACTGTGGATTTGCTGCGATCCCTGCTGGTACGCACCCAGGTTGCGCATGGCTCTGGCCAGCCGCTGGCTTTCCGCGCGCAATTGCTCCGCTGCAATCTTGACCGTTCTGCGCTGCAGGCCGCCCGCGGTCTCGACCAGCAGCTCCAGGCGTTCCTGCAGAATGATGGGATACAGCACCGCGGTTCCGGCGGGAATCGTCCTCGCTGCCGCGCTGACCGCTTCGGTTAGGCAGCGATCGCCGAGGAAGTCCTCGAGTTCGGTCTGCTTGATCAATTCGACCGCGTCCCTGGCTTGCCGCATCAGTTGCGCCTGCTGCTCCGGCGCCGCGCCGTCGGCCTGCAGCAGCAACAGATCGGCCAGCCCCAGATACACCGGCTCGAGGGTTTCGCGGAACGAGGAGCGGCCGTCGGTATATTCCACCGGGATGTCCTGCCGGATCGCCTCGATATGGTCCACCGCGCGCTGGTATGCCCGAAGCGCAAGGCTGCCCTGCCCGAGCCGGCGCAGCACGCGGCCGCGGCGCCATTCCAGGTTGATCATGAGGTCGCGCGCCTCGGCGCCGCGCAGGCCGGCGATGGCGCGCTCGGTGAGTTCCAGGGCGTCGGCGTCGCGATGCTGGTCTTCATAGAGCTGTGCCAGCCCGTCCAGCGCTTCGGCGGCAAGCCGATCGCGGCCGCCGCTCGTTAAACGCCTTGCCTGCTCCAGACTCTCGTAGGCGAGCCGCAGAGCCGGTGCGCCGAGAACACTCGCCTGGTGCCCCAGGTTCAGGTAATAGCGGGCGCGCTCGCGACTGTCGGTCACCTGCGCTATCTCCAGGGCAAGCGCGGCGAGCGTGGGCAGCCTTTCCGTCTTCGCGGCCAGACGCGCCAGATTGAGTCCGGCGCTCACGGCGGCGCCGGCGTCCGCCCCGGCTTGCTCACGCGCTTCGGTGTAATGGCGCAACGCTTCCCGTGTCTGCCTGCGCGCGGCGTAAAGGTTTCCCAGATCGACCGCGTAGCGCAGGCGCTCGGCCGGTTCGGCGGCGCTCTGGTAGGCCTGCTTGAGCAGCGGCTCGGCCTGCTCGTAGCGATGCGCCTGGTAGTATGCGACCCCGAGTTCGCCTGCGATGCGGGCCTTGAGTTTCGGATCGCCCGCCTGCTGCATCGCGCCCGCCAGAGTCTCGATTGCCAGGTTCAGGTCGCCCTTCTGCCTGTACGCTGCGCCTTGGCGCAAGGGCGAGACCACGTCGCTCTGGGCCGCAACCCCCGACGCCAGCAGCGCAAGCGCAATACCGAATGAAAGAACTCGCATGGGGCCCGTCCTAGAAAACGTCATAGCGAATTTCGAGATGAATGCCGCGGTCCTGCAGCGTCGTTTGCGCCGGCGCGGGCGGCGTCACGAAGCGCTTGGCGGCGTACAGATTCGCCGAAACGCGCTGCCAGCGCCAGAGCAGCCCCGCGCCGGCCGAGTAGATCCGCTCGGGCGCCTCGCCGATGTTCCTGGCTGAACCATAATCGATGAATGGCGCCAGCATTAGGGCGTGGCGCTCATCGGAGGCGCCCAGCAAGGGGTGATGGTATTCGATGCTTGCGCGGTAGCCGCTGTCGCGCACCATGAAGTTCTCGCGATAGCCGCGCACCGTATTCACGCCGCCCACGGCCATCCGCTCCAGGGGCAGGAGCCGGTCGTGTGCCCATTGAATATCGGTTCGCAGCAGGAACTGCGCACCGGAATCCGAGACACGGCGCGCATACTGGGCCTGGCCCAGCCACACAAGAAAGTCCGGCGCGGGCTGTGCGCCTGGCGCAGTGGAACTCTGCTCGATATTGTTGCGGCCGAAGCTGAACGTGGAACGCAGCGCGAGTACCTGCTGCTCCAGGCGCTGCACATAATCCTGCGAGAAGCGCCAGACGGTTAGCCGGGTGTAGCCCGAGGGCTCGCCCGGTATGAACGAGAAAGGCTCGCCCAGGAGCGTGGTGCGGTTCTCCCGGCGGGCGTAGGTCAAACCCAGCGACAACTTGCGCCGCAGATCCTCGATCAGGGGGTGGCTGATTCCGACCTCCCGATTGTCAAGAGTGCTCTTTATTTCCACGACCTTGAGCGGTTCCTCGACCACCGATGAACGGCCATGATCGAAGCGCAACTGCAGCTGTGTGCCGCGGCTGCTCACGGGCAGGCTCCATCCCAGTCCGTAACGCGCCCCGCCTTTGGTTTGAGCGCTGTCCTGGAAACCTACATCCAGAACATCGCCCAGTCCTGTGAGGTTTCGCACCCATCCGCCCGCGCCCAGCGCGTCCGCGCCGATCGAGGGCGGGCGGTGATTGTTGGCGAAGACGGAGAACTGGTACGACCGCGCACGGGTCACATCGACATCCAGCATCGCGCGACCGGGCTCGCTGCCCGGCAGCAGTCGCGCATCCATCTTCGAGAACAGTGGATCGGCGAGCAGCAGCTGGAAATTTTCCTGCAGAACATTCACGTTGAGCGGTGCCGCGCCCCTGGCGAGCCGCCCGCGCACGTACTCCCCGCGCAGGCGCTCCATCCCCTTGAGGCGTATCTCCTGCAGCTGCCCTTCTACGATCAGAATTCGCAGGACGCCGTTCGTCAGCGCCCCTTCCGGGATCAGCGCCCCGGAGTTGATGTAGCCGCGCTCGATGTAAAGACGGGTGAGCCTGTGGCGTAAGTCCTCCAGCTCGGAGGGGCTGACGATCCGGCCCGCGTAAGGTTCGGCGACGCGTTTTAGCTCTTCACCCGAGACGGCCGTATTGCCTTCGAACAGGAAGGATTTGATCTCCAGGCGCGGGCCGGCAATGCGGTCTGCCTCCTGCGGTTCGAGACGAAGCGGCGGCAGGGTGAAAACCTCTGCCGGCTTCTGCGGGAGGAATCCCGGCGGAGCCAGCGGTTGCGCGCTCGGCCGGTCCACAGTCTCGGTCCCGGGCCTTGCCTGCGCAAGCAAACCTGCGTCTTCGGCGGCGCTTGCCCAGCCACTGATGAATGCGGCACTCGCCGTCAGCAACACAGTTGTGCGCAGCACAGCGTTTCCCCTTAACGACAAAAGCTTCCGATACGCCCTGGGGCGAGGTACCCCAAAGCCTGCGGGCGGTGCCCGCGTTTCCTAATCCTTTCCTTGCGTCCGATGCGACCCCGCGACCTCAGAACACCAGAAAATCCGAGAGCGCGAGCGCTGGATGGGCGCTAATACCGAGCGTCGCAATCAACACCGGGGCGGATGCGCTCAATGAGGCATCCGCGTCATAGTAGAGCGCGCCGCTGCTCGTGTTGTAGAGCAGGAAGTCGTTTGAGTCGAGCGCGCTGACCCCTCTTGAAAAAACGGTCCGTAGCGTTCCTGAAGCGAGGGCGCCGTCAGGCAGGGCGCTGAACACGTTGCGACTCAGGTAAATCGTGTCATCTGCGGAGGAGAAGTCCAGAATCTGATCGACATTACCGTTTCCCAATGCGTCGCCCAAGCGGAATATGTCGCTGCCCGTACCGCCCGTGAGCGAATCAGCGCCGGCGCCGCCATCGAGGGTGTCGTTGCCCGCGTTGCCGATCAGCGTGTCGTTGCCCGCGTTGCCGATTAGCGTGTCATTGCCCGCTCCTCCGATGAGCACGTTCACGTTCACATCGCCCGTCAGTCTGTCGTCGTCGGAACTGCCGCTGAGGTTCTCGATGTTGCGCAGCGTGTCCGAGCCCGCTCCTACGGTCGCCTGGACACCCGCGATCGCGAGACTGACGCTCACCCCGGCACTCGCGTCCGCGTAACTGGCCGTGTCCCTGCCGGCGCCTCCATCCAGGATGTCGTCGCCCGCCAGGCCCCACAGCGTTTCATTGCCGGGGGTTCCCGTCAGCACATCATTGCCCGCGGTGCCCTTCAGCAGCAGCGGCGCGCCGGTTCTGCCCAGGCCGAAGCCGGAGCGAATGAAATCCTCTGCCGCGGCATGCGCATTGGCGCCATAGGCGGCCTGAACGTCGTCATAGTTGGCAACGTACTGCGCGGCATCGAAAGTAATCGTCCGCCCTTCGCTGCGACCGCTTTCGATGTAGTGCCTGGCACCGGCGTCGGCGTTTGCGCCGAACGCTTGAATCAGATCGGGGTAGGAGGCGATGTACTTGAGCGCGTCGAACGTGATGGTCCGATTCTCGCTGTGGCCGCTCGCGATGTAGTGCCTGACACCTGCATCGGCGTTCGCCCCAAACGCCTGGATCAGATCCGGGTGGGACGCGATGTATTCCAGGCCATCGAACGTGACCGTCCGGCCCTCGTTGCTACCGCTCGCGATGTAGTGCCTGGTGCCGGCATCGGCGTTCGCCCCGAACGCCTGGATCAGGTCAGGGTAGGAGGCGATGTACGCAAGGCCGTCGAAGGTAACCGTCCGCCCCTCGTTGCGGCCGCTCGCGATGTAGTGCCCGGTGCCGGCATTGGCGTTCGCACCGAAGGCCTGGATCAGATCGGCGTAGGAGGCGATGTACGCCAGGCCGTCGAACGTGGCTGTCCGGCCCTGATTGCGGCCACTCTCGATATAGTCCTTGCTGCCGGCATCGGCATTCGCACCGAGTGTGTTCATGAGGTCCGGGTACGAGGCGATGTACTCCAGTCCGCTGAACGTGGCCGCGCGCCCCTCTTTGTAGCCCGCCTGGATGTAGTGCTCGGTCCCGGCTTTGGCATTCGTACCGAAAGCGTTCATGAGATCCGGATACGAGGCGATGTACTCGAGGCCGGAAAAGGTGGGAGTCCAGCCTTTGGCGTAGCCGGTCTGGATGTAATGCTGCGCGCCGGCGTGGGCGTCGGCGCCGAGCGTGTTAATTAGCTCGGCGTAGGAGGCGACGTAGTTGAGTCCGTCGAAACCGGCCGTCCGGCCCTCGTTGCGGCCGCTTTCAATGTAGTGCCTGGCGCCGGCATCGGCGTTTGCCCTGAAGGCCCGGATCAGATCCGGGTAAGACGCGATGTACTGCAGGCCGTCGAAGCTGACCTTTTGTCCAAGGGCGAAACCGGACTTGATGTAGTACTGGAGCGCGCCATCGAGGTTCGTACCGTAGGTCTTGATCAATTCGGGGTAGGAGGCGATGTATTCGAATCCGTGAAACGTGGCCTGCCGGCCTTCGAGCCCGCCCGTGTTCACGAAATTCGCCAGCGCGGCCGCTTTGTCGACCCCGATCGACTTCATCAGGTCGGGGTATGAGGCAACGTACTCCAGAATCGTCCGCGAGCTTGGAGGAGCGATGGTCTTGTCATCGAATTTCAGATTTTCGACATTGGATAAGGCGTCCTTCCCGTCCGTGGTGCCACCCAATACGTAGGTGATGCCATCAAACGTGGCGACCGCGTGACTTGCCGCCGATCCATGGTACACGGCGGTATCGGTGCCGGCGCCGCCGTCGAATACGTCGTTTCCGCCGTTGCCGGTAACGGTTTCGTCGCCGACCGAACCGTAGACCGTCGTGGCGTTGCCATCCAGGGACAGGGCAACGCTACTGGGTGTTGTATCGCCGGAGTTGATCCATACTCGCTCGATGTTTGCCAACTCTGACGCCGCGATGGTGGTGCCGGAAGATGCGTCCAGGTACACCGTGTCATAACCTTGTGCTGCGTTCTCTACGATGGTGGTCCTATAGGATGACGTTGTGCCCTTGATGATTACAAAGTAAGGAGACCCCGTGTTCATGCTTGGGCTCGTGTACGTCCCCGATCCCCAGTAGTAGGTGTCATCTCCCAAGCCGCCGATCAAAGTGTCACCCTGGCTGCTGCTCGTCTGCCTGAGGGTGTCTGCGCCGCTGGTACCGTTGTATGTCGCCATGGTGTCTTACCCTCCCGAAGCTGATGCGCGTCTTGCGCGCGCTGTCATTCCTGCTGCCGCCATTCTTGGATCGGCCACGCGAGCTTGCTCATCGCCGGCATTCAGCGCGACATCCGGCGCGCCAACCAGGCATCGAGCGCCTTGACGTCCTCGTTCGCAGGTTGCTTGCGCCGCATCTCTGCGACGACCGTTTTCATCTCGTCGTATACGAGGAACTCGTGCAGCGCGGCGTAGAGACAGAGATCGGGGGCAATGTCATTCGCAGGCGTGCCGTGTCGCAGTTTTTCGCAGGCGCCGCGCGCTTGAGCGAGCGTCGCCTGCTGCTCGAGGCTCGCCTTTTGCTGGCGCGTCAGCCCGCCTCGCAGCTGGCCGCCGCCCATCTTCGCGTGTTGGATGAGCTCGGGAATGCGCGCCATGCGTTGCGCTACGTCCGCAGGCAGATTCGTCGTCTCCGCCGCCTTGCCTGAGATCGGCCCGGCCTCAGACTTCCCCGCTCGAAAGATGGCCGGACCGGCCCAGAGTTCCTGGCGCGCGCCGTCGAAGAACACGATTCGCACTTGCCCGCCAGCCGCAACGCTGATGCGGTCGCCATCGCGCAGCTTCATGAAGGGCTGCACCTTGCCCGGCGATCCCGCCTGCGGCACATAGCTCACGTCGCCGGAAACCAAGTTGACGAGTGCTACATCGGCTCCCTGCGCGAGTGCGGTGCCACCCGTCACCACAGTCAGCGCCGAGAGAAGCGCGGCAAGAGATTTTCTTGTGGCGCGGCGCCTATGGTTGCGCACCGAGATTGAAGGGCAGAAAACGAACGCCACGGTTGTCGCGCACGACCCAAACAAGCGCGGCCATGTTTTGGTAGAAATCGCTATTAGCGAAGATGTCTGCGTGAGATTCATGATCGCCTCCTCTGCTTCGATCAGAAAGCCCGCGAACGAAAACGACCGATTTTCTTGGGTGATACCGCCTCTTCGATGCAACGCAGCAATTCTTCACGGTGTAGCTGCGGACAACCGCGTGGAACCAAATCGGGCAACGCGCCGATTCCGGCTTTATTTAATACCCATATTTACAATGTGGCAACCCGTTTTGGCTTGTTTCGGCTTGTTTGTGACCCATATCACCAATTTCCCGTCGGGACAGGCATCCAGCGTCTCTGCGCCGCCGCAACCACGCGGCGGCTAGGCCGGCAGGGTTGATTTCGCCGCGCTCATCAATTTGATATCCCCGCCGGCGGCAGCGGTGTTGACGGTGAACACGCGTTCCGTTGCGAATCTTTGCAGGTAGTGCGGCCCGCCCGCCTTCGGGCCGGTGCCGGACAAGCCTTCGCCGCCGAAAGGCTGCGCACCGACCACCGCGCCGATCATGTTGCGGTTGACGTAGACGTTGCCGGCCGCGGCGCGGCTGCGGATGAACTCGGCGCGCGCATCGATACGCGTGTGAATGCCCAGCGTCAGCCCGTAGCCGGTAGCGTTGATGTCATCGATCACCCGCTCTAGGTCCTCAATGGCAAAACGCGCCACGTGGAGCACCGGGCCGAAGCGCTCGCCCGGCAATTCGGCGATGGAGCCGACTTCGAACGCGATGGGCGCGACGAAGTTGCCCGTCGGCAGCGCCCCCGTTTCCGCAATCGGCGCGCCGCGGCGGCGCAGCTCGGCGATGTACTGGCGCAGCATCGCGGCGGCCGCCGCGTCGATCACCGGGCCGACGTCGGTCGCCGGATCGGCGGGATCGCCCAAGCGCAGGGTTTGCATGGCGCCGCGCAGCATCGTCAGCAGCGCCGGCGCAACCTCGTCTTGCACATAGAGCATACGCAGCGAACTGCAGCGCTGTCCCGCCGAGCGAAAGGCGCTGGCGATCACCGCATCGACCACCTGCTCCGGCAACGCGGTCGAGTCCACGATCATGGCGTTCAAGCCGCCGGTTTCCGCGATGAACGGCACGATAGGCCCGTCCTTGCCGGCCAGAGTGCGCTGGATATGCCGAGCAGTCGCGGTCGATCCGGTGAAGGCCACGCCGGCGATGCGCGTGTCGGCAATCAGCGCCTGCGCCACGGTTTCGCCCGGCCCGGGCAGCAGTTGAAATACGTCGCCGGGCACGCCCGCTTCGAGTATCAACTGGGCAATGCGGAAGGCGACGAGCGGCGTCTGTTCGGCGGGTTTGGCGACGACGGTGTTGCCCGAGACCAGCGCGGCGGCAATCTGGCCGGCGAAAATCGCCGCCGGGAAGTTCCACGGGCTGATGCAGGCAAACACGCCGCGACCGTTCCAACTCAGGACGTTGCTCTCGCCCGCGCTGCCGGGAAGCGCCAGCGCGGCGCCGAAGCGCGCGCGCGCTTGCACGGCGTAGTAACGGCAGAAATCGATCGCTTCGCGCACGTCGGCGAGCGCGTCGGGCAAAGTCTTGCCGGCTTCCCATACGCACAGCGCCATGAGTTCGTGTCGATGCTGCTCGAGCAGATCGGCCAGCCGCTCAAGACAAGCGGCGCGCTCGGACACGGCGCTGCGCGCCCAGCGTTCGCGCGCGCCGAACGCGGCATCGACTGCGCGCCGCGCCGTGGACGGATCGGCGTCGATCACGGTACCGATCGCGACCCCAGGCTGCGCCGGCGAGAATACGCGGCGCGCTTCGCCGTTCTGCGCTACGCCGATGATGAGCGGCGCAGCCGACCACGAGCGGCGCTCGCGCGCAACCTCCCGCGCGACACGCTCGAGCGTGCCGGCATCGGCAAGGTCGTATCCTCTGGCATTCAGTCGTTCAGGCATGTAAATCTCCCTGGGTTGAGGCAAGCGCGAGGGCATAGTCTCCAATCCGGCATCGACACAGGCCATGCCCGACGCAACCAGGCTCCCGGCTTCGTCCGAGTGCGCGGCCTGGCGCAAGAACGAAGTGTTGGCGCCGTTTTCCAGCAGCCTGCGCACAAGATAGGCGAGCAGTTCCTGTTGCCGGCCTACCGGTGCGTAGATGCGTATCGGGAACTGCGGATACAAAGCCGCGAGCGCACGCTGCAAGGACTCGCCCATGCCGTGCAGGCGCTGGAACTCGAACCCGGGCTCGCCGTTCTCGGCCGGATTCGTTTCGGCCAGCGCGAGCACGCAGGCTGCGCTCACCGGGTTGTGCGTGGCGAACTGCGCATACACGAGGTCGCGATGGGCGAGCAGCATGCGCGCGCAGGCAAGATACGACAGGTCGGTCAAGCCCTTGTCGAGATGAACCGGATAGGCATCGACCCCCAGTTCCTGCGCGCGCCGGACCTCGCCATCCCAGTAGGCGCCCTTGACCAGGCGCACCGCGACGGGAGCGCCGCCGCGCGCGCGACGGCGCCGCGCCAGCGCCAGCACCGCCTCGATCGCCTGGGGCGCACATACCAGATAGGTCTGCACCGCGATCCCGAGCCCCGGCCAGTCCGCGAGATCCGCGTCATCGGCCAGGCCGGCGAACAGGTCGAGGTGCAACAACAGCCGCTCGTATTCCTCGGCATCGATGGTGAGTCCGATGCCGGCTGCGGCGGCCGCCCTGCAAAGGCCGCGCAATCGCGCGAGCAGTTCGCCGCGGCTGTGCGCAAACTGTGCGGCCTCGTAACGCGGATGTATGGCCGAGAGCTTGATCGACACGCCCGAACGCGAGCGCCAAGCGCTCGCCGCCGAACCAGCGTCGCGTCCCAGGGCACGCACCGCTTCAACATAATGATCGAAGTTGCGCTCGGCATCTTCGGCGGTGCGCGCGCCCTCGCCCAGCATGTCGAAAGAAAAACGCCGGCGCCGGTCTGCCATGCAGTCGCGCCGCGAGCGCGACAGCGCTTCTTCTATCGTTTCACCATAGACGAACTGATGCGCAAATACGCGGAGCGCAGCCTGCGCCAGCGGGCGCACCGCAGCCTGAGCGAACGGCATGGACAAGCCCGGCAGGCGCGCGAGCAGCGCACGCTGACTATTTGCATCCGGCGTGCGCGGCAGCGCTTCGGCCAGCCGAAACAGCGACTCGCCCAGGGGCGTGTCGATCGGGAATAGACCCAGCCAGCGCTGCACATCCAGCAGGGACAGGGGCCGGGCCAACACGGCAGCCGTCAGCTCGCGCCCTAGCGCCACCGCCCCCGGTCGCCACGCGTCGATCGGGGCAAGCCTTGCGCGTAGGTCCGCGGCGACATCGCGCGCCTCGGGCGCTGCGAGTTGGGAGAACTCGTGTAAACCATGGCTGGCGTTCATGGCGGGACGGCGCGCTTGCCGCGCTAAAAAATCCGCGGCAGCGTCTTGCCGATGGGTTCGCGCAGCACCGCGTCGGCGATGTCGTCGAACGGCGTCGGCTCGGCATTGACGATCACCACGCGCGCGCCGGCCGCCTTGGCCTCGGACACCGCGCCGGCGATCGGATAAACCTGCAGGCTGGTGCCGACCGAGATGAAACAGTCGGCCTCGGCCGCGGAGCGCATGGCGCGCTCGATCACCTCGGGCACCAGATTCTGGCCAAAGGAAATGGTGTCGCTTTTCAGTATGCCGCCGCAAAGCATGCATGGCGGATCGTCCTCTCCGGTCAAGAGGCGCACCAGCGTCTCCTGCATCGGGCCCGTCCAGCCGCAGCTCATGCACACCACTTTCAGAACGGTGCCGTGCACCTCGATTACGCGCTCGGGCGAATTGCCCGCCTTCTGGTGCAGGCCGTCGATGTTCTGGGTGATGAGCGCATGCAGCTTGCCGCGCCGCTCGAGCCCGGCGATGGCCTCATGTCCCGCGTTCGGCTGCGCTTCCCACGCCGGATGCACCAGCCGCGCCTGCCAGGCCTTCTTGCGGATCTCCGCATCGGCCATGTAGTAGCGGATGTTGGACAGCTTCTCGGCCTCCGGATCGCGCGTCCACACGCCTTGCGGGCCGCGGAAATCCGGAATGCCCGATTCGGTGGAAATGCCCGCGCCGGTGAGGACCACCACGCGCTTTGCCGCGGCTACCCAGGCCCGCACCTTGTCGATCAATACATCGGTTTTCACGAGCCGCTCATCTCACAGGCCAGCATCGTCAACTCCCTGTTGCTCTTGTAGGCACAAGAATTCTAGCATCGCCTCCCCCGCGCCGGACTGCACCTGGTGTACGCCGCATCGGGGTCGCGCTGCGGCGACGTCTTTCCCGCCGTTGTTACATTTTCTTGCACTTTCGCGGTGAACCGCGGCGCCGCCGAGGCGTTCTCATGGCTATCGGGGCAGGCGCGCCGGGATCGCGGATTCCTGCGTCGGCGCCCGGAGAAAGGTGGTGCACATGAAAACATTCTTTCGAAACATGACTTCACGGCTGTTGACGCTGCTCGCCGCGTTCGCGCTGACATTTGCACAGTGCAGCGTCCAGGCTCAGCCCGCACATTCGTACGCGCAGCAGAACCTCGACCAGATGCTCGCGCCCATCGCGCTCTATCCGGACGCGCTGCTGTCGCAAATCCTGATGGCAGCGACCTACCCGCTCGAGGTGGTTGAAGCCGCGCGCTGGGCCAAGGCCCGCCCCGGTCTCGCCGGCGACGACGCGGTCCGCGCGGCTGAAGCCGAGGACTGGGATCCTAGCGTGAAATCCCTGCTTGCGTTCCCGCAAGTGCTCGCGCGCATGGACGAGAATCTGCAATGGACGCAATCGCTGGGCGACGCGTTCCTCGATCAGCAGGAGCAGGTAATGGATACCGTCCAGGACTTGCGGCGCAAGGCGCGGGCCGCGGGCAACCTGCGCTCCGATGACCGGCTGAGCGTGGTAGAGAGCGGCCCGCGCCTGCTGCTGCAGCCGGTCGATCCTCAAGTCGTCCATGTGCCCTATTACGACCCGCTGGTCGTGTACGGGTCCTGGTGGTGGCCGGCCTTTCCGCCCGTCTACTGGCAGCCCTGGCCCGGCTACTACGCGCAGCCGGCCTACGCACGAGGCTTCTACTGGGGATCGCCGATCGGCATTTCGGTGGGGTTCTTCTTCGGTACCATCGACTGGCGCCAGCGCCAGGTCAGGGTGGTGCACGTCAACAACTACTATTACAAGCCGACGACCGTGCGCCACGCGCATGTGAGGCCCCGGCCGGGCGAACAGCGGCCTGGCGTATGGCGTCACGATCCGGACCGCCGCAGGGGCGTCGACCGCGGCCACTTTGATGCGCGCCAGCGCGCCGGCGCGGCGAGCGCGCAATCCGCGCCGCAAGTCCGACAAGCCGCGCCAGTCCAGCAAATTCAGCCTGCCGCGCAACCCGCGCCGGCTGCGCAACCCGCACCCGCCGATAGGCGATTCGATCGACGCCGCGAAATGCGCGGCACTGCGCAACCCGCGCAGCCCGCAGCGGTCATGGGACCTGTACCAGTCGTGCAAACCGCCGCTGCCGCGCAACCCGCGGCTGCGCGCAGCGACCGGCATGCAGCGCCGGTCGAGCCCCGCGCGCGCCCCGAGGCACAACGAGCCCCTCAGCCGCGCATGGAGGTTCGCCCTGCTCAAAGCGCTGCCCGCCAGGAACCCGCCCCCGCGGCCGCGGCACGGCATGAACCGGCCGCCCGCCATCAAGCGCAGCAGGCGAGCGCGCCGCGCGCCGGCGTCCGCCCTCCCACAACCGAAGCGCGGCAGGAACCAGGCGCGAACGCCAACACACGGCGGAAGATGGATCAATAGCATTGATCCCTTAGCATCTGCCCCCCGTCGCGCGGGCTCTCGGCGCCTCGCCCTCTAGCGCCGCCCCAACGGGCAATCGCCTGTTGTCATGTCACACAAAAGCAGGACAATAGGCGCCTTCGATCACGCAGGGAGGACATCCACATGTCGGCAGGACACGGGCACGGCCCCGCTCATCACGACGAGGGCAGCAGGAGGATCGGCTTGCTCATTTCGATCCTGGCGCTGGTGCTGGCGTTCTCGGAAACGCTGGGCAAGGGCGCCCAGACCGAGGCCCTGAGCCTGAACATCGAGGCGTCGAACCTGTGGACGTTCTTCCAGGCGAAGACGGTGCGTCTCACCATGATGAAGACGGCGGCCGAGAGCGGCGCGCTGGAACTGGCGAAGACCACCGATCCGAAAACCAAGGACCTCTACGACAAGCAGATCGCCGGCTGGCGCAAGAACGCGGAGCGCTACGACTCCGAGCCCGAAACCAACGAAGGCCGCAAGGAACTCGCCGCGCGCGCCAAAGCCACCGAGCAGAAGCGCGACCGCGCGCTCGCCGCATACCACAACTACGAGATCGCCTCCGGCGCGGTGCAGATCGCCATCGTGCTCGCGTCGGCTTCCATCATCACCGGGGTCGCTGTGCTGGTGTGGATCGCCGCCGCGCTCGGCGTCGCCGGCGTGGCGTTTTCGCTGATCGCCTTCTTCTGGCCGACTGCGGTGCATCTGTTCTGAGAGCAGCGCCGCTGGGATAATGCAGCCGCGGCCGGGCGGGCGAAATGATCCAGCCACTTGCAATCGTTTGCCCCAGCGGCAAGAATGGAAACCTTGCGCGCCAGTTCCGGATAGGCTCAATCATGTTCAAATTGCAGGTACAGGAAGACGAAAACGACCCGCAGGCCTGGCACGACGTCAACGGGCCGGACGGAAAACTGCTGATCTTCGACACGGAATCCGAAGCGCGTGCGAAGCTGGAACTGCTCTATCCCATCCTGGTGAAGATGGAACGCTACGCCGCCGACTCAAAGCGCACGCGGGTGATCAGCATATACAAGGATGAGAAAGACTAGCGGGCGCAGCGCGGCAGCGTGAGCAGGAACTGCAAATCTACTATGTTGCACCGCACCATAAATAGGTATATAGTCCTTTTCCTCACGTAACCTTTCCGAGGTTACCCATGGCATCAAGCACCCACGCCGGCGCCGGATCGAACGGCAAATCCTCGCTGACGATACTGACCCTCGCCGCGCTCGGCGTCGTCTATGGCGACATCGGCACCAGCCCGCTATACGCGTTCAAGGAAGCGTTCAGCGGACCGCACGGCCTGCCGCTCACCGAGGCGAACGTGCTAGCGGTGCTGTCGATGATGTTCTGGTCGGTTACGCTCGTCGTTTCGCTGAAATACGTGACCGTCGTCCTGCGCTTCGACAACGGCGGCGAAGGCGGCATTCTCGCGCTCCTCGCGCTCGCCACGCGCCTGACGCGCGAGCGCCCGCGCCTTGCCTGGACGGTGGCGATGATCGGCATTTTCGGCGCGTCGCTGTTCTACGGCGACGCGATCATCACGCCCGCAATATCGGTGCTCTCCGCGGTCGAAGGTTTGTCGGTGGCCACACCCGCCTTCGAGCACTGGATCGTGCCAATCACGATTGCCGTCCTGGTCGGCTTGTTTGCGCTGCAGAAGCGCGGCACGGGCGCGCTGGGAACGCTCTTCGGTCCGATTACGGTAGTCTGGTTCCTCGCACTGGCCGCGCTCGGCGCGGTTTCGATCGCGCAGACGCCGGCCGTGCTCGCGGCGCTCGACCCCAGCTACGCGCTCAGCTTCGCCTGGCGGTCGCCCGGGCTCACCTTTATCGTGCTTGGCGCGGTATTCCTCGCCCTTACCGGCGCGGAGGCGCTGTACGCGGACATGGGCCACTTCGGCGCGAAGCCGGTGCGGCTGGCGTGGTTCGGCCTGGTGTTTCCTGCGCTGATGATCAACTACTTCGGCCAGGGAGCGCTCGCACTGCGCGATCCGGCGGCAATGAAGAACCCGTTTTATCTGCTCGCGCCGGACGCTCTGCTGATGCCGCTGGTACTCCTCGCCACGACGGCGACCGTGATCGCCTCGCAGGCGACGATTTCGGGGGCGTTCTCGGTTACGCAACAAGCCACGCGCCTTGGCTACCTCCCGCGCATACAGACCCGGCACACCTCTGAAACCGAACGCGGCCAGATCTACATCCCGCAGGTGAACTGGACCATGCTGGTGCTGGTCATCCTGCTCGTGCTGGGGTTCAGGACTTCGAGCGCAATCGCATCGGCGTATGGCATTGCGGTATCGGGGACCATGGTGCTGACGACGACGCTGGTCGCGGTGGTTGCCGTGTCCCTGCCGAAACGGCCGAATCCACTGTTTCTCGCCGCACTCGCGTTGATCGGCATGGCGGAACTCGTGTTCTTCGCCGCGAACGCGACCAAGATCGCCGATGGCGGCTGGTTCCCGCTGGCGTGCGGCCTGGCGCTGTTCGTCATGCTGACGACGTGGAAGCGCGCCGAAACCATCCTTACCGCGCATGAGAGAAACAAGCGCGTGCCACTGGAGGCGTTCCCGACGCTGTGCAGCGCGGACATTCCTCGCGTACCGGGCACTGCAGTCTACCTCTCGCCCGACCCTGGCTCGGTACCGACCGCGCTGATGCACAACCTCAAGCACAACAAGGTCCTGCACCAGCGCATCGTGTTTCTGACCATCGGCAATGAGGACGTGCCGCGCCTTTCCGACTTCGAGCGCACCGAGGTGCGCGTGATCGAGCGCGGCCACGTCTACCAGGCGACGCTGCACTACGGTTTCATGGAGCAACCCGACGTGCCGAAAGGACTGAAGCTGCTTGAGCGCCACGGGCTGAAATTCGAGGCCATGGAAACGACCTTTTTTCTCGGCAAAGCCACCCTCGCGCGCGCGGCGAAGCCGGGGTTGTTTACCTGGCGCCGGGAATTGTTCCGCTGGATGCAGCGCAACAGTCCTGCCACGGCGGAGTATTTCAAGCTGCTGCCGGATCGCGTGATCGAGCTCGGCACCAGGGTCACGCTCTAGTAAGACGCCCCCCCCCAAGATTCAATCGTACGCCCGGAAGCGAATGGTGGGATCGCGCTTGATCTGCTCGACCAGCGCGACTTCCCAGCTGAGATAGGCGCGCGCGTGCTTTTCGTAATCTTCGGCATGATCGTGATCGTAGGGCTTGTACCAGACATCGTCGATTGATGTGGTCGAGCGTTCGATGCCCGCCTCGACCGGCAACTTCAGCGCGAACCAGATCGCATTGCCGCCCTTGAGCACGCTCACCTCGGCACGCGGCCAGAGCGCCGCGGCTTCCGGCGCCGCCAGATGCGCGAGCGTGCCCTCGTCCGAAGTCAGCACCAGCGCAGGCGCATCGGGAAATTTCGCCCGCGCCTGTTCCAGCCGCGCGCGCACCGCCCACCAGGCGCCGGGGATATGGTGCTCGCGGAATTTGAGGCTGGTGGCAAGATCGAGTACGGTCACGCCGCCCTGCTCCTGGCGCTGCACCAACTCCCGTGCGGTTACGGTGCGCCAGGGTTTGAAGCCGGCCGGAACTTGCACGCGCGGGCCGGCCTCGAGCGGCCAACCGGCAAAGCCGTCGCTGCCTTCGGGCTCGAGCACATAGACTTCGCTCCAGCCCATCTGGTTCAGCCAGGACGCGGTCATCACCGAGCGCACCCGCGCCGGATCGATGCACGCGACGCGCGCGCCGCGCACACCGACGAATTCGTCCGTCGCCTGCACCAGCTGACCGCCCGGCGCATGGCGCGATCCGGCGATGTGCAGCTGCTCGAATTCCTGTTCGGTGCGCACGTCGAGCAGGTACAGGGTGCGGCCGGAATCTCGCTGCCAGGCCTCGACCTCGCCACGCGAGGCGAATTTCACTTCGAAGCGCCGCGCCACGCGTTCCGCTGCCGCGCGCGCCTGCTCTTCGCCCGCCGCGCTTGGCGCGGGCGCGACTGCGGTGGAGCCGCGCTCGCACTGATAGCCGGCCAGTTCCCAGCCCATGGTGCCGTCCTTCAGCGCCACTACCTCGTTCGCAATGCCCGCGTTCCTGAGCGACTGGCAGCCGATGATGCTGCGCGTGCGGCCGGCGCAATTGACCACCACCAGCGTATCCGGGTCGGGCGCGAGTTCGTGCACGCGATACACCAGTTCGGCGCCCGGCGCGTCGATGCCGCCCGGGATGTTCATGCGGTGATATTCCTCGTACGGCCGCGAATCGAGGATGACGAGTTTCCTGCCCGACTCGATCAGCCGCCTGATCTCCTGCGGCGGCACCCGCGGTGTGTCGTAATGGTGCTCGACGAATTCACCGAAAGCCTTGGACGGGACGTTGACGCCGGCAAACAGCTCGCCGCCTGACGCCTTCCAGCCGGCGCAGCCTCCCTCGAGAATCGCGACATCGCTGTAGCCCAGACCGGCGAGCTTCGCCGCGGCGCGCTCGGCAAGGCCCTCGGCGCCGCCGTCGAGCAGCACCGCCAGCACGCCGCGGCGCGGCACCAGGTCGCCGACCATCATCTCCAGCCGTGACAGCGGCAGGGCGCAGGCGAAGAAAGGATGCCCCTGGTAATGCACGCCCTGCTCGCGCACGTCGAGCAGCGCGAATTCGGTGTTCGCGAGCAGCAGCTCGCGCAGCGCCGCGGGCGAGATAACGCGGGTCATTGGACTACCTTGTCGCTTCGCGCCAAGGATTCGCCCTCGGGGCGGCCCGTCGGGATCATGCTCGGCCGGGGCGCGCTTCGCGGATGTCGGAATGCGGCGGGAATATCCCCCACGCGTGCTCGTCGGGTTTGTAGAATTCGCGCCGGTGCAATTGCTCCAGCGCGAGGCCGTACATATGGAAATTCAGCAGCGGCGCGTCGATGTGGATGGAATGCAGGTCCTCCGGCATGAAGGACACCCCCGAGCCCTGGCGCACCGCGTGCTGCCCCTTCTCGCGTACGCCGTTTTCGGCAGTGCGGTCGTAGAACCGGTTCAGCTCTTCGCCGGTCACACCGACGACCACCGCCCAGGTGGTATGGTTGTGCGCGGGCGTGGCGTATCCGCCCAACGACGAATTCGCATACAGCGCGTAGCGGTGGTCCGCATCCTCGGCGAGGCGGTAGAGGCAGGAGTTGCGCTCGGCACCCGGTTCGGGCGGCGGAAAATCCCGGACCGAGAACAGATCGGTGCGCGCGGCGAGCTGGATCAGGCGCTGCCTGATCTTGGCAAGGCTGGAGCGGGTGATGCCGTCGCGCTGTTCGATGGCACGGATGTCGGATACAGCGGCGTCGATCTCATGCGTACGTTCCTGTACCTTGTCCATCGCAATTGCTCCGATGCCACGCGCGTCGGTATCACCGTCACTGCGCTTTGATTCCAGCCTGCTTCACCACTTTGCCCCAGGTCTCGTACTCGCGCTCCATGTATCGCGTCAGCTCCGCGGACGAGCTCGGGCTGGGCTCCAGCCCCTGTTTGTTCAGCAGGTCCACCACCGCAGGGTCGTTTAGCGCCTTCACCAGTTCGCGGTTGAGCCGCTCGATGATTTCCTTCGGCGTCTTCGCCGGGGCGAGGTAGGCATACCAGTTCATCGCCTCATAGCCGGGATAGCCCGACTCCGCCACCGTCGGCACATCCGGCAGCAGCGCCGCGCGTTTCGGCCCGGTGGTCGCGATGGCGCGAATCCTGCCCGCTTTCACCTGCCCGCCAGAGGACACCGGCGTCGCGAAGATCGAATCGACCTGGCCGCCCAGCATGCCTTGCATCGCCGGACCGCCGCCCTTGTAGGGCACATGGACTATGTCGATGTTCGCGCGCATTTTCAGCAACTCGCCCGCCAGGTGGCCAGCGCCGAGGATGCCGGAGGAACCGAACGTCACCATGCCCGGCTTGTCCTTGGCAAGCTTGACGAAGTCGGCCAGGGTCTGCGCCGGCATCGACGCCTGCACCACCAGCACGTTGGAAAATACCACCGCCATCGTGATCGGCGCGAAGTCGCGCAGCGGAGCGTAGCCGAGGTTGGTGATGACGTGCGGCGCAACCGCGAGCGAGCCGACGCTGCCGAGCAGGATGGTGTAACCATCAGGCTCGGCGCGGGCGACGTAGTCGGTGGCGATGTTGCCGCCCGCACCCGCCTTGTTCTCGACCACCACCTGCTGGCCCAGGCTGTCGCCAATACTTTTCGCGAGGATGCGCGCCACCGCGTCGGTGCCGCCTCCGGGCGCGAAGCCGACCACCATGGTTACAGGGCGGGTCGGATAGCTGCCTTGCGCCAGTGCGCTCCCGGCCACGGCAAGCGCGATCGCGGCGATCCATATGGTTTTCATGCTGGTACCTCCTTCGTGATTTTTCCCAGGCCGCAGGGGTGCCAACGCGTCCGCATACGCATTGTTCTTGTAATCGGCGAATCTACTCCAAGCCGGTGCCAGAGGCAATGCCACGCCGGCCTTGACTTGCGCGCGCGCCGGATCTATAAATGAATTGCAGTACAGAAGGAGGCGAATCGACTGAAACGTGACTTTTAACTTGTTTCATCCACGGGGCGCAGCCCCGTACGCGCCGTAACTACGGCAACGGCACTTCCAAAATGGGTGCCACCAAGCCCCGCTTCACGCGGGGCTTCCCTTTCTGACTTTCGTGTTGAATCCCGCCGCGCCCCGCTTCAGTCCGGACTCACGGCGTGCTCGCGTGTCTCGTGGAAGCTGAGTTTCGGCCAGCGCTCCTGCGTGAGCTGGAGATTGACGCTGTTGGGCGCAAGATAGGCCAGGTTTCCGGCGGCATCGCGGGCGATGTTATGGGCCAGCGCGTTCTCGAACTCGGCCAGCATGCGCTTGTCCTCGCCCGTCACCCAGCGCGCGCAGGTGATGGGGGTGCCCTCGAACACGGCGTCGACGCCATATTCGTTCGCAAGGCGGCTCGCGACCACCTCGAACTGCAACACACCCACTGCGCCCAGGATCAGATCGCCGCCCAGCACGGGTTTGTATACCTGCACCGCGCCTTCTTCGCCGAGTTGCTGCAGGCCCTTGTGCAACTGCTTCACCTTGATCGGATTGCGGATGCGCACCGAGCGGAAGAAGTCCGGCGCGAAATAGGGAATACCGGTGAACTGCAGGGCTTCGCCCTCGGAGAAACTGTCGCCGATCTGCATCTGGCCGTGGTTAGGCAGGCCGATGATGTCGCCGGCGTAGGCCTCCTCCACCTGTTCGCGGCTCGAGGCCATGAAGGTGACCACGTTGTTCACCCGGATCTCGCGGTTGATGCGCAGGTGCCTGATTTTCATGCCGCGCTCGAAGCGCCCCGAGCACACCCGCAGAAAAGCGATGCGGTCGCGGTGGGCCGGGTCCATGTTGGCCTGGATCTTGAACACGAAGCCGGAGAACGGCGCCTCGCCGGGCGCGACGCTGCGCAGCGTCGCATCGCGCTCGCGCGGCGCCGGGGCCCAGTCGATCAGCGCGTTCAGGATTTCGCGCACACCGAAGTTGTTGACGGCCGAGCCGAAGAACACCGGCGTCTGGGTGCCGTCGAGGAAGGCGCCGAGGTCGAACGCGTGCAATGCGCTGCGCACCAGCGCGACTTCGGCCCGGAGCTGCCCGATCTCGCGCGGAAACATTTCGGCCAGACGCGCGTTGTCGAGGCCCGCAATCACCTCGAACTCCTGGTCGGCGCGGTCTTCGCCTGCGGTGAACAGCAGGATCTCGTCGCGCAGCAGGTGGTACACGCCGCGGAACGACTTGCCCATGCCGATCGGCCAGGTCACCGGCGCGCACTGGATCTTGAGCACGGATTCGACTTCCTCCAGCAAAGCCACCGGATCGCGGGTTTCTCGGTCCATTTTGTTCATGAAGGTGAGGATGGGCGTGTTGCGCATGCGGCACACGTTGAGCAGTTTGATCGTCTGCTCTTCCACGCCTTTGGCCGCGTCGATCACCATCAGCGCGGAATCGACCGCGGTTAGCACGCGGTAGGTGTCCTCCGAAAAGTCCTGGTGGCCCGGGGTGTCGAGCAGGTTGACCACGCACCCGCGAAAATCGAATTGCATCACCGAGCTCGCCACCGAAATGCCGCGCTGCTTCTCGATTTCCATCCAGTCGGATGTCGCGTGGCGGCGGCTCTTGCGTGCCTTCACCGTTCCGGCGAGCTGGATTGCGCCCGAGAACAGCAGCAGCTTTTCGGTCAGGGTGGTCTTGCCGGCATCCGGGTGGGCGATGATGCCGAAGGTCCGGCGGCGCGCCATTTCGCGCGCAATCCGCTCCGCCGCTGCGCGAGCCGCGTCGGGGCGAGCGGCGTCTGAGCGCGCGGCGTCGGCGCTTCGGGGCAATGCGGGGTCCAGAACGGCGGCCATGGGCACAGGTATGCGAAAACGGAGTTTCAGTGCAGGCTAATGCGCGAAGCGCGTTATGCCGGAACTAAAAGGCCGGCAGTCTACCGGCTCCGGGAACGGAAGTCCATTGCATTGTTGGGGGCAACCCGCGTGGAGCCGGGCCGATACACGCGCTTTTGACTTCACCGGACTCAACGGCGCATGGCGAATTTCCGCTATGCTTCGACGCATGCCGCGTTTGATCCGCAACACCCTGCTCTCGGTCCGCGACCTCGCCGCCGCTGCCGGGCCGTTCGTGCTGATCGCCCTGGTCTTGCTCGCCGGCGCCTACGTTCTGCTCGACCCCGCCCCGCCCAGGCGCGTGGTGCTGGCGACCGGACCGGAGCAAGGCGACTATGCCGAATTCGGCAAGCGCTACGCAGCCGAACTCAAGCGCTACGGCATCGAGGTGGTGCAAAAACCCACGCAGGGATCGTCGGAGAACCGGCGCCTGCTGCGCGACCCCGCGCAGGCCGTGGACTTGGGCTTCGTGCGCGGGGGCTCGAGCGACAGCGCGCGCGCCGCCGACGAAGAGACGGGTGCTGTACTGCTGGTATCCCTGGGCAGCCTTTACCTCGATCCGGTGTGGCTGTTCTACCGCAGCGAAGCGGCAAGACGCCTGAACCGCGAAGCGAAGTTGACCCGATTGGCGGACTTGCGCGGCTGGCGCGTCAACCTGGGAGCGCGCGGCAGCGGCGTGACCGGCCTGTTCAGCAAATTGCTGCAGGCCAATGGCATGGAACGCGACAGCTTCACCGGCAGCCGCCTGGAGCAGACACCCGCAGTGGTGGCCTTGCTCGCGGGCGAAGTCGACGCGATCGTGTTTGCCGCGGCGCCCGAAGCGCTGATGGTGCAGATGCTGCTGCAGACGCCGGGGGTGAAGCTGTTCGAATTCGCCCAGGCCGAGGCGTACTCGCGCCGCTTTGCCTACCTGCGCGCGGCGGATTTACCCCGGGGCGTGGTGGACCTCGCCCGTAACCTGCCCGCGCACGACCTGCCGCTGGTCGCCGCCACCACCGAGCTGGCCGCGCGCGCGGACACACATCCGGCGCTGCTGCAACTGTTCGTGCAGGCGGCGCACAACATCCACGGCGGCACCAGCTGGCTCGCGCGCGCCGGGCAGTTCCCGTCGCCGCAGAACACCGAATTGGCGCTGGCCAAGGAAGCCGAGCGCTACTACCGCAACGGCGCGCCGCTGCTGCAGCGCTACCTGCCTTTCTGGCTCGCCAACCTGACCGAGCGCATGTGGGTGGTGCTGGTGTCCATCGTCGCCGTGCTGATCCCGCTCGCGCGCGTGGTGCCGCCGTTGTACGAGTTCCGCATCCGCTCGCGCGTTTTCCGCTGGTACCGGCGGCTGCGCGAAATCGAGGACGCGCTGCGGACGAAATCAGCCGCGCAGGCCGAACTGCTGGAGGATCTGAACAAGCTCGACGCGAAGGCGCAGCGCATCACGGTGCCCCTGTCCTATGCCGACGAGCTCTACTCCCTGCGCAGCCACATCCAGTTGGTGCGCGAGCGGCTGGCTGCCTCTGACTGAAGCACGCCTCAGGCGCCCATGGTCTTCGGCAGCCATAGGGACAGCGCCGGAAAAGCGCACAGCAGGACCAGGCGCACCAGATCAAACGCGATGAACGGAAAAGTGCCGCGACAGATGCGCGTCAGCGGAATGTCGGTCGCGGTGCTTGTTAACCAGTTCCGATCTTGTCGCCGGACGATCGGGGTCCGGATGCCATTATAATGATTCATGAGCAATCCGGCGAACGTCGACGCCAAGCGCAGCGGGCACGAAGCCACCGTTCCGCTGCGCCTACCGCTGTTCCGCGGCGAACGGCGCTTGCGCATCGCCCTGGTCGGCATGCCGAACGCCGGCAAAAGTACGTTTTTCAACGCCGTGTCGAGCACGGCGCCGCGTACCGGCCGGCTGACCGGCACGCAACGCGCCTATGGCGAATGCACGGTTCAGATCGGCCTGGACGAGGCGAGCGTGATCGAGCTGCCGAGCATCAGCTCGCTGCACCACCTCACCGAGGACGATCTGCCGGCGCTGAAGTATCTCTTGTGGGGGGACGAGCGTCCGCCCATATCCCTGCATGAGCCCGGCGGCCCGCCCGCGCCGTTCGCGCCGCCCGATCTGATCGTGCAGGTAGTCGATGCCACGACTCTCGCGAGTCATTTGGAACTCACGCTGGAACTCGCCCAGCTCGGCCGGCCCATGGTCATGGCGCTGAACATGATGGACGAGGCCTGGAACAAAGGCCTGCATATCAACGTCAACGCCCTGGAGAAACTGCTGGGCATGCCGGTGGTGCCGACCGTGGCGCTGATGGGGCAAGGCATCTCGCAGCTGTTCACCACTGCCGTGGAAGCGGTGCGTGCGGCCGCCTGCCCGCTGCCGCAGCAGCCAAGCAAGCACATCGTCGACAGCATCCAGCCGCTGGCCCAGGCGCTCAACCTGCCCGAGATACACGCGGCATTCCGCGTGCCGCAGGTACTGCTGCTGATGCAGGTCGCGGCGGGCGATCCTTATTTTCACGCCGAATTGAGCCAGCATTTTCCGCAGCTGTTGCCGCAACTGCAGCAATTTCGCAGCGAGGCCGCCGGCAAGCTGCCGCGGCCGCTGGAAGAAGAACTGCATGCCGACCGCCATCACCGCGCCGCCACCCTGTTCGAGGCGAGCGCGCGCATGGGCGCGCCGCACGAGGGCCGCGGCTGGCGCTATTGGCTGGACGAACTGTTCCTGCACCCGCAGTGGGGCCTGATCGGCAGCCTGGGGGTGTTTGCCGCGGTGCTGTTCATGGTATTCGAGGTCAGCACCTGGCTCGATTCCATGACCGCGGCGCGCCTGGTCGAGGCGCTGGCCGACTGGCAGCCGAATTCGACCGGCGGCATCATCGGCCGCGCGGTGGCCGATGGCCTGATCGGACTGGTCGGCATCGTCGTCCCCTATATGATTCCGCTGGTGCTGCTGCTGGTGGCGCTGGAGGAAGCCGGCGTGATGCAGCGCATCGCCTTTGTGGTCGACCGCGGTTTTCACCAGATCGGGCTGCACGGCGGCGTCGCCGTGCCCTTCCTCACCGGCCTCGGCTGCAACGTACCGGCGATCTCCGCCGCGGCGAAAGTCACCAGCGGCCGCGAGCGGATCATCGCCTCGGTGCTGATCACCTTCGTTCCCTGCTCGGCGCGTTCGGCCATCATCCTCGCCCTGGCAGGCAAGTACCTGGGCGGCAGCGGCGTGTTCGCCATTTTCGCGCTGACCATCGTTGTCGTGGCGCTGATGGGCCGACTGCTGGCGCGCAACCAGCGCGAATTCGGCCCGGGGCAGGTTCAGGAAATCCCGGCCTATGCGCTGCCGCGCGCTCGTTCGATGCTGGCGGAAACCTGGGCACGGACCGAGGACATACTCACCATCGTCACGCCGCTCCTGGTCGGCGGCAGCGTGGCGCTGGCCTTGCTGCATCACGTCGGCGCCGATGCCGCGATCAATAGCCTGTTCACGCCGGTGACCGCCTGGTGGCTGGGACTGCCCGTGGTACTGGGCGTGCCCATCCTGTTCGGCATCCTGAGGAAGGAGTTGTCGCTGCTGATGATCTATCAGGCGCTCGGCACGTTCGAGGTCGGCACGCAACTCGACTGGGTGCAGATCACCACTTTCCTCTTGTTCCTCACCTTTTACATTCCATGCATTTCCACCTTCGCCGTGATGCTGAAGACCATCGGCCGCAAGGAGGCGCTGGTCTCGGTATCGCTGTCGGTGGGCGTGGCGCTGCTGGTAAGCGGGGCGGTGCGCCTGCTGCTCGAGGGAGTGCGCATGTTTTCGGCCTGAACTCCGGACCGGTTCGTTCCGCATATCGTTCTCCGCCATTCAACCATCCCGGAAATCCATGACTGACAAATCCTTCCGCCGCGAAGACGAACGCCTGCTGACCGGCAAGGGCTGCTACACCGCCGACTGGAATCTTCCGCGCCAGCTCTACGGCTACTTTATGCGCGCCGATCGCGCGCACGCGAAAATTCTCGGCATAGACGCGCAGGCGGCGCGCGCGCGCCCGGGGGTGCAGCTGGTGCTCACCGCCGAGGATCTGGATGCGGCCGGCTTCAAGTCGCTCCCGGGAGGTGTCGCGTACGAGGGCGTAGGCGGACAGAAAATGAAGAAACCGTTCTGGCCGGCGCTCGCGCGCAACTGCGTGCACTTTGTCGGACAGCCGCTTGCACTGATCGTGGCCGAGAGCGCGCTGCTCGCGCAGGACGCCGCGGAGGAGATAGCGCTCGACTACGAGGACCTGCCGGCGGTAGTGGGATTCGATGATGCGACCCGCGACGGCGCCGTACAGCTGCACGCCGAGGCGCCGGGCAATCTTGCCTTCGAATACGAGTCGGGCGATGCCGCGGCGGTAGCGGCGGCGTTCGCGCGCGCGGCGTTCACCAGCCGCATGACCATGAACAGCCAGCGCCTGGTCGGCAGCCCGATCGAGCCGCGCGCCTGCATCGCCGATTGCGACGCCGCGAGCGGTGTCGTCAGCGTGTACGCGCCGAGCCAGGGCATCAATGGCATGCGCGGCCAGCTCGCGCTGGCAACGGGGCTGCCCGCGGATCGAATCCGCGTTGTCACGCGCGACGTCGGCGGCAGCTTCGGTGTGCGCGGAGGCGCCTACGCCGAGTCGATCGCGCTGGTGCTCGCCGCGCAGAAGCTCGGCCGCCCGGTGAAATGGGTGGCGCTGCGCTCGGAGCTGTTTCTGTCGGAAAACCACGGCCGCGCGCTTTCGCTGACGGGCGAACTCGCGCTCGACGCGGACGGGCGCTTTCTCGCCATCCGCTTCGACGACCGCGCCGACCTCGGCGCCTACGCCACCATGTTCGGCGCCCTGATCGGCACGCGCAACCTCGTCATCACCATGGGCGGCGTGTACCGCGTTCCGGCGCTGTACGCGCGCACCCGGCTCGCCTATTCGAACGCCACGCCGGTGTCGTCCTACCGCGGCGCCGGGCGGCCGGACATCGCCTGCGCCATCGAACGGCTGGTGGACCACGCCGCGGCTGAACACGGCTTCGATCCGGCCGAGTTGCGTCGCAGGAACTTCGTCCCGCCCGAGGCCATGCCCTACAAAACGGCGAACGGCACCATCTATGACTGCGGCGAGTTCGCCGCGGTGATGGAGAAGGCGCTCGCGCTCGCCGACTGGGCGGGATTCCCGGCGCGGCGGGAACAGTCGGCACACGCGGGACGCCTGCGCGGCATAGGCATGGCGAGTTTCCTGGAATCGAGCGGCGCCGGTGGCGCGCCCCGGGATGAAGTCTTCGCGCGCTTCGATAGGCACGGCGATCTGCACCTCTATGCCGTGTCCCAGTCCGGCGGGCAAGGTCACGAGACCACCTTCGTCAACATCGTCACCGCCGAACTGGGCATTGCAGGCGAAGGCGTGCATTTCCACGAAGGCGATCCGGACCTGAAGATCGTGGGCAACGGCACCGGCGGCTCGCGCTCGCTCTACGGCGCAGGCAGCGCGTTCAAGCTGCTCGGACCGAGAATCATCGAAACGGCGAAAGCGCACGCCGCCGCCCTGCTGGGCGCAGATTCAGCGGACGTCGGCTACGCCGCCGGCAATTTTCACGCGGCAGGGCGCAGCATCGGCCTACTCGAATTGGCGCAGCGGCTGGCGGCAAATGCGGGCGCGACCCAAGGCGCAGTCCACCCGATGGATTGCGCCGCCGATTGCCTGTTCGGCGTGACCTACCCCAACGGCTGCCACATCGCGGAGGTCGAGATCGATGCCGACACCGGCGCGGTGGACATTCTCGCGTACACCACGGTCGACGACGTCGGCAACGTCATCGATCGCGCCAGCGTCGAGGGGCAGGTGCACGGCGGAGTGATGCAGGGCGTGGGGCAGGTCCTGGGCGAGCACGCGATCCACGATCACGACACCGGGCAACTGCTTAGCGGCAGCTTCATGGACTACGCGATGCCGCGCGCCGACTGGATGCGCGCCATCCGCTGCGGCGAACATCCCGTGCCGACGAAAACCAACGCGCTCGGCGCCAAGGGCGTGGGAGAGTCCGGCACCTCGGGCGCGTTGCCCGCGACCATGAACGCCATTCTGTGCGCGCTGCGGCCCGCGGGGGTGACCGAACTCGACATGCCGGCCACCCCCGACCGGGTGTGGCGCGCGCTGCGAGACGCGCGTCCGGTTGCTGCCGCGCCGGACTTGTAAGCTGCCGCCCGCGCAATAGCGGCGGCAGAGCCGATTCGACCGCTCCCCGATCCACGGTTGCGTTTATACTCTCGATCAGAGCCGAAGGGCTCCCATCTGCCTCCCATTTGTCTCCCATTTGCAAGCTGCCATGACGTCTCCCGATCCGACTCCGGCCTTCTCTCTCGTGGGTCAAATGCTGCGCACGCCGGAGGAGATTTCGCGGGTGCTCAACTCGCTGGTCATGCGCGGCGAGCCGATCGTCTCCGACCTGGGCGGCGGCAAGCGGCAGTTCCGCTCCAGGCTGCGTTTCGTCGATCCGGGGCGGGCCTACATCATCGTCGAACGCAGTCCGGATGATGCTGCCAACAAGACCTTGCTTGCCCGGTCGCGCGCTACTTTTCATGCCGAACCCGGCGGCTGGCGCGTCGAGTTTGCCGCGGCTGACCCGAAGCCGACGTCCCCGAACGAAGGCGCTCCCGGAATCAAGCTGCGATTTCCCGAGATCGTCGCCGGCCATCGGCGGCGCGAAGGCGAGCGCGTCGAGGCGCCCGCCCAACAGGCGCTGCGCTGCATCGTCGACGAGGCCGGCGTGATGCCATTCGACGGCGCCATGGCGAACATCAGCAAAGGCGGGATTGGCTTCCTCCAATACGATCCGACGATCAGCCTGGAACCGGGGACGGTGCTCAAGGGCTGCCGCATCGAGGGTCCCCGCGGGGACTGGATCGTCATTGACATGGAGGTACGCTATTCGCAGCTGATGACCCTCGCCGACGGCAAGCAGGTGCAGAGCTCGGGCTGCCGCTTCCTGAATCTTTCGGCCACGGAGACGGCGGCGCTGGAGGAGTTCTTCGGCCTAAAGTCCTGACCCGGACGGCGACTTTGTTCGACACGCGCAAATCGCCGCCGTTGCTCACGACGCCGGCATGAGAATATTCGAAGCGGCGGAAAAATGTGTCAAATAAATGGAGACTAGATCATGAGTTCACAAAGTAAAGTTGCCATCGTCACCGGCGCCGGCACGGGAATCGGCAAGAGCGTTGCACTGGCGCTGCTAAAGGACGGGTATCGCGTCGGCCTGGTCGGGCGGCGCAAGGAACTGCTCGACAAGACCGCGCAGGATGCGGGGCCGGCAGCGGCAAACACGTTGGTCCTGCCCGCCGACGTGGGCGACCCGGAATCGGTCAAAGCGCTGTTCGCCAGGCTGCAGCAGGCCTGGGGGCGGCTGGACGTGCTGTTCAACAACGCCGGTATGGGCGCGCCGGCGATTCCGCTGGAAGACTTGAGCTACGCGCAATGGAAGGCAGTGGTGGACGTCAACCTGACCGGCATGTTCCTGTGTTCGCAGGAAGCCATCAAAATCATGAAAATCCAGGATCCCCGCGGCGGGCGCATTATCAACAACGGCTCGATCTCGGCCCATGCGCCGCGGCCCAACTCGGCGCCCTATACCGCCACCAAGCACGCGGTCACCGGCCTCACCAAGTGCATTTCGCTCGATTGCAGGAAGTACGACATCGCCTGCGGCCAGATCGACATCGGCAACGCCGCGACCGAGATGACCGAACGCATGAAAAACGGCGTGGCACAGGCGAACGGTTCGACCGCGGTCGAGCCGCGCATGGACGTGGCCCATGTCGGCAGCGCCGTGCTCTACATGGCCAAGCTGCCGCTGGATGCGAACGTGCAATTCATGACCATCATGGCGACGAAAATGCCGTTCGTGGGCAGGGGATAGATGCGGCAGGGCCGGCCGCTCAGGAGCCGCCTGAGCGGCGCGTGGCGTGGCGGGACGACCGGTCCAGGTAGCGCCACAGCAGCGCGAGCGAGCCGCCGGAGACGATGTGCCAGATACCCCATAGCCCCGCCACCGCGACCATCGCCAGGTCGGAATTGAACTGCGCCGCGACGATGCCGAGCGCAAGTCCTGAATTCTGCATTCCTCCTTCGATCACCACCGCGCGCCGGTCGGCAACTTTGAGGCGCGCAAGCACCGACGCGCCGTAACCGAGACCCAGTCCAAGCGCATTGTGCCCGATCACGATCGGCAGCGTTCGCGTGATCTCGATCAGAAACAGCTTCCACTGCGCCGCGACCGCGCCGACAATGAACAGCATCAGCGCCGCCACCGCGAACCGACCCAGGGGCTTGCGCAGGCGCGCCGCCAGCCGCGGCGCGCGATTTGAAGTGATCAGCGCGGCGCTCATCGGCAGTGCCAGCAGCAGCACCAGGCTGAGGACGAGGTCGCGCGGGTCCACCGCGATGGCGCGCGCCCAGGCCTCGGTGCGCGGGTTGGCGGCGATCATCAGGCTGAAGTTGAGCGGCGTGAACACCAGTGCGAGCACGTTCGACACCGCCGAGATGGAAAGCGACAGCGCCAGGTTGCCGCGCCCGAAATAGGTGACCACGTTCGACAGCGCCCCGCCGGGGCAGGCGGCTACCAGCATCATCGCCGCCATGGTCGCCGCCGGCAGATCGAGCAGGAGCGTGACGCCCAAGGTGGCCGCCGGCAGCAGCACGAACTGCGCCACCAGGCCCGCGCCCACCGCCAGCGGATGGCGCGCGACATAGCGGAAATCCTCCACGCGCAGATCGAGGGACACGGCGTAGACCATGGTCGCCAGCACGGACATCAGAATTATCTGTTGCACATCCTCTCCATTTTCCGGGGGCGCAGTGCCCGGTTCGCAACTTCGGCCGGCGCGGCGGCAGACGTCGACCGGCCCGCTCCATTTCGCATATTCCCTCGCTGCGCCGTGCGCACCGGATCGCGCGAATGGCTCATAATAGCATTGGCAAATTGCGCCACCGCGCCCATGCGGCATCGCATGAGCAACCGTCCCACCTGAGCAATATGTCACAGCAATCGGAAAAACTCGCAATCCTGTTCGCTGATATCAGCGGCAGCACCATGCTGTATGAATCGCTGGGAAATCGCCTCGCGCGCCAAAGGGTGGCGCATTGTCTCGCCTTGATGAACGGCCCGCTGGCGGCACAGTGCGGGACGCTGATCAAGACCATTGGCGACGAGATCATGTGCTCGTTTCCGAGTGCGGATGCGGCGTTGCGCGCTGCCTGCGATATGCAAGACACGGTGGAAAGCGGCAAGCCGGGCGGCGAAACGCCGATGTACATCCGCATCGGATTCAATTACGGCGAGGTGATCTCGGAGGGTAATGACCTCCACGGCGATGCCGTCAATGTGGCCGCGCGCATCACCGAAGTTGCACGCGCGCGCCAGATTCTAGCCACCCAGGCCGCAGTCGACGCACTGCCGCCGGAACTGAAGCACCGGGCACGCCATATCCGGCGCGCCAGCATCAAGGGCAGGCAGGCGCCGCTCGACCTGTTCCAGATCGCATGGCGGGTCGACGAAGGCGACCGCGTTCGCATAGGCAATCCCGCCCAGCGCAGGCCAGAGGGGCAGAAGTTGCACCTGGTCCTGCGCCTTGGCGATCAGCAATTCACCGTGGGCGAGCGCAGCATGACGGCGACCCTGGGCCGCGCCGAGACCTGCGCGATCGTGGTCCGCGATGGCCGTGCGGAAGACCGGCACACGATCGTGGAATATCAGTTGGGCAAGTTCTTCATCTCGGACCGGAGCGCCAGCGGCACCTACATCCATTTTAGCGGCGGCGACATGGTGCATATCGCGGGCGACGATACCTTGCTGCACGGCTCCGGCTCGATTCTCCTCGGGCGGCCATTCTCCGAGGATCCTGCAGGGGTCATCGAGTTCTCGTTGCACCTGGCCCCGGCTTCGGCCTGAAGCGGCTACTTCAAGGGCTTGTAGCGTATGCGCTTCGGCTTGGCCGCTTCTTCTCCGAGTCGTTTGACTTTGTCGGCCTCGTACTCGTGGTAATTCCCGGCGAAGAAACTCGCTTTTGAGTCGCCCTCGAAGGCGAGGATGTGGGTGGCGATGCGGTCGAGGAACCAGCGGTCGTGGGAGATGACCAGCACGCTGCCGGCGAATTCGAGCAGCGCGTCTTCCAGCGCGCGCAGCGTTTCCACGTCGAGGTCGTTGGAGGGCTCGTCCAGCAGCAACACGTTGCCGCCGGCAATCAGCGTCTTGGCAAGATGCAACCGCCCGCGTTCGCCGCCGGAGAGATTGCCGACCTTTTTTCCCTGGTCGGTGCCCTTGAAATTGAAGCGGCCGAGATAGGCGCGCGAAGGCATTTCGAACTTGCCCACGTTGAGCATGTCGGCGCCGGCGGCGACGTATTCGAACACGGTCTTGTCGCCCTCCAGCATTTCCCGCGACTGGTCCACGTAAGCCATTTTCACCGTCGGGCCGATCACCACTTCGCCCCCTCCCGGCTGCTCCTTTCCGGTGATCATGCGAAACAGCGTGGACTTGCCCGCGCCGTTGGGGCCGATGATGCCGACGATCGCGCCGGCCGGCACCTGGAACGAGAGATCGTCGATCAGCAGGCGGTCCCCGTAGCCTTTGCTCACGCCCTTGAACTCGATCACTGCATCGCCCAGACGCTCGGCCACCGGAATGAATATTTCCTGGGTCTCGTTGCGTTTCTGGTAATCGTAAGAGCTCAATTCGTCGAAACGCGCCAGGCGCGCCTTGCTTTTCGCCTGACGTGCCTTGGGATTCTGGCGCACCCATTCCAGCTCCCGCTTGATGGTTTTCTGCCGCGCCGATTCGGTCGCCTCCTCCTGCGCGAGGCGCGCTTCCTTCTGCGCCAGCCAGGAACTGTAATTGCCCTCCCACGGTATGCCGTAGCCGCGATCGAGCTCGAGGATCCACTGCGCCGCGTTGTCCAGGAAATAACGATCGTGGGTCACCGCCACCACGGTGCCGGGAAATTTCTGCAGAAACTGCTCCAGCCACTCGACGCTCTCGGCATCGAGGTGGTTGGTGGGTTCGTCGAGCAGCAGCAGGTCGGGCTTGGACAGCAGCAGGCGGCATAGCGACACGCGGCGCTTCTCGCCGCCCGAGAGCGGGCCGATTTTCGCCTCCCACGGCGGCAGGCGCAGCGCGTCGGCGGCGATCTCGAGCTGGTGCTCGACGTTGTCGCCGGCGGATGCGGCGATCACCGCTTCCAGTTCCGCCTGCTCGGCGGCGAGTTTGTCGAAGTCCGCGTCGGGCTCGGCATAGGCGGCGTAGACCTCGTCCAGGCGCTTCTTCGCGCCGAACACCTCGCCCAGCCCCTCCTCCACCGCCTCGCGCACGCTTTTTTCCGCGTCGAGCTGCGGCTCCTGCGGCAAATAGCCGATGCGCATATTGGGTTTGGCGATCACTTCGCCGTCGTAGTCCTTGTCCTCGCCCGCCATGATGCGCAGCAAAGTGGACTTGCCCGATCCGTTCAGACCGAGCACGCCGATCTTGGCGCCGGCGAAAAAGTTGAGCGAGATATTTTTCAGGATAAAGCGCTTGGGCGGCACTACTTTACCGACCCGGCGCATGGTGTAGACGTATTGGGCCATGGTTGCTTTCGACGCAAAATGTGGAGCGATAGTGTGGAACCAGCGCTCCGAGTCCAGTATTCTACGTGCTTCACTTCCTCGCGTGCGTCCCTATATGGTCATGATGCCAAAGCGCAGCCTGTTCACTATCCTGTCCGGCTCGCCGTGGTGGTTGAGCGTGCTCATCGCCGCCGCGGTGTTCATGGCGGTGCGCCAGTTCATGCCCGACTACGCCGCCTTGGCGGCAACGCTGCCTTTTCTCGGTATAGGCGGGTACGCCGGCTGGCGCCAATCGCGCGTGCCGAACCCGGAGCGTGTAGCCGAGACCCTGACAGCACTGCGCGCGATGTCCTGGCAGGAATTTGCGGCTGACATGGAAACGGCATTCCGCAGCGAAGGCTATGCGGTCGTCGGTCTAACGCGCGGTGCCGCCGACTTCGAACTGCGCAAGGGCGGCCGCGTCGCGCTGGCGGGCTGCAAACGCTGGAAGGTGGCACAGGCGGGCGTCGAACCGCTGCGCGAACTGTTAAAGGCAAAGGAAACGGCAGAGGCTAACGATTGCATCTACGTGACCGCCGGGGACCTGAGCCAGAACGCACGGCAGTTCGCTGCGCAGAACGGGATACGCCTGCTGTGCGAAGCGGAGCTTGTAGCGTTTATTGCACAGGCCAGGACCGGGAAAAGCAAGTGACCGGCCGGGCGCCTGCGCTGACGCATGGCAACCTGGCATCATGAACCGGCCTGATTTGATCGGACGACTTCTGGTTGCGGTGCAGTTCGCGCTGCTCGCCTGGCTGATCTGGCCGCTGACTCCGCAAGCGTGGTCGCTGCCGGCGTCGGCGCTGCTCGGGTGCGCGCTGGCGCTCGGCCTGTGGACGCTGCTGCACAATCGGCCCGGCAATTTCAATATCCGCCCCGAACCGAAGGCGTCCGGGCAATTGGTGACCGGCGGTCCGTACCGGTACGTGCGCAATCCCATGTATACCGCCGTGCTGCTGTTCGCGGCGGCCGAGGTCGTGGCCTATGCCGATCCGTGGAAAATTCTGTGCTGGCTCGCGCTTGCATTGGTTCTGGTCGCCAAGGCCATTCTGGAAGAGCGCGGCCTGCGCGCGCAGCACGCCGGCTATGCCGAATACGCGAAGCGGGTGCGTCGATTCATTCCGGGTGTGTTCTAACTTCGAACGGGATTATTGCTAAAAAAATAGTGTCGCTGCAGTGATTTTTACAGTAAACTAAGCACTATTAGTTCACGAGGAGACCGCCATGATTAAGGTCAACATTCACGAGGCAAAGACTCAACTCTCCCGTCTGGTCGAACTGGCGGCGCAGGGCGAGGCGTTCATTATCGCCAAGGCAGGCAAGCCGATGGTCAAAGTAATTCCGCTGGGCCGTACAGAAACGGGTACGGCCTGCCGTCTCGGTTTCATGTCGGGCGAAATTACCGTGCCGGATGATTTCGATCAGATGGGCAGCGATAAGATTGCCGGCATGTTTGCAGGATACGCGGCTTGAATCTGCTTCTCGACACCCACTTACTGCTGTGGGCGGCCAGTGCACCGGAACGGCTTTCCGCCAAGGCGCGCGGCCTGTTGCTGGCAGCGGACAATCAACTCATGTTCAGCTCCGCCAGCCTGTGGGAAATCGGCATCAAACGCAGTCTCGGGCGTGCCGATTTCAACGTTGACCCGCGCCGCTTATGGCGCATGTTGCTGGTCAACGGCTATCGGGAATTGCCCATTACCAGCGAACACGTCATCGCCGTGAATGATTTGCTGCCCCTGCACAAAGACCCGTTCGACCGCATCCTCGTGGCGCAAGCGCGCGTGGACGGCTTGCTGCTGCTGACGGTGGACAAAGCGGTGGCCAAATATGGCGAAGGGGTGCGGAAGGTGTGAAGCGATTTACCCGGTAGCCGGCAATCCAGGAGGCGGCAATTGCGTGTAAAGCCGCGCTGTTGCTCGATCTGCGAGCAATGATCGTTGCGTAACTAACCGTTTTCAGAGTAACAGGCACTTTCCGGATCGATGCACGTCATGGCTTTGCCCAATCCTCTCCAACCGCCTTCAACGGATAGCTCCCCGGCGCCGACCGGTCTTGCGCTGTGGAACCTCGGCTTTCGTCCGCTCTATCTCCTGGCCGGCCTGTTTGCGACGTTCAGCGTTCCGCTGTGGATGGCGCAATACGCCGGCTGGCTCGGCGCGCACGCGATCATCGCGGGTCCGCTGTGGCATGCGCACGAAATGCTGTTCGGTTACGCCTTCGCCGTGATCGTCGGTTTTCTGTTTACCGCGGGCCGCAACTGGGCCAATCAGCCGACGCCGACCGGAGCGGCGCTCGCCGCGATCGCCGCCTTGTGGCTGGCGGCCCGGGTGCTAGTGTTCACGCCCTACGCGCTTGCGGCCGCGGCTGCCGACACCGCTTTCGCTTTCGCCGCGGCGGTTGGCATCGCCGTGCCATTCCTGCGCAGCGGCAACCGCCGAAATTATTTTTTCATCGCACTGCTGCTCGGCATGGGTCTCGCGAACCTCGCCTTCCATCTCGGCATGGCGGGGCTGATCGAAGTGCCGGTGCAACGCGGCATTCAGGTCGGCCTGGACCTGGTGCTGTTCATCATGGTGGTAATGGGCGGGCGCGTGATCCCGATGTTCACCATGAACGGCATTCCCGGCGTGCTCTGCGCCCGGCTTCCCTGGATCGAGCGCCTGGCGCCCGGCGGCGTCCTCGCGCTGCTTGCGGCCGATGTCGCCGGCGCGCCGGCTATGGTCATCGGTTCGATCGCCGCGCTGACCGCGGCGGCGCACGCGGCGCGGCTCGCCCTGTGGCGGCCGTGGCTGACGCTGAAGAAGCCCATCGTTTGGATCCTGCACTTCGCTTACGCCTGGATCGTGCTCGCGTTGGCACTGCGCGCCCTTGCCGCCTTCGACCTGGTACCGGCCGGGCTCGCCACCCACGCGCTTACCGTGGGCGCGATCGGCGGACTCACGCTGGGGATGATGACGCGCACTTCGCTCGGTCATACCGGACGGCCGCTGCAGACGGGACGCGCAGAGCTGTTCTGTTATGCCGCGATCCAGTTGTCGGCCGTGACGCGCGTGTTTCTGCCGCTCGCCTTTCCCACGTTGTACCTGCACGCCATCCTCGTATCGGGGCTGCTGTGGTCGCTCGCGTTCGGCGCGTTCACCGTCAGCTACTGGCCGATCCTGTCGCTGCCGCGAGTGGACGGCAAGCCCGGCTGAGGCAGGGCCGAACTGCGGCGGAACGTTCAGCGTTTGCGTCGCGCGAGTATTGTTTCCATTTCGTCCATGATTTTGTTCATGCGCGCCGCGACCGCCCGGTATGGCGCGGGTGACGCGAGGTCGACCCCGGCGCTCTTCACCATCGCGTAGGGATAGTCCGAATTGCCCGCACGCAGCAGGTTGAGGTAGCGATCGCGCGCGCCCGGTTCGCCTTTCAGGATCGCATCCGCGAACAGCGAGCTCGCGGCAATCGAAGTGGCATATTGGAATACGTAGAAGGGGCTGTAGAAATGCGGGATGTAGGCCCACTCCACTGTGTAAGCGTCGTCGATCCCGACCACCCCTTCCTTGTCGCCGTGATAGCGGCGCAGGATGTCGCCGTAGATCCCGGTCACCGCCTCCCCGGTCAGGGACTCGCCCCGGTCGACCCTGGCGTGAACCTCCTGCTCGAACTCGGCGAACATCGTCTGCCGGAAGAAAGTCCCACGCAGCGTCTCCAGGGCGGAACCGAGGAACAGCAGGCGCTCGTCGTCGGTCTTGGCGATCTTCAGCATGTGCTCCAGCAGCAGCGCCTCGTTCAAGGTCGATGCGATTTCCGCGATAAAGGTTGCGTAGCCAGAAGTCGGATAGGGTTGCACCTGGTTTGACAGATCCGTATGGATCGCGTGGCCCCACTCATGCAGCAGGGTGGACAGCGATTCGTAATCGTCGTTGTGGTTGAGCAGCAGATAGGGGTGTACATCGTAGGCCGCCCCGGCCATGTGCGCGCCGGACAGTTTGCGCGGGCGCGGGTATACGTCCATCCAGCGATCCTTGAGCCCTTTCCTGACCGCGGCGACGTAGGCATCGCCCAGCGGCATGACCGCGTTCAGCATGATTTTCTTGCTCTCGTCGATCGGGTATTTGAAATCGCCGCCGATCAGCGGCGGGTAGATGTCGTAGTAGCGCATGTCCGCCACGCCGAGCATTCTCGCGCGCAGCCTGAAGTAGCGATGCAGCGTCGGCAGGTTGGCGTTCGTTTCCTTGATCAGCGTGTCGTAGACCGCAGACGGCAGCTTGTTGCGGTCCAGCGCGCGGGTGCGGGTGTCGGGGTAGCGCCGTACTTTGGTGTAGACGCTGTCGGACTTGAGCGATTCGTAGAAAGTGACGCCCAGCGTCCGCTCGAATTCCTTCCATTTCCCCCAGAACGCATCGAATACCATCTTGCGGTCGGCGCGATTCGGCACCGCGCGGTAGCGGGTGTATGCCGCCTGATCGAGGCGTACCTCTTTGCCATCGGAGAGCTTGATCGTCGGCCAGGGAAAATCCGCATTGGCGAGCGTGGTGTAGACCGCGTCGGCGGCGCCGGTCGCGAGGCCAAAGGTGGCAACCAGCGCCTCGCCCTGCGCGTCGAGCGTGTGCGGCGCAGCACGCAAAATATTGTCGAGAGGCTGGCGGTAGATTCCCAGTGCCGGCTCTTGCTCAAGAAAACGGCCTACCTTGTCCGCGCCAATGCTCAGCACTTCGGGACGCACGAAAGAGGTGGCTTCGCTCAAGCGGTTGCCCAGAACGCGGGCGCGCTGCTCCAGTTCAAGGCTGGCGGAAACGCCGGTGTCTTCCGCGCGCTGCTCGCCGGCATACACCCTGAGGCGCGCATAACGCCTGCTGAGTTCCGCGCTGAGATCGAGGCAGGATTTGAAGCGCTGGACGGAGTCACCAAGGTGGCCGCGGCAGCTGCCGAAGTCCTTCAGCTTCGATTCCAGGACTGCCGCGTCGGCGTTCCATGCCGCGACTGAAGGATAGAGATCAGCAAGATTCCACCTATCCTCGGGTGTTTCGGCGGCAGCGGCGGAAAAACCCAGGCAAAGGAGTATCACGGCAAGAACCGAACTTTTGTGCATGGCGACTCGCTGGAGGCTTCGACGAAGCGATGCCGCGATTATGCATTCAATTGCGAATAAATCGCAATTCGGCTCAGACGAACTGGACCGAGATGGCGCCCAAGGTGCCGAAGTCGGCGCGCAGGGTGTCTCCTTTTGCCGCCCACACCGGGCGGGTGAAAGAGCCGGCGAGCACCACGTGCCCCGGCTCGAGCGTGGTGCCGAAAGGGCCGAGCTTGTTGGCGAGCCAGGCGATACCCATCGCCGGATGGCCGAGCACGCCCGCGGCCACGCCGGTTTCCTCGATCTCGGAGTTCCTGCACAGCAGGCCGCTGACCCAGCGCAGATCCACGTCCATCGGCCCCACCGGGCGTCCGCCCATGACGATGCCGGCGGCGGCGCCGTTGTCGGAGACGGTGTCGAAGATCTTGCGCGGGTTCTGCACCCGCGCATCGATGATCTCGATCGCCGGCACCACGTACTCGGTCGCGCGCAAAACGTCCACCAACTCCACGCCCGGGCCCTTGAGCGGTTTGCCCAGCACGAAAGCGAGTTCGATTTCCACCCGCGGCACGATGAAGCGCTCGAACGGGATCTTGGCGCCGTCTGCGATGAACATGTAGTCCATGAGATGGCCGTAGTCCGGCTCGTCGATCTGGGAGGATTGCTGCATCGCCTTGGACGTGAGCCCCACTTTGTGGCCGCGGACGCGGTGGCCGGCGGCGACCTTGATCCTGGTCACTTCGCTCTGGATGGCGTAGGCGTCCTCGATGGTGATGCCGGGAAAGGTCTTGGAGAGTTGCAGCGCCGGCTTGCGCTCCTTTTCGGCGGTGAGCAGGATCTCGGCGGCCTTGCTGCGGTCGGCTTGGGAAAGCATGGTTTGTGGTTCCTCCGGTTGGATAGTCAGTTGCTTGGTCCGTGGTCGGTTTCCCGCGTAGCTTCATTGACGCTCTCGAACAAGCGCTTGATTTCCGGGTCCGCCAACTTCAGCAGTGCCGGATCAGACTGATACGCGAGCAGGATGAAAGCGCGATTCGCCTCGATCTCCTGCAGCAGCAGCAGGTTCTCTTCCGGTGTTAGTTCAACCCTGGCCATATTGTTCCTCCGCCAGTTGCCGCTTGATCTTGCGCAACTCTTCGATGTCCAGCACGTCCTTGCTCCGACCGGTTCCGGTTTTCAAACTTATCAGGTCGTCGATGCTCGCCACCGGAATTGACAGCGGCCCGATGCGCTTGATGACCGCATTGCGCTTGAGTTCATCGAACGAAACCGCCGGACGCACCAGCACGTCGATGACGCTCGCCATCATCTCCGGGCCGCGCAAGGCGAAAGCCAGCATGCCCTTTTCGCGGTGCCACAGGTCGATAAGGGCGGCGTCGCGCAGGGAGTCAATCGGAATCGGCAGCACCGGCTTGAGCTTGGCGCCCTTGGCGCAGTCAACAAAATTCGCCAGGTTCTCATCGTTCAACGCCAAAACCACATCCACGTCCATGGTGAGACGTTGATAACCATGCAAGGTCACCGCCAATCCCCCGACCAGAACGTAGTCGATTTTGGCGTCGGACAGGGTGGCAAGCAGGTTGTACATGCTCATGGTCGCAGTGTACCGAGTCTGTGCTTCCGCCGCTCATCGCCCAGGAATGGCTCTGCGAGAGACGCTTCAGGGTAGCGCGCGAAACGCGACTGGAGTCAGTATCGGGATGTGCGATTCCGGCGCAAGGGCGAGGAGGTCGTCGTCGCCCGTGACGATGGCATCGGCGTTGGCAGCATAGGCGAGGCGGATGAACATTTCGTCGTGCGGATCGCGGCACCGCGGCAGGCGGGCACGGGTGCGCGGCTGCTTGATCGCTTCGGCGTGCTCCATATAGTGGACGATGATGTTTTCGCGATCCTCCGCCGCCAGGCCAAAGCGGGGGTAGGCCAGCACGCGCACCATCTCGGCCAGTGTTTCATCCGATACCAGCGGGACCAGCACGCCATTGACGATAAGCTCGCGCAACCATGTCAGCGTGCCTGCGCGAAACACAAATGCGGAGACGACGACATTGGTATCGATCACTACGCGCCGCAAACGGCTCATTTGGCCGGACTCTTAGCTCCGCTCCTGGGGCGCTTAGCCCCGCCATTCGGGCGCCGCGCCCAGCGTACCGCGTCGGCCACATCCTTCTCGGTGATGCCCAGGGATTCAATCTTGCGCCACACCGCCTCCAGGCTGTGTATCCGCACCGGTTTGAGGATGATTTCACCGTCCACCTCGCGCACGGCGAAATACTCCGCTCCCGGAAACTTGCTGATGAGCGCCTTGGGCAGGGTGATCTGGTTCTTGGAAGTGAGCTTGGCGAGCATAGCGATTGCCTTTTTCCTTACTGTAAGGAATGCCGACTATAGCGCGAATCTGCGGGGCAGGCAACCGGCAGCCCAATCCAGCATTGGTGTAGTCGCTCAGCATCAGATCGAATCGCCGCGGGTCGGCGTTCAGCGGCGGCAGTGGTCTTTCGCCGCCTGTTTGAACCGCGTCATGCCATTGGCATGGGAGCCTCAAACATGCGGCGAACCCCTTTGGTCCTCTCCACCTAAAGTGATGCGTCACAGCCACCGGCGAACCCTTGACTTGTAAGCGGAGTAGTCCGCGCCGAACCTAGCCGAAAGCGCCCTCTCTTCGGGTGCAATTTGGAACCTATTTAGGTAGAGGATAAACGCCAACGGCCCAAGCAATGCCCAGGCGGCAGATAGAAATATTGCCCAGCCGACAAGGACGAGGAGTAGGCCTACGTACATGGGGTTTCGAGTAACTGTGTAGATGCCGGAGGAAACCAACGATGACGTCTTTTCCGGCTTCGTCGCGCTGACAGTCGTGCCAGCGCGCCGGATCGAGATCGCGCCCGCCAGGCTGAATGCACCACCAGCGAGAGAGATTGCCGCTGCCGTGGCTACACGAATGAACACCGGCACTTGCAGCGCTGGGGCGACCAAATAGATTCCCCACATTGCGCCTGCCATCGGCACGGCTACCACTGGCGGTGGAACCTTGAGTTCAAGCGCTTGCATACTGGTAATTGACTATGAGGCTTAACGCCCACGCTCACCGGCGCGCTTCAGTGCGTCCGGTGCGGCTACGGGTTAGACCTTGCTTAGCCCTCAGCCTTTTCAATTTCTCGATGGATAAAGGCGGATCGGTTGAATGGAGCATGCAATGGCAATTGGGACAGACTGGAACCAGATCGTTGATCGGGTCGAGGCTATAGATTTCCCGCGTTGCTAAACGCTTTAGATGATGAACATGAATAAAGCCTTTTCCAATTGCCCCATACTGCTCCTCGAAATTCAAGCCACAAACCAAGCATATTGCTCCGTGATGCTGGATACATGCCTTTCTTGCGTCAGGGTCACGTTCGAAAGCGTTAACTAGAACTTGTCGAATGGCGCCTGTTACGTACGCCTTTCCCTCTGGAACCACTTCGGGATAAATGGTTTTGCGTGGCAAACGGCGAGGTTTTGGCACGGTCGGCTTTAGGGACGCCAAACGAAAACGGGTGTGGCCGGTCTTTACGAATCGAATGTCACCATTGAACTTCTTGTATCCCTCGCAGTGCTGCTGGACAAGCTGGAACATTGTCTTCTCGTAAATTTTCTCTCTCAGGTATGGCGCGAATCCGTCACCGCGCTTTGCCTTAACTTGCGCCATGACATCAGCCCACTCAGCTTCTCCATCGAGTTCGTCAAAGCCCTGAAGGACATCGGATAGTTTGAGAAAAGTCGCCATAGTGCGAGGTCTAACACGAGAAGTCGCCCCCTAATAGGAGACATTACTAGACCCCAAGTGCGGGGTCTAGCACGGCCAGATTACGCTCAAGCCTTTGTTTCCTCAACTAGCGTGGACGGGATAGGCAGCTCAACACGCGCACGACATGGACACCACCGGTTTTTGTCCTATGCAGTCACGGCGCCGTTCGCGTTCATCCCACCGCTGTAGTACACAGTGATGAACCTGCGCGTGCCGGCCAAAGCGAACCCCGCCCCGCTTGATGACTGGTATCATTCCGGGCAGCCTCAAACTGTCGCCTCATTGCCGCACGGCCAGCGCACGCTTTTCGCAACCATTCCTGCGATCCTTCCGACGGAGCCATCATGATTTTCGACCTGCGCATCTATACCTTGAAGCCCGGCACGCAAAACGCCTGGCTTGCCTTGTACGAACAGCACGCTTACCCGACCCAGCTGCGCTACCTGGGCAAGCCGGTGGTGTACACCACCACCGAGGTCGGGCCGCTGAACCAGGTGATCCATCTTTGGGCCTATGCCGACCAGGCCGAGCGCGAACGCAAGCGCAACGCGATGCAGCAGGACCCGCAATGGCAGGCGTATCTGAAGATGAATACCGAGGCGGGTTACATGGAACACATGGAAAACCGCATCCTGCGCTCGACCTCGTTTTCTCCACTGTAGAGACGGCCGCAAAGCTCGCCGCCGTCGGCCGCGCAGCCCATTGCTGATCAACTTTCAATCGGAGCCACAGCCATGCCCAATATCGGATTTCGCATCCTGCCCATGCCGCCGCGCCCCCCCAGGAAGCTCCTCAAGGCGCTCGCGGTGATGGTGACCGCGCACCTGTCGGACAATATGAATCGCCTGGTCGCCGGCGGCGCGGCGCTGCGCCCGATGCACCGCGGCGGCAAACTGTGCGGCCCGGCGCTTACGGTCAAGGTCGCCCCCGGCGACAATCTGATGGTGCACAAAGCCATCGACATCGCTGCGCCGGGCGATGTCATCGTGGTCGATGCCGGCGGCGGCGTGGCGCAGGCCATCATCGGCGATATCATGTCCAGCCTCGCCGAAAAGCGCGGCGTAGCGGGCTTTGTCATCTACGGCGCGATCCGCGACGCGGCCGAGATCGGCGCCAGGCGTTTTCCGGTGTATGCCTGCGGCGTCACTCACCGCGGCCCGTACAAGAACGGTCCGGGCGAGATCAACGCTCCGGTCGCCCTGGACGGCATGGTGGTGCACGCGGGCGACATCATCGTCGGCGATGCCGACGGAGTGGTCGCCGTGCCGCTGGCGCACGCCGGGGAAGTGTTGGCGCTGGCCCAGGCGCAGCTCGCCAAGGAGACCGCGACGCTCAAGGCCATCGCCGCGGGCAAGGCCGATCGCCGCTGGGTGGACGAAACGCTGCGGCAGCGCGGTTGCGATTTCTGAACAAACTCATAACATCGGAGCAAACATGGAACTGCCAGTCAATCAATTCAAGCGCGGCATGAAAGCGGGCAAAGCGCAAATCGGGCTATGGTCCAGCCTGTCGTCCCACTACAGCGTGGAGGTCATCGCCGGCTCCGGCTTCGACTGGCTGCTGCTCGACACGGAACACTCGCCCAATGATCTGGAGAACGTGGTCACCCAGTTGCAGGCGGCCTCCGCCTACCCGACCACGAGCATCGTGCGCCCGGCGTGGAACGACATGGTGCTGATCAAACGCTTCCTCGACGTCGGCGTGCAGACGCTGCTGATCCCCTACGTGCAGACGCCCGCGGAGGCCGCGCTGGCGGTCGCCTACACGCGCTATCCGCCGCAAGGCATGCGCGGCGTGGCGGGTACCACGCGCGCCACGGGCTTCGGCCGGGTCAGGGAGTACTTCAAGCGCGCCGAGGAAGAGCTGTGCGTGCTGGTGCAGGTGGAGACCCGCCTGGGTCTGGACAATCTCGACGCGATCGCCAACACCGACGGCGTCGACGGCGTGTTCATCGGCCCGGCCGACTTGTCCGCCGGGCTGGGGCATCTTGGCAATATCCCGCACCCTGAAGTGCAACAAGCGATCGACGATGCGATCGAACGCATCCGCAAGGCGGGCAAGGCCGCGGGCATCCTCGCGCCGGTGGAGGCCGATGCGCGCCGCTACCTCGACCAGGGTTGCCTGTTCGTCGCCGTCGGCGCCGATGTGGGCCTGCTCGCGCGCGAATCCGAAAAACTCTGCGCCAGGTTCAAATCATGAAGAACGACGAAATCCTTTCCGCCGGACCCTTTTACACGCCTTCGTACGCATCGATGGAGCGCGACTTCACCGTGCACAAGCTGTGGCAGGCCAGGGATCGCGCCGCGCTCATCGCCGAGGTCGGCGGCCGCGTGCGCGCGCTCCAGACCAGCGGCAGCCACGGCGCCGACGCGAAACTGATGGACGCGCTGCCAAAGTTGGAGATCATCGCCCACTTCGGCGTCGGCGTCGACTCGGTCGACCTCGACGCGGCCAGGCAGCGCGGCGTGATCGTCACCAATACGCCGGACGTGCTGAACGAGTGCGTTGCCGATCTGGCCATGGGCCTGACCGTTGCGACGTTGCGGCGCATCAGCCTCGGCGACCGCTTCGTGCGCGCCGGCAGCTGGCTGAAAGGCGGGCTGCCTCTGGCGCAAAAAGTGGGCGGCAAGACCATGGGCATACTCGGCTACGGCCGCATCGGCAAGGCCATCGCCAAGCGCGCCGAAGCCTTCGGCATGCGCATCGTCTACCACGGCCGCAAGCCGCAGGCGGATGTCACCCACAAGTACTACGCCAAGCTGGTGGACATGGCGCGCGACTGCGACGTGCTGATGGTGATTTGTCCGGGCGGCGCGGCGACGCAGCGCATCGTCAACGCCGAGGTGCTCAAGGCCCTGGGGCCGGAGGGCACGCTGATCAATGTCGCGCGCGGCTCGGTGGTGGACGAGGCGGCACTGGTCAAGGCGCTCGCCGATGGCAGCCTGGGCGCAGCCGGCCTGGACGTGTTCGAATCCGAGCCCAAGGTGCCGGATGCGCTGCTTGCCATGGACCAGGTGGTGTTGCAGCCGCACGTAGGCAGCGCCACGCATGCGACACGCAAGGCGATGGGCGATCTTACCGTGGACAACCTGCGCGCGCATTTCACCGGCAAGCCGGTACTGACGCCGGTGGGCTGAATCCGGCGGCGTCAACACATAGCCGGATGTCGACTTTGTAGTAGTATTCTGCAGCATCGCCGGCGCCAGACCGGGCCGGATTGATTTGATGTTTTCCCAAGGAGCCAAGCATGAAATTGAAATCGACCCTGATGGCGGCGGCACTCGCGGCCGCCCTGTTCGTACCCCTCGCCGCGACAGCGCAGCAAGTGACCCTGATGACCGGCCCGCAGGGCGGCGTCTGGGTGCCCCTCGGCGGCGCCTTCAAAGGCATGTGGGAAAAAGCGATCCCCGGCCTGCAGGTGCAGATGCAGCCCGGCGCCGGCATCGCCAACGTGCGCGGCGTGGATGAAGGCAAGGCGCATATCGGCTTCGGCAACACCATCACCACCGTGGACGGGCTGGCCGGACGCCCACCCTATCCGAAACAAGTGACCAAGGTCTGCCAGGTCGCCAACCTCTACCCGCAGTATTACCAGATGGTGGTGCCGGTCGACTCGAAAATCAACAGCGTCGCCGACCTCAAAGGCAAGACCATGGTGACCCAGCCGAAAGGCAACACCTCGGAAATCATCAACACGCAGATGCTGCAGGTGCACGGCATGAACTACCAGTCGCTGGCGAAAGTGAATTTCCTCGCTTCCTACACCGATGCCGTCTCGCTGATGAAGGACGGCCATGCGCAGGTATTCACCCTGGGAACGACGGTGCCCGCGTCGTCGGTGATGGATCTGGCCAGCGCGCGCGACATCAAGCTGCTCGGCATCGACGCCAAGATCCTGGCGGACATGAAGAAGATCAACCCCGGCTATTCCAAGCTCACGATCAAGGCCGGCACCTATCCCAAGCAGGACAAGGACGTCGATGTGATCGGCTATGCCACACATATCGTCGCCGCCTGCGACCTGCCCGAAGACATGGTCTACACCATGGTGAAAACCATGGCGGCCAACGTCGCCGACATGGCGGCCTCGAACAAGGCCATCTCGGGCCTGACGCCGAAAATCATGGCCGAGGACATCGGCGTGCCCTTGCACAAGGGCGCAGCCAGGTTCTACAAGGAAGTCGGAGCGATCTGAGCTTGCGCGGCCTGCAGTCCCTAGCATAGTCGCGGGGCGGCCTCGGCCGCCCCTTTCTTGCAGCTGAAGCTGGCAGCGCGTCGAGGAACCCCGAATGTCTGAAGTACTGCCTGTCATATCCGACGAAGTCCCGGCGACGCCGCCCGAAACCCGGTGGCTGAAGTGGACCGTGTCGGCCGTCGCCGTGGTGATGTCGCTGTACCACATGTATGTCGCCGCCTTCGGCCCGCCCGAAGAGTTGATATTCCGCGGCACCCACCTGCTGTTCGCGCTCACGCTGGTGTTCCTGCTGTATCCGCTAAGACCCGGTGGCGGTCCAAGGTGGCGCGCGCTCGACGCGGCGATGCTCTTCGCATCATGGGCGTTCATCCTGCACATCTTCCTCAACTACGAGTACACCATCAACCGCATCATCTACATCGACGACCTGACCACCCTGGACAAGGTCTACGCCGTTTTCGCGGTGTTGATCGTGCTCGAAGCGACGCGGCGCGTGCTCGGCTGGGCGCTGCCCATCACCGCAGTCGTGTTCCTCCTCTACGCGGGGCTCATGACCAACATCAAGCCGCAGGTGCTGCTGGAGCAACTGTACCTTTCCACCGAGGGCATTTTCGGTTCGACCCTGGGCGTATCGGCCTCCTATGTGATGCTGTTCGTGCTGTTCGGCGCGTTCATGGAAAAGAGCGGCACCGGCAAGCTGTTCATGGACTTCGCCCTCGCCATCACCGGCCACACCGCCGGTGGTCCGGGCAAAGTCTCGGTGGTGAGTTCGAGCCTGTTCGGCACGGTATCGGGCAGCGCGGTGGCCAACGTGATGGTGGACGGCCCGATGACCATTCCGCTGATGAAACGAAGCGGCTTCCGGCCGCCGTTCGCGGCGGCGGTGGAGGCGGTCGCCTCCACCGGCGGGCAGATCATGCCGCCGGTGATGGGCGCGGCCGCGTTCGTGATGGCCGAATTCCAGGGGGTGAGCTACTTCCAGGTCACGCTCTGGGCCGCCATTCCCGCGTTCCTGTACTACGTCGCGGTGTTTTTTGCCGTGCATTTCGAAGCCAAGCGCGTGGGCCTGCTGGGCGTGCCCAAGTCCGAGTTGCCGCGCATGGGAGCCGTGATGCGCGCGCGCGGACACCTGTTCGTGCCGATTGTGATGGTTTTCGTCGGACTGGTCGCCGGCTACAGCGCGCCGCTGTGCGCGCTCGCAGGCACGCTGACCTGCCTTCCCATGGCCCTCTTGAAGAAGACCACACGCGAAGGCATCAGCTGGAAGTCGATCCTCGAAGCGCTCGAGGACGGGGCGCGGAACACGCTGTCGGTGGCCATGGCCTGCGCCTGCGCCGGCATCGTCATCGGCTGCGTCACCATCACCGGCATGGGCATCAGTTTCACGCAGATGGTGCTGGCGCTGGCGCAGAACATGCTGCTGCTGGCATTGCTGCTGACCGCGATCGCAGGCATCGTGCTCGGCATGGGCATGCCCACCACACCGGCCTACATCGTCATGGTCGCGCTGCTGGTGCCGGCGCTGGTGAAGCTCGGCGCGATCGCGCCCGCGGCGCACATGTTCGCGTTTTATTTCGCCATCCTTTCGGCGATCACCCCGCCGGTGGCGCTCGCGGTGTTCGCCGCCGCCAGCCTGGCCAAGACCGACATCTGGAGTGCTGGCTGGGAAGCGGTGCGCATCGGCTCCGCCGGTTTCGTCGTGCCCTTCATGTTCATTTACGAGCCCTCGCTGCTGATGATCGGCGACTGGCAGACCATCGCCTCGTCGTTCGTCACCGCAACCATCGGCTGCATTCTGCTTGCCGCCGGCCTGTTCGGCTATCTGCTGCGCGCGGCCTTGTGGTGGGAGCGCGTGCTGCTCGTTGCCGCGGCCTTGCTGCTGGTCAAGCCGGGCTGGATCACCGACCTCATCGGCCTTGCGCTGCTGGCGGTGGTGCTCGCCAGCCAATTGCTCGTCAAAGTGAAAGAGATTCGCAAAGAACCGGCCTGAACTGCGGGCTATCTGGCCGTAGCAAGTTCCGCGGCGGGCGCCGCCGCTTTTTGCTTTTTAGGCAGGCGAACTTTCTTCAGCCCCGCGCGTATCGCCGCCTCCACCGTCTCCAGACTGTTGTTGAGGGCGAGGCTCTTCGCGTACACCTTCTTATCCTCGACATTGGCCAGGCGGCCGATGAGCACGCGCTGCGCCTGCGGCGAGCCGGCGCCGTGCATCGATTCGGTGAGGTAGGCCACGGCGCCGCGCCCCATGGTGAGGTTCTCGATCAGGCGCAGCATGCGCACGCGCTCGTAAGTGCTCATACCCTCTGCCCCGGCGAGGTACTTCTTCAGTATTCCGGCGGTCTCGGGATTCAGCCAGTCCTTCGCCGACGGCAGCGTGACCATGAGGCCGCCGGCGATGTCCTGCAGGATGCGCGCGATCTCGTAAGGCATGCGCGTCACGTTCTGCTTGCACACGTTGGCGAGCAACGCATCCACGAAAAAATTGCCGGCGGGCAGCTTCCTGCCGTTGGCGGAACAGGCGATGCCGCAGGCGAACAGGGTTTCGTTGAGATGGTTCATCTCTACGATCTTGTCCTTGATGTGCGACGCCTTGGCGACGCCGTTGTATTCGGCGATGGAGGCGGCGGCGCCGATGGCGACGTCGCCGTTGCCGACCTTGCAGCCACCGTAGCTCTGGCGGTGATAGCTCGCGAACAGGTCGACCAGCAGGCCGGCGAACTCGGTTTCGCCGTTCATGAAGATCATCTCATTGGGGACGAACACGTCGTCGAAAATCATCAGCGCTTCCTGGCCGCCGTAGGTCGGGCTGCCTGAATCGATGTCGGCGGCTTCGCCGCCGCCGAGCTTGCGCTCGTCGCAGGACTGGCGGCCGTAGATGTAGGTGATGCCGTCCGCGTCAGAGGGAAGCGCGCAAACGATGGCGTAGTCTTTCTCGTCCTGCTTCAGCGACACGGTCGGCATGACCAGAACCCGATGCGAGTTGATCGCTCCGGTCTGGTGTGCCTTGGCGCCGCGGATGACGACTCCATTTGCGCGCCTCTCGACCACGCGCAGGTACATGTCCTTGTCCTGCTGCTCGGCCGGGCGCTTCGCGCGGTCGCCCTTGACGTCGGTCATGGCGCCGTCGACGATCCAGTCGTTCTGCTCCATGGCGACGGCGAATTTGCGGAAACGCGCGTGATAACTGGTGCCGAGCTGCCGGTCCATGTCGAAGGTAGTGGCGAACACCGCATTCAGCGCATCCAGGCCGACGCAGCGCTGGAAGCAGGTGCCGCAGCGCTGCCCGAGCAGGCGCTGCATGCGCACCTTGGCTATCAGATCATCGGTACTCTGGTGCAGATGGCAGAAGCGGTTGATGGTTTCGCCGGTAAGCGCGGACTTCGCGGTCATGACCTGCTTGTGCTCCGGGTCCTGCGCCATTTCGTAGGTGAGAGCCACGGTATTCATCGACGTCTTGATGTAGGGATGCTCCAAGGGATTGGCGAGCAGCTTGCCGTCCAGGTAGACCTTCAGCGGCCCGCGCTTGGCGAGGCTTTCACGGTACTGCTCGGCGTTCATCATGGCCATGGCAATCTCCCCAGGAAGGAACTATTGATATGATCGGGTGCAGCGCAACCACACACAGCGAATGTTGACACCCAGTCTACGCTTTCGCGTACCCGGGCAATTTGACCTGCGACAATATGACACGAACCAATTGGCCCGCGGTATGGGCCGCGATTGCCGCCGGCATCATCGCCGCCGCCTGCGTCGGCAAACTGCCGCCGGCGATCCCGATGCTGCGCGAGGAATTCCACCTCTCCCTGGTCGCCGCGGGTTGGGTCAATTCGATTTTCAATACGCTGTCGGTGTGCACCGCAGCTTTCGTCGGCGTACTCGCCGGCCGCTATGGCGCGCTGCGCTTTTGCGGCGCCGGGCTCGTCACCATGATGCTGGGCGGGGCGCTTGGCGCAGCCGCACAGGGCGAAGGGCTGCTGTTCGCCTCGCGCATCCTCGAAGGCGGCGGTTTCATCGCAATTTCCGTTTCGGCGCCAGCCTTGATCATCGCCGCCTGCGCGCCGCGCGAGCGCAATCTGACGCTGGGCCTGTGGGCGAGCTATCTGCCTTTCGGTTCGGGCCTGACCATCCTGGCGAGCCCGTTCCTGCTCGGCTCGATCGGCTGGCGCGGCCTGTGGCTCGCCATCGTGCTGCTGACGCTCGCCTGCGCCATCGCCCTGTGGCGCTCGCGCAACAGCTATCGCGCCGCGCCCGCAGTGGCTCCGACGCTCTCGATTGCCCTGCAGGCCTTGCGCCAGCCCGGGCCGTGGTGGCTCGCATCGGCGTTTGCCTGCTATTCGCTGATGTATTACGCCGTGGCCGTGTGGTTGCCCACTTTCCTGATGCAGGAGCGGGGCGCTTCCATTGCCCAGGCGGCGTCGCTTACCGCGTTGCTGATCGGCTGCAACGCCGTCGGCAATCTGCTCGGCGGCTGGCTGATGCACCGCGCCGCGCCGCGCGGCCACGTGATCAGCCTCGCTTTCCTCGCCATGGCCGCGTGCAGCTGCGCTATCTTCGGTGCGTCACTGCCTGACGCGCTGCGCTTTTCCCTGTGCGCGCTGTTCATGCTGGCCGGAGGCATGATCCCGGCGTCGATACTTTCGGGCGGTCAGGTGTACGCGCGCGAGGCCAGCCAGATCAGCGGCATCCAGGGACTGATCGTGCAGGTCGCCCAGATCGGCCCTTTCGCCGGCCCGCCCCTGGTCGCGTCCGTAGTATCCGCGGCAGGCAATTGGGAAGCGGCCCTCGGCGTGCTGCTCGCCGCAGCCGCCTGCGGCACTGTGCTGGGCCAGCTGGCGTTGCGTTCCGAAAAGGCGCTCGCCCGTCACGCGGCCGCGGTCAATTGAACAGCGCCGGTTGGCGCCGGCTCAGGCCGGCTTGGCCTGGGCCGCTTTGGTCCGGTCGAGCATGGTCATGGCCGAAGTGATCAGCGTCGCCATGTCGCCAAAATTGGCGGGTACGATGAGCGTGTTGTTGGTCTTGCCCAGGTAAGCGAAGGCGTTGACATACTGTTCGGCCACTTTCAGATTGGCCGCCTGCTGCCCGCCTTCCTTGGCGAGCGATTCCGCCACCGCTGTCACCGCCGCCGCGGTCGCCTCGGCGATCAAGCGGATCGAGGTGGCGTCGCCCTGCGCCTTGTTGATCACCGCGGCCTTGGCACCTTCTGATTTGAGGATGGCCGCCTGCTTCTCGCCCTCGGCGATGTTGATTTCCTGCTGCTTCTGACCTTCGGACTTGGCGATCAGCGCGCGCTTCTCGCGCTCGGCCGTGATCTGCGCCTGCATCGCGCGCAGGATGGTTTCCGGCGGCGTGATGTTCTTGATCTCGTAGCGCAGCACCTTCACCCCCCAGGAGCGGCCGGCCTCGTCCAGCACCGACACCACCTGGCGGTTCATTTCGTCGCGGCTCTCGAAGGTCTTATCGAGTTCCATCTTGCCGATCTCGCTGCGCAGCGCCGTCTGCGCGAGCTGGGTGATCGCGGCGATGTAATTGGACGAGCCATAAGACGCGAGCCGCGGGTCGGTCACCTGGAAATAGATGACGCCATCCACCGACAGCTGGGTATTGTCCCGGCTGATGCACACCTGCTCGGGCACATCGAGCGGCACTTCCTTCAGCGAGTGGGTGTAGGCGACGCGGTCGACGAAGGGCACGATCACGTTCAGCCCGGGTTGCAGCGTGGCGTGGAATTTACCCAGACGCTCCACCACCCAGGCGCTTTGCTGCGGCACCACGCGCACGCCTTCGATGACGAATACGATCGCCACCGCGAGGATGAAAAACGGGATGGTGAAGCCGCGCGTGTGCTCGAACTGCGAGATGGCGATGGTGGCGATCAGTACGGCGATAAATTTCGGGAACATGGGTATTCTCCCTTGCCATTCGTTTAAGGATCGTGAAATTCCAGGCGCGTGCGCGGGTGCTTGCATCGCTGGATCTTAGGATCTGGCCTTAGACACCTTGAGCGTATTGCCGTCTATGGCACGGATGAACAGTACCTGGCCGTGATCGAACTCGCGCTCGCCCTCGACCTCGGCATCCCACAAGGTGTTGCGATACTTCACCCGCGCCGCGCCCTGCTCGCGGCTTACCCAGGCATCGAACGCGACCGCCTGGCCTACATCGAGCGACGCCATGTCGTGCTGAGGCATGGTCTTGCGACGCCGCTGCACCCAAAACACGCCGGCGATCGCCACCGCCGCCGCGCACAATGCCTCCAGCCAGAACCCCATGCCGAACCAGGCCGTGGCCGAGCCGGCGAACGCCGCGATTCCCAGAACGAGCAGGAAAAACGTGCCGGTGACGATTTCGGCGATGACCAGCACGAATCCGGCGGCGAGCCAGACCAGATAAGATTCCATGAGCAGTCTCTCGAGCAAACCACCTGCTTGCATCATAGCTCAATATTGCGCGTGCCGGCGTCGCCTCGCCGCGATCGCATGGCTACGCTATCATGCGTGCAAGTGTACTGAAGTACGGAACAGCGCCCGCTTGACGACAGGAGGCAGGGATGAAACCCGACAGCAGCGTCCACGACGAAGCCGGCGTCCTCGCCGGCATCGTTCCCAGCGTCAACCTCGCGGCCGAATCGGGACGGATGGATTTTTACGAACGCGCCCGCAGCCGCAACCTGGCGCCGCTGTGGCGCGTGCTGCATGGGCTGGTCACCGATAAGCCGGCGCCGCGTTGCGTGCCGGCACTGTGGCGCTACGCCGAGATCCGGCCGTACCTGATGGAAGCGTGCAAGCTGATCAGCGCGGCCGAAGCCGAACGCCGCGTCATGGTGCTGGAGAACCCCGGCCTGCCGGGCGAGTCGCGCATCACCCAAAGCCTGTTCGCCGGACTGCAGATCATCCTGCCGGGCGAGATCGCGCCCGCGCACAAGCACACGGCCTCGGCGTTGCGCTTCATCATCGAAGGAAACGGGGCCTACACCGCGGTCGCAGGCGAGCGCACCATGATGGAACCCGGCGATTTCGTGATCACTCCGTCCATGGCCTGGCACGACCACGGCAACGAGGGCGACGCGCCCATGATCTGGCTGGACGGCCTGGACATGCACATTGTCAACCTGATGTGCGCAAGCTTTCGCGAAGGCTATCCGGGAACGGCGCAGCCCTTGGATCGCCCGGAAGGCGCGGCCATGGCCGAGGCGGGGCATAACCTCCTGCCGGTCGATGAGGTGTACGGTTCCCAGACCTCGCCGATCTTCAACTATCCGTTCCGCAACACGCGCGCGGCGCTGGACCAGCTTGCGCGCTTTCGCGCCGCCGACCCCTGGCACGCCTACAAGATGAAATACATCAACCCGGTCAACGGCGGCTGGGCCATGCCCACCATGTCCACTTGGATGCAGCTCGTCCCCAAAGGATTCAACACCGCGTCCTACCGCTCGACCGACAGCGCGGTATTCACCGTGGTCGAAGGCACCGGCTCGAGCAGGATCGGCGGGGAGAAATTCGACTGGGGACCGCACGATATTTTCGTCGCGCCGAGCTGGGTCGCGCACCAGCATTCGGCCTCGAGCGACGCGGTGCTTTTCATCTACTCCGACCGGGTGGTGCAGGAGAAGCTGGACTTCTGGCGCGAACAGAGAGCGGCGGCATGAGCAGGGAGCAGGGGCCCCGCGCAGCGGGGATGCGACCGACCGCGATTGCCGCCGGCTGCCGACAGTGGCTGCGCTCAAATCAAGATCGAGGATCGGAGGCAACGACCTGAGCCGTAACGCCTGGCCCCGGGGAACCGGCGGCCGGTCACGGTATAATGATGAAATCGATGCGGCCAACGCAGAGGTGGTTTGCTCAAGAAGATGGGGGGGAAGGGAAATCGTGAACTCAATGCCCGTTAAACCGCTGAGCATCGAGCAGGAAGAGCTGCGGGGAGTTTCGCGCACCGTCGCCGAAATCGAGTGGCTGCTGCTGATCCTGGTGCTGTTGTACCAGGTGTTCGATGGCCCGCTTCCCGAAGACCGGTCGGCAATCTCCGCGGGGCTGTTCTTCTACGGCGCGTTCGTGCTGGGCTTTCGCTATACCAATTTCTACAAGGCCGAATCGCGCTGGAAGATTTCCATCGAAACCTTTGCCATGCTGCTGTTCATCACCTGGGTGTTGTGGTTCACGGGAAAACTCGCAAGCCCGCTGATCAATGCGTACCTGCTCGTCATCATCACCGGCGCGCTCGCGCTGGGCAAGCTCACCACGATGCTGGAGATGGCGCTGATCGTGGCCTGTTTCGTCCTGCTCGGGGAGGACACCAGCGCCCGCGAGATGGTTTCGCTCGCCTACATCGGCGGGCTGGTAGCGCAACTTGCGCCGATGCTCCTCGTCGCCTATATCACCACCATGTTTTCCGCCGACATCCGTTTCGGCCTGAACCGGGCCCAGCTGCTGGCCGAAACCGATGATCTCACCGGTCTATTCAACATGCGCGGTTTCACCATCATGTCCGACCGGCTGTTCGGCCAGGCAGTGCGCTACAACCGTCCGGCCAGCATGCTCATGATCGACTCGGACAATCTGAAGGAGATCAACGACCTTCACGGCCATGCGGCCGGGAACCGTCTGCTGAAAATGGTGGCGAAATGCATCGAGACCGAGTTGCGCCAGACCGACGTGCTGGCGCGCTATGGCGGGGACGAATTCGTGGTGCTGCTGCCGGAAACGCCGGCCGACCAGGCAATCGAGGTCGCGCAGCGAATTCTCAACTCGATAGCCACCGCGCCGCTGGAGTTCGAGGGCAAGCGGATCGAGACCAGCGTCAGCATCGGGCTCGCATGTTACCCGGAGGACGGCCGCAGCATCGACGCCGTCCAGTCGCGCGCCGATCGCGCCATGTACCTCGCCAAGGAGCAGGGCCGCAATAGCGTGGTGAAATTCGCAGCTTGACCGAGGTGCGAATCAGCCTGCTGGTAAAATTGCGGCTTTCCCCGCGTCCGAACCCGTGCCCACCTTCCAGGAACTCATTCTAAAGCTGCAGTCCTATTGGGACCGGCAGGGCTGCGCGCTGTTGCAGCCCTACGACATGGAAGTCGGCGCCGGCACTTCGCACACCGCCACATTCCTGCGCGCGCTCGGCCCCGAACCCTGGCGCGCGGCCTACGTCCAGCCCTCGCGCCGCCCCAAGGACGGCCGCTACGGAGACAATCCGAATCGGCTGCAGCACTATTATCAGTACCAGGTGGTGCTCAAGCCCTCGCCGCCGGACATTCTCGAACTCTACATCGATTCTCTCCGGACATTGGGCATCGATCCCAAGGCGCACGACATCCGCTTCGTCGAGGACGACTGGGAGAATCCGACCCTTGGCGCATGGGGCTTGGGCTGGGAAGTGTGGCTGAACGGCATGGAAGTGACGCAGTTCACTTACTTTCAGCAGGTCGGCGGCATCAACTGCAAACCGATCACCGGCGAGATCACCTACGGCATCGAGCGCCTGGCGATGTACCTGCAGGACGTGAAGAACGTGTTCGACCTGGTATGGACGCCGGGGGTGACCTACCACGATGTCTATCACCAGAACGAAGTCGAGCAGTCGACCTATAACTTCGAGCAGTCGAATGCGGAGATGCTGTTCCGGCATTTCAGCGATTATGAGACCGAGGCGAAGCGGCTGATACAGGCACAGCTGGCGCTGCCCGGCTACGAAATGGTGCTCAAGGCGGCGCACACCTTCAATCTGCTGGACGCGCGCGGCGCCATCTCGGTCACCGAACGCGCGGCCTACATCGGCCGCATCCGCAACCTTGCGCGCGGCGTGTCGCAGTCGTATTTCGATTCCCGCCTGCGCCAGGATTTTCCGATGTGCGCGCCGGAGCAGCTGCAGCGCCTCGGTATCGACCTTCCTGCATTGAAAGCGGCGCTGAAGGAGCGTGAATCGGCATGAACGCGAATCTGCTGGTCGAGCTGTTCACCGAGGAACTGCCTCCTAAAGCGCTGAAGCAGCTCGGTGAAGCCTTCGGCCAGCGGCTGCAGGATGGGCTGATACGCTCGCAACTGAAGGACGGAGCCGCAGGCGATACCCGGCACTTCGCCACGCCGCGCAGGTTGGCGGTACTGATCAGGGATGTGCGGCGAAAGAGTCCGGACCGGACCGAGTCGAAAAGACTCATGCCGTCCAAAATCGCGTTCGGCGCCGGCGGCAAGCCGAGCGCAGCGCTCGCCAAACGCCTGGAAAAAGAAGGCGCCACGGCGGATCAACTCGAGCGCCGGATCGAGGGTGATACGGAATACGCCTTCCTCAACCAGACGATCCCCGGAGTGACCCTGGCCGCCGGCCTGCAGACCGCACTTCAGGACGCGATAGCGAAGCTGCCGACCCCGAAAGTGATGAGCTACCAGCTCGCCGACGGCGCGACCACGGTGCAATTCGTGCGTCCGGCGCATGGGCTGGTCGCGCTCCACGGCAGCGAGGTCGTGGACGTTTCCGTTCTCGGCCTGAAAGCAGGCCGAGTCACCCACGGACACCGCTTCCAGGGCGTGCCGGACATCCCCATCGCCGCCGCAGACGCTTACGAAGAAGCGCTCGCGGCCCACGGCCAGGTCATCGCCGCGTTCGATGCGCGCCGCGCCGAAACCGAGCGCCAGCTGCGCGCGAAGGCCGCCGAACTCGGCGCATCGCTCGGCCCAGAGAACGACGTTGCCCCGCTGCTGGACGAAGTGACGGCTCTGGTCGAGTACCCGAGCGTCTACGTCGGCGCGTTCGCGCCGGAGTTTCTCGCCGTGCCGCAGGAATGCCTGATCCTGACCATGCGGCAGAATCAAAAATATTTCCCGCTGTTCGATGCCGCCGGCAAATTGGCGAACAAATTCCTGATCGTGAGCAACATGCGTCTCGCCGACCCGCAGAACATCGTCGAAGGCAACCAGCGCGTGGTGGGGCCGCGCCTGGAGGACGCGCGCTTTTTCTATAAGCAGGACCGCAAGCAGCGGTTGGAGGAGCGCGTACCGCAACTCGCGCGCGTGGTCTACCACAACAAGCTCGGCAGCCAGCTGGAGCGCACCGAGAGGGTCCAGCTTTTGGCGGGACGCATCGCGCGCCAGCTCGGCGTCGATGATGCGCAGGCCAAGCGCGCCGCCTGGCTCGCGAAAGCGGACTTGCTGACCAACATGGTCGGCGAATTCCCGGAACTGCAAGGGGTGATGGGGCGCTACTATGCGATCGCCGATGGCGAGGACGCAGGCGTGAGCGACGCGATCGAACAGCATTACCGCCCGCGCTTCGCCGGCGATGCGCTTCCGTCCAACGAAATTTCGGTCGTGGTAGCGCTCGCTGACAAATTGGAGACGCTCATCGGCATGTTCGGAGTGGGACAGAAGCCGACCGGAGACAAGGATCCCTATGCGCTACGCCGTCAGGCACTTGGTGTAGTGCGCATACTTGTGGAAAAGAAACTACCGATCGAATTGGATCCGCTGTTGAGGGAATCGCAAGACATATTCACCCCGGGCCTATTGACGGATACACGCGCCGGAAACAAGGTATCGACTACACTTGTTTTTGACGTGAGCAGTTTCGTCCAAGAACGAGCCAAGAGCTATTTGCGCGACAAGGGCTACTCCGCATCGGAAGTGGAATCGGTCCTCTCATTGCCTAGCGCCAAGCCATCGGAGTACGTTGAACGACTGAATGCAGTGCGTCAGTTCCTATCGCTGACGGACGCCATCGAGCTCGCTGAGTCCGACAAACGCATCAGGAACATCATCAACAAGTCCGGCGCCGCTTCAAAAATCAGCCTGGCCGACGAAAATAATTTCATCGAAGCGGCCGAGAGGAAGTTGTTCAATAGCGTAAGAACGCTGCGTCCGCAAGTCGATTCGCTGATTCAGCAAGGAAACTTCGAGCGCGCATTGTTGCTCACTGCTCACGTTCATCTCCCGGTCAAGCAATTTTTCGACGAAGTCATGGTGAACGTCGAAGACGAGGCGACCAGAAACAATCGCTTTGCCCTGCTGCACGAGGTAAGCAATCTGACAAATCGCGTCGCCAATCTTTCCGAGCTTGTCATCAAAGCATGAAGCTCGTCATCCTCGACCGCGACGGCGTGATCAACCACGACAGCGAGGAATACATCAAGACCGCGGAAGAATGGCAGCCCATCGCCGGCAGCCTGGAGGCGATCGCCCGTTTCACCCAGGCCGGCTACCAGGTGGTCGTCGCCACCAACCAGGCCGGCCTGGGGCGGGGCTTGTTCGACATGGCCGCGCTCAACGCAATGCACGACAAAATGTACAAGGCGGTAAACCAATTGGGCGGGCGCATCGACGCCGTGTTCTTCTGCCCGCATGCGCCGGACGCGGGCTGCGCCTGCCGCAAGCCGCAGCCGGGCATGCTGCTGGAGATCGCGGCGCGCTACAACGCCGCGCTCGAGGGGGTGCCGGCGATTGGCGACTCGCTGCGCGACCTGCAGGCGGCGAGGGCAGCCGGCGCCCGGCCGATCCTGGTGCTGACGGGCAAAGGCGAACAGACCCTAAAGACGGGCGGCCTGCCCGAGGGCACCGACATCCACCAGGATCTCGCCGCCGCCGCCATGGCGCTCGCCGTATGAATTTCCTGCGCGCCCTCATCTACTACCTTCTCCTGGTGGTCATCGTCGTGCCCTATTGGGTGATGGTGATGTGCGTGGCGTGGCTGCCGCGCATTCCGCGCTGGAAGATCATCGCCGGCTGGCCGCGCCTGGCCGCCTGGCTGGCGATCCATGTGCTCGGCATCCGCTACGAGGTGCGCGGCCGCGAAAACATTCCCGCCGAACCGGTGGTGATCCTGTCCAAGCATTCCTCGGCCTGGGAGACCCTTGCCTATTCCGAGATCTTTCCGCCGCACGTCTACGTGATGAAGCGCGAACTCATGTGGCTGCCGTTCCTCGGCTGGGGACTGGCGCTGTTCAACCCGATATTCATCAACCGCGCCGACCGCAAGAACGCGATGCGCCGCATGGTCGAGATCGGCAAGGAGCGGTTCGAGCAGGGTTTCAACATCATGATCTTTCCCGAAGGCACGCGCATCGCCGTCGGCAAACGCGGCAGGTACAAACTCGGCGGGGCATATATCGCGGTGCAGACCGGCGCGCGCGTGCTGCCGGTGGCGCACAACGCGGGGCTCCGGTGGCCGCGCAATTCTTTCCTCAAGCACCCGGGCAAGGTAACGGTCGTGATCGGCGAGCCCATCGACAGCGCCGGTCACTCCCCCGAGGAGCTGATGCGCGAAGTCGAAGACTGGATCGAAAGCCAGGTCGAGATCCTGGTGCGCGCGGCGCGCGAGAACAATGCAGCTTGAACTGCCGCTCGCGGTCGCGCCTGCGCCCGCGCCGGAGGGAACGCTGCGCTATATCCAGCTCGACCGCGAGATCGTGGGCTATCACTTCCGCCGCGCCCGCCGGCGCTCGATCGGCCTGGTGATCCGCGACGGCGGCCTGCGCGTGGCTGCGCCGGGGCATACGCCCGTCGCCGAGGTCGAAGCCTTTATCCGCGAAAAAGCGCGCTGGGTGCTGCAAAAGCTTTCCGATTGGCGCGCCGCACCGAAACCGCCGGTGGTGCGCTGGAACGATGGTTCCGTGATCGCGCTGCTGGGGGCCACCGTGAGTATCGAGCTCATGCCCGGCCGGCGCGGCATCAGCCTGGAAGATGGACGCCTGGGCATCGGCCTTGCGCCATGTGACGAACCGGCGGCGTTGAGAAAGCGCGGCATCGCCTGGTTCAAAGACCGGGCACGCGCGCTGTTCGGCGAGCGCCTGGCGCTGTACGCCGCCAGCCTGGGCGTGCCGACGCCGGCGCTGGCGCTATCCAATGCCCGCACGCAATGGGGAGTGTGCCGGGGCGACGGACAGGTGCGCCTCAACTGGCGCCTGATACACTTGCCGCTGCACCTCATCGATTACGTGGTCGCGCACGAACTGGCGCATCTGCGGGAAATGAACCACTCGGCGCGCTTCTGGTCCGTGGTGGGCGGCCTCTATCCCGATTACCAGGTGGCGCGCAGTGAACTGCGCGACTGCACCCGCCGCCTGCCGATTCTTTAGGAGGAACACCGTGAGAATACTGCATACAATGCTGCGCGTGGGCAACATGGAACGGTCGCTGAAATTCTATACCGAGGTCATGGGCATGAAACTGATGCGCACCACGGACAGGCCGGAGCAGAAATATTCCCTCGCCTTCGTCGGCTATGGCCCCGAGGACGCGCACGCAGTGATCGAACTCACCTACAACTATGGCGTGGAAAAGTACGACATGGGCAACGCCTTCGGGCATCTCGCGATCGAGGTGCCCGACGCCTGCAAAGCCTGCGAACGGGTCAAGGCAAAGGGCGGCGTGGTAAGCCGCGAAGCCGGACCGGTCAAAGGGGGCGGCACGGTCATCGCGTTCGTGCAGGACCCGGACGGCTACAAAATCGAGCTGATCGAGCGCAAGTAGGCTGCGTCCGCCGGCGGGGGCGCTGGCCGCAGAAGGTCAGGAAGCGAATCTAATGTCGCCGCGCATCGGAGGTATGCGCTTTTAAGCAGCCCGCGCTAGGGGTATGCGCGGGCGGTCCTTCGATTCACGAGCCCTTAAACAGCCCGCGCTAGGGTCATGCGCGGGCGGTCCCAAATTGGCGGTCCTATAATGTCGTGGCGCGATATTTGCGCAGGACGCTGGCCTGGCCGATCAGCATCTTGGCAAATTCTTCCAACATTGCCTCGTTGACGTCGCCCGCCGGAATGCGCAACTCGTCCGCGCCCAGGCGCAGGAAGTGCTTCCCCTTCGCCACCAGCCGGCAATTCGCATGGTCAGCGGTGATGGTGATATCGCAGGTGATGGTGCTGGGCACGGTGAATTTCATCTTCTGAAATCCGCCGCCCGGTTTCTTGATTTCCTCCTCGGTGAATTTCAGCCCGAAGTTCCACAACACATCGCGCACCTTTTGCATCGCGGCGGGCATGTCGCGCTCGAGAACGAGGCTGCCAGGCAAAGCCCATCTGATGAAAAACGTGATGACGTCGTAATAGTCCTTGTCACCGACCTTCTTCTTGCGATAGTCGATGAACGACTCCGCAAACGCCAGATTCTGGAAATCGCCTATTCCCGGGATCGAATAAGGGGTCGGGTTGGTCGGCCTGAGCACAGCCAACTGCTTCAGCAGCTCGTTCAGGTACAGGAAAGTCTGGTGCATTTTGGCTTCGACCAGTTTGATGCTTTCTTCCAGCATGGTCTGCTGCGAAAGCTGCTGGCTCTTCACCATGTCTGCCTGTTTTTTCAGGTCATCGAGCAGGCCCATACTATTCTCCGGGACAAAAGCTTGAAACGCATTTCAAATTGAGGGGATGGGTCCCCTCATATCTTCCAAAATCAAAGGCTATTTCCGAAATTCTGAATTGGCCTCGTAAAACTGGACACGGCGAGATGTGTATTGTGCCAGCCGCAGGCGTTTTTGTGAATATCAATTAGGTATCAATATTTCTTTTTCCGCCAGATAGTTGCTAATGGCGACGAAATCAGCCACCGCCAGATTCTCGGCGCGCAGGCCAGGTGCGATCCCGAGTGCGGCGTAATCCCCGGCATCGAGCAGTCCGGCAAGGGAATTGCGCAAGGTCTTGCGCCGCTGCGCAAAAGCGCGCCGCACCACCTGCGCCAGACCTGCCTCGGTCACCGCCTTCAGCTGCGTCGGCGGCCGCGGCAGCATGCGCACCACTGCCGAATCGACCTGCGGCGGCGGCGAAAAGGCGTCGGGCGCCACCTCGAACAGCAACGCCATGTCGAAACGGTACTGCAGCATCACCGACAAACGGCCGTAATCGCCGCCGCCCGGGCGGGCGACCATGCGCTCGACCACCTCCTTCTGCAGCATGAAATGCATGTCCTGTATGCGCTCGGCGTACCGCGCCAGATGGAACAGCAGCGGCGTGGAGATATTGTAAGGCAGGTTGCCGACCACGCGCAGCGCGCGCGGCAGCGCGGAAAAATCGAATTCGAGCACGTCTCCCGTATGCACCGTGAGACGCGCCGGTGGGTAGGCAAGCTGCAGGCGCGCGACGATGTCGCGGTCGATCTCTATCACGTGCAGGTGACGCAGACCCGAACAAAGCGGATTGGTGAGTGCCCCCAGCCCCGGGCCGATCTCCACCATCGCGTCATCCGCCTGCGGCCGGATGGCGGCGACGATGCCGGCGATCACGGACCGGTCGGTGAGAAAATGCTGCCCAAACCGTTTGCGCGGGATGTGCTTCATCGACGCGAGAGGCCGCGCACCATCCCGAGCGCCGTTTCAATCGCCGCGATCAGGCTGCCCGCGTCGGCGCTGCCCGTGCCGGCCAGATCCAGGGCCGTGCCATGGTCGACCGAGGTGCGCACGATGGGCAGCCCGAGAGTGATGTTGACGCCCTTGCCAAAGCTCGCGTATTTGAGCACCGGCAATCCCTGGTCGTGGTACATCGCCAGCACGCAATCGCCGCGCGCGAGCATCTGCGGTGTAAACAGCGTATCGGCGGGCAGAGGCCCCTCGAGGTGCATGCCCTCCTGGCGCAAACCGTCGAGCACCGGGGAAATCACCTCGATTTCCTCGCGGCCGAGGTGACCGCCCTCGCCGCCGTGCGGATTGAGCCCCGCTACCAGGATGCGCGGCACAACCAGGCCGAATTGCTGCCGCAGCGCCTGGTGCAGGATGCGCAAGGTCGTTCCCAGGCTTTCGCGGGTAATCGCGCCGGACACGTCGGCAAGCGCCATGTGCGTGGTGGCGACGGCTATGCGCAGACCGCCGCCGGCAAGCATCATCACGACACGCGGCGTCGAGGTCAGCGCCGCGAGGTATTCGGTGTGCCCGGTAAAGGGAATACCGGCATCGTTGATCGCGCCCTTGTGCACCGGTGCGGTGACCATCGCGGCAAAGCTGCCGTCGATGCAGCCGGCCACGGCGCGCTTCAGCAAGGCCAGCACGTAGGGGGAGTTGGCGGAATCCAGCCTGCCCGCGGTCACGGGCGCGATGAGAGGCAAATGCTGCACTTCGAGCTCATCTGCAACGGGTGCCTGCGCCGGATCAAATGCGCGCAGACGCACGCTGAGGCCAAGTTGCTCGGCGCGCGCGCCGAGCAGTTCGCGGTCGGCGAGAATTACGGCCCGGTAACCCAGGCGCCGACCCGCCAGCGCAAGACAGATATCCGGTCCTATGCCGGCGGGCTCTCCGGAAGTGACCGCGATGACAGGCATGGGCGCCGCTTTTCCCATCTCGCTCCTCACTCCGCTCCGCGGGCGGTGCGATCAGACCTCGTCCAGCCGGTACTCGACGAAGGCGCGGTCGCGCAACTGGCGCAGCCATTCCTGGTAGGCTTCGTCGGCTTTGCGCTCGCGCAGGACGAGGCGCGCCTCCTGCCGCTTACGCTCACCGGACACATCGGTCTTGCGCCGCTCCAGCACCTGCACCAGATGCCAGCCGAAGGCCGAAGCGAATGGTTCGCTCACCTCGCCCGCCTTGAGGCCGCTCATCCTGCGCTCGAATTCGGGCACGGTATCGCCGCGATGAATCCACCCAAGGTCGCCGCCCTTGATCGAGGACGGATCGTCGGAATTGAGCTTCGCCAGTTCTCCGAAATCGGTGCCGTTGACGATACGGTCGCGCAGGTTGTTGAGCTTGCGCCTGGCGTCAGCCTCGGACACGATCTCGCTCGTCTTCACCAGGATGTGCCGGGCATGGGTCTGCTCCACCAGCGCCGCAACCCCGCCGCCGCGGCGGTCGATGAGCTTGATCACGTGGAACCCGGCCGGGCTGCGCAGGATGCCGCTCACCTCCCCCGGCTTCATGCCTTCCAACACCTGCGCAAACAGTTCCGGCAGGCGTTCGCGCGCGCGCCAGCCCATGGCTCCGCCCTGCAATGCGTCCGGCGCATCGGAAAAACTGACCGCCAGTTTGGCAAAATCGGCGCCCTCGCGCAGCTGCAGCAGCACCTCTGCCGCGCGTACGCGCTGTTTCTCCACCTGCTCCGGACTCGCCTGCTCCGGCAGCCGCAGCAGAATGTGGGCGAGATTGTAATCAGTCGTCGAAAGTTGTGGCGCACCCTGCTGGCTGAGGAAATAGTCGATTTCGTTGTCGCTGATGTCGATGCGGGTGTCCACCTCGCGCTCGCGCAGCCGCGACAGCGTGATCTCCGTGCGAATTTCCTCGCGGAACTTGTCAAACTGGACGCCATCGCGCTCCAGGGCACGGCGGAAATCCGTCAGCGACATCTTGTTGCTCTCGGCAACGCGCGCAACGGTACGGTCCAATAGCAGGTCGTCCACGCGCAGCGCCGTCTCCTTCGCCAACTGCAGCTGCAGGCGGTCCATGATCATGCGCTCCAGCACCTGCTTTTGCAGCACATCCTGCTGTGGCAGCGGCGTGCCCTGCTGTGTCAGCTGCTGCGTCACCGTCTTGACCCGTGCGGCGACTTCGCGGCTGGTGATCACCTCGTTGTTGACCACGGCGACGATACGGTCCACCAGCACAATCGGGTTGCGCGCGGCTGTTTGCGCGAGAAGGTCGCCGGCGCTGAACGCCAGCGCCGCGCTCGCGAGCCACGCCAGCACCGTCGGATATGAATATCGCATTTGCCTGTTACTCGTAAAAATCGAACGGTAGCGAATCTGGGCGGGTCTGGTTGAGACGGCCATAGCCGGGGATGTTGCGCTTCAGCGTCTCCAGCGGATTGGACCCGATGCGCGAAAATCCGTTCAGTTCCAGCTGCACGAACACCGCGCTGGTAAAATCCCCGGTGGCCGCGGCGAAGCGCTGCACCACGACCCGGCCAATCCAGCAGCCGCCATTATATTCGAAACCACCGAGGCTTTCGACCAGCCGGTTGTCGCGCAGAGAGTAGTTGTAGCGGCCCACGCCGTACCAGCCGCCGCCCAGAGGCCATTGCGCCGATACGTCGACCTGGTTCAGCGAATCGCGGGTAAAGCGGTAGCCGAGGTTAAGCGCCTTCGCTGTTTCCGGCTGGTAGCGGGCGCCCAGCCCCAGGCGCTCGAAAAAATTCCGATGCGGATTGTATTGCAGGGCGCCATCCGCGGTCCAGTTGCGGGAGATGCGCCCGCTCACCGCAGCCAGAAAATCCGAGGTCTTGTCGGTGCGCGTCGGCGTAACGTCGTTCAGCGCCACCCGCTGATTCTGGAAATAGTGCCGCTGGCCGACCGTGGCCTTGAGCACCTCCTGGCCGCTGACCGGCGACAAGATCCGTGTGGTAGCGGCAATGGTCATCTGGTTGGCGTCGGCGATGCGGTCGCCGCCATTGAACAGATTCTCGGAAAACATCTGCGCGTAGTTGAAATCGGCCAGCCCGGTATCGAACAGCGGGATCTTGCTCTGGTCGCGGTAAGGCACGTACAGGTAATACAGCCGCGGTTCCAGGGTCTGGCGGAATTTCTCCTCCAGAAACGCCGAGTCGCGCTCGAAGGTCAATCCGCCGTCAAGGCTGGCGATTGTCAGCGTCCGCTGCGTTGCGCCGGGGATGCCGGCCGGGTTGCGTTCCAGTCCGTAAGCGGTGGAGTGCAAACCCAGTTTTGGCGTGAGATAGGCGCCCGGCGTGATCAGCGGCAGGCTGACGCTGGGGTAGAACGTGAGGCGGCTGCCGACGACATCGGTAGGGTGAATGAACCTGGCGAACTCGCTCGCCAGGCCCAGGTCCACGCCGCCGACGTACTGCCGCGTCGCATTCAGCGTGAACTGCGGCAGCCGGCCGTAAGGTTCGATCACCGGGTTGGCCGGATCCTGCAGGGTCTGGAAACTCTGCGCCCGGGCGGTCGCGACCCACCAGCCGCCGTTGTAAGTCAGCATGCCGTCACGCGGCAGCGTGGTCTGCGAGGTGATGTTGATGCGGCTCGACAGGTCACGAAAATAGTTGTCGTCGGAAACCTTGTTGATATTGACGTAGCCGCTCAGCGTGCTGCTGAATCGCTGATTGTGCTGGATGGTGGTGGCAAAGCGGCTGAAGTTCCTGAGAAGGTCGTTGGACATGTACTCGACGCGCGCCTCGCCGTCGTAGTCGCGATCGATATAGCGAAACTGGCCCGTCAACTGCGGTCCGCGCTTGGAAAATTCGCGCGGCGCGATGGTGAGATCCCGGTTGGGCGCGAGGTTCACGTAGTACGGTGTGCTGATTTCCACCCCGCTCTTGCCGGTGCTGCCTATGGTGGGCGGCAGGAAGCCGCTCTTGCGCTGGTTATGCAGCGGAAAATCCACCCAGGGCAGGTAGACGATGGGTATGTCCTTGAACACCAGCTTGCCGCGGCGCGCAGTGCCGATATCGCGCGTCATGTCGAGGTCGAGTTCGCCCACCTGCAGATACCAGTCGTCTTTGCCCGGTTTGCAGGTGGAATAGGTCGCGTTCTCCAGATGGTATTTGTCCTTGCTTTCCAGTTTGATCACATCGGCCGTGCCGTGCGCGCGCACCGGCGCATAACCGGCGCGGCCGCGCAGCCCGAACTCGTAGTCCGCCTGGTCGAGTTGGCCGACGTTGTCGTGCACGCGCAGGCGCAGACCGGTGCCGCTCAGGCGGTCGCCGTCGCGCGCGAGGCGCACGCGGCCGCTTGCCTGCACTTCGTCCGTGGCGTAGAGATAGAGCAGGCGCTCGGCATGGATGCTGACCGTTTCCTGGCGCAGCTCGGCGTTGCCGCTGGCGCTGGTCTCCCTGTCGGCGTAGCCCTCTATCCGGTCGGCGGTGATGGTGACGGGCGCGCCTGCGCCGGTCGCTCGCGCCGCAGGCGGCCGCAGACGCGGCTCCTGGCCCTGCGCCAGCGCCGCGCAGAAAAGCAGGGCCAATCCGGGCGCAAACTGGCGCATCGAGGACTTCATTTTGGATAAAAGGGAGGGAATGTTTTTGAATGCTAAAATCGCACACTTTCGCATTAATGGCAATCGGAAAGCATTTTGGAGCGGACGGCATCGTTACGGGCGTGGCTCGGCGGCCTTTTACCCGCGGAACAATGGCAGCTCGAGCCGGCTTCGGCCGATGCCAGTTTCCGCCGCTATTTCCGCGTCCGCCTCGCCGCGCGCGGCGAGAGCCGCATTGTCATGGATGCGCCGCCCGCGCAGGAGGACTGCAAACCGTTCATCCAGGTCGCAGCGCTGCTGCGCCAGGCCGGCCTCAATGCGCCCGAGGTCCTGGCGCAGGACCTGGAGCAGGGTTTTCTGCTGCTCACCGACCTCGGCATCACCACCTATCTCGCGGCGCTGCAACAGGACGACGCCAGCGCCGACGCCCTGTTCCGCGACGCGACCGATGCGCTTGTCGCCTGGCAGCTCGCCAGCCGCCCAGGCGTGCTCCCGCCGTATGACGCCGCCTTGCTGCGGCGCGAGCTCGATCTGTTTCCCGACTGGTATCTGGCGCGCCACCTCGGCCTTACGCTCGCGCCTGCGCAGCGTCAGGAGCTGGAGCGCGTGTTCGCGACGATCATCGCGAGCAATCTGGCGCAGCCCGCCGTATACGTGCATCGCGATTACATGCCGCGCAACCTCATTCTCAGCCAGCCCAACCCCGGCATCCTCGATTTCCAGGATGCGGTGTACGGCCCGATCAGCTACGACGTCGCCTCGCTCGTGCGCGATGCATTCATCAGCTGGGAAGAAGAGCGCGCGCTCGACTGGGTGGTGCGCTACTGGGACAAGGCGCGCCGCGCCGGCCTCCCGGTCGGCGCCGACTTCGGTGATTTTTACCGCGACCTCGAATGGACGGGCCTGCAGCGTCATCTCAAAGTGCTGGGCATTTTCGCGCGCATCAACTACCGCGACGGCAAACCGGGTTATGTGGAGGACACGCCGCGCTTCGTGCGCTACGCGCGCGCAGTCGCCGGGAGCTACAACGCGCTCGCCCCGCTCGCGCATCTGTTCGACGAAATCGAGAAGCGGCAGGCAACGCAGGGGACGACCTTCCCGTGAAAGCCATGATCCTCGCCGCCGGGCGCGGCGTGAGAATGCGCCCGCTCACCGATACCACGCCCAAGTCGCTGCTCGCTGCCGGCGGCAAACCGCTGATCGTCTGGCAGCTGGAGAACCTCGCCCGGTCCGGATTCACCGAAGTCGTGATCAATCACGCTCACCTCGGGCAGATGATCGAAGCCGCGCTCGGCGACGGCTCGCGCTTCGGCGTTTCGATCCGCTACTCGCCCGAGGGCGAAGCGCTCGAGACCGCCGGCGGCATCGCCTTCGCCCTGCCTTTGCTCGGAGCGGAGCCGTTTCTGGTGATCAACGCCGACATCTACACCGATTGCGACTTCGCCGCGCTCGCACGCGCGGATCTGCGGGACGGACTCGCGCATCTGGTACTGGTGGACAATCCGCCGCAGCATCCGCGCGGCGACTTCGCCCTCGCGGCGGGACTTGTACGCGAAAGCGGCGAGCAGCTGCTCACCTTCAGCGGCATCGGCGTGTATGCGCCGCGCCTGTTTGGCGGCATTCCTCCAAGCGCCAAGGTTGCGCTCGCGCCGATCCTGCGCAAGGCCATGGCGGCGGAGCGCGTGTCGGGCGAGCATTATCGCGGCCGCTGGCACGACGTCGGCACCGCCGAGCGCCTGCGGGCACTGGATGCGGAGTTGCGCGGCGGCGCCGCCCCCGCCTGAGGAAACTGTACAATCGCAGCGACCCGCGCCTATCGACGCGAACGGGCGTTTCTCTACAACCTGGTAAGCACCGTCCATGACCGACATCAAAGCCTATGCCCAACGCCGCGCCGCCCTGCTCGCGCAGATGCAACACGGCATCGCCATCGTGCCCACCGCGCCCGAGCGCGTGCGCAACCGCGACAGCGAGTACCTTTACCGCTTCGACAGCTATTTCTATTACCTGTGCGGATTCCAGGAACCGGAGGCGGTGCTGGTGCTCGTCGCCGGCGCCGAAGCGCAGAGCATACTGTTCTGCCGCGAGAAGAACCCGGAGCGCGAGACCTGGGACGGATTCCGCTACGGCCCCGAAGCGGCAAGGGAGGCCTTTGGCGTCGACGCGGCCTTTCCCATCGGTCAACTCGGCGAAAAGCTGCCCGCGCTGATGGCCAACCAGCAGGCGCTGCACTACGCGCCGGGAATGGACCCTCTATGGGACGAGCGCATCATGGGCTGGCTGAACCAGGTGCGCGCGCAAAGCCGTACCGGCATCAGCGCACCGCAGCGCATTTGCGACGTGCGCGCCGCGCTCGACGAAATGCGCCTCATCAAGGACGGGCACGAACTCGCGCTGATGCGCCGCGCCGCCGGCATTTCGGCCAAGGCGCATGAACGCGCCATGCGCGCCACCCGGCCCGGCAGGATGGAATACGAAATCGAGGCGGAGCTGCTGTACGAGTTCCGCCGCCATGGCGCCCAGTTCCCGGCGTACTGGCCCATCGTCGCCGGCGGCGCGAATGCCTGCGTGTTGCACTACAGTGATAACAGCGCCAAGCTCGAAGAAGGCGCGCTGCTCCTGATCGATGCCGGCTGCGAGCTCGACGGCTATGCGTCTGACATCACCCGCACCTTTCCGGTCGGCGGCAAGTTCAGCGGCCCGCAGAAAGACGTGTACGAACTGGTGCTCGCGGCGCAAGCGGCCGCCATCGGCGCGACCCGGCCCGGCGCCGCCTGGGACACGCCGCACGAATCCGCGGTGCGCGTGCTGGCGCAGGGCATGATCGATTTCGGCCTGTGCCAGGGCAGCCTGGAGAAGGTGCTCGAAACGGGCGACTACAAGCGCTTCTACATGCACCGCACCGGACACTGGCTGGGACTGGACGTGCACGACGCCGGCGAATACAAGCTCGATGGCAAGTGGCGGCCGCTCAAGGAAGACATGACGCTTACGGTGGAACCCGGTTGCTATATCCGTCCGGGCGAAGGCGTGCCCGAGGCCTACTGGAACATCGGCGTGCGCATCGAGGACGATGTGCTGGTGACCAAGACCGGATGCGAGGTCATTACCGCGGCGACGCCCAAGGGCATCGCCGCGATCGAAGATCTAGTAGGTCATGGCTGAAGCGGTAGACATACTGATTGCGGGAGGCGGCCCGGTGGGTGCCGCACTGGCCCTGGCGCTGCAGGATAGCGGCGTTTCAGTCGTTCTAACCGAGGCGCGAAGTGCCGATACCAACGGTGCGCGCAGTGCCGATACCAACGGTGCGCGCAACGCCGACGCCAGCAGCACGCACAACGGCAAATCCGGCGATGTGCGCGCGATCGCGTTGTCGTATGCGAGCCGCCTGATACTCGAGCGCCTGCATGCCTGGTCCGCACTCCCGGTCACGCCGATCGAGACCATCCACATCTCGCAGCGGGGCGGCTTCGGCCGCACCCTGATCCACGCCGCCGATTGCGGCCTGCCGGCATTGGGCTATGTCGCCAGCTACGACGACCTGCAGCAGAGCCTGCTCGCCGCGCCCTGCTCGGCGAAACGGCTGTTCGGCGCGACGCTGACAGCGTTCGACGGCGCCACGGCGCTGGTGCAGACGCAGGCAGGAGAGCTTGCGTTCGCGCCGCGCCTGACGGTTTTCGCCGATGGCGCGCGCATCGCGGAGAACGGGCCGGCGCCCACCTACAGCAAGGACTACCAGCAGACCGCGGTTGTGGCCTGGGTGAAGACCGAGCAAGCGCACCACGGCAGGGCATGGGAACGGTTTACGCCCGAAGGTCCGCTCGCGCTGCTGCCCCACGGCGCAGGCTGCTCGCTGGTGTGGACCGCCAGCCCCGGACGCGCCGCGCAGCTGTGCGCGCTCGATGCCCCGGCGTTTCTCACGCAGCTGCACGCCGCGTTCGGCGACCGTCTCGGTGCCTTCCTCGAGGCGGGCGAGCGCCGCGGCTTTCCGCTCGCGCTGCGCTACCGGCGCGAGGAGGCGCGGCCGCGCAGCCTCGCCGTCGGCAACGCAGCACAGACGCTGCACCCGGTCGCAGGCCAGGGATTCAACCTCGGCCTGCGCGACGCCTGGGAGCTCGCCGTCCTGGCGCGCGACGCAGGCGAGTTGGGCGGCGACGTTTTCTGCGCGCGCTATCGCCGCGCGCGCGCTCTCGACCGCCGCGCCGGCATCCAGTTCACCGACAGCCTGGTCGGCTTGTTTTCCACTTCCGATGCACTGCTCACGCTTGGCCGCGGTGCCGGGCTGCTTGCCCTCGACCTGCTGCCGTTCGCCCGCCGCTTTGTCGCGCGGCGCATGATTTACGGCGCAAACGGTTTGCCATAGGAAAGGTTAGTCTCTTCTGAGCCAAGAATTCCAGAGAATGGCGAAGACTTCGAAACAGGGTGAGCCCGCATGCGCGGGGGATTTACAAGGGGGGCGCGCCCCCCTTGTTCGTGTGATCGGGCTTATCCATCTGCCGGAGATACCCTGCTTGCTTCCGGCTTGTCCGGATTAAAGCAATACCTTCATAGCGTGATCAAATCGATTTTTCTTCGGCGGCGATTGGGTATAGAATTGCCTCCCCTTCGGCAAAAAACCTCTTACAACGAAATGAGAATCGGACCTCACGTGCTGCGCAACAATCTATTCGTTGCGCCGATGGCCGGGGTCACGGACCGCCCGTTCCGTCAATTGTGCAAGAAATTCGGCGCCGGGATGGCGGTGTCCGAGATGGTCGCGTCCAACTCTTTGTTGTGGGGCAGCGCGAAGACCCGGCGGCGCGCGAACCATCAGGGCGAATCCGATCCGATATCGGTGCAGATCGCGGGCGCCGACCCGCAGATGATGGCCGAGGCCGCGCGCTACAACGTCGGCGAAGGCGCGCAGATCATCGACATCAACATGGGCTGTCCGGCGAAGAAGGTGTGCAACGTCATGGCCGGCTCGGCGCTGCTGAAGGACGAGCTGCTGGTCGGGCGCATTCTGGAGGCGGTGGTCAAGGCGGTCGAGGTTCCGGTGACGCTCAAGTTCCGCACCGGCTGGGACCAGCACAACAAGAACGCCCTTGCGGTCGCGCGCATCGCCGCGGAGAACGGCATCCAACTGCTGTCGATCCACGGGCGCACGCGCGCCTGCGCCTATACCGGCCACGCCGAATACGACACCATCGCCGAAGTCAAGAGCGCCACGCGTTTGCCGGTGGTCGCCAACGGTGACATCAGCACACCGCAAAAAGCCAAGTACGTGCTCGATTACACCAAAGCCGACGGCATCATGATCGGCCGCGCGGCGCAGGGCCGGCCGTGGATTTTCCGCGAGATCGAGTTCTACCTGAAGACCGGCGTGCACCTGCCGCCGCCGCTAGTAACCGAGATCCATCAGGTGCTGATCGCGCACCTGTACGACCTGTACGCGTTCTACGGCGTCGACACCGGCGTCAAGATCGCGCGCAAACACATTTCCTGGTACACCAAAGGACTGGCCGGATCGGCCAGTTTCCGCCACGCGATGAACCAATTGCCGGGCATTGAAGAGCAACTGGCCGCAGTGAACCGTTTTTTTGATCAACAGGCGCAGCTACACGAGCATCTGCGCTATGAGGAGGAGTTGGCAGCATGACACCGCGCGCCAGTGAAATCGCCGAATGCGTACGCAAAGCCCTGGATAAATATTTCAAGGATCTGGACGGCGAGCGTCCGCGCACCGTCTACGAGATGGTATTGAAGAATGTCGAAAAACCCATGATCGAGGTGGTGCTGCATCACGCCGAGGGCAACCAGACAGTCGCCGCCAAGTGGCTGGGCATCAACCGCAATACCCTGCGCAAGAAGATCGAGCAGTTGAAAATAAAAATATAATTTGCGACGGCGATGAGCGCAAGCAAGCGCCCGCCTAACCCGCGCCACATCTGTCACTCCTACCTACTCGCCGGGGCCTAAACATGAGCATCCTCGTCAAGCAGGCCCTCATCAGCGTTTCCGACAAGACCGGCGTGGTCGAACTCGCGCGCGCCCTCGTGCAGATGAAGGTCTCCATCCTCTCCACCGGCGGCACGGCCAAGCTGCTCGCGCAAAACGGCATCGCCGTCACCGAAGTGGCCGAGTACACCGGTTATCCGGAAATGCTCGACGGGCGCCTGAAGACCCTGCACCCGATGATTCACGGCGGACTGCTGGCAAGACGCGACGTGCCCGAGCACATGGCGGCAATCAAGGATGCGGGCATCGAGCCGATCGATCTGGTGGTGGTCAATCTTTATCCCTTCACCCAGACCATCGCCAGACCGGGCTGCACGCTCGCCGAGGCGACCGAGAACATCGACATCGGCGGCCCCACCATGCTGCGCTCGGCGGCGAAGAACCATACCGGCGTCGCCGTGCTGGTCGATCCCGCCGACTACCAGCCCCTGCTGGATGAACTGCGCGCCAACGATTGCAAGGTGAGCTCCGCCACGCGCTTTGCGCTGGCGAAAAAGGTATTCACGCACACCGCGGCCTACGACGGCGCCATCAGCAATTATCTGACCGGCCTCGATGCCGACCTGAAGAGCCGCGACTTCCCGGAGCGGCTGACGCTGCAATTCGCCAGGGTGCAGGACATGCGCTACGGCGAGAACCCGCACCAGAGCGCGGCGTTCTATCGCGACATGGAGCCCGCCCCGGGCAGCCTCGCCAGCTACGCGCAGCTGCAGGGAAAGGAACTCTCTTACAACAACGTCGGCGATGCCGACGCTGCCTGGGAATGCGTAAAGACTTTCTCGGAACCCGCCTGCGTCATCGTCAAACATGCCAATCCCTGCGGCGTCGCCATCGGCAACACCGTGCAGGAGGCATACCAGCGCGCGTTCCAGACCGATCCCACCTCGGCCTTCGGCGGCATCATCGCCTTCAACCGCCCGGTCGATGCGGCCACCGCCGAAGCCGTCAGCAAACAATTCGTCGAAGTGCTGATCGCGCCCGCGTATGACGCAACGGCGAAGAGGGCGCTGGAGGCCAAGACCAACGTGCGCGTGCTCGCCGTGCCGCTTGCCGCGGGCGGCAACCGCTACGACTTCAAGCGCGTCGGCGGCGGCTTGCTGGTGCAGACGCCCGACGCGAAGAACGTCGAAGCCGCGGAACTGCGCGTGGTCACGAGAAAGAAACCTGGTGAAGCGGAACTGCGCGACCTGCTATTCGCCTGGCGCGTGGCCAAGTTCGTCAAATCGAACGCTATCGTATTTTGCGGCAGCGGCCACACGCTCGGCGTCGGCGCGGGGCAGATGAGCCGTGTCGACAGCGCGCGCATCGCCGCGATCAAGGCGAAGAATGCCGGCCTGTCTCTCGCCGGCTCGTTCGTGGCCTCGGACGCCTTTTTCCCCTTCCGCGACGGCGTCGACGTGGTGGCCGAGGCCGGCGCCAAAGCCATCATCCAGCCCGGCGGCAGCATGCGCGACGAGGAAGTCGTCGCCGCGGCCGACGAGCTCGGCCTGGTGATGGTCTATACCGGCCATCGCCACTTCAGGCATTGAGCCACTTGACCGCATGCCCAAAGCGAACATCGTGTTTCCGGCCAGGGGAAACCCCTATTCCAACGAACAAGGGGCGGTGCACCCCCCCTTGTCCCCCAAGAGGACTTGCTTCGCAGCGTATATCCCCCCGCGCATGCACATTTCCCATTTATAGAATTTCGTGCCATATCCATCAACTCGTGGCTAATAAGAAACAAACATGAAGCTCCTGGTGATTGGAGCGGGCGGCCGCGAGCACGCCCTGGCGTGGAAGCTGGCGCAGAGCGCGCGCGTGCAGAAGATCTATGTAGCGCCGGGCAACGCCGGCACGGCGCTCGAGCCGGGCGTGGAGAACGTCGCCATCACCGACATCGCGCAACTCGCGGAGTTCGCGCAGAAGAACTCGATTCATCTCACCGTGGTCGGACCCGAAGCGCCGCTCGCCGCCGGCGTGGTCGATGCGTTTCGCGCCCGCGGCCTGAAGATCTTCGGCCCCACCCGCGCCGCCGCGCAGCTGGAGAGCTCCAAGGATTTCGCCAAGCAGTTCATGCAGCGCCATCACATTCCCACCGGCGCCTACGCCACCTTCGGCGATGCGCGGCAGGCGCACGCCCATATCGACGCGCAGGGCGCGCCCATCGTGATCAAGGCCGACGGTCTCGCCGCGGGCAAGGGCGTGGTCGTTGCGATGACGGCGAAGGAAGCGCATGACGCAGTCGATATGATGCTGGTGGACAACAGGATGGGCGATGCCGGGGCGCGCGTGGTGATCGAGGAATACCTTGCCGGCGAGGAGGCGAGCTTCATCGTCATGAGCGATGGCGAGCACGTGCTCGCGCTCGCCACCAGCCAGGATCACAAGCGCCTGCAGGACGGCGATAGCGGCCCCAACACCGGCGGCATGGGCGCCTACTCGCCCGCGCCGGTGGTGACGCCTGAATTGCACGCGCGTGTGCTGCGCGAGATCATCATGCCGGCGATTCAGGGCATGGCCAGGGACGGCATCCCCTACAGCGGTTTTCTCTACGCCGGCCTGATGATAGACGCCGACGGCAATGCAAGGACGCTGGAATTCAACTGCCGCATGGGCGATCCGGAAACGCAGCCGATCATGTTGCGCTTGAAGTCCGATTTGTTCGAATTGTTCGAACTTGCCTGCGCCGGCACGCTCGACCAGGCCGAGATCGACTGGGACCGGCGCACCGCCCTCGGCGCGGTGCTCGCCGCCGCCGGCTATCCCGACGCGCCGGAAAAAGGCGCGCTCATCATCGGGCTCGTGAAGCACACGGAGCGCACCGAGGACTGCATGGTGTTTCACGCCGGCACGGCGCTGGAGGGCGACAAGGTGGTCGTGAGCGGCGGACGCGTGCTGTGCGTGACGGCCCTGGGCGACAGCGTCAAGATGGCGCAACGCCGCGCCTATCAGGCGGTCGAAGGCATCCGTTTCGACGGCATGCAGTTCCGCCGCGACATCGGCCATCGCGCAATGGCGGCGAAAAAAACATAAAGCAGCGCGCTCCGGCGCGGCGCTACACCGTTGCGTGCTGATAGAATCCGCGTTTATCCGCGCACATCGCCTGCCCATGAATCCTGCCGCAGTCAAAGACTACCTGCTCGGCCTGCAACAGCGCATCGTCGGCGCGCTTGCGATACTCGATGGCAATTCATTCCGCGAGGACCGCTGGGACCGCCCCGAGGGCGGCGGCGGCATCAGCCGCGTGATCGAGGAAGGCGGACTGTTTGAGCGAGGCGGCGTAAATTTCTCCCACGTTCTGGGCGCGGGCCTGCCGCCGTCCGCGACTGCCTCCCGGCCGGAACTGGCCGGCCGCGCGTGGGAGGCGATGGGCGTGTCCCTGGTGCTGCATCCGCGCAACCCTTATTGCCCCACCGTACACATGAACGTGCGTTATTTCGTCGCAACCAGGGACGACGCCGCGCCGGCGTGGTGGTTCGGCGGCGGCATGGATCTCACGCCTTATTACGGCTACGCAGAAGATGCGCAGCACTTCCATCGACTATGCAAACTCGCGCTGGACCCTTTCGGCGCGGATAGGCACGCGCATTTTAAGGCCTGGTGCGACCGCTATTTTTTCCTCAAGCACCGGAACGAACCGCGCGGCATCGGCGGCATTTTCTTCGACGACCTCAACCAGCCGGGCTTCGACGAATGTTTCGCCCTGACGCAAAGCGTGGGCGATCATTTCCTCCCGGCCTACGAACCCATCATTGGGCGCCGCAAAGACACCGCCTACGGCGAGCGCGAGCGCGACTTCCAGGCTTATCGCCGCGGGCGCTATGTCGAATTCAACCTCGTCTACGACCGCGGCACACTGTTCGGGCTGCAGTCGGGCGGCCGCACCGAGGCGATCCTGATGTCGCTGCCGCCGCTGGTGAAATGGCGCTACGACTGGAAGCCCGCGCCGGGCAGTGCCGAGGCCGCGCTGTACAGCGATTTTCTCGTCGCCCGGGACTGGGTCTAGCCCGCGATCAGTATCTTCGTCATCCTTGGTCACACGGCGGGCGGCTGGGCCAGGTATCTTGTTTCAAAGATCTCCACCGGCACCGGTTCGCTGAATAAGTAGCCCTGTATCTCGTCGCAGCTCAGCAACCGGAGCAGGCGCGATTGTTCCTCGGTCTCGACTCCCTCCGCCACCACATTGAGCTTGAGTGAATGCGCCAACTTGATGATGGTGGACACCAGCGCCAGCCCCTCCGGCGCAGTCGTCATCTCGATCACGAACGAGCGATCTATTTTCAGCGTATCCACCGGCAGTTTGGCAAGGTAGCTGAGCGAGGAGTAGCCGGTGCCGAAGTCGTCGATGGCTATGCCTACGCCCAGGGCGCGGATCGCCTGCAGGCTGACGATGCTGTTTTTGACGTCCTCCATGATCAGGCTTTCGGTGATCTCCAGTTCCAGTCCGGCCGCCGCATGCGCGTCAATACCGATCGCCTGCCTGATCTCGGCGACGAAGTCGCGATGGCGCAGCTGCAGCGGTGACACATTCACCGCAATGCGTACGGCAGCCGGACCTGCACTGTGCCAACCAAGATAGTCGTCGATGGCTTTCTTCAGCGCCCAGCGCCCGACTTCATAGATCAATCCGGTCTCCTCCAGGATCGGGATGAACCGTCCCGGCGGCACCAGCCCTGTTCGCGGATCATTCCACCGGATCAGCGCCTCGGCGCCGGTGACCTTGCCGCTTGCGAGATTCACCTTCGGCTGGTAGTGGAGCACGAATTCTTGTTGGTCCAGCGCCCGGCGCAGTTGATTCTCCAGAGAAAGCTTGCCCGCCACCGCTTCGGTCATCTTCTGCGCATAAAACAGGTATCGGTCGCCGCTCGCCTTGGCCTTCTTGAGCGCCACCTCGGCGTTCCTGAACAGCTTGTCGGCGTCGCCGGCATCATCCGGAAATAGCGCTACTCCGACCTTGTAGGCGACCCGGAACCCGGCGTCATTCAGCACGAATAGATGCTGCTGAAAAGCTTGCATCGATCTATCGAGAACCCGCGCCACATCGACGTCCTTCTCCACTTCCGGCATCACCACGGCAAAATGGTCCGCCCCCACTCCCGCCACCCAGTTGGCGTCCCCCCCCCCCCCCCCGCCCCGCGCCCCCCCCCCCCCCCCCCCCCCCCCCCCCCGCC